>Ga0335071_10004728_pt1 | contig 14216 bp, 10 predicted proteins | sample Lox_Sample_15_FD_206724 | JGI IMG/M metagenome (GOLD analysis project Ga0335071, IMG submission 206724) | Soil microbial communities from Loxahatchee National Wildlife Refuge, Florida, United States - Lox_Sample_1.5 | ecosystem: Environmental > Terrestrial > Soil > Wetlands | place: USA... | reverse complement strand
AAGAACGACCTGCGCGACACTTACCCCTTCGGCCTGTTCGCCTCGCCCATGAGCGAGGTGGTGCGACTGCACGCCTCCTCCGGCACCACCGGCAAGCCCATCGTGGTCGCCTACACCGAGGCCGACGTGCAGGTCTGGTCGAGCGTCATGGTCCGCTCCTTCGCCGCCTGCGGGCTGCACAAGGGGGACGTCGTCCAGAACGCCTACGGGTACGGCTTGTTCACCGGCGGGCTGGGGGCACACTACGGGGCGGAGGCGCTGGGGGCCACCGTCATCCCCATCTCCGGGGGCAACACCGAGCGGCAGCTGATGGTGCTCTCCGATTTCGGCGTCACCGCCATCTGCTGCACCCCTTCCTACTTCGTCCACCTCATCGAGCGGGCCAAGGAGGCCAAGATCGGCTTCGGCAAGCTCAAGGTGGGGGTGTTCGGGGCCGAGCCCTGGTCGGAGTCGATGCGCGAGTACATCCAGACCGAGACCGGCATCCGGGCCCACGACATCTACGGGCTCTCGGAGATCACCGGCCCGGGCGTGGGCATCGAGTGCCTCCGCCGCCAGGGGCTGCACGTCTTCGAGGACCACTTCTACCCGGAGATCGTCGATCCGGAGACGGGGAAGGTGCTCCCCGACGGGAGCGAGGGAGAGCTCATTCTCACCACCCTCTCCAAGGAAGCGATGCCCATGATCCGCTACCGGACCCGGGACATCACCGCTATCGACCCCGAGGCCTGTCCCTGCGGACGGACCTTGCGCCGCATCCGCCGCATCGGCCGTCGCTCCGACGACATGTTCATCATCCGCGGAGTGAACGTCTTCCCCTCGCAGGTGGAGACCGCCCTGCTCGCCGTCGAGGGGACCCTGCCGCACTACCAGATCGTGCTCACCCGGGAGAAGGGGCTCGACGAGATGGAGGTCCAGGTGGAGGTCACCCCGGAGGTGTTCTCCGACGAGATCCGCGGCCTGCAGACGCTCCAGGGGAAGCTGGAGCAGGCCATCGAGCACGTGCTCGGACTGCGGGTGAGCGTGAGCCTGGTGGCGCCTCGCACCCTCGCTCGCAGCGAAGGAAAGGCCAAGCGCGTGCAGGACAAGCGGAAGGTGTGAACTCCGTTTCCTCGAACTCGATCGCGGGAGGCTACCCATGAAGATCCGCCAGCTTTCGCTTTTCCTGGAGAATCGCCCCGGCCAGCTCCGCGTGCCTTGCAGGATCCTGGGCGACGCCGGCGTGGACGTGCTCACCATGTCCCTGGCCGACACCCAGCAGTTCGGGATCCTCCGCCTGGTGGTGAAGGACTGGGAGAAGGCCAAGAAGGCGCTGGAGGCCCAGGGGGTGGTGGTCAACGTCACCGAGGTCCTGGCCGTGGACGTGCCCGATCGGCCGGGCGGGCTGGCCCAGGTGCTCGAGGGATTCGAGAAGGCCGGGCTGGGGATCGAGTACATGTACCCCTTCGCCCGCGGCCCCTACGCCACCCTGCTCTTCCGGGTCGAGGATCCCGACCGGGCCGAGCGGATCCTGTCCGAGCACGGCGTGCGCCTCGTTCCCTCGGCCGAGCTTCTGGCCCGCAGCGCCCGCTAGAGCATCATGGTGAAGCCGCCCTTCGAGAACCGCCTCCTCGATCCCGACGAGGCGCTTCCGCAAGACGCCCTCCGCGCCCTCCAGACGCGCCGGCTGGCCGAGACGGTGGAACGAGTCGGCCGGGTTCCTTTCTACCGCCGCGGCCTCGAGGCCGCCGGGGTCACCGCCTCCTCCATCCGTTCGCCCGAGGACGTGCGCCGGCTGCCCTTCACCGTGAAGGAGGACCTGCGCCAGCACTACCCGCTGGGCCTGCTCGCCGTCCCCCGCGCCGAGGTGGTCCGGATCCACGGCTCTTCCGGCACCACCGGCAAGCCCACCTTCGTGGCCTACACCCGGCACGACCTGGACACCTGGACCGGCCTCGTGGCTCGCTTCCTCACCGCCGGCGGCCTCCGCCCCGAGCACACCGTCCATGTCGCCTTCGGATACGGGCTCTTCACCGGCGGCTTCGGGCTGCATTACGGGATCGAGCGGGTCGGGGCGGCGGTGGTTCCGGCGGCGGGCGGAAACACGCCACGCCAGGTGCAGCTCATCCAGGACCTGGGTGCGGAGGTGCTGGTGTGCACCCCCTCCTACGCCCTGCACATCGGCGAGGTGATGCACGCCCAGGGGCTCACCCCGGAGAAGATCTCCCTCGAGTACGGCCACTTCGGCGGCGAGCCCTGGACCGAGGAACTGCGGGAGGAGCTCGAGAAGGTGCTGGGGATCCTGGCCTTCAACAACTACGGGCTCTCCGAGGTGATCGGTCCCGGCGTCTCCGGTGAGTGCTTTGTCCGCAACGGGATGCACATCTCCGAGGACCACTTCCTGGTGGAGTGCCTCCACCCGGAGACGCTCGACCCGGTGCCGGAGGGGGAGGTGGGAGAGCTCGTCTTCACCACCCTGACCAAGGAGGCCATGCCCCTCCTCCGCTATCGCACCCGCGACCTGGCCTCGCTCGAGCGGGGCCCGTGCCCCTGCGGCCGGACCGGCATCCGCATGAGCCGGGTGAAGGGACGCTCCGACGACATGCTCATCATCCGCGGGGTGAACGTCTTCCCTTCCCAGATCGAGGAGGCCCTGCTCCGCGCCGAGGGGACCGCCCCCCACTACCTCATCGAGGTCTCGCGCCCCGGCGCCCTGGACGAGGTGGTGGTCAAGGTGGAGGTCCGGCCCGCCGACTTCCGGGACGAGATGCGCCAGATGGTCGAGCTGAAGGAGCGGATCGATCGGGAGATCCACGCCGTCACCGGCGTGCGCATGAGCGTCGAACTGGTAGCGCCCAACACCTTGGAGCGCTCCGCCGGAAAGGCGAAGCGAGTCGTCGACCACCGCAAGGCCCAGGGCTGATTCCCGCCTTCGAGCGGCTCGCCGTAACACGCCCTTGCCCAGGGTCGAGGCGGGCCGTGCCGGCCCGTGGCACCGCCTCCCGGGCCCGGGCGGCGGCTCGGCGACCTCTCCTCCGCCTCGTCCCCCGGGCCACGGATGCCTGGCCGCAACCGCTCCTGAACCACCGGGTGCAGGCTGACCGGACCGGCTGCGGACGATCCGGTTCCAGGACGTCCTATGCAGGGAGCGAGTTCCGTGCTCTCGGCTGCCGACATGAGACGCTTCGAAGCGAGGCGGCCTCGTCTTCGTTGCCGTCGTCAGCGCCACCGCGCCAGGCGGATGATCCCGGCCGCCCGGATCGTGTCCGTAGCCTCGACCTTCCCCAGCGTCGCCCGGAGCGGGGCGCCGGCCGAGCACGCCACCCGAGCCTGTTTGTTGTTCCGGGAAAATGGCGTGCTCTTCTCGAGGGAGAGGTGGGAGTCGCCGACCTGGAATTCGGCCGGCGGCCCGGGGGATGGGGAGCGGCTCCCTTCCTGCGGCGCCGGCTTCCGCGGTGACCTCGTCCGGCTGCCCGCGGGCAGTGACGTGCTCCTGCCCCGGGGGATCCTCGTCCGGCTCCCCTCCTCGGGGGCACCGACAAGATGATGTCTACAGCCGGGCCGCGTGGGCGAGGAGGTACTCCTCCGCCTCCTTCGACCAGAGCCCCTTGTTTTGGGCGGTCCGCCGGGCGAGCTCGGCGAAAAAGGGATCGGTCTTCCCCTTCTCGGCGAAGTCGGCGATGGCGGTCAGGGGCAAGGAGACGTTGGTGTACATGAGCTTCTTGCCGCCGGGGATCTCCGGCAGGTGGAGGGTCGTCTCCACCACCGCGTCGAGCCCGCCCACGTGGGTCACCATGGTGGCCGGGTCGATGCGCCCTTCGCCCATGAGCTCGAGGGACTCGATCATGTCCGCGGTGTTGCCCCCGCTCGTACCCACGAGGTGCGCGGCGCCGTAGTGCACGTTGTAGAAGTTGAGCCGGGCGGAGAAGAAGGGGTCGGTCGGGCCGGCGAAGAAGTTCAGGCAGCCATCGTAGGCGAGGAGCTTGTCGCCGAGCTCGATCACCGGGGCCACCGGGGCGAAGACGAAGACGTCGTCGTACCCCTTGCCGCCGTTCACCGCGAGGAGCTCCGATTCGGGCTTCGCCATCCCCTTGGTGTTGACGTAGGCGAGGGTCACCCCCTGGCGGCGCGCCTCCTCGACGCCATAGATGGAAGCGGCGCGTGCGAGTCGCGCCTCGTCGATGTCGGTGACCACGAGCCGGGCCGGCCGCCGGTCGCAGTGCAGGGCGTAGTCGATGGCCCCGAGGCCCATGGGCCCCACGCCGGCGAGGAGCGCCATGGCACCGCCCGGCACGATGCCCATCCGGTGCTCGTAGCTGCCCGGGCTGGTGTGATAGCTGGCGTGGAAGGCGCCGACGATGCAGGACATGGGCTCGGCCAGGGATCCCTTGAAGTAGGCATCGCCCTGGTAGGGAAGCAGGCAGCCCTGCTGCATGACCTCCTGGGGGATGACGATGTAGGTGGCGTCGCCGCCGATGTACCGGTAGGAGTAGCCGGGCGCTCCGAGGACGCCCACCGGGCCCTGGGGGTAGTTGAGCGCCGGCTGGATGGAGAACTTCTGCCCGGGCTGGAACTGCGTCCGCCACCGGGCGCCCACCTCGACCAGCTCGCCGCAGAATTCGTGGCCGATGATGATGGGGTGGTCGGCCACGTCCTTCGGGATGCGCTTGTGCGCCGTCCCTTGCGAGGCCGCCTTGTAGCTGGACATGCAGATGCTGTCGGAGACGATGTGCGCCAGGATCTCGTCCTCGCGGATGGCCGGGAGCTCGAACTCCTCCAGCCGGAGATCCTTGGTCCCGTGGAGCCGCACCGCCTTGGTCTTCATCTGGAGCTCCCTCACCTCAGCATCACCTGCCCGCCGGTCACCGGGATTGCCTGGCCGGTCTCGTATTCCTGCTCGATCACATAACGTATCGCTCGCACCACGTCGATGACGGTGCAGCCGCGCCCGGCCGGGACGCGCGATTCGTAGTGGCGCTTTACATCGGCCACGGTCCGGGCCCCCGGCACCTTGCCGGCCTTGAGGTACTGCACGAACAGCCCCGTCCCGGGATCGCTCCAGAGCGGGCCGTCGAAGAAGTTGCCCGGGCAGATGGCGTTCACCTTGATCCCCTGCTCCATGAGCTCGAGGGCGAACGACTGGGTCAGCCCGATCCCGCCGAACTTGCCGCCGGCATAGGTGAAGTTCTTGTTCGACCCCTCCAGGCCCGACTTCGAGTTGATCTGGACGATGTCGGCCAAGTACCCCGGCCGGTGGGCGCGCTCGAGCTTCATGACCAGCGAGGCGTACTTCGCGCCGTAGAAGTAGGCAGTGTAGTTCACCCGGGTCATGAGATCGAAGGTTCCCGGGTCCATCTCCTCGAGGGAGCCGGCGCGGAGGATCCCGGCGTTGCTGACGTAGAGGTCGAGGCCCCCGAAGGTGAGGACCGCCTCGCGCACCAGCGCCTCCACCGCGGCCGGATGGGAGACGTCCGCCTTCACGAAGCGGACGCGGTTCTTGCCCCCGCTCTCCGAGAGCCGGCGGGCGAGGGCCTGCCCCTTCTCGGCGTTCAGGTCGGCGATGACGAGGTTCATGCCATCGGCGTGGAGGTGCTCGCTGATCCCGGCCCCGAACCCCTGCGCTCCCCCGGTGATGATGGCGATCTTCTGCGAGAGGGGCGAGGCCTCCCGGGCTCCCCGGGCCACCCCTGCCCGGTAGTGCTCCACCTCCCAGCCCTCGATGAAGGCGACGGCCGCAGAGGAGAGCGGACGCGGCCCGCCGAAGGAGACCGCCTCGGCGGCGATCTTCATCATGTCCTCGAAGATCGAGAGGGCGTTCTCCGCCGAGGCGGCGTTGTCCTCGAAGGCGGCGATGCCCATCGACTTGAGCCCGACCACCGTGGGCCGGTAACCGCGCTCGGCGACGTAGTCCGAGAGCGCCTCGCGGAAGGCCTCGATCACCTGTTCCGGCGTCCCGTCCTCGTCCACGAAGAGCGGGTGCGACCGGCAGTAGACGATGTGGTCGGGGGTGAAGGCGGTGGAGACCGGGACAAAGGCCGCCCGGCTGCGGGTGAAGTGGGCGGCCAGCGGGCTCGAGAGGAGCGCGCCCACCTTGAGGTTCTCCCCGGAGAGGAGCATGCGGAGAGCCGGCAGCACCTCGGCCGCCTTGGCCGGCGGGTCGGTGCGGGCCGGGTCGGGGATGGGCCGGGCGTGCGCCCCGAGTGCCCGCATCATGGCAGCATAGGTCCGCTTCACCGCCGCCGCCGAGGGGCCGCCCACGAAGACGCCGTGGTTCTCGAGGAAGATGAGCGAGGGCGGCCGCCGTCCCCGCCGCTTGCCGAGCTCGGTGGCCACCCGCTTGAAGAGGGTGTAGCCGGGGTCGGCGTAGGGCACGTAGACCGCGTCGCCGCCGAACAGCCGGCGCACCGCCGCCGCACCGGTCCGGCCGCACATGGCCGCGTTCACGAGGTGGGGGTGGGTGTGGACCACGTAGGGATAGTCGATGAGGTCGTGGAGCGACGACTCCACCGAGGGGCGAAGGCCCGAGGCCGGATCGGACCGTGCCGAGAGCAGGTCGTTCTTCACCTCCTCCTCGCGCCGGGCCGCGTCCGGGCTGTAGGTGCGGCTGGCCATCTCGGCGAGCCGTTGCCGCGAGAGGGCCACGAACCCCGACTCCGCGATGGTGCCGAGCGGCACCCCGCTCGCCTTGATGAACAGGGTGTCCCGGTCCTTGAACGAGGTGTTGCCGCCGCCGGCCAGGACGTAGTCCGGGTTCCGACCGTACAGGCGGGAGACCTCCACCAGCTCCTTCAGCGCCATGTTCTGCCTCCGCTCAGCCGGCCCGCTCCACCGTCCGGAGCACTTCCACCGCCTGCTCCGGTGCTCGCGGGTCGAGCGCCGCACCCACCCGGGCGTAGAAGGCGATCCGCTCGGGGAGCGGCCTGCCGGCATAGGGATTGTGCGGATGGAAGAGCGCGTAGCGCTCGTCGACGCTGGCCAGCTTCTCGTGGGCGATGAGGGCCCAGGTGGCGTCGACCAGATGCCGGAAGTCCTTCTCCAGGATGATGGGGCAGGTGAACTCCTGGCGCGAGCTGTTGATGTCCACCCCGCTGATCTCCATGAAGCCGTGGGTGCGGCACAGGGCCTGGATGCGCAGCAGCTGCTCCCGGGTGTTGCGCGGAGGCATGTAGGTGACGGCCTTGAAGCCGAGCCGCTTCAGCTCGGGCATGAGTTCGTCGAGGAAGGCGTCCTCGAAGTGCTCCGCCTTCTTGTCGCCGGTGGGCGAGTCCCCCACGTCGCCCAGGTAGGCGTAGACCGGGATGGCGTTGAGCCGATCGCCCAGCTCGACCAGGGCCCGGACCGGCGGGCATTCGTCGTCGCCGGGCTGGACGAAGACCCGCTCGAGGAAGGAGCTCTTGAACACACCCAGCAGGTCATACAAGTAGTGTGGGTTGGAGGGATCGCCCAGCAGGGCGGCCATCTTGGCGGGGAGGGCCACCTCCATCCGCTCGGTCAAGAAGCGGACCACCCCGTCGCCCTTCCCCACCTTGGCGATGACGGCGTTGGCCAGGGCGCACATGAGGTGACGTTCGGTGATCGAGCCGCCCTCCCGGACCTGGGAGATGGCGGCCACGTCGCGCTCGAAGTCCAGTGGCGGCAGGCCGTAGCCGGGGATGAGCCGGTTGAGCCCCTCGATCATGCGCCGGTTGCGGCGGTTGCGGGCGGCGTTCACCGGAGCGAGGAAGCGGGCCGCCTCGGGGAGACGCTGTCTGGGGATGCCGTGGACGGCCACGTAGACGATGTTGTGCGAGTCGGGGTTGTTGATCTTCCGCCCCTCCACCGCCGTGCCGGTGAAGCGCACTCGCAACTCGAACCCGACGGTGGAGGCGATCCCGATCTCCCGGGCCGCGCAGAGCATCTCCTCCGCCCCGGAGACGCTGTCGTGGTCCATCGCCCCCACCGCCTTCAGCCCCGCCCGGTAGGCCTGGTACGCGGCCATGGCCGGGAAGTAGGGGCTGAAGGAGTAGGCGGTGTGGACGTGGTTGTTCACCTCGATGGTCGGGGCGACGGCCAGCTCCCCGCTGCGGATGCGGGCCCCCACTGCCCGGGCAGCGGTCAGCCGCGAGCTGCGGTCGGGGGAATTGAGCTCCTCGATCGGATTCATGGCAGCCCTCCCACCCCTCGCGCTAGACGCCCCGCTTGGCCCGCCGCGCCACCTCGCCCACGGTCTGGGTGGTTCGGGGGGTGTGGCCGGGGAGAGGGAGGATCCGCTCGTGGATGGCGTCGAGCAGCCAGTCCTTCTGCGGGAAGTAGAGCTCCTCCATCTCTGCCGCCGGGGTGATCCAGTTGCGGCTGCCCACCACCGCCACCGGCGCGTCGAGGTCATCGAAGGCCAGGGTCTGCACGGTGGAGGCCACCGTGTGCAGGAACGAGCCGCGCTCGGCCGCGTCGCTGGCCAGGAGCAGCCTCCCCGTCTTCTTCACCGACTCGAGGAGGACCTCGTAGTCGAGCGGGCAGATGAAGCGCAGGTCGATGACCTCGGCCTCCAGCTGGTAGCGTTCGGCCAGCACCTGGGCCGTCTCCATGGCCTTGTAGAGGGTGGCCCCGATGGTGGCGATGGTCAGGTCGGCGCCCTTGCGCCGCACCGCCGGGACGCCCTCCGGAACCTCGTAGTAGCCGGTGGGTACCCCTTTGGCCTCGAACTGCTCGCCCACGTCGTAGAGGAGCTGGCTCTCGAAGAACACCACCGGGTCGGTGCCGCGCAGGGCCAGGTTGAGCATCCCCTTGGCGTCGTAGGGCGTGGCCGGGAAGTAGGCCTTGAGGCCGGGGATGTGGGCCACGAGTGCGCTCCAGTCCTGGCTGTGCTGGGCGCCGTACTTGTTGCCCACCGAGACGCGTACCACGAGCGGCATCTTGAGCAGGCCGGCGGACATGGACTGCCACTTGGAGGCCTGGTTGAAGAGCTCGTCGCCGGACCGTCCCATGAAGTCGCAGTACATGAGCTCGACCACCGCCCGGCCGCCGGCCAGGGCGTAGCCCACGCCCGAGCCGACGATGGCCCCCTCGGAGATGGAGGCGTTGAAGAGCCGGTGATAGGGGAGGGCCTCGGTCAGGCCGCGGTAGACGGCGAAGGCCCCACCCCAGTCGCGGTTCTCCTCGCCCCAGGCGGACATGGTGGGATCGGCCGCGAACCGGTGCAGCATGGCCTCGAAGAGCCCGTCCCGATACTGGAACTGCTTGTTCTTGGAGACCGGCTTGCCGTCCGGGCCGAAGGCGTAGCGGGCCTTGCTGGCGATGGCCTTGACGCGCGGGTTCTCGGAGGGGTTCTGGAGGAGCTCGCTCTTGCGCGAGTCGTCTCCAAGCCGCTCCAGCTTCCCGTTGGAGAGCATGACCGACTCGATGAAGGCTCCCTCGGCGCGGGGGCAGGCGGCGTCGCTCGTGGCGAGCTTCACCGCTCCCACGAGCCGCTCCACCACCTCGGAACGGGCCGCCTCCAGCTCGGCCCGGGCAGCCACCTTCTGCTCCACGAGGTAGTCGGCGAAGTGCACCACCGGGTCGGCCGCCTGCCACAGCTCGATCTCCTCCTTGGAGCGGTAGCTGGAGGCGTCGGAGGGCGAGTGTCCGGAGACGCGGTAGGTGATGGTGTCGAGCAGCACCGGGCCGCGCCCCTCCACCAGGATCTGCTTCTTGCGCTCGACCGCCTCGGCCACGGCGAGGGGGTTGTAACCGTCGACCCGCTCGGCGTGCATGGCCTCGGGGTTCACGCCGGCGCCGACCCGGGCCAGCACGCCGTACCCCATGGTCTCGCTGTCGGTCTGCCCCCCCATGCCGTAGAAGTTGTTCATGAAGTTGAAGAGGATGGGGGGCGCGCCGCCCACCTCGCGGTCCCACAGCGCCCGGTATTGATCCATCGAGGCGAGGCAGATCGCCTCCCAGACCGGGCCGCAGCCCATCGACGCGTCGCCGACGTTGCAGACGACGATGCCGCGCTTGCGGTTGATGCGCTTGAAGAGCGCGGCCCCGGTGGCGATGTCGGCCGAACCGCCCACGATGGCGTTGTTGGGGTAGGAGCCGAACGGGGTGAAGAAGGCGTGCATCGAGCCGCCCAGGCCACGGTTGAAACCCGCCTGGCGAGCGAAGATCTCCGCCAGCGTCCCGAAGACGATGAAGGCCTCGGCCAGGTCGAGCGCCCCTTTGTGCGGGATCTTCTCCGCCACCCGGAGGGTGTCACCCCCCAGGAAGCGCTCCATGGTGGCCACGAGTTCCCGCTCGGGCAGGCGCCGCGAGGCGGAGAGGCACTTGGCCAGGATCTCCCCATGGCTGCGGTGCGAGCCGAAGATCCAGTCGTCCGGCTCCAGGCTGGCGCACTGGCCCACGGCAGCCGCTTCCTGGCCGATGGAGAGGTGGGCCGGGCCCTTGTGATTGTACTCGATCCCCTTCCAGGTCCCCTGGATCTTGAAGGAATTGAGCATGGATTCAAACTCACGGATCGTGACCATGTCGATCCAGATCCGTTTCAGGCCGTCGGCCCCGAACCGCTTCCGTTCTGCCTGGATGTCGCTCCGGTACTGGTTGAGCGGGATGCGCGTCGTCTCCAGCACGCCCGCCTTGCGAACGGTCTGGGGGTTCACCACGATGGACTTGGGCATGTTGCGGTTCCTCTCCGGTTACTCGAGCTCCCAGACGGCGTCGCGAACGACCTCGCAGACGGTGGGGTGGGGAAGGATGAGCTCCTTGACGTCGCGGACCGTGAGCTCCTGCTCGATGAGCGCGGCCGCCCCCCAGACGATCTCCGAGGCGTAGGCACCCACGAGATGCACACCGACGACGCGACCGCTCTCCCGCTCGGCCATGACCTTGACCGCGCCCGGGGCGGAGAAGCCGTTCTCGGCGCAGAAGCGGCCCGAGGCCTTGAGGCTGACGGTGGCCTTCTTCACCGGGAGCCCGCGGGCGATGGCCTCCTGCTCGGTCAGCCCCACCCCGGCGGCCTCGGTCATCCCGTACACCACCCAGGGGACCGCCTGGTAGCGCATCACGTTCCGGGAACCGCCGCCGGCGGCAAGGATGTCCGCCACCGCCACCTCGGCCATCCGGTAGGCGGTATGGGCGAGTAGGCTCTTGCCGGTCACATCGCCGACGGCCCAGACCCCGGGCAGGTTGGTGCGCATCCGCTCGTCGACCACCACGCCGCCCGGGGAGAGATCGAGTCCGGCTTCCCGGGCGCCGAAACCGTCCACGACCGGCCGGCGACCGACCGCCACCAGTACGAGATCCGCCTCGGCCCGGGCGGAGGTCCCCTCCTTCGACGCGTAGTGAACAGTGCCGCCCTCCACCTGCGTGACCCGGCAGCCCAGACGGAAGGTGACCCCCTTCAGCGCCCTGCGCAGCACCGGGGCCTGCTCCCGGTCCATGAAGGGGACGATCTCCTCCATCATCTCCACCACCTCGACCTGCGAGCCGAGGGCGGCGAAGAGCCCAGCCAGCTCCACCCCGATCACCCCGCCGCCGATGACCGCCAGCCGCCGGGGGACCTCTGCCACCTCGAGCAGGCCGGTCGAGTCGACCGCCCGGGCGTTGTCCTTCAGTCCGGGGATGGGCGGCCAGACGGGGGCCGAGCCGGTGGCCAAGATGATCGCTCGAGCCCGGTGGACCTCGGCCGCGCCCCCGGCCACCCTCACCTCGACCTCGCCCCGGCCGAGGAGCCGGCCCTCGCCCCCCACCATCGCCACGCCCCGCGCCTTCTCCTTGGCGGCCACCCCGTTGCGCAGCTTCTCCACCACCTCGCGCTTCCAGGCCTGCATCGCCGCCCAGTCGAAGCTCACCCCGGGCGCCCGGACGCCGAACCGCTCGCCCTCCTTGGCGTGCAGGTAGGTCTTGGCCGAGGCGATGAGGGTCTTCGTGGGGATGCAGCCGACGTTGAGGCAGGTGCCGCCCAGGGACGCTCGCTCCACCAGCAGCACCTTCCTCTTCGCGGCCCCGAGTCGCTCCGCGGCCAGGTAGCCGCCCGGTCCGCCCCCGATGATGATCACGTCGTGTTCGGCCATTTGTGTCCCCATCAGGCGAGCAAGAGATCCAGGTCGGCGATGGCATCGGCGAAGGCCTTGAGGAGCCGGGCTGCCGGGGCGCCATCGATGATCTGGTGGTCCACGGTCAGCGAGAGCCCGATGCGCGGCTCGAAGGACACCGATCCGCCAGGGCCGGGGACGGCCCGCTGGGTGATGGCATCGACGCCGAGGATGGCCACCTGCGGGGCGTAGAGCACCGGGGTGAACGACTCGATCCCGAAGGCGCCCAGGTTGGAAACGGTGAAGGTCCCGCCGGCGAGCTCGTCGGGGCTGATCTTGCCGGCCTGGCAGGCGCTGGCGAGCCGCTTGGCCTCGGCGGAGATCTCCCGCAAAGAGAGCTGGTCGGCGCTCCGGATCACCGGAACCATGAGGCCGCGGGGCGTATCCACCGCCGTGGCCAGATGGACCCGCTCGAAGGTCCGGAGCACGCCCTTCTCCAGGGTGGCGTTGGCCGCGGGGAAGCGGGGCAGGACCCGGGAGACGGCGTAGAGCACGAGGTCGCCGATGGTCACCTCGGCGAAGCCCATGGCCGGATCGCTCCCCTTGAAGCGCGCCCGGAGGGCCTGGAGCCGGCCCGCGTTGGCGGTCATGTTGAAGGTGAGCTGGGCCGTGGCCTGGAGCGAAGCGAGCATTCGCTCGGAGATGAGCTTGCGGACACCGCGGAGCGGCGTGTCGGTGAACCCACCCGGACCCGGGGCCATGGGCGTGGCCGGGGCGAGCGGGACGATCCGCGCCGCCTCGAGGTCCATCACTCCCACCCGGCCACCCAGGGCGGTTCCCTCGTGCGGGACCATCGCACCGCCGGCGGCTGCGGCCCGGGCGGCGCTGGTCAGGGCCGGGCGCGCCGCGATGGCCGAAAGCACGTCCCGTTCGATCACCCTGCCTCCCGGGCCGGATCCGGCGAGGCTCCCGGGATCGATGCCGTCCGCCGCCGCCCGCTTCCTGGCGCGGGGGGAGGCTGGGGATCCCCCGTCGGGCCCGGCCTTCGCCGGCGCGGGCGAGGCCGACGGGCCGACCGATGGGGCCTCGGGCGCCTGCGGCTCCGGGGCGGCCGAAGCCGGAGTCTCGGCCACCGCTTTCCAGTCTTCGCCGGGCTGGCCGATCACCGCGATGGGCGCGAGCACCGGGACGTCGTCGCCCTCCGGCCGGAGGATCTTGAGGAGGACCCCGGCCGTTCCAGCCGGGACCTCGAAGGTGGCCTTGTCGGTCTCGACCTCGCAGACCGGTTCCTCGGCAGCTACCTTTTGCCCCTCCGCGGCACGCCAGCGAACGATGATGCAGGACTCCACCGTGTTTCCCTGACGCGGCATGACCAGGACCTGGGCCATGACTTCCTCCTCCTCGCGCTAGACCAGCCTGCAGGCGACGGACGCCTCGGAGAGGGCGGCGACTGCCCCCGCCTCCATCCCGTCGTCGGTGATGACCCCATCGATCTCCGAGAGCGGCAGGACGTTCACGAATCCAGTCCTCCCGTACTTGCTCGAGTCGGCCACGAGATACGTCTCCCGGGCGCAGCGGCGCATCGCCTTCACGATCTCCGCTCCCTCGAAGAGTTGCGTGGTCATTCCCTTCTCGAGCGAGAATCCGTCCGTGCCCACGAATGCCAGCCGGACGTTCAGGCCGGCGAGCGTGCGCAGGGCCACCGGCCCTACCATCGACTCGGTCTCCCGGCGGAACTCACCGCCGGTGAGGGTGATCTGCAGCGCCGGGTTGAGCCGCGCGTAGGAGAAGACCAGGGTGGAGTTGGTCACGACGTGCACATCGCGCTTGCCGATGAGGTGGCGGACGACGAGGGCGGTGGTGGTCCCCGCCTCGATCATGATGGTGTCGCCGTCCCTGACGAGATCCGCCGCTGCGCGTGCGATCCGGGTCTTCTGCTCCAGGTTCTGCTGCTGCCGTTCGACGATCCCCTGGTGCAGGGCCGGATGCGCACCGCCGCGCGAGCGGGAGAGGAGCCCCCGCTCCTCGAGCCCCTTGAGGTCGGAGCGTACCGTGACCTCCGAAACCCCGAGTTCCCTGGAGAGCAGCGAGACGGAGAGCGACCCGCGCTCGGACAGAAGCTTCAGGATCGTGCGCTCGCGATCGATCAGCTCTTCGATCATCTTCGGAATGACTTTCGAAATAGCTACGAACGACTTGCGATACTACCGTGTTCGTTAGTCGATCGCCAGCGGAAAGGCCGGGCGGTGAAGG
>Ga0335071_10004725_pt1 | contig 14219 bp, 12 predicted proteins | sample Lox_Sample_15_FD_206724 | JGI IMG/M metagenome (GOLD analysis project Ga0335071, IMG submission 206724) | Soil microbial communities from Loxahatchee National Wildlife Refuge, Florida, United States - Lox_Sample_1.5 | ecosystem: Environmental > Terrestrial > Soil > Wetlands | place: USA... | reverse complement strand
GCTCGGGGACGTCCTCGCGGTCGAGGTAGTCGACGCCGCAGAGGTCGAGGAACATCCGGTAGTCGAGCTCGGGGCGGTCGCGCAGCAGGCGAACGGCGTCCACCCAGGCCCCGCGCTCGACCGTGATCGCCAGATCGCCGCGCTCGTCGCAGACTCCCAGCACGCGCGGGCCCAGCGCCTCCATCAGCACGCGGGCGGCCGGCTTGGCCGGGGCCTCCGGCGAGACGGCCGGCGCGGCGCTAGCCACGGGGCTCCTCCTCGTCCTTCCCGGGCGCGACGGCCGGCAGCGCGAGGACACCCTGCGGCGGGAGGCCCTGCGCGGCCCGGGAGCGGGCCTCGTCGGCCCAGGCCTCCCGGCGGAGGCGGCGGTCGTTCACCGCCTCGCCGTTCGAGCCGAGGTGGGTGGCGCGCTGCGGCACCTTCTGCTGGCGGCCGGCCTTGATGAGGTCCTGGATCTTCATCACCGCCGTGATCAGGCTCTCCGGCGCCGGCGGACAGCCGGGGACGTAGACGTCGACGGGGATGATCTCGTCGATGCCCTGCATCACGTGGTACGCGCGGTAGAAGCCGCCGCTCGAGGCGCACACGCCCATCGAGATCACCCACTTCGGCTCGGGCATCTGGTCGTAGATGGTCTTCAGGACCGGCGCCTCCTTGTCGACGATGGTGCCGGCCACGAACATCAGGTCGGCCTGGCGCGGCGAGAAGCGCAGCACCTCGGCCCCGAAGCGGGCCACGTCGTAGCGGGACGCCGTGAAGGCCATGAACTCGATCGCGCAGCAGGCGGTGCCGAAGGGCATCGGCCAGATGGAGGACTTGCGCCCCCACTTGACCACCGCGTCGAGCGTGGTCGTGATCGCGTTGCCGCCCAGGTGCACCCCGGGGTAGGTGGGATCCACGAACTTTCCCTTGAACAGGTCGAGCAGACCCATCGACGCTAGAACCTCTCCAGTGCTGTCAGCGAATGGCGGGCCACCTCGGGAGGACGCCCCACGAACCTGCGCCGTCCCCGGAACCCCGTAGACCCATGATAGCCCAAGGCGTTGGGGCGACGGGGATTCCGGCCCGGCGATGCCGGCGGTTCACCGCCGGCGGTGGCGTGTCAGTCGATGACCCCCAGCATCCCCTGCAGGTCCTTGCCCAGCCGCACCACCTCCGCCACCAGCGGGCGCAGCTCGTCCCGGCGGGAGCGCAGGGTGTCCACCTGGACCCGGCGCAGGGTGTCGAGCAGGGCGCGCACCGCGTCGATCGGCGACTGGTGGCCCCGGTGGGTCAGGTACTCGAGCTCGATCTCCGCCACCGTCCGCGCCATCTCGGGCCGCTCCGGGTCCAGCCAGCCGGCGAAGGCGGTGGAGTGCTCCTCGTCGTAGCGGGCCAGGCGGTTCCACAGCACGATGTCGTCGGGCGAGCGGAACACGTTGTAGTTGTGCTCGCCGTGCCGCGGCAGCCGGAAGGCCCAGGCGAACAGCACCTCCTCCATCTCCGGACGCAGCTCGAGGTCGCGCTCGCCGACGCCGAAGACGTCCCGGGCGTGGCCCGGCTCCAGCAGCTTGTTCAGGTAGTTCTGGTCGTCCTCCAGCAGCGCCTCGCCCGGCGGCATGCGGTTGGCGAAGGCCTCCTTGAAGTGCAGGAAGGCGGCCGCCGTCTGCACCCCGCGGCGTGCGCGCCACACGGAGACGGACGTGCTCTGGGTGACCCGCACCAGCAGGTCCTCGTCCAGGCTCAGAGGTGCGTCGCCGTTGAGGTCGCTCCAGGCCTCGCGGTAGAGCGCCAGCAGGTACAGGTTGACCGCGGAGGACCGCCAGTTCTGGGCGTGGCTGAGGTGCCGCACGCCCAGCAGGCGGGGCAGCCGCTCGGCGATCTCCGCCGCGTCCTTGGCCTTCACCCGGTGCACCTCGATCTTCTCGCTCGCCCGCACCACGGCCTCATGGCGCTTCAGCCGCTCGCGTGCCTGCGCCTCCCCGCGCGCGTCGCCGCGCTCCTGCGCCCGCAGCAGCCGCATGGTCTCGTCCTCGAAGGTGCGGCGGATGGTGCGCAGCGCGACCACCCGGGTGTTGCCCTCCACCACCAGGTAGCGGCCTTCCTGGCCGGGCAGCTCCCACACCAGGATGGGGTCGACCGGCAGCCAGCCCACGCTGAGGATGGTGCTGATCAGGCCGCTCACCCGGAAGCGGTGCCGGATGTGCTGCTGCAGCTCGTCCTGCGCCGCGGGGGTCAGGAACTCCTCCGGGTTGCCGTAGCCGGGCCGCTGCTCCCGCGCCAGCCGCGGGTTGTTGGGGTCGAGGAACAGCTGGTCGAGCGAGACGGCGATCGGGGTCTCGAGCAACGTGCTCACGGTACACCTCCACGCGCGGCGGCGCGCGGCGGACGCCTGACGACGATCAGCGGCCGGCCGTACCGGCCTCTACCAGGAGCTGCCGCACCCAGAGCAGCTCGGCGCGTCGTGCCGTCAGCAGCCGCATCTCGATGGCGCGCTCGTCCATCTCGTGCTGTGCGTGGGCCCGCGGGCCGACCACCGACCAGGTCTTGCTGGTGCTCACGGACCGCCGGCGACTGGCGGCTGCGAAGGCCTCCCGCGCGCGGGCGAAGGCACGCTCGACCTCCTCAAGCCGGCGGTCGATCTCCTTCACCACGGGCGCCAGGGCGAGCGTCTCGTCCGGCCCGGGCGTGCGCAACGCCGCCGCCGGGGGCTGCGTGGGCAGGCTCAGCGGCCGCGGTGGCTGAGAGGACCTGGTCGGGGCGGCGGCGGGCCGGGCGGTGGTCGCGGCCGCCGGCTTGGCAGGCTTGGCTTTCTTGGCGGCGCGACGTGGCGCGGGCTTCTTGGTCGTGCTCATCGTGCTCCTCCTCGGCGCGACGGGGGTCAGCTTTCCCGGACGGCGGCGGGCGTCAGCCCGAGCTTCTTGGCGAGGGAGATGCGGATCAGCATCACCACGCTGTCCCGCAGGCGTCGCAGGTCGATGCCCTGGACCCCCAGACGGTTGACCATCTCCTCGTTGCAGCGGTCGATCATGCCCTGGAAGGTCGTGACCAGCTCCATCCCGTTGGGGTGGCCGACCGCCAGCTCGCGCAGGGTGGCCCAGTCCTCGGGTCGGCGCGGCTCTGCGCGCCCGATCTCGCGCTCGATGATCCCGAGCAGCAGGTCGTTCAGGCGCTCGGTCTCGTTGATCACCCTCGTCGCCTCGGCGCGGGCAGTCGTGCCCCCGCCGTTGCCGGCGGCCTCGGCCGAGGCCTTGTCCTCGCCCATCTTGGGCCTGTCGGGCATGCGTCCCCCTCTTTCGGTATGCACAGATTCTACGCCTCGCGGGCGCTGGCGCCGGCTCAGCCGCCGGCCTGGGCCAGCTCGCCCTGGATGCGCAGCCGCCACTCGCGGGCGGGCGCGTAGTCCGGCTTCAGCCGCAGCGCCCGCTCCATCAGGGAGAGAGCCTCCTGCGGCCGCTGCAGCCGGTAGTGGCAGAGCCCGGCGTTGAACAGGGTCGCCGGGTGCTCCTTGAAGAGCCGCAACGACTCGTCGTAGAAGCGCAGGGCGTCCACCGGCCGTTCCAGCGCCCCGTAGATGCGCCCGATCTCGAAGGGGACGTCCTGCGACATCGGGTAGTAGTGCTCCCAGCACTTCTCGACCGCGCGCACCAGCTCCTGGCGCAGGTGGTCGGGCGCGTTCTTCGCCTGCTCGGCGATGGCGCTCGAGTAGTTGTAGAGCAGGTGCGAGTCCCACTCGCCCAGCCTGAGCAGGGCCAGGATCACCTCCAGGGTCGCGGCCGGCAGCTGTTTGCGCACCTCCGAGGCGAGCGTGAAGTAGTCGCAGGGGCTGAAGCCGGAGGTCGCCTGCCGGAAGGCGGAAGCCGTCTCCGGCCAGGCCGTCTCGGAGCCGCCCTGCAGGAAGGCGGAGACCTTCAGCCGCTTGTCGCGGGTGGCAGGATGCAGCGCCTGGCCGCCGCGCTCGCGGAAGTAGAGGCCGATGGCGTGGTAGTTCACCATCATCGAGAAGCAGTCGCCGCCGTGGACGGCCAGCTGCGGGTCGCCGCGCGCGACCAGCTCGTCCTCGTGGGTGTAGCCCTTGTCTGCGGACAGCACCAGCAGCCGGTCGCGGGAGAGGGCCATCAGGCTGCGGATGCCCTTGAGCGCGCCGATGGGGAAGAGCAGCGAGGTGTTCCCCAGCGTCTCCGCGTAGTGGGCCAGCACGCCGTTGAGCGCCTTGTCCTCGTAGTAGTCGGTCGCGACCGGCCGCTGCTCGAAGCGCAGGGTCGCCCGGCTCACCACGGTGGGATCGAGCGGAGCCTCCTCCTTGCGGTCGGAGACGAGGGTGGCCAGGCCCTCGTGCAGCTTGCCGTCGCGCATCCAGAAGGCGTCCTGGGCGGTGGTGTCGAAGGTGTAGTTGCCGATCACCGCCAGCGGGTTCCTGAGCGTCTTCGCCGAGAGGGTCTCGCCCGAGACCAGCAGCCGGATCTCGCGGTCCTGCTCGATGTCGAAGCCGGCGAAGTCGAGGACGCCCTCCTCCACGAACGGCCGCAGGCGCTCGCGTGCGCGCCAGGCTTCCACGTTGCCGGGCACCAGGTCGCTCATCACGTAGCGGAAGCGCAGGCCGGCGAGGGCGGGCACCTCGCGCAGGGCCGGCAGCAGCTTCTTCAGGAACAGGTAGGCGAACTGCCCGGACCCGGCGGCCAGCTCCAGCACGTACGCGGGGGCTTCGCGGTCGAAAGGGCCGAGCGGAGGCGCCAGGGCGGACACGCAGTCCCGCAGGAAGCCCACGACCACCCCCGCGTAGGCGGCGGCGATGTAGGCGTTGCTGGTGATGTAGAAGGGCACCGCGTCGGGGGCCCAGGCCGTCTGCGCGCGGCGGGTGTACGCCTCGCGCTGCAGCCGCCAGATGATCGAGTCGGAGAGCCGCTTGCGCGACTCCACCACGAACTCCGGCTTCTCCGGCTCCGGCTGCGCGGCGGCGGGCTTCTCGGCTGCCGGCCCGGCCGCAGGCGGCGGCTGGACGGGACGGGTCACCGGCGGGGGGACGACGGGGGCGCCTGGGGCGATCTGGCTCACGGGGCTCTCTTCCGGGAAAAGTGGGCGGGGAACGAGGGGTCGGTGCCCGGCCGAGGGCCCCGCAGGACCCCCGGCCGAGGCTGCCCCGGGCTACAGCCCGAGGAACTTGAAGTCGTGGAAGATCTTGTCGAGCTCCTCGAAGATGTCGATGCAGACCTTCATCCCGACGCCGAGGCTGTCGCACGCTGCGCCGAGGGTCTCCATGCCCTCGTGCACCGCGGTCCCGCCGGCGTCGACGGCCTTGCTCAGGCCGTCGATGACCTCCTGAGCCTGTTGCCCGATCTGGGTGAACTGGTCGAAGATCTCGCTGTGCTTGTCGTGCGACTCCTGCATGGACTGGCTCATGTGCTCCTGCTTGTCCTGGTGCAGCTTCTGCAGGTGCTCGTCGAACTGCTGGTGGCTCTCGTCGAGGTGCTGGTTCATCTCCTCGTGCTTGGCCTGGATCTCCGGCATGATCTGGCCCTGCACGTGGTCGTGGTAGTCGTGGCTCTGCTCCTCGACGTGGTCCTCCGACTGCTTGAGGTCGCTCACGCCGTCGTTGTGCAGGTGCTCGCTCACGTCGTTGTGCTGCTGCTGCAGCTCCTGGTGGAACTCGTCGGCGCCCTGCTTGAGCTGGTCGCCGGTCTCCGCCGTGTGCTGCAGCACGCCGTAGACGTCGGGCTCCAGCCCGGTGACGTGCTGCTCGAGGTCGTGCACGCCGTCGCGTGAGCTGTGCAGGGCCTCCTGGCACTGCCCGTGGGTGGTGTCCAGCTTCTGCTTGAGCTGCTTCAGGATGTCGTCGGCGTGCTTCGCCTCGTCGTCGAGGTCGTGCTGCTGCCGCTTGATGTCCTCCAGCAGGTGCTTGGCCTTCTCCAGCACCGGGGGCCACTCCGAGTGCACCTCCTGCGAGACCTTCTTGAGGTTCTCCTCGAGCTGGCCGAAGAGCTTGTAGCCCTCGCCGAACTGGGTGATCAGGTTCTTGACGTCGCTCAGCGCCTTGGCTGCCGCCTGGTCAAGGTTCACCGAAATCCTCCTCTCCTACTGTCCTGTGTCGCTACGACCAGGGGTTAACCGAAGTTGATGCCCACGGTCTCGCAGGCACCCTTGACGGCGGCGATGGCGTCGTCGAACGGCTTCTTGAAGGTGTCGAGCTGGTCGAAGAGGCCCTTGTTGGTCTCGCGGTGACCGGCGGAGGTCTCCTGGGCGCCGGTGACCTTCTGCGCCATCTCCTCGATGGCGTGGCAGATCTCGTCCGTCGCCTTGTCCATGAGCTGCTTCAGCTCCTCTTCGATCTTCTGCTTGGCCAGGTCCATGATCTCGTGGGCCTTGGCCTTCACCACGTTGTTCAGGATGTCCTCGGCGCCGTGCTGGAACTGCTCGCCCAGGCTCTGCGCCTGCTGCAGGAAGTCGCCGACCTTGTGCTCGGCGTCCTGCAGGTGCTGGTTCATGGTGTTGTGGAAGGTGTTGTCGATCAGCTCGGTGATGCTGTTCTTGTGCTCCTCGACCTTGTTCTGCAGCGCCTCGCCGGCGCTGTGCAGGGCGTCCTGGGCTCCGTGCAGCATGTTGAAGCCCTCCTCGACGCCGTGCTTCAGCTCGTTGAGGCCGCCCTGGAAAGCCTCGTGCGCGTGGTCGACCAGCTCCGAGCCCTCGTGCAGCTTGTTCTGGAAGCTCTCCATGGCGTGGCCGGCCTGCTCCACGTGGCTCTTGAGGTCGTCGCGGTCGTGCTCGAGGGTCTTCACCTCCTCGAGCCCCTTCTCGTAGTCCGCCAGCTCGTGTTGCAGGTCGGCCAGGTGGTGAGCGGTGTCCGTCTTCAAGGCGGCCAGCGCCTGCTCGATCTGGTGGAAGGTCTCCTTCGCCTCCGCCTCGGCCTGCTCGTACACCTTCAGCAGCTCCTGCGAGTCCTTCTCGGCCTCTTCGCCCTGGTGCACGAGCTGGTTCATCTCTTCCGTGATCTTGGGGATGTTGTCCCCCAGCATCTTCAAGGTTTCCTGGAGGTCAGACATGGTTCAATGCTCCCTTCAGTTCGCAGCCCAGTGGCGGTTTAGCCGAGACCGAACGTCATCGCCTTGATCAGCTCGTCGATCACCGGGAGGATGGCCTTGGCGATGGCCAGCGCCGGGACGAACTCGCCGATGGCGGCGGTGACGGCCGCGCCGGCCGTGCCCACCGCGATGTGCTCGATCATCTCCTCGATCAGGTGGGCGATGACCTCCTCCACCGCGTGCTCCACGGTCTGCGCGATCTTCTGGGTGACCTCCTGCTCCGCGTGCTGGACCATGTCCTGGAAGATCTGCTCGCCGGTGTGGACCAGCTCGGAGCCGATGTCCTCGGCGGTGTGGCCGAACTGGCTGAACAGGTCCGAGAAGTGCGACCCCAGCTCGCCGACGGTCTGGGTGAACTGGTTGGTGAGCTGTTCGCCGATGCCCTCGTGGTGCTGGTCGAAGACGCTGCCGAGCGCCTCCGAGATGGGACCGCCCAGGTGCTGGACGATGTCCTCGAAGTGGTGCTCCATGCCTTCCTTGAGCTGGCCCAGGTTCTGCTCGAGGCCGTTCACGCCGTCGCTGAAGTGATGGAAGGTGTCGTCGGCCATCTGGTGCAGGTCCTGCACCGAGTGGTCGACCTCCTGGTGCACCTGGTTCACCACCTGGAAGCCCTGGTCCACCAGCTGGTGGAAGCCGTCCTGGAGATGCTGGTGGGACTGCTGCAGGTTCTGCGAGTGGTCTTCCTCGGCGTGCTGCAGGTACTGGATGCCCTCGCCCAGGTGGTGATCGTTGCCCTCCTGGATCGTCTGCTGGAGCTGCTCGAACTCCTCCATCAGCTCGTCGTGGTCGTGCTTGAGCTGCTCGTGGAACTCCTGCATCGACTTCACGAAGTTCTCGGCGTGCGTCTGGAAGCCGTCCTCGATGTGGTCGATGGTCGAGCCCTGCTGGTTGACGGTGTCGGCGCCGTGCTGCAGCTGGTCGGACGCCGCGTTCAGGGTCTGGGTGAAGTGCTGGATGTGTTCGACTGGATTGTCGGCCATTGTGGGTCTCCGTTCCTCGCCTGGCGGCGCCTCAGGCGATCGCCTTGATTGCTTCGATCACCGGCTCGATGGGGTGCAGGATGTTGGTGATCCCCTCGACGTGGCCGGCGATCTCCTGGAACTTGCCCAGGAAGCTGTCGTGGCTGCTGCCGAGCATGCTCTGCATCGCCTCGAAAGCGCTGTGCAGCGGGCCGGAGTTGCCCACCAGGCTCTCCACTGCGTGCTCCGCGAACTGGGTCCCCACCTGGCCGATGGCCTGCTCGGTCATCTGCTGGGTGCTGTGGTGGATCTCGTCCATCAGGCTGCTGCCGTGCGAGATGAACTGGCCGATGGTCCCCAGCAGGTCCTGGGTGTGCTGGTCGTGGGTGTTCTTCACCTGGGTGAGCTCGTTGGCGAAGTGCTCGGTGTGCTGCTTCACCGAGTCGAGGGCGTGGTCCACGTTGCCCTTGAAGGCGTCCACCAGGCTCTGCGCCTGGTGGGTCTCCTGCTCGACCGACTGGTGCAGCTGGGTGATCTTGTCCGTCAGCTCGTGGAAGAACCCCTTGCTCTCGTCCGAGTGCTGGCTGACCTGGTCGTGCAGCTCGTGGTGCTGGTCGTTGAGCTCGCTGGTCCCCTGGTGCACCTTCTGCGTCAGCTCCTCGGCGTGGTGATCCGCCTCGCCCGCCTTCTGCACCAGCTCGGAATAGAGCTGCTTCGCCTGCTGGCAGTGGGCGTCGAGGTCGTGCTGCATCTTGTCGATGTCCTCCGACAGCTCCTGCAGCCGCTGCTGCGACTCGTTCCCCACCAGGTCCACGCGCTCGTCGAGCATGTGGACGCGCTTCAGCAGATCCTCGATCTGCTGGTGGGCCGTCTCCGACTCCGATGCCAGGCGGTCAGCAGCCGCCTCGGCTTCGGAGAGGGCCTCCTCCATCTGTGAGTGTTGCGCCATGACTTATCGATCCTCCATTTCCTTCCTGCTAGCGACGACGTGTTGTCGACGGTTCGTGCTCCCACCGAAACGACCGCCACTGTCCAGCGACACCGCGATCGTCGGAGCGTCGTCCGGGGTGGTTCTCTGCGGCATCGCCTGAACCCACGTACGGAGGCATCGGGGAGTCGCCCGTGACTGCGGACACAACCACTGCGCGCCCGGGCGGACGCGCATCGACGAGACGGCCCCCGGAGGGGACGCCGGCCTCGGCGACGAGAGGCGGGATCGATCGCGGAGAGCCGGGATGGCCCCCGCCAATTCCCTTCATTTGGACTGCTTTGAGGCAACGAATCTAACGTCCGCCGCCTCGCGACGTCAAGACGGAATCTGAGGTGATGGCGGCTTTCGAGGCCATCGTGTCCGCCCTGTGACGCGCCGCACGCGCCGGCGTCCGTCGCCCGGGGGCGTGTGATGACCCGCATGGGGGAGCCGGTCGACCGGGTCCGGGCCCGGCCTGCCGGGAGCTAGCCCCCGAGGACGCCGGGAGCCAGGACCTCCGCCGCCTGTTTCAGGTTCTGGAGGTTCTTCTGGTACATCCTCTTCAAGGTCGCGGTGGGGGCGTTCGTCAGCCGGATCTGGAGGTCGTTGTAGATCCGCTGGTAGCTTCGCCGCACTTCGTCCGCCAACGCCCCGGGGGCCAGGCCCAGGATCTCTGCGGCCTCCGTGGCGGACATCACGCCGGCCGGGGAGGGGGTGCTGGAGCCGGGCGTCGGCCTGGCCTCGGGCCGGGCCGGGGCGGCCGGCTGGTGGCGCGAGCGGGCCGGCGGCTCGGGCGGGGAGGGAGCCGCCGGCCGATGGGCCGGGTGGTGATGCGGCAGGGCGTGAGGCGGGTGGGCAGGCTGCGCCGCGGCGCCGGCCTGAGGCCGCTCCAGGCTCACGGTGAAGGCGACTGCGCCGAAGCGGACGCTCTGGCCGGCGCGCAGCAGGGCCCGGATCACACGCTGGCCGTCCACCCAGGTGCCGTTGCCGCTGTTCTGGTCGGCGACCAGCCAGCCGTGGGCCGTCTGCTCCAGCACGGCGTGCCGGCGCGAGACAGAGGGATGGCTGAGCACGACGTCCGCCCGGGGGTCCCTGCCCACGGCGGCCGGGTTCTTCTCGATCCGGACCGGCTCGCCTTCCGCCGGGACGAGCCAGAGACCGCTCATCCTCTCTGCACCTCCCCGCGCCTGCCGGCTGGCTCCGGCCGCCCGGCTACGGTGTCGGCCGCGCGCCCGCCGGTCCCTGCGGGCCCCAGTTTACGACGAGAGACACCGTGATGGTGGCGTCGGTCTTCTTGAAGGGCGTCGTCACCTGGCCGATGGCGCCCGCACCGCCGGCCACCGGCGGCGCGGCGAACAGCTGCACCTCCTGCAGCGCGGGCAGGTTGCGGAAGTCGATCTTGCCCCCGAGCTGCAGGGCGAGGCGCCGGGTCATCTGCACGGTGAGGGCGTTGTCCGACAGCAACCGCCAGTCCGAGGTCACCTGGAAGTTCTCGTCGAGCGCGAGCTTGGTGGTGAAGCTGCTGTTCTTGGTGTCGCCGAACTTGACCGCGTAGTCGCCCTCGAAGCGGCCGCCCACGAAGTTCTCCTTCTTCGCCGGGTCGGGGACCTGCTCCTTCTGATGCGTGTAGGTCAAGTCGACGGCGAGCTTCAGCTCCTGCGCGCTGCGGTCGCTCCAGTAGTAGCCGACGCCGGCCCTCCCGGAGGCGAGCGTCTCGATGCCGCTGAAGAGGTCCCGCTTGTAGCCCCCGTTCACCGTGTAGAAGAAGCGCTCGGTCACCCGGCGCTCGACGCCGGTCTCGACGTTGTAGTTCTCGGCCTTCGTGTTGCGCACCGAGTTGTCGGTCACGCTGCAGGGCGACACGCACGGCGTGTCCTTGGCCACCAGCGGGCCGACGGCAAAGAGGTTCTTGTCACTGGCGTCCTGGCGGATCGCGCCGGCGTCGACGAAGAACACCGTGCGCAGCCAGTTCCGCTCGATGCGGAGCTTGCCGCCGAGGCTGAACGACTCGGTGTTGCCGGCGGTGGCGACGGTGCTCAGGTTGGCCGTCGTCGTCCAGCCGACGGGCTTCTGCTGGGCGAAGAGCGACGCCGGCGCCGTGAGCAGGAAACCGGCGCAGAGGACGGCTGGGAACGCTGCACGACCGACATGGTTCATGTTTCAACCCTCGCGAGACACTCGCAAACGGCCGGAAACCTCGGACATGTTTTGTGCTGGTGTGCGGCGGGGGGGAAGTATAGCTTCGCCTGCGAAGCCACGGCAACCCGGGTTTGCCGGGTTTGGTCAAACTTGACGGGGGCGCGGGGCGTGGGCTACGGTAACCCCACTCTAGAGAGCGATGAAGTGCGGGTAGCGCCGTCGGCTTCTGCCCCGGCGCGGCGAGTCCGGGCCGGCTGCCCGGCCAGCCGTCGCCAGCGTGGAGCCTCGCGTCCCGTGAGCCCTCGTGCCCAGGAGGCCCTGCCATGGCCCTGATCAAGGTGACGGCGGCGACCGCGCTCCCGACGGTCCGCCAGACCATCGGCGAGCTCGGCAAGGCCGTGCGCGAGGCCGGAGCCGTGCCCGGGCTCGAGTCCGTGCAGGAGAGCCTCGAGCGCCTGGACGGGTACTGCTCCGGCAAGTCGCTCGACGTGGAGGTGGTGCTGGTCTCGCCGGTGGAGGCCGCGGCGGCCGGCCGAGTCTCGGCCTGGATCGGCCCGGGAGTCCCGCTCGCCCCGCTGCAGAGCCGGTCGTTCGACCCGCTCACCCTGGACCTGCCCGGCGGGGACGGCAAGGTGCCGCTGCGGGTGAGGCTGTGGCCCCTCGTCTCGCCGCCGGCCACCACCGCCGGCACGCCGCGTCCGGCGCTGCTGGTGCTGGTGGTCGGCAACGTCACCGGCCTGCACGCGGACAACCTCGCGCGCATCGAGCGGCTGCTCGAAGACCGCCCGGCGGCGGTGATCGTGGCCCCGGCGGGCGAGGACACGGTGAAGCAGCTGGAGCAGCGCTCGCAGGGGCTGTCCTGGGTCACCCTGCGGCTCGACATCGACTCGCTCTCCGACACCTCGCTGCAGTCGAAGCTGGCGGGGCCGCCCTGGGACGCCGCCCAGGACCTGCTGCGCGCGCACTCGGCGGCGGTGGCGCTGCAGTCCCTGAACGGCGTCTTCGACCTGGCGCTGCAGCAGCTGGCGCGCGACCTGCGCGTCAAGAAGGCGGCCACCCAGGCCAAGATCGGCAAGGCCGCCCCGGCGGGGGCGAAGCCCGGGGGGCAGCCCGGCGCCGACCTCGTCTCCGAGATCAAGGCCCGGGTGCAGCGCCACTCGCAGGAGTTCGAGCGCGGCGCCATGGAGCGGCTGCAGGACCTGGTGGCGGTCAGCGGAGGCAAGCTGTCGCGGGAGACGGAGGTGCTGCTGCTCTCGCTCGACGAGCTGGACGAGAAGGAGGGAGCGACCAAGATCGAGTGCCGGATCCCGGCCCCCTTCGAGCAGAAGCTGCTGAAGACCGTGCGCGATCGCCTGGCCCAGCACTGCGCCGCCGACGTGGTGGCCCTCAACGACCTGCTGCGGCTGCTGGCCGAGGAGATCGAGAGGGTGCTGGCGCAGAACGGCGGGCCTCCCTTCGTGCCCCAGTTCAGCTACCTCGACGAGAACAAGGTGCGCCGGATGCTCGACATGAACCTGGGCCTCCAGGCCCAGTACCGCGGCGAGCTGCCGAACCAGGGCTTCTCCGAGTACTTCGCCGGCGTGCGCAAGTACTCGATGCTGCTGGTGATGGGCGCCTCCATGTTCGGCATGTCCTCCTACATGCGCCAGTACCGCGAGTACGTGGTGCCCGCCACCATCGCCCTGGTGCTGATGGGGACCTACAGCGTGGTCTCCTCCACCCGCAAGGAGCGAGTGGAGAACCTGGAGAAGGAGCTGGAGGCGGCCCGCAACGCGCTGCGCCCCGACCTCAAGCGCATGTTCACCGAGGTGCAGAAGAGCTGGTCGGCGATCCTGCTGCAGCACATGAACGAGCAGATCACGGCCGTGCTCGCCGACGTCGAGGCCGCGGTGAAGGACCACGCCGCCCGCCGCGGAGCCGAGGCCACCCCGGAGAAGGAGCGGCTGCAGCGGCAGCTCGCGCAGCTCGAGGCCTCGGAGAAGAGGCTGCCGCTGCTGCTCAAGGCCAGGGACACCATCCAGGCCTCGGTGGAGGGGATACGGGGCGACCTCAAGCCGCTCTTCCCCCGGCCCGGAGGCCCGGCGCCGCCTGGCGCCGCCAAGCCCGGTGCCGCGGCACCCGCGGCCGGTGGCGCCTCGGCCGCGCAGGCCGCCATCGAGGCCGCCAAGGCGAAGATGGAAGCGCTCAAGGCGCAGCAGGCCGCGAAGTCCGCGGCACCGGCGGCAGCCAAGCCCGCCGCGGCCGCGCCGGCCGCTCCGCTCGCACCCTCGGGCCCGAGCGCGCTCGAAGCGGCCAAGGCACGCCTGGCGGCGATGGCGGCGAAGCCTGCGGAGAAGAAGCCCGAGGCGGACGCCGCCAAGCCGAGCGCGCTCCAGGACGCCAAGGCCCGTTTCGAGGCCCTCAAGAAACAGGCGGAGGAGCGCAAGGCGGCGGCAGCCGCCGGCCGCCCCGCACCGGCGGCTGCGGCGCCCAGGCCGGCCGCACCCGCTTCCACCGCGGCGCCGCCCGCTCCTGCCGCGCCGGCCCCCACAGCACCCTCCGCCGCAGCGACTCCCGCTGCGCCCGCACCCGCTGCGCCCGCACCCGCTGCGCCCGCACCCGCTGCGGCAGCCCCGGCCGCAGCGCAGGGCACCGCCCCTGCCGAAGCGCCGCAGCCGCCGCCCTCCCCGGCTGGCGCCGCGGCAGAGCCGTCCTCCACCAGCTAGCGCGGGGACCATCGGCCATGAGGGTCGGCATCGATCTCGGGACCACGTACTCGCTCATCGCGGAGATGGGTGTCGAGGGCAGACCCACCCTCATCCCCGACTGCTCGGACCCGGAGCTGGTGCACACGCCCTCCTCGGTGCACATCGCCGGCTGCAACGCGTTCGTGGGCACCATGGCCGAGGCCCTGCTGGAGAGCGATCCCTCGCTGTCCGTGGTGCGTTTCTTCAAGCGCCAGCTGGGCAACGCCGAGCCCGTCTTCTTCGACGACAAGGGCCAGGGCTGGCTGGCGGAGGCGGTCTCCGCGCTGGTGCTCAAGAAGCTGGTGTTCGACGCCGAGAGCGCCTCCTCCGGACGCGTCGACAGCGTCGTCATCACCGTCCCCGCCCACTT
>Ga0335071_10004724_pt1 | contig 14220 bp, 16 predicted proteins | sample Lox_Sample_15_FD_206724 | JGI IMG/M metagenome (GOLD analysis project Ga0335071, IMG submission 206724) | Soil microbial communities from Loxahatchee National Wildlife Refuge, Florida, United States - Lox_Sample_1.5 | ecosystem: Environmental > Terrestrial > Soil > Wetlands | place: USA... | reverse complement strand
TTGAGCAACTTATTATTTTTTAGAGGGGCTTTGCAGGTATATTGAACAGGCGGCCTCCTGCACGTCCCCACCTTATTCATGCCAGAAGCCGCCTTCAGATGCTGAATAATCTTTTACTACTTACTTCGCGATGCCGCCGATGGGCGCAATAGCCGGCGCGGCGCACACGGGAGCGCTCACGCACGAAGATGCAGGCAGGCATGCGGGAATATGCACTGCCGCCGGCACCGGGACGGGCACGGCAGCACCGCCGAAGCCGGAACAGTAAACGCCCGGAGAGCCCGCATAGGAAGACCCGGCGATGGCGCAGCTCGGTATAGTGCCGCAGCCGAACGGGGCGACCCCGGTACTCAGCAGGCCGGAGCCGCAGACAGGGCCGAATCCGGCGGGCGCCGCGAGCGCCTTCGACGGGATGCCCCAGCCGCTCACGAGGCCGTTAAGCCCGAAGCCCGGGCCGTAGAAGTTCGCCATGGAGGGCGCCGATACGAGAAGTAAAAGGCCTATACTCAAAGCAGTCACTAACGCTTTTCTTGCCATTTCCATAAATCCACCCCTATTCCAGCTTCTTGTGGAACAAAATAAATAGGTTGTCATGGGGAAATACGGAATTTTCTATCGGCACTAATATATCTATTGGCTTAATATTAATATCCATTTTATAATGATAGTCTGTATTATTGCAGTTAGCCGATCTGTAAAGGCGATTTGTAATGATAAATATCTAAAATACGATGATATTATACATCATCAGGTCAGATTATTCTTTATAGGGTGTCTAAAATAATCGCTTACTAACCAAAGTTTACATATTCAAAAGCTATAATTTTACCATTATAGGTTAGTGGTTCATGGCGTTTTGTAATATATCGTATTACGTCGCTGCATTACTATATTAACCTTTAACTCGATTAAAGGTTAAAGATAAAATATTTCGCTTTGATTGTTGAGTGGTCACAATTAGTTGATTTTCACAAATAGGACGAAAGATCTCATATCCATTTATATCGCATAGCCAGAGCATGCCAATTCTATAGTAAGAACGAATGCCGCCTAATTTGTAATTATATTGAATAGCAGGCCTTTTTTAAATCACGAACTATACGTCAACGTGCCCGGCGTCCCCATTAAGTGGAACGACGATAACAAGACCAGGGACCATATCCTGAACATGACGCCCGAACAGCGGAAAGAGCTAGGCATTAACAAGTCGACGTTGTGGTATATCCCGAAGAATCTGTGCGACGGCAAGAAGGTCATGTTATATGATAAGGCGAAGGCTAAAATCGTATAATGTTAAGGATCGTGTATAATTCGTTAGCGGTTACTATATTATAAACTATTTATAATAGTATGTAGAGGTTTTATTTCATAGTAAATTAATTTAATCTCTAAGCGATAACATATCTGGCGTTTAGTGTTAATGTTGGGGCGGCATGGCGGGAAAAAGTAGATCTATGGAAAATACCGACGGTTCTTGTCGTAGAGTAGATGCCGGAGATAAAGATCAGCTTATCACCGAGCTAAAAGATCGTATTGCTGTTCTGGAAAATGAACTCCGGTTTAAGCAGGAAGATGCCAGTTCTACTGTCGTTACCGAGCGTAAGGATGCGCTGCGTATGGCCGGGGACGAGTTTGAACTGGGGGTGCATGAGAAGCTGATCTTAGACAATATCAACGCTGCGATTGCTTTTCACGACGCCGAGAACAACTTTGTTTGGGCGAATAAGACCTACATGGATTACGTGGGCGTGCCGATGTCGGAACTAAAAGGCCGCAAGTGTTACGCCTGTTGGGGGGTGGATCGGCTCTGCCTGAACTGTCCGGTCGCCCGTGCGATTCGGACCGGGGAACCGCAAGAGGGTGAGATGACACCCGAAAACCAGCCGCACTGGCCTGTCGACCAAGGCTCCTGGCTGGTTCGCGCGGCTCCCGTAAGGGATAGTGATGGGAAAATCATCGGCGCCATCGAATTGGTCCATAATATCACCGGTCGGAAGCGGGCAGAGGATGCGCTGCTTAAGGCCTGGAACGAGCTTGAGCAACGGGTGCAGGAAAGGACTCTCAAACTTAAACGGTCTAATGACAATCTGTTTACCCAGATCGATGAGCGCAAGCGGGCCGAGGAGATGCTGCGACAGGCCCACGATAAGCTTCAGGCGACTCTCGATAGCATTACGGACGGCTTGCTTATCCTTGACCACAACTGGCGCTACACGTATTTCAGCGAGGTTGGCGCAAAGTTGATCGGTATGCGCCGTGAGGATCTTATCGGGGGGTGCGTCTGGGAGCTATTCCCATACTCCCGGGACTCATTGTTCTATAAGGAGTATCACCGGGCCGTCGAGACCGGACAGCCCACGCATTTCGAAGAGTACTACCCTGAGCCGATAAACAAGTGGCTGGAGTGCCATTGCTATCCCGGCGTAGAGGGCTTGTCCGTCTACTTCCGCGACGTCACAGAGCGTAAGCGGGCCGAGGAGGCGCTGGCCGCAGCTTACAGGCAGTTCCAGAGCATTATTGACAACACACCGGCTTTGGTCTATGCTTTCGATCTGGAGGAGCGCTTTGTGTTAGTAAATACTGCCTGCGCAGAGTTGCTTAACTCCACGCGGGAACAGATTATCGGGAAGAGACGTCACGAGTTCATGCCTAGGGAGAACGCAGACTGGCATGAGGCAAACGATCGCCAGGCGATCGAGGCGGGCAAGGCGCTGGAGTTCGAGGAGTACAGTCAGCTCAAAGGCCGCTCGATTACATGGCTTACGACAAAGTTTCCACTCCGCGACACCCAGGGGAGGATATACGCGGTAGCTGGAATTTCCACTGATATTTCGGAGCGCAAGCGGGCCGAGGAGGCGTTGCGTAATAGTGAGCGCCTGTACCGGGCCATCGGGGAGTCAATCGACTACGGTGTCTGGGTATGTGCCCCGGACGGGCGCAATATCTATGCCAGCGAGTCGTTCCTCAAGCTCGTGGGGATGACCCAGCAGCAGTGCTCGGATTTCGGCTGGGGGGGCGTGTTGCACCCGGACGATGCCGAGCGTACATTAGCCGCGTGGAAAGAGTGCGTGCGCACCGGCGGCAACTGGGATATCGAGCACCGCTACCGCGGAGCGGATAGTTTGTATCACCCCATCCTGGCGCGTGGCGTGCCGGTAAAGGACGAACAGGGGAATGTTATCTATTGGGCCGGCATCAACCTCGACATCAGCAATATTAAGCGGGCCGAGGAGGCATTACGGGAGAGCGATGAGCGGTTCCGTGCCCTCGCCGATAACATTCCCAACCTGGCCTGGATGGCGAATGCCGACGGCTGGATCTTCTGGTATAACAAGCAGTGGTACGATTACACGGGCACGACGCTGGAGGAGATGCAGGGATGGGGCTGGCAGAAGGTCCACCACCCGGACCATATCAAGTCGGTGATGGAAGAGTGGTCCGCATCTATCAAAGCGGGTGAGCTATGGGAGGATACGTTCCCTCTGCGTGGCAAAGACGGTAACTACCGCTGGTTCCTTTCCCGAGCCACACCCATAAAAGATGAACACGGTAAGATCCGGAGGTGGTTCGGCACTAATACGGATATTACCGAGCGCATGCGGGTCGAGGATGAGTTAAAAGATGCCAAGATGCAGTCTGAATTATATCTCGATTTGATGGGCCACGATATCTCTAATATGCACCAGATCATCGTTGGTCATCTGGGGTTGGCGCAGGAGGTCATCGATCTGGACGGTAAGCTGGGACGCGAGGACAAAGAGATGATAGATACCAGTCTTAGGACGTTGCAGCGGAGCATCCGGCTAATCGATAACGTTCGTAACTTGCAGAAGTTGAGGGCGGATAATGTTAAGCTTGAACGTATTGACCTGGGCGAAGTGCTCGACGAGGCGGTAAAAGGATATATAGGCCTTCCGGGACGGGATATATCTATCGACTATAATTCTGTTCACGGCTTCTTTATTACGGCTAACCAGTTGATCAAGGATGTTTTTAACAACCTGCTGGACAACGCGGTTAAGCACTGCGATGACCCGGTCAAGATCCATGTGGCCGTAAACGCTGTCGACGGTAATGGTTGTCGCCTATATGAGGTTGCGGTCGAGGATAATGGTCATGGTATCCCGGACGATAAGAAAGCCGAGATTTTTAACCGGTTGAAGCGGGGCGAGACGAAGGCGAGGGGCACTGGCCTGGGCCTGTACATCGTTAAAACGCTGGTGGAGGGCTTCGGTGGCTCGGTAAAGGTGGAGGATCGGGTTCCCGGAGATCATACGAAGGGTGCGAGGTTCGTTCTCCTTATACCCGCAGACGGGGGGGGGGCGAAAAATTAGATGATTAATGATGTGAGCGTGGCGATCGTTGATGACGAGCGGGACCTGGTGCGGACCTACGAGTTGTTGTTCAAGCGTCGTGGCATCCGGCTGGCTTTCGTGGCTTACGACGGCCACAGTGCCATCGAAAGGTTCAATAATACCGTTGATAAGCCGGGCGTGGTCATCATCGATTACCGGCTGCCGGACATGGACGGCCTCGACTTGATGAAGGAGGTCTTAGCGCTGCGGTCGGGCACGAAGATCGTTTTCATCAGCGGCGACGACACCGTCCGACAAGACGCCATGGATGCCGGCGCGACGGTCTTCTTGAAAAAGCCAGCCGATATCAAAATGATCACTGAGACCATCAATGCCCTGATAAACAGCTAATGCTATCTTCATAGTTGCAATGTGCCTCGGCAAATACATAAATCGGAGATTTTAATGAACGGTAAGCCCTCCATCGCTATAGTGGATGACGAATTGGATATATGTGCGTTACTGACAAATGTCTTCCAAACAATGGGCGCATCCGTATGTTTCATCGCCCCCGATGGTCCTGAAGCCATCGAGAAGTTTAAAAATGCTGACCCTAGGCCCGGGGTCGAGATCATCGATTACCGGTTGCCTTCGATGAGCGGCCTCGATGTCATGAAGAGAATATTGGCTATCGAGCCCCGCACACGGATCGTCTTCATCAGCGGCGACGAGAGTAGCAGACAGGAGTCCTTGGATGCTGGCGCCACGGTCTTCATGAAGAAGCCCGCAAGTATTAAGACAATAACAGATACCGTGACTAGGCTTATCGACCTATGATATGGCTGACACCAGGTTCGTGGTCATGCTGCCGGCGGTGGAGAAATGACGAACCTTATCATATGTTTATTTCATAAGGCCGCAGAGCAGCGATTTGCTAAATACGACGAGTGCAGTATAATTCGTGAAAAGACTTAAAGGTTAGTAATTTGCCCAAATTGGCAATAATATTTATATTGCTTGCTGCATAAGCATCGATTGTAAGTGTCGGAATCTAGCCTTTTTCTCATATACACTTAATGAATTATGATAATTATTTTTATAGTTAAGGCGCTCATAAGAACATGAATCTTTAGGAGCGATGGAAAAGGTCAACCGAGTGTTCATCGGGCCGCAAAAAAGATTTTACGGCCTCTACCGTCGCCGATTTGATGTTATGTTATTAAAGATATAATCAACATTTAAATCATATAAAGGAGGAAGGCAGTTTGTGATATGTTGTAAAATTATTCTTAATAACATTCCACTCCATAGGAAAATTAATGGTCATTGAGTATTAGTATAAACATTACCTCCGATGGGTATTAAAATAAGCATTAATTTGGATTTATTTAGAAAAGCATTACCAGAAATACGGAATTACTCTGCTATAGTCTATTAAAATAGGGGACTGTTAAAAAACTCCGAGCGCTAAAGTAAAAAAAGTTTATCGAGTCTATTCAATCCTGGGGGTTCCGCAGCCCGGGCAAATGACCACGCCGGGCTTAATGATCGACGAGCAATAAGGGCACTGCACAGCGTCGGCCGTCTTATCGGCCAACGCCAGAAAATCGATGGCATCTTTCATATGATACACGTTCGCCATCCGGTCGATCATGGTCGCCACCAGCGCCTCGATAGGCTCGCCCATTAAAAAGTTGAAGGGCATGTACATTTTTTGAAGGGTATCGTTCTCTTTGAAGATTATGACCAGCTTCCCGGATAGGAAGAACCATGCCCGGCGAAACTCCAGGTCGACGATATCCGTGAGCGTTATCCTGAACTTCGGCGCAAGCGGTAGCTGTACACGCAGCTCGTCCTCGTAAAGCTCTATGGAATGCGCTACCATATCCACCTTTGCTAATAGTTCCGCCATCTCAAACCACGATAGACTATCCGCCATATGCCATGATTAAAATAACAAATGATTATAACGCTTAAGCAGGCACTCTAAAAAAGAATCGTTGGTGCCATCCGGATATTTTATACCGGAACACTGACAATTTGGGCGTCAGCGTCGGCCTGCCATAAATGCCGGCTGATGCCAATACTTATTATCCCGATGCCCCAATATTCCATTCATGTTCTGCGAGGTCGGCGGGGTCAGCATCTACTATGAAGCCCGCGGCGAGGGCTTTCCCGTATTGATGCTCCACGGCTACGGCATCGATCATAACGTAATGATCGGCTGCATGGAGCCTGTATTCGAAGGCCGCCCTGGCTACCGGCGCATCTACATCGACCTGCCAGGCATGGGGCAGTCAAAGGCGCCCGACTGGCTGGGCAACTCTGACCAGGTGCTTGACCTGGTCATGAAGTTCAGTGAAAAAGCCATCAAGGGCAGCTTTTTACTGGCCGGAGAATCCTATGGCGGGTACATCGCCCGGGGGATGGTGAACCGGATGCCTTCAAGCATCGCAGGCCTGTTGCTGATCTGCCCGGTCATGGTCGGCGAGCGCGAGAAGCGCCAGCTTCCTCCCAGGACGGTATTTGTCCGGGACGATAAATTACTGGCGGCTATCGACCCCGAAGACCGGAAATTTTTCGAGCGGATGCTGCTGCTGCAGGATAGGCGGCGGTGGGAGCGGTTCCAGCAGGATATCCTCCCCGGCCGCCACAACGAGGATAAGGTTTTCCTTGAGCGCCTGAAAAAGCACGGGTACGAGTGCTCCTTCGACGTCGATAAGCTCCCGCAGCCGTTCGATAGGCCGTCCCTGATACTCGCCGGCCGCCAGGACGCGTCCGTCGGCTACAGGGACGCCCTGCAGCTCATCGACATTTATTCCAGAAGCACGTTCGCCGTCCTCGACCGGGCCGGGCACGGGCTCGAGGTCGAGCAGGAGGGCCTGTTCAACGCCCTGGCTGGCGAGTGGCTGGACCGGGTCGAAGAATATTTCCAAAATTCACCCTAGGCCGCTATTTTTATATGGCTCCTGTCTGCCGATATCAAAAGGTATTTATATAAGCGATAAGTCTAGATATCAACAGGGCTTAATTTAAAAAACGAAACAAGGGGGCATAATGATCTATGACTGGCATACCTATCACGGTAGTCCTTAAAGAACTAAGCGAGCACGACCAGAACGGCGAGCGCCATAAATTTTATCCGCCTGTGAAGGGCGAAGAACAGCGGCAGGCAGAAGATGAAGTGGCCATGATCAAGGCGATGGAGAACGATTTCCGGGATGAGGCCGAGAAACTCCTGGACATTTTCAACCTATCCTATCTACGGCCAAAGATAAAAGCGCCGAAGCATGGAAACGTCGAGTAAAAAAAGTTAAAATTTTTTTAACGTCTAGTTTTAATAGCCGCTCAATCCGGTAGCTTTCCCCACGTTCCCGATATACGGGCTCTTATAGGGCAGGTTACCGTATGCAGAGTTGGTCAGGGGCATCTGGTACGCGGCGTTCGCGCCAATGCCCGGGACGCCAAAGCCTCCGTTGCCAGGGCTCTTATAGGGCACGTTACCGTATGCAGAGTTGGTCAGGGGCATCTGGTACGCGGCGTTCGCGCCGGCGTTTGCGCCAAAGCCCGGGACGCCATAGCCTCCGATGCCGGGATATCCGGTGCTATATCCCGGTGCACTGCATAAGCCTGCCCCGGGTATTCCGCATCCTCCGGCGTATGGTACGCCACCGCATCCTCCGGCGTATGGTACGCCACCGCATCCTCCGGCGTATGGTACGCCACCGCATCCTCCGGCGTATGGTACGCCACCGCATCCTCCGGCGTATGGTACACCGCATCCTGCGACGGGGAAGCCGCCGCATGCGCCGATGCCCGGGAATCCGAAGCCGCCCCAGGGCCCGAAGCCGCCCCAGGGCCCGAAGCCGCCGGCCATCCATGGCAGCCACGCGAACGCCGGTGCCGCAACCACCGATACGGAGAGCAGCACTAATGCTGCCGCTAAAAATATACTGACTACTTTCATCATCCATCTCCCGTTTAAGCCTATACGCAGGGAGACGAAAAGTATTGCCTGCATTAAGGGCGGAATCTCAGTTTTTCAGAACGCTTAAAGTTCGTTTCCCGGCGCATGCTCCGGTTGGAGAACCCGGCGAGAAAGAATATATAGCGTAGGCGGCATTTGTCTAACAACGGTACAGTGACAATTATGGAAGGAAAACAATTCATCGGGGCCGTTTTACTGGTCCTGTCGATAGCGCTGATAGCGGGATGTACCTCACAATCGGAGCAGACCGTCGCAAAGAACGATACCGTTTCCGTGGACTATATCGGCTGGCTCGATAACGGCACAGTCTTCGACACCTCGAACGCGACCCTCGCGAAAGAGGCGGGTATCTACGACGAGAACATAACTTACGAGCCGATCACCTTCGTCGTGGGCTCGGGCGAGGTCATAACGGGCTTCGACAACGGGGTCGTGGGCCTCAAGGTCAACGAGTCCCGGAACATCACGCTCACTCCGGACGAGGCGTACGGGGATTACGACGCATCTCTCATCCAGCCGGTGAACACGTCAGACCTCCTGGAGAACAACATCACGCCGTATGTCAACGAAACGCTCTATTACGGCACGAATCCCGTGACTATCTACAGCATACCGAATAACACGACGGTGATGATCGACTTCAACCACCCGCTCGCCGGGAAGACGCTGCACTTCAAGCTCACGGTGCTGTCCATAACACCGCCCAGCGCCAGTTGAGCTTTTTCTTTTTTAATGTTTCTTCTGTGTTGAATAATAGCTGTTATCTTTCGGGATGACCCGTTTTAAGCCCGCGAAGCTTGCTAAGTCCGCTTCGCGAACTTATATGTTCTCGCGGGCTTAGACAACAAAAATAAGAAGGTTATTCAGCACAGTTATTCAGCACAGCAAATTTTTTACGTACATTAAAATATTCAAGGAATATTGAGCGGGAGTTCCCTAAAAGCATCACTTCATTTTTTATCGTTCGGCGTCCATTGATGTTCGGGGATGCAAATGGTATACTTCAGGCATATCGGCATAGCTGCCGTGATACTGGGCCTGCTTATTTTCTCGCCCCTGGCAACCGCCCGGGAGCCCAACGAGCCGGCTTACCGGGTGATCAAAGACGACGGGAATATGCAGGTGAGGGAATACGAGCCCTATATCATGGCACAGGCGGAGGCTGGCGGCGACTTTAACGGCGCCCTGTACTCCGGCTTCATGAGGCTGTTCAACTATATCTCGGGCAAGAACACGGGCCGGTCGAAAATACGCATGACGGTGCCGGTGACCGAGGAGCAGGCCGCGACATCGGAAAAGATACCGATGACCGCGCCCGTGACATCGGAGAGGTCGGGGAATAATTATGTCGTATCTTTTATCATGCCGGCGAACTATACACTGGAAACACTTCCCGTGCCCGACGATAAAAGCATAACGTTCCGGCAGGTGCCGGCCCACAGGGCGGCATCGATACGGTTCTCCGGAAGGATGAATGCAGAGCTGGCCGATAAGAAGACTCGGGAACTGAACGAGTGGATGGCAAAAAGCGGCCTAAAGCCTGCCGGGGATTATCTCCTGGCCCAGTATAATCCGCCCTGGATACCCGGTTTCATGCGCCGGAACGAGGTCATCGTGAGCATAGAAAACGCTCCATAGCCTTTTAAATACGGCTATCGTTCTTTCGTTCGATAAGGCGAGGAATTAACGATGGCTTCGAAAAAGCTAATGGACATGATGAACCGGGCCATCGCCCGGGAGCTGCAAGTTTCCATCCAGTACATGTGGCAGCACGCCCAGTGGATGGGCATACACGGCTATGCGGCCCACGACGAGCTCAAGAAGATCGGCATAGCCGAGATGAAACACGCCGAAAAGATCGCCGAAAGACTGTTCTATCTGGGCGGCATCCCCACGACAAGGCCCGACGTCATCAGCGTCGGCACGACCCTGAAAGAGATGCTCGATGGCGACATTAAATCGGAGGACGAGGCCATTAAGATGTACAAGGAGATCATCCCAATGGCCGAAAAGGAGGGGGACCTGACGACGGCCCACATCTTCATCGAAATCCTGATGCAGGAAGAGGAGCACCAGCGCACATTCACGGGACTTAATAAAAAATCCTGAGAGCGCCTGATCTATTTTTCAATTAACCGGGCGAACGGCGAAAAATATGACAAATCACGCCGCTCGATGCTATAATAGGCAATCAGACTTTTTTATTCTCGCCGTTTCATTGAACAGGGGTGAAAAAAACGAATCTCAACGCAAAGTTACTTGCAGTTGCTCTCGTGCTACTGATGCTTGTGCCGGCGTTTAGCATGATCGCGAGCGCCCGGGGCTTCGGCATGGGCCACGGCATGGGTATGGGCCACGGCTGGGGCGGCTGGGGCGGCCACGGCTGGGGCGGCTGGGGCGGCCACGGCTGGGGCGGCTGGGGCGGCTGGCGCGGTCACGGCTGGGGCGGCTGGGGCGGCTGGGGCGGCTGGGGCGGCTGGGGCGGCAACTGGTGGCCCTGGTGGAACCAGTGCGGCTGGTGGAACAACTGGTGCAGCAATTGGTGGGGCAGCAGTGGATGGTGGTAAGCCCTTATATTCCGGGCACACCATCAATATTTTTTAATAATACGTTCTGCCGATAAAAGAAAAAGTTGGCCTTATTAAGCGATTGTTTTCTGCCCAATCATATCCCAGGTCCCGTCCATGATGGCTGAGACGACCTGGCCATTGGATATCTTAATAACAGCCTGGTGGGAGGTGAGGACTGCGGCGAGTATCATGCCGGTCCTGTTACCATAGCCCGCGTAGCGGGAGGTGAACTCGACCCTGGCGATGCCATTGCTCTCGTCTATCGTACCTGTAACAGTGTCGGCTATGCCATCGAACTGGAACGTGGCGTCGTCCATCACGAACTGCTTCGCGAGCGTGAGGTCGTCATTTTGCATCACCTTCGGATCGCCGGGATGGACCGGGTTACCGGGAGCCGGAGGTACGGTGATCGGCGATTCAGGGGCGGGCGATGTCATGACCATTGCCGCGGTCAGGCCCGCGGCCGCGAGCACGAGAACTCCTAGAACGATTAGCGTTTTATCCATTTTTCTCACCAGTCTGTAGTACAGGATAATCGGTAATAAGGCTTCTCTAAGCTACGATTTCATCCGTACATAATGACGTCAGATTAACTTTGTAAGGCATGAACAGTTAAAATCTTTGTAGTAAAAAAGGAGATATTAGAATGGCTTGCCCTGTTGTGCCCGAATTACCGGTCCGGAAAGTAAGGGCTCACGTCCCGCGGGCAAAATATGCCTGTTTTGCATTTTTAATCTCGCCCTGCTCTATCACAGGTTCTCTTGAGGCAAGCTTATATTTAAGAAACGTTTAATAATATATCAGGGAATCTATTGGGGGACGCTAATCATGGGGGCAAGTATCAGGATACTTTAGATTTTATTTACAATAACTATCCTGATCGATGATCCTTTTTATCGTTACTCGATCACCCGGGGGACAATTCGTGAGTGATAGTAGAAAGGTGGCGGTCTTCTGAGTACCGTTACTCCATACAGAGGGGCAGATGGCGGACGAAGAGGTTGCCGGTAAGATAGCCGTAGGCGAGATCACGGGCTTTTGTAAGAAATGGAATCCATTTCTTAAAAAGACGAAAGTGCTCGTGAAGATCCAGGGCGAGGTCATACCCGTCTTCATCGATGATGGCCAGGCCGACTACTTCCGGAAAAAGTTTGCGGACCGTAGCCCCGTAGCGGCCGGCTTTTATGGCGGCGAATGGCACCTGGGCAGCCCGCCGCCGATCAACGGCGAAGCCGGCCTGCTCGGCAGAGAAATGGAGGGATTTGACCTGGCGGAGATGGTCGGCAGGCCTGCGGCCAGCCAGGAATGGGAACTGCTTAAGCTCGGGCCGTGGTGGAGCGCGGGCCTGAAAGGCCTGCCCGAAGACGTCGAGCAGTATCACGACTACATCCGGCAGGTCGAGTCGAACATTAAGGATAACGGCGGCGAGATCCTCGATAACCTGGGCCTCTCTCACCTGGTGGTGGGCGCTGAAAAGAATAAGGCGGCCACAAAGAAGAAGAGCCATAACTGGGCATCCCATCTGGACAATAAGCTTGACACGATCATCTCACAGAATAACAAGATCCTGGCAAACCAGGACGAGCTATTGCACCTGGTGGGGAAAAATGCCGCCTATGGCAGGACAACCGGCCGGACGAAACGTAAATTTAACTGAAAGCCGGATAAGGCCCGCCATGGGTCATATATGTATTAAAAAGCCGGAACTAACTCATTTTTTTAAAATCTTAGGCGTATTTATGTTTTTATTGGCACCGACAAAGCTTATTATTCAGCCGCTTATAGTACTATAATATTTTACTTTGAGAGAACGATATGATGTTCAACCTCTTCAAGAAGGCCGAGGGGAAAGGCGGTGTCACTCCTCCAGGGGAGGAAACGTCACCCGTAGTACGGGAAAAGTCGAAGAAGCCGGGGCAGAGCCCCGTGTTCAGGGCGAGGGTGCTCAAGGCAAAGCTCGAGGTCATCGAGGCCATCAAGTACGCAGATAAGCAGCGGGCACTGGATTCGCTGACGGTGCTATCGACGCTGGCGGCCGAAACGATCTACGAGCACGACCTCCACGCCATGTTCATCATCAACAACACCATCGACGAGATCAACCAGCACATCGACGCCAAGCTCAAGGTAACTGGCGAGCCGAACGATCTCATCGAGGATATCGACGAGACGCGGATGTACCTGATGATCCGCCTGGCCATGCTTCCCGTGATATCCATGATGAGCGCCCTGCAGCATTTTTCTGATACGGGCATGGACAAGGTGAACGGCGATATCGACACGCGCATCGGCCAGATCCGGGCATTCGTCATGGAACATGAGCGTAATCCGAAGTAATGCATTATTTATTCTTATTGAGCTGCCGCTTCGCATAAACGACTGTACATCTTAGCCCAATTATCATAGAGCCAGTCGATGGTCTTCATTACTAGATTACTGGGATATGTGGCAATAAAAAGATTGCTAAAAGTTTACTTTTAAAGCGATTTAGGCTATTTTACAAACGCAAGCATATATATAATTATATGTAAATAAAACACTTTCAGGCATGACCACCGTAGACGATCTACTTAAGCTCATCGGCATGGCCACGGTCGTTGTCGTCGTATCCGTAGCCGTCGCTCTGATCTTTTTTTATGCCTACAGTGCTATCACCGGGATCGCCCATAGCATGGGCCAGGACAGCCAGGCGCGCGACCAGGCTGTCAGCGCCCAGAGCGAGTATAACTACGATCTCGAGCTGGTAAAGGAGCAGACCCAGCGCCTCGACATGTACTACGCCGCGAAGACGAGCACTGAGATGACCCGGGCCGAATTCCAGTCATGGCTCGGGATGATAGACGGCCTCACGACCGAGTTTATCAAGCGTGAGAACGCGTCCATTGAATCCGGCCGGGCCTACCTGACATATCTGTCACCGGGCAGCGACGAGTATAACCGGGTCGTCAATAATACGGCCACGTCCGGTGAGGACATCAAGAAGGTCAAATACACGTATAACGGGAACGTCTACATCTATAACCAGAAATACGGCAGCGAGTATGGCGAGATACCATATATGGACTAGTGGCCGTTATCCTTGAACAGCCGCGCGAAACCCCCGGATAGGCCCGCAGCGGGATGACTTCGAAGTCGATGTAATCTTCCGGGGCCGGCGGCATCCATCATCACACAGCCTGGCGTCTGGCCCCCGACAATTTCGGCATATGGAACGCGATGCTCGTTAAAAAGCAATGGATTATACAATATACCATTATTATAATAATATTAAATTAGACTATTCTGGAATTATTATCGCATACTTTATTAGGATTCAAACCATAACTGAATAACATATTAAGAAGGGGGACATAGATGAACGGAATTC
>Ga0335071_10004723_pt1 | contig 14220 bp, 11 predicted proteins | sample Lox_Sample_15_FD_206724 | JGI IMG/M metagenome (GOLD analysis project Ga0335071, IMG submission 206724) | Soil microbial communities from Loxahatchee National Wildlife Refuge, Florida, United States - Lox_Sample_1.5 | ecosystem: Environmental > Terrestrial > Soil > Wetlands | place: USA... | reverse complement strand
TGCGGTCTGGTCTGGAGTCGTGAACTCTCCTGCAATGCTCAACGCTTTTCCGCCGCAACGGGACGCCAACCGCTAAGTCCGCGCACCGAAAGGCCACCAATGCTCAACGACATCGCCAGCGCCCCGCGCCCGCGGCTCGTCCGGTGTGTGGGGGCCCTCGCGCTGATCGCCGGTGTCGTCGCCGCGTGCGCGGGCGGCCCCAGCGACGTCGTGGGGGGCGGCGGGCCCGGCAATGCGCACACCAGCATCACGCTGGTCGCGTATTCCGCTCCAGAACCCGGCTGGAGCAAGGTGATTCCCGCGTTCAACGCCTCCGGCGAGGGCAAGGGCATACAGGTGATCACCTCGTACGGCGCCTCCGGCGACCAGTCACGGGGCGTAGCCGAGGGTAAGCCGGCTGATCTCGTCAACTTCTCGGTCGAACCCGACGTCACCCGGTTGGTCAAGGCCGGCAAGGTTTCCAAGGACTGGAACACCGACGCCACCAAGGGAATCCCCTTCGGGTCGGTGGTGACGCTGGTGGTGCGCAAGGGCAATCCGAAGAACATCAGGGACTGGGATGACCTGTTGCGGCCCGGTATCGAGGTCGTCACGCCCAGCCCGTTGAGTTCGGGATCGGCCAAGTGGAATTTGCTTGCCCCCTACGCCGTCAAGAGCGAGGGCGGCACCAACAGCCAGGCCGGCATCGACTTCATCAACAAGCTGGTGAGCGAACACGTCAAGCTGCGGCCCGGATCGGGACGGGAAGCCACCGACGTCTTCGTCCAGGGCAGCGGCGACGTGCTGCTCAGCTACGAGAACGAGGCGATCGCCACCGAGCGGGCCGGCAAACCCGTCGAGCACATCAACCCGCCGCAGACCTTCAAGATCGAGAACCCGGTGGCGGTGGTGACCACCAGCTCCCACCTGGACGCCGCCGTCGCCTTCAAGAACTTCCAGTACACCGCCGCCGCGCAGAAGGTGTGGGCGCAGGCCGGCTTCCGGCCGGTCGATCCGGCCGTCGCCGCCGAGTTCCGCGACCGGTATCCGGCGCCGACCAAACTGTGGACGATCGCCGACCTCGGCGGTTGGGGCACAACGGATCCGCAGCTGTTCGACAAGAACACCGGCAGCATCACCAAGATCTACATGCAGGCCACCGGATGACGGCCACCGTTGCGCCCGAGCACCGCGGCGACGCCCGGCAGGCGCCCCCGGGTTTATGGCGTCTGCGCGGATCCGGAACCACGTCGCTGCGGGTGGGCGCTGCGACGCTGTGGCTTTCGGTGATCGTGCTGCTGCCGTTGGCCGCGATCGCGTGGCAGGCCGCCGCGGGCGGCCGGCACGCCTTCTGGCTCGCGGTCACGTCGAACGCGGCGCTGGAGTCGTTCCGGGTGACGCTGACCATCTCCGCCGGGGTGACCGCCCTCAACGTGGTCTTCGGCCTGTTGATCGCGTGGGTACTGGTGCGCGACGACTTCTTCGGCAAGCGGCTCGTCGACGCGATCATCGACCTGCCGTTCGCGCTGCCGACCATCGTGGCCAGCCTGGTGATGCTGGCCCTGTATGGCAACAGCAGCCCGGTAAGCCTTCACCTGCAGCACACCCCCTGGGGGGTGGCCGTGGCGCTGGCCTTCGTGACACTGCCCTTCGTGGTGCGCGCCGTTCAGCCCGTGCTGCTGGAAATCGACCGGGAGACCGAGGAGGCGGCGGCGTCGCTGGGCGCCAGCGGCCCGAAGGTCTTCACCTCGGTCGTGTTGCCGTCCCTGACGCCCGCCCTGTTATCCGGTGCGGGGCTGGCGTTCTCGCGAGCGATCGGCGAGTTCGGGTCGGTCGTGCTGATCGGTGGCGCCGTCCCCGGCAAGACGGAGGTGTCATCGCAGTGGATACGGACGCTGATCGAGAACGATGACCGCACCGGTGCCGCCGCGATATCAATAGTGCTGCTGGCAATTTCGTTCTTCGTGCTGCTCATCTTGCGGATCGTGGGCGGGCGTGCCGCCAAGCGTGAGGAGCTGGCCGCATGACGTCGTCGCCCGGGATCCGCTATCTCATCCGGTCCGTGGCGCTCGCCTACATCTTCGTGTTGCTCGTCGTGCCGGTGTCGCTGATCCTGTGGCGGACATTCCGGCCCGGTGTCGGTCAGTTCTTCGACTGGGTGAGCACACCGGCGGCGATATCGGCGCTGAACTTGACGCTGCTGGTGGTCGCGATCGTGGTGCCGCTCAACGTGGTGTTCGGCGTTCCGACCGCGCTGGTTCTGGCGCGCAACCGCTTTCGCGGTAAGGGGGTGCTGCAGGCGGTCATCGATCTGCCGTTCGCGGTGTCGCCCGTCATCGTGGGCGTGGCGTTGATCCTGCTGTGGGGGGCGGCCGGCGCCTTCGGGTTCGTCGAACGCGACCTCGGGTTCAAGATCATTTTCGGACTGCCCGGGATCGTGCTGGCCAGCATCTTCGTCACCCTGCCATTCGTGGTGCGCGAGGTGGAGCCGGTGCTGCACGAGCTGGGAACCGACCAGGAGGAGGCGGCGGCCACCCTGGGATCCAGCTGGTGGCAGACCTTTTGGCGGATCACGTTGCCATCGATCCGGTGGGGTTTGACGTACGGCATCGTGCTGACCGTCGCGCGCACACTCGGCGAATTCGGCGCGGTGATCATCGTGTCGTCCAACCTGCCGGGTAAGTCGCAGACCCTGACATTGCTCGTGGCGGATCGGTACAACCGCGGGGCCGAGTACGGCGCCTACGCGCTGTCGACCCTGCTGATGGGGGTGGCCGTGCTCGTCCTGATCTTCCAGCTGGTTCTCGACGTCCGCCGGGCACGAGCGACCAAATAAGCGCGACAAGGAGACTCGTGATGACCGACAACCGGCCCGAGCGCGGTGACAACGCGATCATCGTGCACGACGCCTACAAGCAGTACGGCGACTTCATCGCCCTGGACCATGTGGACTTCGTCGTGCCGAAGGGCTCGCTGACGGCATTGTTGGGTCCCAGCGGTTCGGGCAAGTCGACGCTGCTGCGGGCCATCGCCGGCCTGGACCAGCCCGACAGCGGAACCGTCACGATCAACGGTCGCGACGTCACCGGGGTGCCGCCGCAGCGCCGCGGCATCGGGTTTGTGTTCCAGCACTACGCGGCGTTCAAGCACCTGACCGTCCGGGACAACGTGGCGTATGGGTTGAGGATCCGCAAGCGGCCCAAGGCCGAAATCAAGGAGAAGGTCGACAACCTGCTGGAGGTGGTGGGGCTGAGCGGATTTCAGACCCGCTATCCCAACCAGCTTTCCGGCGGCCAACGACAGCGTATGGCGCTGGCCCGGGCGCTGGCCGTCGACCCGCAGGTGCTGCTGCTCGACGAGCCGTTCGGGGCGCTGGACGCCAAGGTCCGCGAGGACCTGCGGACGTGGTTGCGGCGCCTGCACGACGAGGTGCACGTCACCACGGTGCTGGTCACCCACGACCAGGCGGAGGCGCTCGATGTGGCCGACCGGATCGCGGTGCTGAACAAGGGGCGCATCGAGCAGGTCGGATCGCCCACCGAGGTGTATGACTCCCCGGCGAGCGCGTTCGTGATGTCGTTTCTGGGCGCCGTCTCCGAGCTCAATGGTGCGTTGGTGCGTCCGCACGACATCCGGGTCGGCCGCAAGCCGGACATGGCCGTCGCGGGCGGAGACGGCACCGCAGAATCGATCGGAGTCGTGCGCGCCAAGGTGGACCGTGTGGTCGCCCTGGGTTTCGAGGTGCGCGTGGAGATGACCAGTGCGGCCACCGGGGGCGCCTTCACCGCGCAGATCACCCGCGGCGACGCCGAAGCGCTGGCGTTGCGCGACGGGGACACCGTCTACGTGCGGGCCACCCGTGTCCCACCCCTGCCTGGCGACATCGCGATCCCGGGGAGCGGGGGAGTCGGGGGCGCCGACAAAGACCGGAGCACGCTGACGTCGGCCTGACCTTTGTTATCCGTTGTCGCCGATGACCGCGCCCTCGCGGCGGGGATCGGCGCCGCCGGTCCATTCCGATGCGCTTCGGGTGATCGCGGAAAGCCCGCTGGACTGGTCGGTCAGGTTCACCTGATGGCCCAGTGCGCGCAGGCCTTGCACCAGCGGATCGTGGTCGCCGTTGTCGGACCGGTTGATCTCGGGATCCTCGCCGCCGACGTTGGTAAGTGGTGAGTTGTCCGCGCCGAAATCGACCAGGGACACCGCCTGCTGCGGGTTGAGGCCCCAATCCAGCATCGCGACAAGCGTTTTCACGACATACTGGATGATCGTGGAACCGCCGGGCGAGCCCGTCACCGCGTACAGCGCGCCCCGCCCCGCCGGCCCGGGATCGAACACCAGCGTGGGCGCCATCGAGCTGCGCGGCCGCTTCCCCGGCTGGACGCGGTTGGCCACCGGCGATCCGTCGGCCGCGCGCGGGTCGGCGGCGAAATCGGTGAGCTGGTTGTTGAGGACGAAACCGTCGACCATGTGGAACGAGCCGAACGGCGACTCGACGGTCGTCGTGAACGCGGCCGCATTGCCGTAGGAGTCGATGATGCTGACGTGGCTGGTGCCGTGTTCCCTCCCGGGTGGTGCGACGCCGCCGGGCGTGCCGAAGTCCCCCGGCTTGGCGGTCCCCATGCTGTGCTGCGGCGAGATCAGCGCGGCGCGCCCGGCCAGATAGCCGGGGTCGATCAGCGTGGCGAGGGAGCCGCCGGGCAGCGCGACGAAATCGGCGTCGGCGACGTACTTGTCACGGTCGGCGTAGGCCAGCCGCTCGGCTTCGGAGACCAGGTGAACGCCCAGCACACTCGGCCGACCACCGTTGAGGTCGGCGTGGCTGGGCGGGTAGTCGCCCATTGGGAAATGCTCGAGGATTCCCAGCGTGGCCGCCACCGCGACGCCGCCCGACGACGGGGTGGGCATGCCGCAGACCTGCCGGCCCCGATACGACGCGCACAGCGGGTCGCGTTTTTTGGCGACGTAGCCGGCCAGGTCGTCGGTGGTCATCAGGCTTGGGGTGCGCCCACTCGAAGTGTCGCCCGCTGCGGCGGCGATGTCGTGGGCGATGTCGCCGGTGTAGAAGGCGTCGACGCCCGCGGAGGCGATGGCCGACAAGGTCTTTGAGTATGCCGGGTTCGTCAGCCGGGTTCCCGAGGACTTCGGGCTGCCGTCCGGGTTCAGGAAGTATCCGCGCGCCTGCGAGTCGGCCCGCAGCTGCGCCGCCGAGTCGGCGATGGCGGCGGCCAGCCTGGGGCTGATGTCGAAACCGTTGTCCGCCAACGCCTGCGCGGGGGCGAAGAGGTCGCGCCATGGCGTGCGGCCGTGCTCGTTGTGGACGAGTTCGAGCATCCGGGGAATGCCCGGCACCCCGATCGATCGCCCCGAGGCGCGCGCGCTGGGTAGGGGTGCCGTGCGATCGGCGTCGCTGATCCAGCGCAGGTAGTTCTCGTCCGCGCCTGCGGGGGCGGTCTCGCGGCCGTCGTAGGCCTGCACCGAACCGGTGCGCGCGTCGTAGTAGACCGCGAATCCGCCGCCGCCCAGGCCCGAAGACTGCGGTTCGACCAAACCCAGCACCGCCTGGGCCACCACCATCGCGTCGGCGGCCGTGCCACCGTCACGCAGCACCCGGCAGGCGGCCTGGGTCGACAGGGGGTTGGCGGTGGCCACCGCGTAGCGGGCCGTGCGCACCACGGTCATGTCGCTGCGGTATCCGGTCGCGGTCTCGGGGCGGGCCGCGGTGTTCCGCGCCGAAGGGGTTGAGGCCGAAGGGGTCTCGGGCGCCGGCGTGCCGTTGGGTACGATCTCGCACGGACCCGCCGCGTGCGGCCCAGCCGCATGGTTGCCGCCACACGCGGCCAGCCCTAGCACCAGAGCGGTCAGCAGAGCTGCGATCGACGGCGTGTTCAAGCCACGAAGTTTACTGGACTAATCGCGCCAATCCGGCGGCGATCCGACCGACAGATCTCCGCGTCCTGCGGCGGGTGATGCCGTTGTGGGAAGTAAATCGATACGCCGCCAGCTCAGGCCGCTATGCGGTTGACCCACGAGCTGAGCGCCCGGTCGAAGCGGTCGAGCACGGTTTCGGCCACCAGCCGGTGTGCGCCCAATGGTGCCGCCATCGCGATGCCGGCACCGTCCGCGAAGCCCCGCACCCGGTCCGGCAGTAGCCCCGGCGCCAGGAACCACGGCGCGATGACCACCCGTCGGGCGCCCCGCCGGCGCAAGGCGGCGGCCGACTCGGCCAACGAGCGTTCCGGACGAGTCACGAAAGCCGTCGTCGCGGCCGCCCACCGAGTGCCGGCCAGCAGCTTCGGCGCCACCCGCGCGGTGCGCGCGTTGGCCGCCGGGTCGGACGAACCGATCGCCACGACGAGTACACCGAGCCCGTCGTCGAGCCGGGAGGCGCCCGATTGCGTAACCCGTTGGCGCAGAACCGAAATCAGCCGATAGTCCTCGCCGAGCACGTCGGCCTGGGGAACGGCAACACCAGCGCCGGCGATCTGGCGGGGGATGTCGATGCGCGCGTGGTAGGCGTTCGCCAACAGCAAGGGCGTCACCACCGCCTCACCCGACAGCCCGTCGAGCACGTCGACCAGGCTGGGCGCGTTCAGCTCGCAGAAGGCCAGCCGCACGTCCAGGCCGGGACGCAGCTGCGCCACCCGGTCGGCGACGGCCCGCGCGTTGGCCGCCGACCGCGGATCCCTGCTTCCGTGCGCGGTCAGCACGAGCGCGGTCACGACGCGTGCAACCCGCATTCCGTCTTGGCGTGCCCCTGCCAGCGTCCGCTGCGCGGGTCGGCCCCCTCGGCCGGCTTGGCCGTGCAGGGCTCGCAACCGATCGACGGATAGCCGTCGTAGACAAGGGGATTCACCAGGACGTCGTGCTCGTCGATGTAGTTCTGCATATCCTCGTCGGTCCACGTCGCCAGCGGGTTGATCTTCACCAGCTTGTAGCCCTCGTCGAAGGAGATCACCGGGGCATTGGCGCGCGTCGGTGCGTCGCTGCGGCGCAGGCCGGTCACCCACGCCGAGTAGCCACGCAGCGCTTTACCCAACGGGGCGACTTTCCGCAGCCGGCAGCACTTGCCGGGGTCGCGCGCGAACAGATCCTTGCCCAGCAGCCTGTCCTGCTCGGCCACCGTGTGCTCCGGCGTGACGTTGACCACCCTGATGTCGTAGACGGACTCGATCGCGTCCCGGGTGCCGATTGTTTCCACGAAGTGGTAGCCGGTGTCCAGGAACATCACGGGCACGCCCGGCCGCACCTTGGCGGCCAGATCGATCAGCACCGCCTCCTGCATGCTGGACGCCACGACGTAGTTGCACGTCGCCCAGCCGCGCGGCCCGTTCACTCCGCCGAAGTTCGCGTCGGTCCACCTCAGCAGTTCGGTGGCGCCGGCGCCCTCGAGCTCCGCCGCGCCACGGGCGGCCAACTCGCGCAGCTCGTCTTCCGTGTGCCTCATCGCTTCCACCGTCATCGCAAGTCGCCTTCCTCGGCGCGAACGACCCACTGGGCGAATCGTTCGCCGTCGCTCCGGTGCTTGATGAAGTTCCGTACCACCCGATCGATGTAGTCGCCCAGCTCGTCGCTGGTGACCTTGTGTTGGCGCAGCTTTCGGCCGAAACCGCTGTCCAGGCCGAGGCTGCCGCCGAGATGCACCTGGAAGCCCTCGACCGAGCCGCCGTGACCGTCGTCGACCATCTGGCCCTTGAACCCGATGTCGGCGACCTGAATTCGCGCACACGAGTTGGGGCAGCCGTTGATGTTGACCGTGATCGGCACGTCCAGCCGGGAGTTGAGGTCGTCGAGCCGGCGCTCCAGCTCGGGCACCAACTCCTGTGCCCTGCCCCGTGTTTCGGCGAAAGACAACTTACAGAACTCGATCCCGGTGCAGGCCATGAGGTTTCGGCGCCACTGCGACGGGCGCGCCTGTAGGCCGAGCGCCTCCACACCGGTGATCAGGCCCTCGAGCCTGTCGTCGGGCACGTCGAGGATGATCAGCTTCTGGTAGGGCGTGAACCGGATTCGGTTTGAACCGGCCTGCTCGGCCAGGTCGGCCACCGTCGACAGGATGGTGCCGGACACCCGCCCGGCGATCGGGGCGACCCCGACGGCGTTGAGCCCGTTCTTCAGCCGCTGCACCCCGACGTGATCGATCGGATGCTTGACCGGCTCGGGGGCCGGCCCATCGATCAACGGGCGCTTGAGGTATTCCTGTTCGAGAATTTCCCTGAACTTTTCTATGCCCCAGTCTTTGATCAGAAACTTCAGCCGCGCCTTCGATCGCAGGCGCCGATAGCCGTAGTCGCGAAAGATCGAGGTCACCGCGGCCCACACCTCGGGCACCTCGTCCAGGGGCACCCAGGCGCCGACGCGTTGGGCAAGCATCGGGTTGGTGGACAGGCCGCCGCCCACCCAGAGGTCCAACCCGGGACCGTGCTCGGGATGGTCGACCCCGATAAAGGCGATGTCGTTGATCTCGTGCGCCACATCCTGCAGGCCCGAGATGGCGGTCTTGTACTTGCGGGGCAGGTCGGCAAAGTCTGGCTTGCCGATGTAGCGACGCACGATCTCCTCGAGCGCCCAGGTGGGGTCGATCACCTCGTCGAGGGACTCGCCCGCCAGGGGTGAGCCCAGGATCACACGCGGGCAGTCGCCGCAGGCCTCGGCGGTCTGCAGGCCGACCTCGTCCAGTCGCCGCCAGATTTCTGGGACGTTCTCCACCTCGATCCAGTGCATCTGCACGTTCTGCCGGTCGGAGATGTCGGCGGTGTCCCGGCCGAATTCGGTTGAAATCGCGCCCAACGTGCGCAGCGCGGCGGTCGACAGCGCGCCGCCGTCGCAGCGCACGCGCATCATGAAGTACTTGGCTTCGAGCAAATCGGCGTTCTCGTCGCCGGTGAACGACCCGTCGTAACCCTGTTCGCGCTGGGTGTACAGGCCCCACCACCGGAAGCGGCCACGCAGGTCGCTCTTGTCGATGCTGTCGAATCCGCCCTGGGCATAGACGTTTTCGATACGGTCCCGGACCTCGAGCGGGGCGCCGGCCTGCTTCATCTCTTCGTTGGGGTTGAGCGCCTCGCGATTTCCCAGCGCCCACTGGCCCTCGTTGCGAGACTTTGCGGGAGGGGCTGTTGTCATTCCGGGGTTCTCCTTCACGGATGTCAAGGCGTAAGACAGCGCAATTCACCGGTTTATTTCGGCGGCGCAGATCCGGCAGCCAGCTGGAAGTACAGGAGGGCGGGTCTACGAGATCAAGACAGACAGCAACAGCTGCAGACGCGCTTGAGATCGATGTGCCGCCGCGCCACGAGGGCGATGTGCAAGCTGCGGTTGGCGGTCACGGCTGCCATTCTGCCATGGACCGCGACGGGGGTTGCGATCAGGTCATATTTTTCCTCACGTTGACCCAAACTAGGCAGCGACCCTGGATGGTCGGGCAAACGGAGCCAACAATCGCCTGAGAAAACGGCTCGACTCGATCCAGGGCTCGCTTGGACCGCGTTACCTGCGTCGATGCGCTCGCCGACGGGGACGTCGCACGGCCCGAGCCGGCCGCCATGGGAGGATTTGGCATGCCACTTCGCGAGGCCCCGGGCGACCTGCCCGCCCTGCAGCCGAGTCCCGGGCAGCCGTTCGGGCTCTATATCCACGTCCCGTTCTGCTTCATACGTTGCGGATACTGCGACTTCAACACCTACACCCCGGCCGAACTCGGCGGCGTCAACCCGGACGCCTGGCTGAACGCGCTGGGGACCGAACTGGAGTTGGCGGCCGCCCGGTTGGACGGACCGACCGTGAGCACGGTGTTCGTCGGCGGAGGGACGCCGTCGCTGCTCGGTGGCGAGCGCCTGGCCAGACTGCTGGGCATGGTGCGCGACCAGTTCGCCCTGGCGCCCGACGCCGAAATCACCACCGAGGCCAATCCCGAATCGGCCTGGCCGGACTTCTTCGCGGCGACCCGCGCCGCCGGCTATACCCGGGTGTCGCTGGGCATGCAGTCGGTGTCGCCGCGCGTGCTCGGGGTCCTCGACCGGATACACACGCCGAACCGGTCGGCGGCCGCGGCCCGCGAGGCGTTGGCCGAGGGCTTCGAACACGTCAGCCTCGATCTGATCTACGGCACGCCGGGGGAGTCCGACGACGACCTGCTGCGCTCCGTCGACACCGCGGTCGACACCGGCGTCGACCATGTGTCGGCGTATGCCCTGGTGGTGGAGGAGGGCACCGCGCTGGCCCGGCGGGTTCGGCGCGGGGAGCTGGCAGCTCCCGACGACGACGTGCTGGCGCACCGCTACGAGCTGGTCGACGCGCGGCTGTCCGCGGCCGGGATGGGCTGGTACGAGGTGTCCAACTGGTGCCGGCCGGGCGGTGAGTGCCGGCACAACCTCGGCTACTGGAACGGCGGCCAGTGGTGGGGCGCGGGGCCGGGCGCCCACGGCTACGTCGGGGCGACGCGCTGGTGGAACGTCAAGCACCCCAACGCCTATGCCGAGATGCTGGCCGGCGGCACGCTTCCGGTTTCGGGTTTCGAGCAACTGGACAGCGACGCGATGCACACCGAGGAAGTCTTATTGAAAACCCGTCTGCGACAAGGGCTTCCGTTGGACCGGCTGGGAGCCGCCGAACGTCAACGCGCCGACACCGTGGTGGCCGACGGGTTGCTGGTGTCCGACGGTGAGCGGCTGGTGCTCACCCCGCGTGGCCGGCTGCTGGCCGACGGGGTGGTGCGCACGCTGTTGGGGTAGGCGTTAAACGCCCGGGAACCAGTGCGCGGCTACGCGATTGAACTCGATGTAGAGCGGGATCCCGATGGTGACTTGATAGGAGAAGGTCAAACCCAGTGCTGCGGCCAGCGGAAGCGTCGGGCTGGCCTCGGGGATCGCCAGCCGCTGCACCGCCGGGACCGTGATGTAGGACGCCGCGCCGCACAGCACCGCGAACAGCACGTAGGTGCCCGGCTGGAAGTGGGTGTGGGTCAGGTCCGCGTAGGTGTAGGCGGCCAGGATCCCGAGCGCCGCAAACACATTGGGCGCCAGCAGACCGAAGAGGACGAAGCCGCGCCCGGCGAGCTTGAGGTCGTGCAACTTTCGCGACGCCGTCATGCCCATCTCCAGCAAGAACAGGCAGAGCACACCCTGAAACGCCGCAACGAAGAGCTCGTTCTGGTCGTGAACGACCTTCTGCCCCTGCAGCGCACTGATGAAGCCGATGACGATGCCGCCGATCAGGAGAATGAGCCCGGGGTTGAGGAACACTTCCTGAAAAATCTCGCGGGAGAACACGGGCATTCTCTTGGCCCTCCCGCGGGGTGGGATTTGGTCGGGCTCCCAGTCCGGATGTTCCAGCTTCTCCATCGAGAATTCGAGCTCCTGCTCGACGCCGCGTTCGTGCTCGCTCTCGAGACTCCGGCCGTGCCGGGGGAGGGTAGCGGTGCCGGGACCGCCCGCGACCTTGACCGGCGGGATGTAGCCGGGCTCGCCCGGCATGTAGCCCGCTTCGGTCAGACCTCGATGGCGCAGCCGCACCACCAGGTAAAGGGCCACCAGGCAGCCGGGAATCTCCATGACGGCCAGCAAGACGGGCATGTAGGCGTTGAAGGCCATGCCCACACCCGTCAGGACGGCCACGCAGGTTGCGAAGGTTCCCGCCGAGTCCGACCCGTAGTACCCGGCGACCGTCGCTCGGTCGACTCGCCGCATGGTGGTCATGTACTTCAGCAGCACATAGGCCAAGCATCCGATCACGAAGTTCAGGACGAAGCCCATGACGGCGAAGCCGGCGATGTTGTCGATGTCGGCCGGCTGGACCTTGGCGAGCTCTTCGCCCCCCTGCCAGCCGATCGACACCAACAGGTACATGGTCAGGCCCTGATAGATCACGTACGGGAACTCAAACCGCACCTTGAGGATTGGGATCAGGAACCCGAAATAGAAGAAGAGCAGCAACGGCTTGAAAAGATTGTGCGTGAAGTTCTGCCAGAACTCCTGCAGCATTTTGGCGCCTCCGTGCGACTCAGTCCGGTGATGCGGGAACCAGCAACTGACGCGGGGCGTCCCAGAACATCAATAGAACATTGAGGACTCACGCGGCCCGAGTCAACGGAGTCATCCCGTCTTTACGAACAATTAACAACGGTGGTTCGCACGCGCCGACACCGTCGCGAAGTCCGAATCGCTGTGGCCGATCACCGTGAAGAGGCGCGCGCGTCACGGTGATCGGCCGCGGGCCGCGGGCGCTAGAACCAGTGCGCGACGAGGCGGTTGATCTCGATATACAGCGGGATCCCGATGGTGACGTTGTACGAGAACGTCAAACCCAGTGACGCGGCGAGGGGCAGGGTTGGACTCGCCTCGGGGATGGCCAGCCGCTGGACCGCCGGAACGGCGATGTATGACGCCGCCCCGCAGAGCACGGCGAACAGCACATAGGTGCCCGGCTTGAAATCGGCGTGGGTGGCGGACGCGTAGATGTGGGCGACCAGGATTCCGAGCGGCGCGAAGATATTCGGCGCCAGCAAACCGAAGAAGATGAAACCGGGACCCGCCGACCGAAGGTCTCTCAGTTTCCGCGAGGCCGTCATGCCCATCTCGAGCAGGAAGAGGCACAGCACACCCTGGAATGCCAGCACGAAGAACTTGTCGTCGTCTGCCACGACCTTCTGTCCCTGCAGCCCACTGATGAGGCCGATCATGATGCCGCCGAAGAGAAGGACCAGTCCGGGGTTGAGGAACACTTCCTGCAGGAGCTCACGAGAGAACATCGGCATCCTCTTGGCCTTGCCGATGGGTGGGCTCTGGTCGGGCTCCCAGTTCGGATGCTCCAACTTCTCCATCGCGAGCTCCAGCTCCTGCTCGACTCCCCGCTCGTGCTCGGCCTCCAGGCTCTGGCCGTGCGGGGGTTTTGCCGCCGTGCCGGGGCCGATTCCGACCTTGACCGGTGGCGTGTAGCCGGGCTCGTCGGGCATGTTGCCCGCCGCGTCCATGTTGCGGTGGCGCAGCAGCGCCACGAAGTAGAGCGCCACCAGGCAGCCGGGAATCTCCATGACGGCCAGCATCACGGGCATGTACGGGTTGAACGAGATGCCGACGGCGGCCAGGACGGCCACGCAGGTGGCGAACGTGCCGGCCGAGTCCGATCCGTAATAACCCGCGACCGTTGCTCGGTCGACCTTTCTCAGGGACGTCAGCCAACCCATCAGCACGTAGGCGATGGCCCCGATCAGGAAGTTCAGCAGGAAGCCCAGCACCATGAATCCGACGATGACCGCGATGCTGGAGGCGTTGATCTTGGCGAGTTCTTCGCCACCGTGCCAGCCGATGGCCAGCAGCAGGTACATCGTCAGGCCCTGATAGATCACGTACGGGAACTCGAAGCGCACCTTCAGGATGGGGATCAGGAACCCGAAGTAGAAGAACAGCAGAAGTGGCTTGAACAGATTGTGGGTGAAGTTATGCCAGAACTCTTGCAGCATGGGTGCCTCTCTTTTTGAAGCAGTGATTGGGGGAAGCACCGTTCACGACCGGGGCAACCACGACATCCCGAAACCGGTGCAAAATTTAGCCCCGCCGATAGGGGTCCGCCACTCGGACACAGCTCGAAGTGCGAAAGTTTTACACAGCCTTATTGCAATAGCTGAGTTTCCCAAAGCCGGTGGTCACAGCGTCGCTGGTCGAGGGGCGTATGCGGCGCTTGACGTGAATCCTCTGTGACTTTTCTGGGGATTTGCTGTAGGGAGCGGCGTGCCCTGGATCCGCTCGAGGAAGCCGGCGCCGAGAAAGCGACTGCCGCCCCGTGGCTTCCGGCGCCCCTGAGGAAGGGCTTGTGCGGATTTAGATAGGTTAGGCTACATTTACTAACCGTGACCGAGGTCAGCGTCGAGACGAGTTCCGCCGGCTCCGCGTCACCGCCGATTCCCGTGCCCCCCGACGTGCACCCCGCCGACCTGGCGGCCGAGCTGGCCGCCGCGCTGCCCGAGCGGTTCGGCGAGGAGTACCTGCTCTACGAGCGCGACGGGCAATGGGTGCTGGCCAGCGGTGTGCGGGCGATGGTCGAGCTGGACAGCGACGAACTCCGGGTGATCCGCGACGGCGCCACCCGGCGCCAGCAATGGTCCGGGCGCCCCGGCTCGGTCCTGGGCGAAGCCATCGACCGGCTGCTGCTCGAAACCGACCTGCTCTTCGGCTGGGTCACCTTCGAATTCGGCCTCCACCGCCACGGGCTGCAGGAGCCGCTGGCGCCGCGAACGCCGTTGGC
>Ga0335071_10004722_pt1 | contig 14221 bp, 11 predicted proteins | sample Lox_Sample_15_FD_206724 | JGI IMG/M metagenome (GOLD analysis project Ga0335071, IMG submission 206724) | Soil microbial communities from Loxahatchee National Wildlife Refuge, Florida, United States - Lox_Sample_1.5 | ecosystem: Environmental > Terrestrial > Soil > Wetlands | place: USA... | reverse complement strand
AGCGGCCGCGCGCATCCCCGCAGGACGCGGCCCACGAGCGCCCGCATCAGGCGAGATCCTTCAGCGACGGCACCGCCACCGGCCGCCCCGTACGGTAGGACTCCACGCCGGCCAGGCAGGCGAGGACTGTCTTCGCCGCCTCCTCGACCGTGCAGAGGGGCCGGCGGCCCTCGCGGATCGCGCCCACGAAGTCCTCGACGGCCTCGACGCAGGCCAGCGCGTGCTCGTACAGGCGAAGCGGATAGAAACGCGCCCCGTACTCGGCCTCCGGACGGCGGGCCAGCACGCGGAGCGCCGCGAACGCCCGTCCCAGGAGGTATGCCGGGACATTGCGCTTGAGCTGGGCGAGGAGGCCGTGTCCGTTGGCGCGATTGGGATCGGCGAGGAGCTTTCTCTGGAGCAGCATGGGCGCATGCAGGATCTCGCCCCGCCCGCCCGATCGCTCGAAGAGCAGGTTGTTCTCGATGCCCGCCGCCGTTCCGTAGAGGCGGACGGAGTGATCCTGGGGCACGGGAGCGCCGAAGGCCACCACGACCTTGCCCACGGCGCCCGAGGCGAAGCGGAGGGTGGCCACGTTGAGGTCCGACTCGGGATACTCGGCATAGGCGACGTGATTCGCCGCGGCGGAGACCTCTTCGATATCATCGTCGGCGAGCCATCGCAGCAGGTCCACGAAGTGGCAGCCCGCGTACACGAGCGGCGTGGCGCCCTCGGCGCGCCGCCACTCGTCGAACGCGTAGGCCCGCTCCTGGAGGTTGTGAACGTAGTAGCCCTCGAGATACGACAGGCGCCCCAGCCGGCCCCGCTCGACGAGCGCCTTGATCTTGCGGTGAAGGGGCACGAAGCGCATCTGGTGGAGCACGGCCACCACGACGCCATGGCGCTCCTCCGCCGCGCGGATCCGCTGCAGGCCCGCGAGGGAATCGGTCAGCGGCTTCTCGCACAGCACGTGCAGGCCGCGCGCGAGGGCCGCCTCGACGTAGTCGGCGTGCGTCGAATCGGGCGTGCACACGGACACCGCGTCGAGGTCACGCCAGAACGTGTCGAGATCGCGGTGGCGCCGCGCCCCCGGCACGAGAGCCGCGGCGCGCTCGAGACCGGCGGGCTTGACGTCGAAGACCTTGGTCACGCGACAGCCGGGCACGCAGGCGAAGTACGACGAGTGCGCCCGACCTGCTCCGCCGAAGCCGAGAATCCCCACGCGCAGAGTCACGGCTGCCCCTCCAGGCGCGCGAGCACGCTGAAGGCCGAGAAATACGGACCCCGGAACGTCTCGTGCAGCCCGTCGCCCCGGAGCTCTTCCGGCGCGAACGACACCCCGCCGGGGAAGCTGCAGCCCCGCTTCGCCAGATGGTCGTAGAAGATCTCGGGCACGTCCTCGACCGGCCAGGCGCCGGACAAGGATGGCCCCTGGCGGTAGTAGTAGCTGTCACGCCAGGCGTCGGTGGTGGCCCGTCCATAGTCGCAGCACTCGGAGGTGAGGTAGAGGAGTCCTCCCGGCCGGGCCACGCGGACCATCTCGTCGAGCACGCGCGCGGCGCGCCGGCGCTGCTCCGCGAACGGCACGTAGAGACGTCCGGGCAGCTGGGTATCGAGGTGCTCGATCACGGACAGGCAGGTCACGACATCGAAAGCCTGGCTCCTGAAGGGCAGCTCGAGCATGTCGCCTGCGACCTGGCCGAGGCGGGGGCGATACCGCCGGACGAGCGCCTGGTTGAACCGGGCCAGCGCTCCCCCGTCCGTCGACTCGACGGGCTGGGGGAACTCGAAGGTCGCCACCGACGCGCCCTGAGCGGTCATCCAGCACGGCAGCGTGCTCCGTCCCGTGCCGATGTCGAGGACTCTCAACCCGCGCCACGAGGGCACGAAGCTCGACAGTGTTCCGTACTCGAACACGATCTGGCCCGCGAGCCGCGGATCGTTCAGCGCCGAGAAGAGACCGAGATCGAACGTCTCGAGCCGGCGCTTCTCGCCGTCGAGCCGCGCGAGCGAGCGCCTCGTGAACATCCCGTTCAGCTCGGGACTCCCGGCAGCGGGCGGCCGGCTGGCCATCCTGGCGTGAAGACGGGCCGCCAGGAAGCGCAGCAGCAGTCGGAGGCGCGCCGGATATCCGCTCACCGCTGGTTCCGCGCGGAGCGAGGCTTCACGGCGGCGCCGGTCAGCACCCGGCGCACGGCCTCGAGAACGTCGTCCGCATCCCGATCCGACAGCTTGGCCGAGAGCGGCAGGCTCACCGTCGACCGTCCGATGCGCATGGCGTGCGGATAGTCCTCGGGACGCCAGCCGAAGGTCCGCAGGTAGTACGGATGCTCGGGGACGCTCAGGTAGTGCACGCCCACGCCGATCTGCTCGGCGGTCATTGCGTCGAGGAACTGGTCACGCCCGATGCCGGTCCGGGCACCGTCGACCAGGATGGGGAAGAGATGATAGGCGTGCCGCGTCGCCGGCTCCGGCGCGGCCGGCAGCCCGAGCGAGAGCCCGGCGAGCTCCGCGCGGTAGCGATGCCAGAGCTCGCGCCGCCGGGGCCAGCGCGCCTCGACCCGGCGGAGCTGGTGGAGGCCAATGCCCGCCTGCAGGTCCATCATGTTGTACTTGAAGCCGCACTCCTCGACCCGGTAGTGCTTGAACCCCTCGTCGCCGAAGCGGCGCCACGCGTCCTTCGTCATCCCGTGCAGGGCCAGCATCTTGATGCGCGCGGCATCTTCCTCGCGGCGCGCGACCACCATGCCGCCCTCGCCCGTCACCACATTTTTCGTCGCGTAGAAGCTGTAGCAGCCGAAGTCACCGAAGGTACCGACCTTGCGCCCCCGGTACTCGGCCTCGATGGCGTGCGCGCAGTCCTCGATGAGGCGGAGCCCGTGACGCTCGGCGATCTCCGTGAGCGCGGCCATGTCGCAGGGCCGTCCGGCGAAGTGCACGGGCAGGATGGCGCGGGTGCGACCGGTGACCCGGGCCTTGACCTGATCGGGGTCCATGTTCATCGTGAGCGGGTCCACGTCCACGAGGACGGGCGTGGCGCCGGCGTGGATGATGGCGTTGACCGTGGCGCAGAAGGTCAGCGCCGTGGTGATGACCTCGTCGCCGGGCTCGAGCCCCGCCGCCACCATGCTCAGATGCAGCGCCGCCGTGCACGAGTTGACCGCCACGGCCTGCGACGCCCCGATGTAGCTCCGGAACTCTTCCTCGAACTGGGCCACCTTGGGGCCGGTGCCCAGCCAGCCGCTGCGCATGGAGGCGACCACTTCCTCGATCTCGGCCTCCTCGATGAGCGGCGAGCCGAAGATGAGGAACTCAGACCGCATCGCGCGCTCCGGCCGACCGGCCGAGCGGGCCGGCCACCCCGATGGCGCGAGGCGACGCCGCCCGCTCGAAGACGGACCACCAGCCGTCGGCAAAACGCTCCCGCCCGAAGCGCGGCACCGACTCCCTCGCCGCGCGCCCGGCGCGCTCGAGCCGGTCGGGGTCCGACAGGAAGTACGCGAGGCCTTCCGCCAGCGCCTCGGCGGTGGCGGCACGGCACACCCATCCGTCACGGCCGTGCTCGATGAGCTCGGGCTGGGCGCCGGTCGGGAACACGACGGACGGCACGCCGGCCTGCTTCGCCTCGATGGTGACGACTCCGAACCCCTCCCGCACCGCGGGCAGCGACGGGCAGCAGTGCACGGCCGCCGCCGCCAGCAGCGCGGGCACGTCCTCGCGATGGCCGAGGAAGCGCACGCGCCCGGCGAGGTCGGGCGCCGCGGCACGGGCCACGACCTTCTCCCGGTACCCCGCGTAGGACGGCGAGACCCAGCCCTCCATGTCGCCCACCACGTCGAGGCGGACGTCGTGGCCGCGCGCGGCGAGGAGGCCCGCCGCGTCCAGGAGGACGTTCAACCCTTTTTCCGGGATGATCTGGCCGATATAGATGACCCGGCGATGATCGCGGAGGCCGCGCGAGCCGACCGCGCCGGCCCGCGTGGGCACGGCGTTGTAGACGAGGGCCGCCTTGCCCGGCCGGATCCCGTGGGCAAGCAGCTCGCGCCGGGTGAAGCGGGAGTTGCAGACGAAGCGGTCCACGAAGGGATCGATGGCGCGCCGCCACACCCTGCGATAGAACGGTCCCGCCTCGGGCGCGTTGCCCAGCCTCAGAATGACGCGCGCGCCGAAGAGCCGGAGAAGGGCCAGGGCGGGCGCATTCCGGATCGCGCTCGAGAACTCCGGGACGAGAACGTGGGTGGCACGCAGGCGGCGCGCATCCCGCAGGAGGCCGCCGCTCGTCATCGCGATGTCCCAGGCGAATTGCGCCAGGCTCCACGGATGGAGGGTGCGGCGGAACGGATACCAGTAGTATCCGGTGGACCAGGTGGCGCCGATCTGCTCGGCCAGCGCCACCACCCGGTGATTCTCCCAGCTGTTGACGATGCAGTGCACGACGGCGCCGCGCTCGCGCAGCACCCCGAGCACCTCGAAGGTCATCCGCTCCAGCCCCGATATGGTCACCATGCCGCCGCAGCAGGCGACGACGCGTGGCGCCCTCGGATCCACGGGCGCCGCGCGGGGGCGACGGGCGACCACCTCGCGGCAGGCCGCGACGAGCCCCGCCGTCGCCCGCTCGAAGGAATGCGCGCTCGCGCGCGCCCGGCAGGCCTGCACCCAGTCATGACCCGCGCGCGCCCGATCGCGCACGCTCTTGAGCGCGCGTGCCAGAGCGTCCACGTCGCCCACGGGGAATACCTCGCCGGTCCGTCCCGGGAGCACGAGATCGGGGGCGCAGCCGACCTGATCACTGACCACGCACGGCAGCCCGGTGGCCAGGGCCTCGTTGACGACCAGCCCCCACGACTCGCTCGCGCTCGGCAGCACGAGGCAGTCCGCGGCCGCATAGGCGGCGCCCAGCTCCGTCTGGTTCAGCAGGCCGGCCCACGACGCCCTCACGCCCAGCGCCTCCGCTTCGTCGCGGCAGGCCTGCTCCAGCCGACCGGCGCCGACGACGAGCAGGCGCCCACCCGGACCGAACCGCGCCATCCCGCGCACGAGATCGAGCGGCCGCTTGATGGCGTCGAGCTTGCCCACGAAGAGGACCACGAACTCTCCCGCCCCGAGGCCGAAGCGCGCGCGCACCGCCTGGCGGGCCGCGGGCTTGTGAAACGGCGCCGCCGACGCCGCGAAGAGCGCGTTGTCGACGGCGTGCGGAGCGGGAAAGATGCGCGCATCCTTCGCGCCGAGCTTCCCGAGGTACTCGGTGGCGCGGCGCCCGACCGCCAGATAGGCGTCGAAGGCGCGCAGGCAGAGCCGCGAGCGGGCCATCCAGAGCGCCCGCCGCAACCCTCGTGGGCCGGTGCCGAGGTGGCTGTCGCCGCGATAGAGCACGGGAATGCCCGCGCGCCGGCACGCCCAGAGCGCGCGGACGAGCGTGATGGAGTGCCAGCCCGGCACGAGCACCACATCGGGCCGGGTCTCGAGAATCGCCTGCCCGATCTCCGGCACATCGACGCCCCGGAAGCTCTCGCTGCCGACGCTCTCGCCCGGCCGGGCGGGCCTCAAGACGCGACACCGGTAACCCTCGGTGAGCGGCACGTCCCACCGCAGCGCGCGACCGAAGCCCACGCCCTGCTGCTCCGGCGTCGGCTCGATGGCGTACAGCACCGTGAGATCGAGCGCGGGGCATTCGGCGGCGATGGCGCGGAACCACGGCGCGTAGTACTGCACCGGGTGCGTCATCACGACGGTCAGGCGTGTGGCCGGCCGGGGCATGGCGCTCACCAGGCGGCGCCCCGCGCCGGGACAGGCGCCGATGACGCAATCGCGAGCAGATAGCAGACGTGGCCGGGCGCCGCCCCAGGCACGAAGCCACCGCTGTCCTCCCAGTGGAGAAGCCGGTACCCGGCGGCGCCGAGCGTCTCGAGCAGCTCGCCGAGCGGCGTCCCGAACTGCTCGAGCTCCCGGTCGTGGATCTCGACGAGGAGCGCGGCGTAGTCGCCAGCCCCGAGGCCCTTCGCCATGCCGCGGACCACCAGGCCCTCCGCCCCCTCGACGTCGATCTTCACGAGGGCGACCGGGCCCACGCGGGCCTCCGCTCTCCACTCGTCGAGCGCCTGCATGTCCACGTCCACGGTCACCCCCTGCGTCGGGCGCGGCACGAGCGAGCCCATGCCCGTGTTCTGCGTGACGTCGTGGTGAAAGGACGCGCGACCGCGCCGATCGCCCACCGCCAGGCGGCGGACGGAGAGCCGGCGCTCGTATCCGTTGAGTCGCGCGTTGTCCTCGATCTGGCTCGCGTGGGCCGGCACGGGCTCGAAGCAGTGCACCCGGCCGTCCGGACCCACCCACTCCGCGAAGAGCATCGCGCTGTAGCCGACGTGCGCGCCCACGTCGAGCACGGTCGAGCCGGGCGGCACCAGCCCCTTCACCGCCTGATAGATGAGGCCCTCCCACGAGCCGGTGATGCCGATCTCGCACTGGACGAAGTCGTCGGGCCGCGCGACGAAGCGCTGCCCGGTGTCGAGCCGGCAGACGACGGGGCGCGTGTATCGCCCGAGAGCCCACCGCTTGATCCGCCCGCGGATCCGGCCCGGCAGCCAGGGCGGCTGCCAGCAATGCCAGCGCCACGCATCTCTCAGGAGCGATGCGCCCGGCTCCTCGTGCGCGTGGAGGACGGTCATGGCAGACGGGGCCCCGCGACGTCGTCGAGGAGCTTGGCGAGCCGGCCCGCGAGGGCGTGCGCGGAGTATCCCGCCAGCACCTCGAGGTCCACGGCCCGCGCATCGTAGGACGGATCCTCCGCCACCGCGGAGAGCGCCGCCGCGATGTCGTCCACGCGGCTCTCCGCGCGCGCCCGGTCGTCGTAGGCGATGAGCCGGACGGACGGGGGGCGGGCCGCGCGCCGCAGGATCTCGCACACGCTGCTTGCCTCGTGGTACACGGCCACCAGGGGCCGGGCGGCCAGGAAGCCCGGGTAGAGCTTGCTCGCCGTGTAGTGGTGCTCGGTGCTGCCCATCAGGAGCAGGGCCGTGGCCTGGGCCTGCACCGCGATCGCGTCCGAGTACGCGATGCGCGGGGCCACCTCGTGGACGTGGTCGCCAACGCCGAGCGCATCCGCCACGGGCCGCACGCGGGCCGGCGCGTCGGCTCTGGTCTCGTTGCTCGTGCCGAAGAAGTGAAGCCGGATCCGTTCGTACAGATGCGGCCGGTGCTCGCGCACCTCGGCGAGCGCGCGCAAGACCGCGCGCAGGGTCTCGAAGCCGAGCGGCAGGAGCGTGCCCACGCCGCAGATGTGGACGTTGCCGTCGGACGGATCGAAGTATGGGTTCCTGCGGTCCCCGGCCCGCACGTGCGCGAAGTCGGCCTCCTCGCCGCCGATGGGGAGCGTGAGGCACGCCGGGCGGGGCAGATCGGGATTGCGCGACCACATCGCTTCGTACGTCTCCGCGGAGACTGCGGTGATGGCATCCGCAGCCCGCACGGCCACCGGCTCGAGCCGGGCGGCAAGCCAGCGCGAGAGACGGCTCCTCCGGTCGGCCCGCCCCCCCGGCCCGCCGCCTACCGTCCGGCCCCACGAGCCGACCCACGGGTCCTGATAGTCCAGCACGAACGGTACGTGGAAGCGCCGCTTGAGCACCGGGCCGAGCATCGCCGGGTACGCGGGATAGATCGTGATGAAGAGCGCGTCGAAGGCCTCCTCGCGAAGGAGCGCCGAGCAGGCGCCATAGAGGCCGCGGAAGGCGCGGAGGCCCAGATCGCCGATGCCGACGCGGCGGGTCCAGCGCGCCGGCCACGCGCGGCAGCGGATCACCCGAAGCGACGAGGGCACCATGGCCGCCAGCTCGGGATCCAGGCGTGTCTCGTAGTCCCGCGGGTCCACCGTCACCACCGTGGGCTCCCACCCATGGTCCGGGAGATGAGGGGCCAGCAGGCGCGCGCGGTGGGCTCCCGCGCTTCCATCCGGGGGAAAGTGCGGGCTGACCATGAGCAGGCGACGGGTCATGCGTCGAGCATCTCCAGGTAGAGTCGTTCGTAGGCGGCGACCATCTCGGTGTCGCTGAACCGCATCTGACAGTCTTCCCGCACCGCCCCGCGGTCGATGAGATCGATCCGCTTCACGGCGTCGGCCGCCTCGTCCAGGGAGCGGCACAGATAGCCGTTCACGCCGTCCCGAATCACCTCGGGCACGGCGCCGCGCGCGTAGCCGACCACGGGCGTGCCGCAGGCCATGGCCTCGATCATCACAAGGCCGAACGTCTCTTCCCAGTACGTGGGGAAGAGGAGCGCCCGGGCGCGCCCGAGCAGCTCGCTCTTTCCCGCATCGTCGAGCGGGCCCACGAAGGTGATGCGGCAGTCATCGAGGTGCGGGGCGATCTCTCGGTCGAAGTACTCGGCGTCAGGGCCCGCCTCGGCCCGCGCCCCGGCGATGACGAGGCGCCGCTCGGTGGCCCGGGCGATGGCGATCGCGTCGTGGGCGCCTTTCATCGGCTCGAGCTTGCCGAGGAACACGAGCGGGCCATCGTCCGCCACCTGGCTCTGGAAGCGGTACGTCGACAGCGCCACGCTGTTGAACACGGCCCGCCACGAGCCGGGAAGCGTGCCCGTGGCCTGGCGCGCGCGGAACACGCTGGTGGAGCAGCTCGTGAAGGCAAGCGATCTGCCGGCCACCCGGCTGGCCCTGGCCACGCTGCCCCATGGAACCTGCGGACGGTGGTAGCTCTGGACCTTCGGGAGCCGGCGGAGGGCCAGGAGGGGCGCGAGGGCGGCGAGGCGCCCGAAGCTGTGCACGAGATCCACCGTCGAGCGGCGTGCCCAGAGCGCCGAGCCGGCCTGCCAGAGCTCTCGCGCCCGCGGGCCCGCGCCGACGTGCGGGGGCGCTCCGTACGGAACGAGTCTGCCGTCCGTGCGGCTCTCCGGATGCGCAACCAGCGTGACGTCGTGCCCGCGCGCCACGAGCCCGCGAACGAGCAGGTCGACCATCCGCTCGATGCCTCCGTAGAGGCGCGGCGGCACGGGAATGTAGGGGTCCGCCGTGACGAGCACCTTGAGCGGTCTCATCGCGCGGCGACGCGCTCCACCGCGTCGAGAAGCGCGCCCCGCTCGAGCGGATGCTCCCAGTGCCAGCGGCGCACCGCGGCCTGCCATGCCGCCGTTCTCGCCCGCCGCAGCGCATCGCCGTCCTGCGCCCAGCACAAGAGCCCTCTGGCAAGGCTTTCGACATCGCCGGGCGTGTAGACGACGGCGCCCTCGCCCAGGTCCTCCGCGAGCGGCCGCTGGCCGGCGGTGTCCGTGAAGGCAAGCGCGAGCCCACCCAGCATGTAGGTGAAGGCCTTGTTGGTCAGGCACAGCTCGCGGTTGCGCACGTGCCCCTGCTCGAGCGAGAGGCCGATGTCGTAGCCGGCGCAGAGCTGCACCATGGCATCCGGGGGGGCGGGATCGTGCGGGACGATCTTGAGGGCGGGCGCCACGTCCTCCGCGAGGTGCACGAGGCTCTCGAGGTACGCGGAGGACGCGCGGCCGCGCACGTGGAGCTCTCCGGGAATCTCGGCCATGCCCATGGCGCGGATCGCATCCTCGAGGCCGCGCCGGGGGCCGACCGTCTGGCTGAACCAGTACAGGCGAAGCCCCGCACCCACGCGCTCGGAGAGGGCGGGCGGCCGGGACGGGAGCGGGAAGACGTTGTTGACGGTGAGCGGGGCCACGCCGTAGGCGTCCCGGTAGGCGGACGCGATGGCCGAGCTGCCCGCCGTCAGGAACGCGGCACGGGGGAGCACGGCCCGCTCGATGCGCCGGACCAAGGCGTGAGCGACCCGCGCCGCGCGCGAATCGTCCTGCTCCGCGCTGTGGAAATCTTCGAGGTCGATCGCATACGGCACGCCCGCGCGCTCGCCCACGGCGGCGGCGGCGGCGAGCGCTCCGCCCCCGCCGTACACGAGGTCCATCGGCTCGCGAAGGACGGCATCCACCAGCTCGTCGTGGGCGCGGCCATAGGCGCGCGCCGCGAGCGGCACGGGGCTCCGGCCGGGCCCGGCCAGCGCGGCCAGGAGATTCGCCGCGCGGCGACGGACCGCGGCTCGCGTGCGACACCAGCCGCCCTCGAGATTCACCGCCGTCCAGTCCCAGAGACCGGAACGATTTCTCACGGCGTCCGCATCCGCCGCCACGGCCCAGTCGATGTAGCGCGCGCTCACCACGCGGACGCGGTGGCCGGCGCCGGCCAGGGCGTCCGCGGCCTTGACCATGCGCGGACAGGTGGAGAGGTGCCCCGCCGTCAGGACGCAGATCCGCGCCATCAGCGCCGCCACGAGTGCGAGAGGCGATGACCAAGCTCGGCCGCCGACACGTCGCGCAAGATCAGGAAGCGGGAGAGCTCGAGGGGCGACTCGTCCGGGGTGGCGAAGGCCGGGTGCGTGGTGAACGCGAAATCGAAGCCGCTCTGCTGGACCAGCTCCACCGATTCGTTCGTGTAGTCGACGCCGGGCTCGCCGTTGGGATACGCGAAAGCCCGCACGAGCTGGCCCGTCCACGCCTCGAGGCTCGCCTTGTTGCGCACGATCTCGGCCAGCTGCTCCTCCCGATCCGCCATGGCCAGGATGGGATGCGAGGCGGAATGGCCACCCAGCTCGATGCCGGGCACCCTGGCCAGGGCCTGCAGCTCGCGCACGGTGAGGGGCGAGCATGGATCCGATTCCTTCGCGGGACGCGCGAGCGCGTCGCAGACCCGCCGCCACTCCCGATAGGGCAGCACCTTCATGCCCTCCGCCTGGGACTCGCCGAGGTTGCGCGCCACTGCGTCGTACCACGGCAGGCGCTGCTGCTCGATGGGATCGCTCCACACGAAGACCACCGCGGGCAGGTCGTAGCGGCGCAGGATGGGCACGGCCTCGGTGACGAGGGGCCGGTACGCCTCGTCGAAGGTCAGGAGCACTGGACGCTCGGGAAGGGGCGGTCCGCCGTCGCGGGCCCGCCGCCAGTCGTCGAGGCTGATGGGATGACACGTCGCCCGCAGGAACCGGCAGTGCGCGTCCAGGTCGGCCGCACGCACGTGCAGGTTCGAGAACGGCATGCGCCGCTCCGTCTCGCTGTCGCCGCAGATGCCGTGATAGCAGAGCACCGCGACCCCGGGGAACCGGTCGCTCCGGAGGCGCCGGCCGTAGTAGCCGGCGGCGAGGAACGATCCCTTGGCCAGCGTGGCCAGGGTCTGATTCATGCGCAGGCCCCCGTCGACGGCTTGCGGCAACGCACGACGACCAGGACGGGGTAGCGGGGATCGCGCACGTCCAGCTCCGCCGGGGTGAGCTCCTCCACGGTCAGCCCCAGCATGGCGGCCACCGCCACGAGGCAGTTGCCGTAGCTTTCCACGTGCACGTCGCAGCCCTTCCAGACCCGTCCGGCCAGCTCGACCCACCCCGCCTCGCTGAGCCGCCAGTAGTCCGGCACGTCCGACGTGAGCGGAAGCAGCCCCGCGCTGCTCGCCAGGATCACGCCGCCCGGCCTGAGCACGCGCAGCGCATGGACGAGCGCGGCCTCGGGCTCGCGCAGGTGCTGGAACGTGTTCGGAAGCAGGAAGCAGTCGTAGGCCGAGCTGGGCAGCACGTCGCCGGAATGCGCGAGGTCGCAGAGGAACGTGGGCCGGAACGCCGGCGCGATGTCCACGCTGTCCACGCGGCCGAGCTCTCCCCCGTAGCGCCGCGCGAAGCCGGTCGTCTGGATCTCGAGCACGTCGCCCCGGATCAGATGGCGATGCGCCTCGAGGAACCGGTGCAGATAGTGGCGATCCACGGGCGTGCCGCGGTCGAATCCGAACGTGTCGGAGAACGGCCGCACCCTCCGGAGATTGCCCCAGCGCGGCCACTCCTTGCCGCGGACGAGGCAGCGCAGGCGCGTCGTCCAGCGCGGGCCGATCAGCTGCTTGAGCTCGGCGCGCACGGCTAGGCTCACGACGCGTACACCGAGAGATGCTCCGCGGCAATCTCGTCCATGGTTCTGGCCGCGGGCAGCCGGCGACGCCACCCGTCGATGGTGGCTGCGCCATCGTGGCCGAGCGCCCGGAGCAGGGCGGCGAGCCCCCTCCAGTCCGCGGGCGGCACGAGCGCACCGTTCACGCCGTCCGCCACCAGCTCGGCGAGCCCGCCGATGCGCGTGCCGATCACCGGCGTGCCCGCCGCGTGCGCCTCGATGGCCACGGTGGGACCACCCTCCGCGCAGACCGACGGGCAGCAGAGGACGTCCCACCCGGCCAGGACGCCCGGAACCTCCGGGGCGGGCACGGCATCGGCAAACGTGACCCGGGGATGGTGGCCGGCGATCGCGCGCAGCTCGTCTCGCACCGTGCGCTCGGCCGCGCTCCGGACGGGGCCGCGGAACTCGACGCGAAGGCCGAGCGCTGGAGGCAGGCTTGCGGCGGCGCGGGCGAGGTCGTGCACGCCCTTGATCGCGTCGTAGCGGCCGAGATAGCCCACGGTGATCGGGCACCCCGTCGGCCGCTCATCAGGCCCCGGCTTGGCGACGACCTTGCCGTGGCTCAGGCCCAGGCGATTGAGGGCGAGCTTGGCCCGCGGGGCGCCGTTGGCCGCCACGGCTTCCAGGGCCCCGCCGGTCAGGAGGACGAAGCGATCGACGGTGGCGAGCATCTCGGCCTGCATCCGCTGGTTGCGCGCGATGAGGTCGCTCATGCCGAGCGCCGTCCCGAGGCGCCCGGGCAGCCGCCGGGCGCCGCGCCCCAGCCCGGGCGGCACGGCGCCGAGCACGGACGCGACGGGCCGTGGAACGCCGCGGGCCTCGAGCGCGCAGGCCGCGCATCTGGCCGGCCGGCACACGCCGTCGCAGGGCCACCTGCCCCACTGCATCATCGTGCCGCGCTGGCAGATCCAGCCGAGGCTGGCCGAATGCGTGGTCGCCACCACGCGGGCCCCGGCCGCCCGGGCCGCCTGGAGCTCGTGGAGGCCCAGGCCGGTGACGAACGTATGCGCGTGGACGACGTCCGGTCGCTGATCCGCGAGCCAGCGGTGGAAGCGCTCCGCGCCGCGGACGCGCACCCTCCCCTGAACCTCGTCGCGCGTGGGCGCGGCCGGAATCGGATAGCGGAAGACAGGCACGCCGTCGTGCTCGTAGGTGCGCTCGACGGCGTGCGCGGGGTCGGGCGCAGCCACGAGCACCTCCTGCCCCGCCGCCCGCAGCCGCCGGCACAGCCCGGCGACATAGACCTCCGTGCCGCCCCAGCTTTCCGGAAAATACCACCCGACGGCCTGGACGATCTTCATTCCCGCACCGCCACGCAATTGATGAAGTCGCCCAGCTCGCGCTCCACGAGGAGCCGGCGGAAGCGCGCGTCGTACGCCCACCAGTCCCGCAGCGCCGCATGCGTCGGATCGGCGTTGCCGTCCCAGTAAAACCGCGTGGTCAGCTCCCGCACGCGCCAGCCGAGCTTCGGAAGCTCCTCCCGCAGGCTCCGCACCGTGACCTGATCGACGCCCAGGTGCGTCCAGTCGAAGTACCCCTCCCAGTCCGGCCCGGACAGGAGATGGCTCAGGCTCCCGGCATTCGACGTGATGATGACCATCACGGTGCCCGGCCGCGCGCAGTCGCTCAGTTTGGCGAGGACACCGAAGGGATCCCGGAAGTGCTCGAGGACTGCCGCGAGGACAAGCGCGCCGAACGGTGCCTTGGCCTTCACCTCGGCGGGCAGCGGCTCGCGCTCGAAGTCGCAGAGCCACGCCCGACCGGCCCCCAGGCGCTCGGTGGCGCGCCCCACGGCCCACTCGGAAAAATCGACGCCGACCGCGTCGAAGCCCGCCGTCACGAGCTCGGCCAGCATCCCGCCCGTGGCGCAGCCCACCTCCAGCACTGGCTCCCGGGCCTGGTGGCGCTCGAGCGCGGCCAGGATGTCGGCGTGATCGCCGGCGCTCTCGGCCTCGTGGTCGACATAGTTCTCGCCCGAGAAGTAGCCCGCTCCGATCGCGCTTCCCCTGAGGGCCCGGTAGTGTCCGGTCAGGCGGCTCCGGCTCCGGCCCCATCGATCGGTCAGCTCGAGCTGCCAGCAGAACCGGCGGCCGGGCAACGGCAGGGGCACGCGACCCCATTCCTCGCCGCCAAGGCTGACGGTGCCCGCCTCGAGATCCAGCTGGAGCGTCGCCGGGCCCCGATAGTCGCGGGGCGGGCCCGTCCAGATGCGGTGCGCGGGGAAGTGTCCGACGTAGCCGAGGAGCGTGGCCCGGAGCCAGCCCGGATCACGCTCGCGGAGGTCCACGGACAGGAG
>Ga0335071_10004720_pt1 | contig 14223 bp, 8 predicted proteins | sample Lox_Sample_15_FD_206724 | JGI IMG/M metagenome (GOLD analysis project Ga0335071, IMG submission 206724) | Soil microbial communities from Loxahatchee National Wildlife Refuge, Florida, United States - Lox_Sample_1.5 | ecosystem: Environmental > Terrestrial > Soil > Wetlands | place: USA: Florida... | reverse complement strand
CGCATGAATGTGCGCGCCAGGGCATGGGCACGCCGCTCACGGTTGCCCAGGCGCGCCGGGCCGACTGCATCGGCGTGAACGCGTTGCTCGGTGCCGACATGTTGAAGCGCGATGACCTGCCCTCCCTACAGGCGCAACTCGTCTTCGCGAACAGCGAGTGGGACCTATTGCCGGGACCACCGCGCGGTTTCGAACTCACGACCTGCGACCAAGTGCAGACCGGCAACTTGCGCATGCCCTCGAAGGCCCTGCCCTCGGCGCAACAAACGAACTGGAACAACTGCGCGCGCGCCTGCGGCGATCGCCTGTGGGCGTGCCAGAAGCGCTGTTCCGGCGCTGGCTGCGACGGCTGCCTGCAAACGCACGCGCAGTGCAAGTCGGATTGTGATGGTGCGGCGAAGCCCGCGGATTAGAGCCGGTAGTCGAGCTGCAGGCGGCCCTGCAGCTTCTTCGCCTGCTTGAGCGACTCCTTCAGGATCAGGCGGTCGAACTCGTTCAGCTGGAGCGGATCGACGCGATTCGCCAATCCGGCCGGCGTGCCGCTTTGCTGCTGGCGCAGCCGCAATTGCTGCAAGGCGAAGAATCCCTGGATCAGCGCGCCCACATCGTCGCGCCCGAGCTTGCCGCGCTCGGCCAGCGCCCGCAGCCGTTCGGCCGTGCCCGTTTCGCCCACACCGGCGGCAAGCGCCAGGATACGCGCCGCATCGACAAAGAGCCGCGCACCCATGGTCTTGAGATCGATGGTGTGCGGAAACGCCTCGCTCTTGTCGAATACGAACTCGCGCAGGAGGCCGAGCGGCGGCTCGATCTGCACCGCGTTCACAGCCATGAAGCGGAGGAACAAGGTCTCCGACGGAATCGTGTCGAGCAGCCAGCGGCGCAGGCTCTCCGCCAGCCCGTCGGCCCCGTAGAGCGCGCGAAAGTCGAAGTAGATGGTGGCATTGAGCAGCGCTTCGGGATTGTTCGATTGCATCCACGACATGAACTTGCGTCGCCATTCGTCCTTCGACAGGCAAAGCTCGGGATTGCTCGCCATGACGTTGCCCTTGCACAGCGCAAAGCCGCAGTCGGCGAGCCTCTCGTTGACCACTCGCGCAAAGGGCAGGAAGGCCTCACGCAGCGCGCCCGCATCGCCATCCGCAGTCTCGAACAGGAGGCCGTTGTCCTGGTCCGACGACAGCGTCTGCTCGTAGCGGCCTTCGGAACCGAAGGAGAGCCAGCACCACTCGACCTTCGGCAATGCGAAGTCGTGTTGCGTCAGTTCGATGACGCGCACGGTCAGGTGGTCGTTGAGTGACGAGATCAGCTGGGTCAGCGGCTCGGCAGCGACGCCTTCGGCGAGCATGCGCTGCGCCAGCCGGCGGATGTCGTCCGCCGCCGCCTCCAGCGCATCCATGTCGCGCGCGGTGCGGATGGCACCGGAGATGGCCTTGCCGCCGCCGCTCTGCAATTCGTAGATATCCTCCTGCGAGACGATGCCGACCATGCGCTCGGACGCATCGACGACGATCACGTGATGCACGCCGTGGCGCGCCATCACCAGCGCCGCCTGGTAGGCTGTCGCGCGCCAGTTCAGCATCAGGAGGCCGGTATCCGTCATCACCGAGAGCACCATCTGGTCCAGGTCGCCACCCTTTGCTGCGACCCGGTGCAGCAGGTCGCGCAGGGTGAAGATGCCGATGGGGCGGCCGCTCTCGGGCTCGACCACGATGATGGAGCCGATGCGTTTTTCCGACATGATGTCCACGGCTTCGCGTAGCGAGGCCTCCGGCGTGATGGTCACGGGCTTGCGCCGGATCACCGCGGCAAGCTGGCTGTGCAGGGTCAGGCTGACGGTGGTCATGGCGGCTCAGTACCGGATGCGGGCGTAATAGGTCTGTTCGGCCGCGTCGCGCACCTGCCGCAGGGTCACCAGGCCCATGCCTGCGAGCAGGGGCATCATGCGCAGGAAGACTTCGCCCGTTACGATGGCGTCGCCGAGCGCATTGTGCCGGCCGATGATGGGAATGCCGAGGCGCGCCGCAATAGCTTCGAGCTTGTGCGATTCCTGGTTGGGGTGGATCAGCGCCGACAGCAGCAACGTGTCGAGCAGCGGCTGCGTGAAGCGGATGCCCGTCGCCCCTTCCTTGAGCTCCAGGAAGCGCATGTCGAACGCGGCGTTGTGCGCGACGATGACGGTCTCGGCGCAGAAACGGTGGAACTGGGGCAGCACCTTGGCGATGGTCGGCTGGCCGGCGACCATCTCGTCGGTGATCCCGTGGATGGGAACACTCTCGGGCCGAATCGGCCTTTGCGGATCGATTAACTGGTCGATGCATTCGTGGCGCAGCAGGCGTCCGTTCACGATGCGCACAGCGCCGATCTGGATGATCTCGTCGCCACCAGCCGGATCCAGGCCGGTCGTCTCGGTATCGAAGGCCGTGTAGGCCAGATCGCGCAGCGGGCGTTCATCGAGCGCGTGGCTCTCCTCGCGCCGATGGAAGAGATCGAAGTCGTAGAACTCGGGCCGGCTCTCGACCTGCACGAGCGGCGCGTCGTCGTAGTCCTGCCCCACCGCAACGGGAATGAGGAGCCGGAATCGCGACTGCTGCGATGCCGATTCGCGGCCACAGGTCAGTTCGCCGCCGTGGCGGTCCGTCACGTCGCGCAGGGTAAGGGGCGCCACCTCGCCGCCGACGTTCATCGGCTCCAGTTGCCAGCCCAGCAGCAGTTCAGTGGATATCGACGTCCCGGTCCACAACAGGTCGACGGCAACCATGGCGCCAATGCTTTCCACGCGCAGGCGAACCACGCGTACGCCGTATTCGTCGGCCAGGCGCGCAGCAAGGAAGGTCATGGCCTGGACCAGCGAGTAGCTGTCCACCTTGACCCAAAGGTCGGACTCGACACGATCCACCTTCACTGCGAGGCCCGCCTTGATCTCGATACGGCGTTGCACGGCACCGATCAGGTCATCAGCGAGCATCTCTTCGAGCGGCCAGCGCGCCTTGACCGACTCTGCGTACTCGCTCGTCGCCTCGTCGACACGCCGCGTCAGGTTGTCGACCTCGCGGGCGATCTCCGCCATGGCCGCGGGTCGATCGCCCATCTGCGACAGCGCGGTGCGGATTCCCGCCAATGCGGACCGGCTTTCGCTGGCGAGCCGCTGCACGGAGTGATCACAGGCAGCGTCGGCCTCGATGAATCTGGAGATGTTCTCCATCATCAGCACGTAGCCGCCGATGGCGCCGCCGGTCGCCTGCACTGGCGCCATCTGCACCCGAATCAACTGGCCCGCGCGCGTCGTCGTGACGAAATGTGCCAGCAGTTGGCCGTCCTCTCGCCCGAGGCGGTGTTGCAGCGTTTCCAGCGCGTGGCCGATCAGGGATGGATCGAAGACGGCATGGATCGAGCGACCGAGGCCGACCAGGGCCTCGCCGGCGCTGTCGTCGGGAACCAGGGCGCGCGCCTGCAGCCTTGCGCGATTGTTGTAGAGCAGGATCCGCCCATCGAGGTTGCAGACGATGACCGGTTGCGGCAGGTCGGCGACCAGGGCGGCAAGCCGGTTCCTTTCGTCCTCCACCGAAGCCCGCGCCTGGGCGATCTTCGCGTCGACGTCGCACAGTAGGTCGTCGCGCTGCTGGGCCAGCACGTTAGCAGCATCCGCCAGTTGGCGCACTTCCGGCGGACCGGAGGGTTCAACGCGGAAAGCGCGGTTCGCCGAATGCATGACCCGCAGCTTCTCGGCCATGCCCAGCAGCCCTTGAACATATTGCCTGAACAGCGCTCGCAGCACGGCAATGCCGAGGATGTAGCCGAACACGGTCATCAGCACGCCGATCGGCAGGCGCGGAACGAGGACCTGGATCAGCGATGCCTTCTCGTCGGGTCCCAGGTCGCCGAGCAGGATGATCGCCGTCAGGATGAACGGCCCTGTCATCAGGAGCCCGAGGATGATCGCCGCCAAAAGGAATCTGTTCCGCGCCTTCATGACGGAAGATTCTATCCGCGGGAATCGCAAGCTGCATGGACCCCGGAGCGGGTGTCAGGCGGCATTCGGAAGAATCAAGCCTCGACCTTGCCGCGCAACGTCGCCAGCGACGTCAGCAGTTGGTTGCGCAGTTCCAGCAACTCGCCGGCGCGCGCGCGGGCCGCGGCCGGATTATGGACGCTGAGATCGATCAGGTCTTCGCCCAGGCGGTGGATGCGATGGTGCAGGACATCGAGCACCCGGAATGCCTCCAGGTGACCATAGCGCCGACGGCCGCGACCACTGTACCAGCGCCCGAAGGAACAGGACTGGACATCCTCGATCCGCCCCTCTTCCCCGGTGAACGGCGCCGAGCCCTCAAGACGCGCAAGAACGCGCTCGACCCAGTGGCGGTGGGCGATACAGGCATACAGGAGCGGCAGGTCTTCCTGCGGCCAGGGCGTGGCGTCGACGTCGGTCCACGCCCGATGGGGCTGCCACGTCGCCAGCCAGGAAGGCAGCGCATCGCCCGGCATCGGACGCGCGATGCCGTAGCCCTGTGCCAGTTCGCAGCCCATCTGAAGCAGCAGTACGCCATGCTCGATCGACTCGACGCCTTCGGCGATGACTTCGCGCCGGAAAGCCTTGGCCAGTCCGATCACACCTTCGACAATCGCGGTGTCGTCCTGGTCGACGAGCATTTCGCGCACGAAAGTCTGGTCGATCTTGATCGTGCTGACTGGCAAACGCCGCAGGTAGGTGAGTGAGGAATAGCCTGTGCCGAAGTCATCCAGCGATACCGGAACCCCCCTTTGCCGGCATTCCCGGATGACGGCCGACGCGCGGGCAATGTCGTCGAGCGCCGAACTCTCGAGCACCTCGATTTCGATCAACTCCGGGGTCAGGGCCGGGTACCGTGCAAGCTCCCGCATCAAATCGGGCACGAATTCAGGATGCTGCATGTGATGGGCCGAAATATTGACGCTGACAGGAATCGTCAGGCCCATCTGCCGCCAGATATCCATCTGCCGGAGCGCCTCGCCGATGACCCAACTGCCTACCGCGATCGACAGCTCCACCGAGTCCTGTACCAACGGCAGAAACTCGGCGGGCGATACGATGCCTTTGTCCGGATGCTGCCAGCGGATCAGCGCCTCGGCGCCGATTACCGCACCGGTGCGCATGTTGACCTTGGGCTGGTAGTACAGCCGGAATTCGCCCTGCCTGAGCGCCAGCGTGACGCTCTCGCGTTTCTCCTGGTGTTCCTGGACCGCCCGGTCGCGTTCGACGTCGAACACGTGCCAGCGATGACGCCCCGCCTGCTTGGCGAGATACATGGCCTGGTCAGCTTGGCGAAGCAAGGTGTCGAGGTCGTCAGCGGTCTGCTCTTCGTACAGGGAGACGCCGACGCTGGCGGAGATCTGCACGGCGTTTCCTTCGAGGGAAAACGGTGCGGATAGGCTTGCCAGAATTCGGTTGAGCACGACTTCCGTTTCAGTTTCGTGATCGAAGCCGGCAAGGACCAGAACGAACTCGTCGCCACCGAGTCGGGCTACGGTATCGCCGCCCCGCACGCAATCGGTCAGGCGTGCAGCGACCTCCACCAGCAATTGATCGCCGACACCATGACCGAAACGGTCGTTCAAGTTCTTGAAGCCATCCAGATCGAGATAGCACACCGCCAGCGATTTGCCGTCACGCTGCGTCTGCGATACGGCGACGCTGAAGCGGTCCGCCAGCAGCCGACGGTTCGGCAAGCCGGTCAGGACGTCGAAGTAGGCCAGATGCTCGAGTTGCTTCTGCTGATCCTTGAGCTGGGTGATATCGGTAAACAGCGCGAAATAGTGCGTAACCTCGTCGCGCGAATCGCGCACCGCGGAGATTGACGTCATTTCGACGAACGCGTCCCCGTTCCTGCGCCGGTTGACAATTTCTCCGTGCCAGCGCCCCTCGTGGTTGAGAGATTCCCAGAGGTGCTGGTAGAAGGCGTTGTCATGGCGGCCAGACTTCAGCAGGGAGATCTTCTTCCCCAGAACTTCATCGCGCGAGTAACCGGTCACGGTGGTAAATGCGTGGTTCACGTCGATGATCGTCGTGTCCGGGTTGGTGATGACGACGCTCTCGGCCGCATTTTCCACGACGCTCGCCAGCAGATTAAGCCGGTACTCCTGCGCCTTCTTCTCGGTCTGATCGCGGAATACCAGCACGATCCCGAGGACCGAGCCTTCGCTGTCATCGCGGATCGGGGCCGCAACGGCATCCACGAACTGGCGTGCGTTGCTGCCGCGACGAACCAGCGCCACGTTGTCCGTCATCTGAATCCTGTCGCTCTTGCGCAGCACCTGGCTCACGGGGCATTCGATGGCCCTGCCCGTATTCGTATCGACGAGCTGCAGCACCTTGGACAGCAGCACGCTCTCGGCGTCGCCAGCCCGCCATCCGGTCAGCGCCTCCGCGGCCGGATTCATGAATTCGATCAGGCCGTCGGCATCCGTGGTAATGACACCGTCGCCGATCGAATGCAGGGTGACCTGCAGGTATTCCTTGTCGCGTGCCAGCAGCGCACGATCGGACTCCAGCGTCGCGGCCATGTCGTTGAACGTGTCGATGACACCGCGCAATTCAGGGCTGCCACTCGGAACGAGACGCGTCGATAGATCGCCCGCCTTGAGCCGCCGGGTGCCACGGGCAAGATCGCGCAGCGGGCGCAGGCCGCCGCGCAGCACGAGCCAGATGCCGAGGAAATCGAGCGTAATGGCGAATGCCAGGATCGCCAGATGGCGGCCGGACCGGGTCCAGGCGCGATCCACGGCCGGTTGCGCGGTCATACTGACTTCGATCGTGCCGTAGTTACGCTCCCCGATAGTCACGACAACGCTGCCCGCCGCATCCTCGACACCAAACCAGCGCGAGAACCACTGCGGCGCAACTGTCTTGGCCACCTCGTCACGGCTGACGATGGTCGCTCCGCCCGACGTCCGGTACGTGACCGAGACGATGCCCTCCTGCTTTGCGAAACGGTCCATGGACTGCTTGAGGACCGAAAAGTCACCGACCACGATCCAGTCGCCGAGCGTGGCAGGGAGCACGGCAAGGTCGCTGCGCATGTCCAGGTTCATGTCGCGCCTTGCCTGCTCGGCATCTTCGCGCGCCACCGTGTACAGCATCACGGCGGCAGCAACCAGCAGCGCCAGGCTGGCGGTGACAAAGACACGGCCGACGAACGGCAGCTTGTCCCAAAGAGCGAACAGCCTGCGCCGCATGGCCCTATTGAGCTCCCTTGAAGACGCTGTGACGATAGAAATCCAGATAGCTCTGATAGTCGCGTTGTTCGGCGGTCAGGAAACCAAAAGGTGGTTTCTGGTTGATCGCTTTCGCGCTCGCCTCAAGGACGCGCGCGCCCTCGGGATCATCGGCCATCTCGGCAAATACGCGTCGAATTGCCATCACCGCGGCTTTCGGCACGCGCGGGTGCACGGAGATCGCCAGGTCGTGATAGGCTGGAGATTGCCAGAGAACGCGGTAACGCAGATTCTCTCTCGCCGCGTACTCCCGCATCACGGAACTGTTGACTCCAGCGGCTATCACGCTTCCCGCCTTCAGTTGCCCCATGATGCCTTCCTGGCTGCCGCCAAATACCGGTTGAACGGTAATCTTCTCCCGCATCAGTTGGTCCATCTGTACGGTGTAGCCGGTGAATCCCTGCGGGTTGGCAAAACCAACCGTGTGCCCCTGCAAGTCGCTGATGTTCCGGATCGGCGAGTCTTCGAGCGTAACGATCTGGCCCGCGATGTCGGGCGTACGCGGCCGCAGTATCACGTAGTATCCCTGCGCGGCAGCCGACGGTTTGAACTGGTGGTTGTTATAGACGAAGTCATAATCGCCGCGCACGGTCGCGTCGCTGGACTGGTCCCCTGTGGCTGCCACCTTCAGTACCAGTTTGACGCCTGCGCGTCGCGACACATAGTCAAGAATCGGATTCCAGTGCTGCGCCTGCAACATGGGGCTTCGTTGAGTGGCGGGACCGAACGAGTAAACCTCCTCGCCCCGGACCATTGGGGCGACCGTGATGACGAGCAGCGCCAACCCCAATTGCGCCGTTCGCCGCAAACGTCCTGCACCAGCCATTATTCTCCCTTGCACTGGCCCGGAATTCTTCCCGAACCGTCCCGTTACAGCGCTCTCACAACCAGCGACATGCCGCTCACCATCAGGAGCGTGCCCAGAAGCTTGCCCATCTGTTCACGCGAAATGCCGAGGTGAATACGGTTACCAACATACAACCCGAACCACATTAGCGGAAAAGCTAGCAGCAGGGCAAGAAAAATGTCCTTTTGCAACACCAGTCCCGCAAACGCAAACACGATCAGTCTCAGCGTGCTTTCGACGAGAATGAGCGCCAGCAAGGTGGCCCGCAGTCGCAAGTTATCCTTGAGCCGGTGCGCGAGATAGATCACGTAGGGCGGACCAGCAGTATTGAACAGCGCACCGGCCAATCCGCCGAGAAGGCCTGCCGGCGCTGCCCAGAGACGGGAAATTTCCCGATTGCCGCCCGCGCCGACGAGGCTCCTGAAACCGAAGATCATGATGAAGATGCCGAGGCTCGGCAGCAAGATCCTGGCGGGCAGATTAAGCAGGAGAAACGTTCCGGCGGCCAGACCGACGAGCCCGAACGGAATCAGTGGCACCAGTTCACTCCAGCACGCCTGGCGACGAAGATCCTGCTTTCCGAGCATAGACATGGACGCGCTCACGTTCAGTACCAAGATGTAAGGCACAATGAACTGTAGCGGGACGAAGTGGGCGAGGATCGGTACCGCGACGAGTCCCGACCCGAAACCCGTCAGGCCGTAGACCAAGTAGGCGAACCATACGACCAGTGCGGCATAGACCATCGTTTCGAGTGTCATCGGTTCTACCTTTTCCGGCGGGAACGCATAGCACGAAAGGCCAAGAGCGGGGCGCAGTTTAACCGTAAAGTGCTCATTGTTATCGACTGTCGGAAATTGACGCCGCTTGACCATGCGAGACCGCGCCCCAGAAATGAAAACAGGGCGCCTAAGCGCCCTGTTTGACGACTCGCGGAGCGCGCTCAGGAAGCCTGCTTGAGCTGGTCGAGGATCGCCGGGTTCTCCAGCGTGGAAACGTCCTGCGTGATTTCCTCGCCCTTCGCCAGAGACCGCAGCAACCGGCGCATGATCTTGCCGGAACGGGTCTTGGGCAGGTTTTCGCCGAAGCGGATGTCCTTGGGCTTAGCGATCGGGCCGATTTCCTTGCCGACCCAGTTGCGCAACTCGTTGGCAATCTTCTTCGCCTCTTCGCCGTTCGGTCTCGTTTGCTTGAGCACGACAAAGGCGCATACCGCCTCTCCGGTCAGATCGTCGGGACGGCCTACGACAGCCGCTTCCGCCACCATCGGGTTCGACACCAGGGCCGACTCGATTTCCATGGTGCCAAGCCGGTGCCCCGAGACGTTCAGCACGTCGTCGATGCGGCCCATGATCGTGAAGTACCCTGTCTTGGCGTCGCGCACCGCACCGTCTCCGGCGAGGTAGAGCTTGCCCTGAAAGTCGTCCGGATAGTAGGACTTCTTGTACCGCTCAGGATCGCCCCAGATGGTGCGGATCATCGACGGCCAGGGCTTCTTGATGACCAGAAAGCCACCCTTGCCCCACTCGACATCGTGGCCCGTCTCGTCAACGATGGCTGCCTGGACGCCCGGGAAAGGCAGCGTGCAGGAACCAGGCACCAGCGGCGTGGCGCCCGGCAACGGAGTGATGAGATGCCCGCCAGTTTCGGTCTGCCACCATGTATCCACGATCGGACAGCGGCCGCCGCCGACATTGTTGTAATACCACATCCACGCTTCCGGATTGATCGGCTCGCCGACCGTCCCGAGGATACGCAACGACTTTAGGTCGTAGTTGCGCGGATGCGTCGCCGGCGTCGCCTCCGAGGCCTTGATCAGCGAGCGGATCGCGGTCGGGGCTGTATAGAACACGTTGACCTTGTGATCCTGGATGGTCTTCCAGAACCTGCCCGCGTCGGGATAGGTGGGAACGCCCTCGAAGACGATCTCCGTGCCGCCGCAGGCAAGCGGTCCATAGGTGATGTAGGTGTGGCCGGTGACCCAGCCGATGTCGGCCGTGCACCAGAACACGTCCTCGGGCTTGACGTCGAAGGTCCACTTCATGGTCAGGACCGCGTGCAGAAGGTAGCCGCCCGAACTGTGCTGCACGCCTTTCGGCTTGCCGGTTGAACCGGAGGTGTAGAGCAGGAACAAGGGATGCTCGGCTTCGACCCATTCCGGTTCGCAGACGTCGCTCTGGCCGGCAACCGCGTCGTGCCACCAGACATCCCGGCCCGCAACCATGTTGCACGCGCCGCCGGTACGCTTGTACACGAATACCGTCTTGACCTTGTGGTTGGTTGCCAGGGTCAGGCCCTCGTCGACAGCGGGCTTGAGCGGAATGGCCTTGCCACCGCGCATTTGTTCGTCGGCCGTAATGACCGCCACGGCGCCAGCATCCATGATGCGTTCCTCGAGCGACTTCGCGGAGAAGCCGCCGAAGACGACCGAATGCGTGGCGCCGATCCGTGCGCAGGCCTGCATCGCGACGACGCCCTCGACCGACATGGGCAGGTAGATGATGACCCGGTCGCCCTTCTTGATGCCGTGAGCCTTCAAGGCATTCGCAAACTGGGCAGTGCGCTTCAGCAGCTCCTGATAGGTGACTCGCGTGACCTTGCCGTCGTCGGCCTCGAAGATGATGGCGACCTTGCTGCCAAGGCCTGCTTCGACGTTCTTGTCGAGGCAGTTGTACGACACATTGAGCTTGCCGTCGGCAAACCACTGGAAGAACGGCGCCTTCGATTCATCAAGCGTCTTGGTGAACGGCTGCTTCCAGACGACGTGCTCCTTGGCCAGCCGGCCCCAGTAGCCGGCGTAATCGCGCTCTGCTTCCTTGCACAGTGCCTCGTATGCAGCCATGCCGGACACGGTGGCCCGCTTGACGGTCTCCTCCGACGGCGCGAACACCCGGTTTTCGTGGAGTACCGATTCGATCCCAGACATTTCTCTTATCTCCTCTCGCGTCATTTGAACTACAGCGGCCCACACGCCGGATGCGGGCCGGCGGATGATTCTACGTCCAATTAGAATCAATAAGTCTTACTGCGCTCTTACTGCCGCACGAACGGCGGCTCCCCGGCCACCCGCAGGGCCCGGTGGGGCCGGTGATAGACTTGTTGCCGGACCCGACCGGGCCGCCGTTCGGTCAACGCACCCATGCACGCACGATCAGGAATCGATATGCCAACGATCAACCAGGACGACTTCATCGCCTCCATCGCCGATGCCTTCCAGTACATCAGCTACTACCATCCGCTCGATTACATCACGGCACTCGGCGCAGCCTATGACCGCGAGGAAAACCCCGCGGCGAAGGATGCCATCGCGCAGATACTGACCAACTCGCGCATGTGTGCCGAGGGCAAGCGTCCGATCTGCCAGGATACCGGTATCGCGGTCGTGTTCCTGAAGATCGGCATGCGCGTCAAATGGGACGCCACAATGGACATCCAGCAGATGGTCAACGAAGGTGTGCGCCGCGCCTACATGAATGCGGACAACAAGCTGCGCGCCTCGGTTCTCGCGGACCCCGCCGGCGCGCGCAGGAACACGCGCGACAACACGCCCGCCGTTGTGCATTGCGAACTTGTCGCCGGCAATCACGTGGAGGTGATCTGCGCGGCCAAGGGCGGTGGTTCGGAGGCCAAGACCAAGTTCGCAATGCTCAACCCGTCCGACGATCTCGTGGAATGGGTGCTCAAGACCGTGCCGCTCATGGGTGCCGGCTGGTGCCCGCCGGGCATCCTCGGACTCGGCATCGGCGGCACGCCCGAGAAGGCGATGCTCCTGGCCAAGGAGGCCATCATGGCGCCCGTGGATATTCACGAACTGAAGGCGCGCGGTCCTAGGAACCGCGCCGAAGAGCTTCGTCTCGAGCTCTACGACAAGGTCAACGCGCTCGGCATCGGCGCCCAGGGGCTCGGGGGACTTACGACCGTGCTCGACGTCAAGGTACTCGATTACCCGACGCACGCCGCCAACCTGCCCGTGGCGATGATTCCAAATTGCGCGGCCACGCGGCATGTGCACTTCGAGCTCGACGGCTCCGGCCCGGCGAAGCTGGAGCCGCCACCGCTCGACCAGTGGCCGAATGTGACCTGGCAGGCCAACACGGAAACGGCAACGCGCGTCGATCTTGACACACTGACGCCGGCCCAGGTTGCGGCCTGGAAGCCCGGACAGACGCTGCTCCTCAACGGCAAGATGCTCACCGGCCGGGATGCAGCCCACAAGCGCATCGCCGACATGCTGGCCAAAGGCGAGAAGCTGCCGGTCGATTTCACTAACCGCGTGATCTACTACGTCGGACCGGTCGACCCGGTACGCGACGAAGTGATGGGACCGGCCGGCCCCACGACGGCCACCCGCATGGACAAGTTCACACGCATGATGCTTGAGAAGACCGGGCTCATCGCCATGGTCGGCAAGGCCGAACGCGGTCCCGCGGCGATCGAGGCCATCCGAGACAACAAGTCGGCGTACCTGATGGCCGTCGGCGGCGCCGCCTATCTGGTCGCCAAAGCCATCAAGGCGGCGCGCGTCGTGGCGTTCCAAGACCTCGGCATGGAAGCGATTTACGAGTTCGACGTGAAGGACATGCCGGTCACGGTGGCTGTCGACAGTTCAGGCACATCGGTGCACAAGACCGGCCCGCACGAATGGCTGGTCAAGATCGGCCGCATCTCGCCTGCGTTCCTTGGCGCCAGCCACCACTGACAGCCGCGCTCACCTCAGGGCTTGCGGATAGTACGTCCTGATCAGCGCCTGGTCCGCCCCCGTCAACCAGCGTTCCGACAGGCCGCGATACTCTGCAGTGCCGGCGTGGCGCCGCAGCACGTTGTTCACGCCGGCGATCATGCGATCTCCCCATGGCCCGCGCGTGCAGGCAACGTGGGTGACGATGTAGGGCGGCGTGCCCAGGATGGGACGCGTGGCCAGGATACCGGGGCGCCCGAGCTGCCGTTCGATGAACGCGGCTTCGTGCGGGAACAGGATCGTGTAGTCGATTTCTCCTTTGAGCAGCTGGTCAACGATCTGCGCCGATTGGGTCGCGCGCATCTTCAGGTTGGGCTGGCTGGCCTGGCGTCGCAGGACGACGTCTATGTTGGGCGCAAACGACCGGCCGCTGACGACACCGCCGACAAGGTCCGTCCGCTTCTTCAGCAGTTCCTCGAGGTCGAGGACTGCACCCGGGGGGAACCGGCCTGCACGGTTGGCGAGATACACCAGCCGGTTATCCAGGTGCACGAGCGCCGGCGCGGAAAAGACCATGTAACCCTCCCGTGTCGGCGTGCGGAAGATGCCGGGCGTACATAGTGGCTGCCCGCGGCGCATTTCATCCTCGCGGCGCGAAAATGACATGGGGATTTTCTCATGATCGACGCCCGGCATCTCGCGGATCAGCAGATCATTCAGGCCATCGAAGCTTCCGCTGCCCCGGTACTCGCCATCGAGTATCTGGAACGGCGGGAAATCGAGCACTGCCCACACGATCGTATCGCGCGATCCGGCCTTGTTCTCGTCTGCGCCTGTCGCGCCCTGCGCCAGCAGCGCCAACATCCATGCCGCAAGCGCCCGCAACCGCCAACGTCCAACTACCCGCTTCAATGCCCGCCTCCGGCGTTGTTGTGGTGTTTCCCCTCACTGTGCAGGATAAGGCACTTTGCCGAAAACGTCAGCGGCTGTGCAGGAATCCCGCACCGGTACAATGACGACGCCTCTCCACAGACGTCACCATGTTCAAGCCCTTGCGCATCGCCATCGTGCTGCTGGTCTCACACGCCCCGGCCACCGACTTTCGCTGGTCAAGGAAATGATCGGCGTGTTCGATTCCGGCTTCGGCGGTCTGTCGGTGCTGGCCGCCATCGCACGCGCGTTGCCGCATGCCGATCTCACTTACCTCGCCGACACGGCGCATGTGCCTTACGGCGACAAACATGACGACTTCATCCGCGGCCGAGTCCTGGCAATCGGCCGGCATCTCGCGGAACAGGGATGCAGGATCCTGGTCGTCGCCTGCAACACGGCGACGGCACATGCCGTTGCGGAACTGCGCCATCAGCACCCGGGTATTCCCGTGGTCGGCGTCGAACCCGGCGTCAAGCCGGCCGCGCAGGGCACGCGCACTGGATGCATCGCCGTC
>Ga0335071_10004719_pt1 | contig 14225 bp, 8 predicted proteins | sample Lox_Sample_15_FD_206724 | JGI IMG/M metagenome (GOLD analysis project Ga0335071, IMG submission 206724) | Soil microbial communities from Loxahatchee National Wildlife Refuge, Florida, United States - Lox_Sample_1.5 | ecosystem: Environmental > Terrestrial > Soil > Wetlands | place: USA: Florida... | reverse complement strand
TCCCTGCCTGTATGCGTCTTTTCCGTCCGGATCCATCATCAATGGTACCAACGCCGTCACCGAAAATCAACGCTCCTACCTGAGTATACCCCGCTGGAGCGTCCTCACGGCACCCACGAACGACACCAGCGTGAACATCGCAAATGCCGCAGCCTCTATCGCCACGCGGGCAGTGTCTCCCACGCCGATCGTCACGTAGCGAAGTACGTCCGTGTGCCACGTAAGCGGGTTCACGGTAGCGAAGAGGCGCAGCGCGAGAGGCAATCCCCCCACAGGGTAGAAGAGGCTTGAACCGAACATCAGGAAGAAATAGACGAGATTGATGAACGTGTTGAACATGTCGTTCCGCCTGATGCGGAGCGCGAACGTCGAGAGGAAAAAGAACCACCCGGCCGTCCCCAGCACGACACCCGGGAGTATCAGCGAGGCCGTCTCCCAGCGTATCCTGATGCCCAGCAGGAGGGAGGCGAGTCCCACCGTGATGAGCGCCTGGACGATGGCCAGGATGGAGTTGAACAGGATCTTCCCGAAGAGGAACTCCCCGCGCGTCATCGGGTATGTGAGAAACTCGTAGAGTATCCCGTTGTCCCTGTCGACGAAGAACCCGTACGATGTGTTGATGGCGAACCCGAAACCCGACATGGAGAGCACGCCCGCCAGGAAAAACGCGTTGTAGTCCACCGTCCGCCCGTCGGCGGGGATTCCCGCGCCCAGCGCCCTGTCGAGCCCCACGCCGAAAAGAAGGAGGTAGGAGAGAGGGATGATGAGATCCGCAAACGCCCATGTGAGACTCGTCGTCCGGATGAGGAACTCCCGGTACATTACCGCCAGTATCATCCTCATTGCCCCTCTCCTGTGGCCGGCCGTTTCCTGCCGAGGAGTCCGATAAACGCGTCCTCGAGCGAGCCGCTTGACACCTCAAGCGCAATCAGCGGCCCGATCTGCCCGGCGGCGCGCAGCACCTCGAAGGGGGATATCTGATTCCCGTTCACGTTCATCTCGATCGTCGTGTGCCGGCGCTCGATGCGCACAAGGGGGAGCCTGGAAAGAGCTGCAAATGCTTCTTCGCCGATCGATTCGAACGTGGCGCGGACGGTGACCACCGTCCCTCCGAGCGCCTTGATGCGGTCGGGATCGCCGACCGCGACGACCTTTCCCCGGTCGATGATGGCGATCGTATCGCAGAGCTCCTCCGCTTCCTCGAGCAGGTGCGTCGTGAGGAGGATCGTGCGCCCGCGGCGCGATTCCTCCTTGATCGCGTCGAGCGTCGCCCTCCGGTTGATCGGGTCCATCCCCGTGGTGGCCTCGTCGAGGAAGACTACGGGTTTCTCGATCATGAAGACTTTTGCCACCTGGACGCGGCGCTTGAGCCCGCCGCTCAGGTCGATCACCTTTTTCTTTCTGAACGCCTCCAGTCCGAACTGCGCGATGACCCGCTCCGCCCTCGCAGGCATCTCGCGCCGGGGGATCGAGTGGAACCGCGCGTACGTCGCCAGGTTGTCCTCCACGGAAAGGAAGACCTCAACGGCGTTCTCCTGGAGGACCGCGCAGATGTTCTTCCTGACTTCATACGGCCTGCGCATTACGTCCAGCCCCAGGAGCGAGGCCCTGCCGGAGGTAGGGCGTATCAGTGTCGTGAGTATCCTCAGGAATGTGGTCTTTCCTGCCCCGTTTTCCCCCAGGAGCCCGAGAATCTCCCCCCGCCGCACGGTGAGCGACAGCCCATCCAGCGCCCGTACCGGCGAAGCCGACTTTTCGTCATAGACCTTCACGATATCCTCGGCCTCAATGGCCGGGACCTCATGGTTCATAGGGCGGATCCTGGGCGGATATAGAAGAAACCTGGAGAGAATTCACTTGAAATGTACCATGAAACCTCCCGATTATCAAGGAAGAGCGTCTGACGGCCGCCCTGATGGGTGTCACCACGCATAACAATTCCGTAACAATCCTGACAACTTGCCGTAGCACTATATAGAGAGTAGCAACCGTTGCGTATCGCCACATTGACAACGTCATGAGCCTGAACGTCATGCCCCGGCCCGTAAGGGTGGGGTGTCTCATCGCAGCTCTCTCGGCCGCGGCATACGCCGGCGAGAAGCAGATTGTCACACTCAAGGACCTGAGCGACGTGCAGATCAAGTGCGCCGGCTTCCAGATCCCGGGGGAGACGATCGTCCACATCAAGTCCGTCGGCGCCGGGACCGAGAACAAGTGGGGGTTCCACAACGGGAACCACGGCGGCGACATGACCACGTATTCCTGGATCATCGACGCTGCGACGCGCAACGTGGTCTGGGAAATGACGATGGACAACACCTCGAAGTGGAAGGACGAGAGGACCTTTGACGGCACTGTGACGCTGCCTGCCGGTTCCTACGAGGCCTACATTGCCGCCGCGGTGTTTTCCTATAACACCGCATTCACGCACATCAACATGACCGTCGATCACCGGAAGAATCCCCTGTTCGGCGACGTGCACTCCGAGAAGAAGAACTTCTTCAACTGGATCACCGGCTGGTGGTCCGACGATATTGCCAAAGCGTGGAACAAGCGTTCGAAGAACTGGGAGATGGACCTCCTGGTGGACGAGTCCGTGCCCGTTGCGATGTTCACTCCCCCGAAAGAGCGCGACAACGCGGTGATCAAGGCAACCGGTCTCGGCGACAACGAGGTCGTGAGAAAGTCTTTTGCTCTGGGTGAGACCTCCACGCTCTTCATCTATGCTCTGGGTGAAGGGGACCGTGAAGGCCAGCTCTCCGATCACGGCTGGATTGTCGACCAGTCCGACCGGCGCCGCGCCTGGGAGATGCAGCTTCGCAACAGCACGTATGCGGGGGGGGCGGATAAGAACATCCGCTACGTCAACACGGTGACGCTGCCGAAGGGCGACTACACGCTCTACTACGTGACCGACGGGACGCACTCCACCGCATGCTGGAACCAGAATCCTCCGTACGACCCGCTGAACTACGGGATCACGGTGGCGATCGACGCGGAGAAGGAGCGGAAGTCGTTCCGGCTGATCCCGAACGAGGAGGACCGGAACGTCATCGTGAGCCTGGTCCACCCGAGGAACAACGACTACCTCACCCAGGGGTTCACGCTGAAGAAAGAGGCGCGCGTCCGTGTCTACGCGATCGGTGAGCGTGACAACTCGCGCCGGAGCATGGCGGACTACGGGATGATCATGGACGCCAACACGCGTGAGAAGGTCTGGACGATGGACGTGGACCGGACGGCCCACGCCGGGGGCGCATCCAAGAACCGCTACATTGACGAGATCATCACGCTTCCGCGCGGCAGCTACCTCGTGACGTACACCACCGACGACTCGCACGCGTACGACGACTGGAACGATGATCCGCCGTACGACAAGGAGCACTACGGCATCACGATCATGGGCGTGGGAGAGAAGTGGGATCCGTCGATCGTGGGGAAGTACACCGACGAGCGCGATAAGAACGTGATCGCGCAGATCATCCGCCCCGGCGACAACGTCGACTTGACCAGGCCGTTTTCACTCGACAGGACGACGCGAGTACGGATCTACGCGATCGGCGAGGGGATGGGGCGCGAGATGGACGACTACGGGTGGATCGAAGATGCGCGGACGGGCACGGTGATCTGGGAGATGACGTACCGCATGACGTTCTATGCCGGCGGCGACAGGAAGAACCGGATGGTGAACACCACGATCATCCTGGACAAGGGAGACTACCGCCTCCGCTTCAAGAGCGACGACTCCCACTCCTACGGCGACTGGAACGCGGATCCGCCGGACGACCAGCAGTTCTGGGGGATCACGCTCTACCGCGATGTGTCCCTGCCGGGACACCCTGCGCCAGGAATCCCGGCGCCACCCACACCTCCGGAGCCGCCCGACGATCCGGACGATAACTGACCCGGAGACCGCCCCCCGTCATTGCGAGCTCTCTTCCCCCGTCATTGCGAGCCGCTTCTCAGGCGAAGCAATCTCGCCCGCAAAGCCCCCCGGGAGAAAGTCCTCATCCTCATCTACTGCCAGGGCAGCCCTTTCACGACAAGATTGAATGCCTGAAACGACGTCCCGTCAATCGGGTTGTCGCTAATCTCGTATGTGCCCCTGGAGTATTGCAGATCAAAATGATTTGCAATGAACACCAGCCACGAGTCTCCGGCAACGGTTGAACTGATGTATTCGAATGCTCGAAGGAGTCCCGCGAGTGAAAGACTGTAGCCTCTTGTCTCGTAATCGAGCATGTAGCTCACTTCTGACGCGCCAATACCCACCGAACCTCCCCGAATCGTCACACATTCCCCCAGCTCCAGTTGCCAGCCTTTGCGTACCCAGACATTGCCAGTGTATTTCCCTCCGACAACGTTCTGGAGGAAGTTGATGGCTCCCGCACCGTCACCATAGGGCAATACCGTGCCGTCCGCTCGGCGGTGCCAGAGATCCGTCTCGGCCTGACGAACGATACTAGCGGAGATCAGCTTCCAATCTGAGGCACCCAGCGTGGTCTTCAGGGATGCTTCCAGCCCCAGGCCGAGTCTGGCCTTGCGGGGGAGCGGGGCATCGACCGTTGAGCCCGGCTCTCGGATCTCCCTCCCGACATTTGCCAGCACGTAACCTGTAGAGAGATTCAGCTGAGGGCTGAGTCCCTTCACCAGATCAAGGTCTCTGCCTGACGCTCTGGAGACGATATCTGCAATCGGGACCACCAGCAGGAGTCCGATGTCGTGCGCCCACGCAGACGAAGATGACACGACCGATCCTGAAGGATTGTCGAAGGCGTAGTCGTCTTCAAAGATATGCTTGAAGTTCACTCCGAACCCAAGCCGGATCCAGTAGTCCACACCGATGCCGAGGGAAAAGATTTCCGTGCGGGCGACGGGATGAGTGCCGTACGCGCCGGGTGGGAAAAAGGCAACAGCGCCGGGAGGCGGCGTCAGATAGTAGCCAAGATCGAAGATCGACCGGGCATAACCGAGCCCGATACTGAGCGGCACGGGGATCGACACGGCATCCGCGAGGTTGAATCCTGCGTTGAACGCCGAAACATCAAGCGTCCACCTGGGATCGTATGGTTGGTATTGGTAACTCGGGAACCAGGCCGTCTTCGGCGCGAGCATGGTAGCGCCGAATGTATGCGCTAGCGAGAAAAGACCGAGCTGGGCCGGGTTGTCAATAGTCGCTGTCGCATCAATCGACGGCAGAATCGCTGCCGATCCCCCCATGCCCTGCGCGGCTGGGGATGCAGGGATATTCAGTTCTTCCATCGCAGGAGGCACATAGACAGTCCCCTGCGACAGGAGGACACAGGGGCAGCAGATCAGAAATGCAAGTGCGAACCCAAACGAAGACGACAGAATGGAAATACGCGGCTGGACCCAATGGGAGGTTCTCATGGAAGCTCCTGGAGGCTGTTTAACTTAACTGAGTACGCGGCATCACGGCTTATATGACCGCAGTATCAGTTACGCCATCCAGACCAATCCTTCCAGAGACGTGCAGGGAGAGCTAGACAGACCTATCACTCGGGAGCTTACAAAAACAAACATAGTTTGTCAAGGGAATGCGGCATCACAATGGAATTCATGCGCGCACACCGGGCTTGATGCGATTGACGGCATCTCCAGGCGCCGCAATATCTATCAGTTTGATGTGTTGACTCCAGCGCTCGTTAACGCAGTATCAGACATTTGCGCGTTTCCACGAAGCTTCCCGCCTGCAACCTGTAGAAGTACACCCCGCTCGCAAGTGTCGAGCCGTCGAACGTCACCTCGTGGTAGCCCGGTTCCTCATCGCCGTTCATCAGGGTGGATACAAGCTGCCCGAGAGTGTTGAACACGGTGAGGGTTGCGTGCGAACGCCGCGGAAGAGAGAAGCGGATCGTCGTTGAAGGATTGAACGGGTTCGGGTAGTTCTGCAGTAATGTGAATGACCCGGGCCCTGCGGTGATGGATGAGTTCAGTGCCGTCAGTGTCACCGCGGAGAATGGGATTCGATAAATCCCGCCCAGGCTGACATAGAAATACTGATCGTCGGCTCCCATAGCCCCGCCAAAGAAATTCTGGGGGAGTCCGTCAACAGATTTCAGCCAACGTTGGCCACCTTCGCTGGACGTGTAGACTGCGTTGTCCGCGCAGACTCCAAGAAACACCCTCCCGGATAATCCGGGCGGGGCGACTGCAGCGAGGCCCCGGATGTTTGCGACGTGCAAATCCCCGGTAATGTTGTGCCAGCCTAGCCCGTCGTCGCCTGACCAGTACACCTTTGCGCTGTCGGTTACCATCGTGATCGATCCGTCGGGATTGTAGACAACAACGATCGTCCCGCCGGTGCCGAGATAAATCAAGTCGCCAACACGCGCGAAGAACTTCCTTCCGGAACCGGGCATGGCGACGGAATCATCGATCCAGCTGAAACCATCGTTCGTCGAATGGTAGAACGAGTGGTACCCGCCGGCAAACACGACGCGCCCGCCACCGTTGCGGGGAAGAGCTTTGATGTCGAGGATGGAATGGTCGGTAAGTGTGGGGGGAGGACCCTGCCAGGTCATCCCGTTGTCGGTCGACCGTTCGAAAGACCCGGCGTACGCATCGCTCAATGACACTAAGAGGACGGTGTCCAAATCTACGACGGCTCCCACGGGCCTTGCCGAAATCCTCTGGAGCCTATTCCAGGTTACGCCCCAATCCGTCGAGCGGTAGACGCCTCCGTTGTTGCCGATTGGTGTTCCGGACATCATGCGGTGCGCTCGATGCGCTGCCGTATCATACACAACATCGAGGCTTTGCATCGCGTTGTTGCTTGAGTCGCTGAACAACCCCCTCCAGGAGACTCCGTGATCCGAGCTCCTCAAGACGCCCTGGTCGCCCGCGCAAAAGATATCCTGTTGCCCGACGCCGGAAGGAGGGCCGACCCAGAACTGGTTGGCGGCTCCCCGCACGCCAACCCGTTCCCACGTCAAACCAAGATCGGATGATCGATAGATCCGGTAGGTGTTTACGCAGAAAATCAGTGAATCCACCGCCATCAGTTCCGCGAATCCAAAAGGGGCCGGCAAAAGAAACGGCGGAGTGATCGCCTGCCACGACGTATCCCCGTGGGATGAGCGAAACACGCCCGAATCGCAGAGGGCGATGACTTCGAAGCCTGCCCCCTTCTGTAGTGTACGGGCAACGCCGAGGCCCGAAGCCATTGAGGGCAGCATCTTGCTGCCAAGGAGCGACCAGGTGTGCCCTCCATCAGAGGTGTGATAGACCTTCGCGCCGGAGGCCGCACAGACGTGACCAGGCGTCTCGGCGAGACACTGGAACACCGTGTCCGGGAAGGTCCCGCTCGACGGGGTCCACGAGATTCCCAGGTCGGTCGAGCGAAACAATCCGGAGCTTGCTGTGCAGGCAACGAAAATCGAATCGTCAGCCACCACTGCACCTATCGCAAGGGCCGTCAACCCGCTATCTGCCGCGGACCATTGACGTCCACCGTCCGCGGAACGAAACATCCCACCCCCTGCGGTACTTGCTACAAGCACTCCCCCATGGGTCGGGTCATTCGAGCGCGAAATAGCCAGAGCTGTGATATCGCTTCGGCCGAGGCCCGAGTCACTGACGACCCAGGAGAAACCAAAATCCGTACTTCTGGCGACTGTTCCGTTTATCGCCAGGAGAATCGTATCAGACCCCGTGACGGACAACACTGCACCGTGGAACGAAGGCCCGGAAAGGCTTGAAGGGCTTGTCCAGGTATTGCCGGCATCCGACGAAAGCATTAGCGGCTGCCCGGAATACTGGGGACTTATAATAACGTGCTGGCCTGCAGCAGTTATGCCTGAATATTGCTCGATGGCGCCTCCGCCTACCCACTGCCACTGGGTGAATGTCCACGGTGCCATCAACGTGCACACGGCGAAGGTGATATGCAGCCTGAGTAAGAGTCTGTTCATGTGATCACCGCTTCCGGGTTCGGGAAATTGACAGAATTGAAAATGAATTCAGCATGGGGCACGTTCCCCCCCGAGAATCCACGTGGACATGTGCCGCCGGTACGCCTGTGTGCAACGAGCAGGGGGAAGGGCAATCCTTTCTTCCTGCGCCCTATCTTACGAGAAGAAGCTTGCGCGTCTGCACGAAGTTTCCCGCCTGCAATCTGTAGAAGTACACCCCGCTCGCGAAATTCGAGCCGTCGAACGTCACCTCGTGGTAGCCCGGTTCCTCCGTCGCGTTGACCAGTGTCGCAACGCGTTGCCCGAGCGCGTTGAACACGGACAGCACGACGTTGGATCTTGCAGGCAACCCGTATCGTACCGTCGTCGTCGGGTTAAAGGGATTGGGGTAGTTCTGCTGCAATGTGACCGTCGACGGCAATTGCGCAAGCGCAGATTGAACGGGTGTCAGCTTCGACCGGGGACATTTCCAGACTCCGCTTGACAGCGTTCCGGCGAAGAGCGTATCGCCGATAAGGGCGAACGAGTAGACGTTGAGATCGGTCAATCCGGTGTTCCGGCTGTTCCATTGCGTCCCGCCGTAGGTTTTCTGGAACACTCCCGTGCTGAGCGTCCCGACGAAAATATTGCTCCCGTCGCCGTATATCGAGCGCACGGACGGTGTCCCGATGCCCAGCGAATCGATCTGCCAGGAGGATCCCATATTTGTTGAGATATACACGCCGCCGTACGTCCCGGCGTACAGACGCGAACCGTCATAGAACGTCGCCCGGCCTACCGTGTTGTTGAGTCCGTTGCTGCAGGAGACCCAGGTGTTTCCCCTGTCGCTCGACGAGAAGTACCCGGAAGTAGTCCCCGCAAAGAGAGGGTGTCCGACGATGGCCAGGGAGTAGACGGTTGAGCCGCCGAGGCCGCTCGTTTTCTGCGCCCAGGTCGCGCCGTTGTCGGTGGACACGTACACGTAGTAGCCCAGCGTCCCCGCCACGACAATGGAGTCGTTCGCTGCGAGTGTGAAAACCTGCACTGCGCCGATGCCGTTCGTGTCCGCTAACCACGTTGACCCGTTGTCTGTTGACCTGCAGGGCCCGCCGGTCGTTCCGGCAAAAAGGGCGGTCGAATTCGCTGCCGTGCAATACACGATTGCTTCTCCCGTGCCGTTCAGCGCGCGGCGGGTCCACGTATTGCCGTTGTCGCTCGAAACGTAGAGACCGCTCCCGCCCGGGTCTCCCGCATATATGTTCGAACCGCGCACGAGGATTCCCCGGATGCCCACATAGAGCATGTTGAGGCCGTTGCTCGCGCTGATCCAGTTCCTGGCCGTCAGCGCAGTATGGAAAACGCCATCCGCTTCCGTTCCGGCGAACAGTACGGAATCCGAAGTAACACAGAGATCTTCGACCGACGTCAACCCGGCGGGGATCGCCCACGAGGCCCAGTGATCCCCCTGGTCCGTGGACATGAACACGCCTCCCACGTCCGTCCCCGCGAAGAGATTGTTCCCTGCTGCAATAATCTTCAACACGTTGGGGTTCGAGAGACCGGTATTTGCGGGCGCCCAGGAGGCACCCGCATTCGTCGATCTGAACACTCCGCTCCCGGCGGTCCCGGCATAGATGTTCGTTCCGAGCACCGCGAGATCATTCACGTATGCGTTCGTCAATCCGACCGAGCTCTGATTCCAGGTTGCTCCGTTGTCCGTCGAGACGAATACACCGTCGGTATACGTTCCGGCGAAGAGACTGGGGCCAGAACCGACCACGTTGCAGACGGCGTTGCGTGTGTTCAACCCGGCGTGCGAGCTTGACCAGGCGGTCCATTGTGTGCCGGACTTCTTCGAGACATACAGTGTGTCGGGCGGGCCGGACGCGAACGCCAGCGAGTCGCCGGTTTGCAGGACCACCGTTGACACAGAACCCGTTGCGCTGCCCGGCCTGCCGGAGTTTGACGAGACCCACGTGACACCGCCGTCTGTCGACGAATAGACTCCGCTGTTGAGTGTGCCGACAAACAGTGTCGATCCCGACGATGCAAAAAACGTAAACACGGACGACCCGAGCCATTTCGTTATGCTCCAACTGGCGCCTTTGTCCGTTGAGACCAGTATATCTCCCGTGTAGTCGCCGACGACCAGGTTTCGCCCTCCCGCCCCGTTTGCGACCTCGATAATTGCATTGACCGAGGACAGGGCTTTCGGTCCGCCGGTTTGAACCCATTGTCCGTTGAGGGTTCCGGCGACCAAAAGGGTCGGCAACAGGAGTGCAGCCACTCTCGATCGTAGCACTGAGTTCATGAATCGCCTCCAATGCAATTTGCTGAAACTATTTCCGGAATCCCGGAGATGCCAAAGGCAGCGGAAGCCTCCGGAAACACAAATCCCGACAGTAGACATGCGTTTCGCTACTGTCGGGAAAGGACGGTGACTCTTTCACAACCTACCGAATGCTCTTGCAGGATTCAACTCTGAAAGCCTCCCATGTGACGCGGCAACGCCCGGATGCGGCTGCCGGGGATTGTACAGACGGAGGATGAATGAGATCGAACGAGGAACTGACTCCGCCTCTCGTAAAACCACCGGTCCGACCTCGTGCGATATCTGTCAGTTTGCAGCATGTGTACATGGCTCGCTATTTGCGCCGAACATGAAAGGCCGGAGATTCCCTCATCACGCGCATGCCCGGGTCAGAGTTCTGATCGAGTGCATCCCTCATTCCCCCGATCGCGGCCCCGGGCGGGCGCTGGACTCCCTGTTGCCCGAGGTAACCTCACATTCGAAAAACGTCTCCTTCGGGCTTGCCTCAGTGAAGTTCCGATTCGAACCCCATCCCCTTGACACTCGCCCTTCCTAAGGCTAACTTGCCAGAGCGTTCTTTGCATGCCAGCCCTGTCTCCCGACGGTGCTGGCATGTGTCTTTTCGCCCCGGTAGGTTCGTCTTCACAGCATCCGAGGTACACGGATGGTCCGCATCCCTTCCCCGCAGGAACTCCTGAACCGCATCGACCCGCGCATCAAGGCAATCCTCGTACGACGCCCGGTCGTGACGTATTCCGCTGCCGGCGTGATCGTACTGCTCCTGATCCTGTACCTGGCGCTCCCCGGCGGAACCACGAAATCGGACGTCACGGTCTCGCCGACTCGCGGGACGTTTGTCGTCACCGTGACCACCAGTGGCGAATTGCAGGCGAAGAACTCGATCAACATCATGGGCTCGGAGAACGCACGCGCGGCAAACGTCTGGCAGATGAAGATCACCAATCTCATCCCCGAAGGGACTGTGGTGAAGAAAGGGGATTTCGTCGCGGAGCTGGATAAGTCCGAGATCGCGGGCAAGCTGAAGGAATCTCAGCTCTCCGTGCAGAAGCTCGACGCGCAGTTCATCCAGACAGTCCTCGACAGCGCCCTCACGCTCTCCCAGGCGCGGGATGAGCTGGTCAACCTCACCTACACGGTGGAGGAAAAGCGTCTGGCGGTGGAACAGTCGGCGTACGAGGCCCCCGCAATGCGCCGCCAGGCGGAGATCGAGTTCGAGCGGGCGCAGCGCGCGTATGACCAGGCGAAAAAGAACTACGTCACGAAACGGAAGCAGGCGGTCGCCAAGACACAGGCGGCGGAGGCTGACCTGATGAAAGAGAAACAGCACCAGTCCATATACCAGAAAGCAATGGAGGAGTTCACGATCAAGGCCCCCGCGGACGGGATGGTGATCTACGCGCGGGAATGGAACGGCAAGAAGAAGGTGGTGGGGAGCACAATCAACGCCTGGGAGCCGACCGTGGCAACATTGCCCGACCTCCGGGAGATGGAGTCGATCACGTACGTGAGCGAGCTCGATATCCAGAAAATCGCCGTCGGGCAGAAGGTGAAGCTGACGCTGGACGCCGATCCCAACCGGAAGCTCACGGGGGGCGTTGTGTCGGTGGCGAACATCGGCGAGCAGCGCCCGAACTCGGACTCCAAGGTGTTCGAAGTCCGCGTGCGTGTGAATGAATCGGACACGACGCTGCGTCCCGCAATGACCACGGCCAACGAGATCCTGGTGGCAAAACAGGACAGCGTGCTCTCTGTCCCCCTGGAGTGCGTCCACACGGAAAGCGGCGTGACGTTCGTGTACAGGAAGAGCGGCGGATCCGTCGTCAGGCAGGAGATCAAGACGGGCATGATCAATGAGAATGCCACGGTGGTCCTGGCGGGCGTGGCGGAACGGGACGTCCTGCTCCTGACGACGCCGGCGGAACCGGCGAAGATCAAAACAGTCCTCCTGGCCTCGCCGCTGTGAACCCCCGGGGAAACAACCTCATCGTGCGCTGGATGTCCACGGGGCGGGCCCTTCACGTGAGCCAGAGCGTGATCATCGCGCTGGAGGCGATCACGCACAACAGGCTCCGCGCAATCCTTACATCGCTCGGTATCGTGTTTGGTGTTGGGTCCGTGATCTCCATGCTGGCCGTCGGCACCGGGGCAAAGCAGGAGGTCCTGGAACAGATGAAGCTGCTGGGGGCCAACAACATCATCATCACGCCGACGGTGGAACAGGAGGAGGGGAAGGTCGAAGAGGAGCCGGCCACGGGAAAGAGGGAAAAGAAACGCTTCAGCCCCGGCCTGACGATTGACGACGGCGAGGGGATCGTCAGAACGCTCCCCGGGATCGAGTTCGTGAGCCCGGAAGTGGTCATGGAAACAATGATAGTGCGCGAGGGGCTGAAGAGGACCGGAAAGCTCGTCGGCGTGGACAGCATATACTTCGTTACCACCGACTTCACGCTGGAGCGGGGCCAGCTCTTCTCGCGCGCACAGATGGACCAGGCGCTCCCCGTGGCCGTGATCGGGCACGGGATCAAAACACGGTTCTTCACCACGCAGGACCCGATCGGGGGAAGAATCAAGTGCGGCAGCATATGGCTCACGGTGATCGGCGTGCTGGAGGAGCGGCGGCTGAGCAAGGATAACATACAGCATCTTGGTCTCAGGGACTTCAACTACGACGTCTACACGCCCGTCCGCACACTTCTGCTCCGGTACAAGAACAGGACGCTCGTGACACGGCTCGATGTCCAGAAGGCGTCGCGGGAGACCGGCTCGGACGAATCGAATGAGCCGAAGAAGGCAGTCAACTATCACCAGCTCGACAGGCTGGTCGTCCGCGTGGCAAGTACCGACCAGATGTCGGGGATGGCGGAAGTCATCAGCAGAATGCTCGAGCGCCGCCATAACAACGTGGTCGACTTCCAGGTGATGGTCCCGGAGCAGCTCCTCCGGCAGGCACAGCGGACACGGGAGATCTTCAATATCGTCCTGGGAGCGATCGCATCGATCTCCCTCGTGGTGGGCGGGATCGGGATCATGAACATCATGCTCGCCTCCGTCCTTGAGCGGACGAAGGAGATCGGGATCCGCCGGGCAGCAGGCGCGACGAAACGGGCGATCATTCTCCAGTTTCTGAGCGAGGCCACGATCATCAGCTTCACGGGGGGAATCTTCGGAATCATCCTCGGCGTGGTAATCAGCTCGGTCATCGAGACGTTGGCGGGGGTACAGACGATCGTCACATTCGTCTCAGTGCTGGTCGCGTTCGTGATATCCATTTCCGTGGGGATCGCATTCGGCATCCTTCCTGCCCGCCGCGCAGCCGAACAGGACCCGGTCGCGTGCCTGCGTTACGAGTAGGTGCCGCTTTCCCGAGGTCCGCAGATCCAGACTGACACATGAATCAGCGTATGCGCACACCGGCCTTCATAGTCGCCCTCCTGGCGGCCGGCGCCGTTCGGCTCACGGCGCAGGTCGACACCACATGGCTCACGCTCCAGGACTGCGTGCGCCTGGCGCGGGCGCAGGGTCCCCTGGGCGCAATGGCACGAAGCTCATGGGAGGGGAAAGAGGCATCCCACAGGTCGTTCACACGCGGGTTCCTCCCCCAGCTCTCACTCCAGGGGGATGCCCCCGGCTACACGCACTCCATCAACCCCGTCGTCCTTCCGGACGGGACGACAATGTTCGTCCCCCAGAGCGAGGCAAGCTCGTCGGCAAGCCTGGCGCTCTCGCAGAAGATCCCGTTCACGGGGGGAGAGCTTTCTGTGCTCTCCGGTCTGAACAGGATCGACATCATGGAGTCGAAGTCACACTACTACAATGCGAAGCCACTCACGCTTTCCCTGACTCAGCCGATATTTCAGATAAACACGATGCGCTGGGATGAGGAGGCACAGGAACTCCACTACCGGATGGCGCCGCGGGAGCTGGCCGAGGCGTTGGAAGACTGCGCATCCGACGTGACGAACAAGTTCTTCGATCTCCTC
>Ga0335071_10004718_pt1 | contig 14225 bp, 16 predicted proteins | sample Lox_Sample_15_FD_206724 | JGI IMG/M metagenome (GOLD analysis project Ga0335071, IMG submission 206724) | Soil microbial communities from Loxahatchee National Wildlife Refuge, Florida, United States - Lox_Sample_1.5 | ecosystem: Environmental > Terrestrial > Soil > Wetlands | place: USA... | reverse complement strand
CACCGACGTGTTCCGCTCCGGAAAGTGTTTCAGCGAAAGGATGTAGTCGAGATTGGTGTGCCCGTAGACGCAGAGGAACGGGCGCATCAGGTCCCCTCTTGCCAGGAGCTCGCGTACCGCTTCTGCTCCTCGGTCGAAGTGTCGATGCCGACCCCCATGGTTTTGAGCTTGAGGCGCGCGACGAGCGAATCGAGCTCCTTCGGGACCTCGTAGACTCCTGGCTTCATCTCCGCATGATGCTTGACCAGGTGCTCGAGCGCCAGGGCCTGGATCGAGAAGCTCATGTCCATGATCTCGACCGGATGCCCCTGCCCGGCGGCCAGGTTCATCAGCCTGCCCTCGGCGATCAGGTAGGCCTTCCTTCCTCCGGGGAGAGGATACTCGTCGACGAACTCGCGAACGCGCTTCGGCTTGCCCCCATACGCCTCCAGATCCCGCTTGGAGATCTCGTTGTCGAAGTGCCCGGAGTTGCCAAGTACGCATCCGTCCTTGAGCACCGCGAGATGCTCGCGAGTCACGATATCCTTGACTCCGGTCGCCGAGATAATTACATCCGCGACCTTCGCGGCCTCTAGCATCGGCATGATCTGGTACCCGTCCATCTTCGCCTCGATGGCGCGGATCGGGTCGACCTCCGTCACGATCACATTAGCCCCGAGCCCCTTCGCGCGCATCGCTATCCCTCGCCCACACCAGCCATACCCCGCGACCACGAGGTTCTTGCCGGCGACGAGCAGGTTCGTAGCGTTCATGAACCCGTCGAACGTGCTCTGCCCCGTTCCATAGCGGTTGTCGAACAGATACTTCATCTGCGCATCGTTGACCGAGATTACTGGAAACTCCAGCTTGCCGGCCTTCGCCATCGCGCGCAACCTGACCACGCCCGTGGTCGTCTCCTCGTTCGCCCCTTTGACATGCGGGAGCTGCTTCCTTCGCTCGGTGTGGAGCATGGTTATGAGGTCGGCACCGTCGTCGATCACGAAGTCCGGGTCGAGGTCGAGCACCGAGTTGAGGTTGTGATAATACTCCTCAGTCGTTTCCCACTTCTTCGCATAAGTCTCGATGCCGTGGTGCTCTTTCAAGGCGAGCGACACAGAGTCGTCGGTGGAGAGGGGATTGCATGATGCCAAGCGGACCTTCGCGCCGGCCTGCGCGAGCGTGACCGCAAGCATGCCGGTCTTCGCCTCGACGTGGAGGGCCATGCCTACGCGGACCCCTTCCAAGGTGCGCTCCTTGACGAGGCGAGCGCGTATCTCCGCGAGTACGTCCATGTGCGCCGCGGCCCACTCCAGCCGGCGGATGCCCTTGACAAGCAGGTCATCTGACATCGTGATCGCTCCTGCATCCCCGCGGTGGGGTTTAGCCTTTGCCTTCCTTGGCCAGCGATTCCAGTCTCTCCAGCATGACGCTCAGGGAGGCTCGAAGATTGCGTTCGTTGTCATATGAACGGAGAATTCTGATGCGATCTTTGGCATCGGAGAGCTCGGGAACGAGAGCAATCATTCGCGGAAGAGCGCGCGTCAGCTCATCGACGACGGTGATGGTGGCCGCTTGTGCCGATCGGGAGAGGGGGTTGAGATCTACAACGATGACGTTCTTGCCAGCCTTCACGAGCGCCTCGGCGCGGTCCCCGTCCTCGAGCGGGACAAGAACGACATCCGCGCTGAAGATGCCCTCCTTCGTGCACTTCGCGCGCTCCGAGGCGATACCAGGGAGCCTGGCATCGGCCTTGAGCCCGAGAACGTTCTTGGCGCCCGCCTTCTCCATACGAGCGACGACCAGCTTCATTCTCGCCGGAGTTCTATGGAACAGGTTGACCTCGATCCTTGATCCAGTGACCTTCGCGAGCTTCACGAGTTCCTTGGCCGCCAGTCCGGCCGCATTGCCGTTCACGGAGATGACTGGTCGCTCGGCTTCGAGCAGCATCGCAATCGCGGCCTTCTCGGCTTCCAAGGCAGACTCCGTAGTGCTTTCCCCGACAAGGTAGTCGAACGCTTCACCGCGTCCATGCGCTATCAGGCCAGTGGTGGAAACAACGCCCTCTTTCATCATTCGCGCCATGCGCTCCCTGACGACGAGAGATTTGTATCGGGGGTGATCCTTGGAGACTCGCACGCTCGGACGAGGAGAATCGAGGCAGATAAACCATGCGCCGTCTGAAAGGGCCATTCACATCGAAATCTAGCGAGCCGAGGGCCGACTCAGAAAATGGCGCATCGGTCGAGCCTAGCACACTGCTTTCTTGACAAGCGCAGCCACTTTTTCCTCGTCGTCGGCGGACAGCTGCTTCACCGCGAAGGCGATTGGCCACATTCCACCCTCATCAAGTTTCGCCGAGTCGTTGAAGCCGAGCGTCATGTACCTCTCCTTGAACTTGTCCGCTCCTCGGAAGAAGCATACGACCTTGCCGTCCTTGGCGTAGGCGGGCATCCCGTACCATAATCTCGGCGTGAGGGATGGTGCGTTGGACTTGATGATTGCATGCAACCGCCCGCCCATGGCGCTGTATGGCTCTGGCATCGCGGCGATTGCTGCGAGCACGGCCCCTTCCCCATCGGCCTTGTCCGTTCGCGGGATGGATTTCTGCGGTTTGAGAGATGCCTTCTTTGTCTCAGTCATATGCTGTCCCAGGAGCTAGACCATAGCGAGGGATTAATAAACTCACCCGTAGTGGAATCATGAAGCACTACCACAAGCGCTTCAGTGTCGAAGCCAGCAACCCGACGGCCCAGGTCAAAGAGCTCCTGGCGAAGATTGTAGGATACAACTCACTGTCTTGATCCACGAGATGCACGAGAATGAAATCGAGCCAGAATTCCTACATTTGAAGTGCATTCATTACGTTGAGGGTTTTGGGACCTGAGAGCCCTCGATCCCTGCAGTAATCCTTAACATCTGCTCAAGGACTATCTGAATTTGTCTACAACCTGGGGTTCGCCCTTGAAGTTCTTGAACCGCGCATCTCCAATCGGGCTATCGAGCGAAGAGCTAGCCCAAATGCGAAGGCACTCAGTCTGGTTCTGGATCGGCATATGTGGCATCGTGGTCATCGTGGGGACAGTCGCATTGTTGTCACTCCTTCAGATAGTGGTGAAGGGTTGACCGTCCAATCGATTCCGCCTGTTCCGAACAACCGTTTCCGCTGAAGGGTGGCGACATGTCTCTTGCATCCACAGTCTCTGGCCTGTACCCAAAGTTGCCGGAAAACCAGACTTCAGGTGCAAAGCCGTTCTCACCGGACCCTTTATGCTTGACTGACAAAAAGGCTATATACTTTTGCAAAATGCTTAAATACTATTAACCTTATGAGGCGTGTCAAGCCGGGAACGACGAGGAGCGGTACAACAATGAAGTTTCTTGGTGAGGTCCAGGAAGTGACCTACGAAGGCAAGCTCATCGTCAGGGGCGTTTTCGCTCCCATGCCTCGGGACAGGGTCTTCGATGGCCGGAAGCGACCGCTCGGTCACGTGGTCCGCATCTTCGGTCCTGTGAAGGCACCTTACGTTTCGGTCCAGGTTTCCGGTCAAGAGAGTCTGTTATCGGCAATCGGCAAACAGGTTTACGTGGAGGAGGGAGAACATGGCAAAGGCGGTAAAAGAAGGGACAGATGAGATCGAACGCTGCCCTGAGTGCAACAGCGGCCACCTCGTCCGCGACTATGAGCGCGGCGAACTAATCTGTGAGGAGTGCGGACTGGTCATCGATGATCAGTTCATAGACCAGGGCCCGGAGTGGAGGGCGTTCGATGTCGAACAGGGCGAAAAGAGAGCGAGGACCGGAGCCCCGATGACCTATACTATCCACGATAAGGGATTGTCCACGGAGATCTCCTGGAAGAACAAGGACTCCTACGGCAAGAGCATCCCCACCAGGAACCGCGCGCAACTGTACCGTCTGCGCAAGTGGCAGCGCCGCATTCGCGTCTCCAACGCCACCGAGCGCAACCTCGCGTTCGCGCTCAGCGAGCTGGACCGCATGGCCTCGGCGATGGGGCTACCGCGCAACGTGCGCGAGACGGCGGCGATGGTCTACAGGAAGGCGGTCAACAAGAACCTCATCCGCGGAAGGAGCATCGAGGGCGTCGTTGCCGCGTCCCTCTACGCAGCCTGCCGGCAGTGCAATGTTCCTCGTACCCTGGACGAGGTCGCGAACTCCTCGCGCGTCGGGCGCAAGGAGATCGGGCGCACCTACAGATTCATGACGCGCGAGCTCAAGCTCAAGCTGATGCCGACGCGGCCCCAGGACTACGTGCAGAGGTTCTGCTCCGAGCTCAAGCTCAGCGGCGAGGTGCAGGCGAAGGCGGCGGACATCCTCAAGGACGCGGCGAAGAAGGAGCTGACCTCCGGACGCGGTCCGACGGGCGTCGCTGCGGCCGCGATCTACATCGCGAGCATCCTGTGCAACGAGCGCCGGACGCAGCGCGAGGTGGCGGACATCGCGGGCGTGACCGAGGTCACGATACGCAACCGCTACAAGGAGCTGACCGAGAAGCTCGGCATCGAGATCCAGCTCTAGTAAACTCTTCCGCCCCCGTTTTTCTCGGGGGCACTCACAATTTATTTATCAAGGGGTGCCAATCCAGCGGAAGGTGTCTCTAATGTTCGGCAGGGACAAGAAGCAGCCAAGCGACCGATTGAGGAAGGACAAGGCTGTCTTCAGGCGGGTGGACGTCTTCCTCGTCTTCGGCGCGGTCGTGACGTTCCTGTCCGCCATCGACGTCTTCATGCTCAAGCCTTCGGCGTCCTATGGCACGCTCGCCGGGCTGCTCCTGCTGCTCGTGTTCTTCATCCTTGGAGGCTTCGAGTTCACCATGGCCAGTGTGGTGCATCGCTCCGAGCTGGGAAGTTGGGGGAGCGCCTTCAACGCCGTCGCCGTCTCGATACTCGGGCGAGCGTTCCTTACGTACTCGTGCTTCGCCGCAGCCTCGAAGTTGCCTTTCGATCCGGCGAAGGTCGGCTGGTTCAACATCCTCACCAGGTCGGATCTGACGCTGTTCTGGATCCTCAACCTGGTCGCGTTGGGGCTCGAGCTGGTCGTCCTGTTCCTGCTCTTCCGTCACCGCTCCGCCTTTGAATCCACCACCGAGGAGAAGGCGGCGGCGATGCGCAAGATCAGCGCGGTGGCGGTCAAGACCGTTTCCGAGTGCCCAGTCTGCCACGAGCTCGTGGAGAAGGACTGGGTCCTCTGTCCGCAATGCGGGACCAGGCTCCCCAGGCTCTGCGCGAAGTGCAACGCGCCGCTATCCGAGACGGCGACCGAATGCTCGAACTGCGGTACCGTGGTCGTCGTTACCGAGAACGTCCAAAAGTCCATCCAGGCGCTGAAGACCATCGCCGAGCAGGACGCTAGGCCGGAAGCGCGCTCGGCCCGCTACGCCCGCCTCGCAGAGGCGTATCTCAAGGCGGGGAACACGGAGCAGGCGATCGAGACCTACCGGAGGGCGATCCACTTCACCGAGTTCAGGCGCAAGCAGAGCAACTTCATGGTCAAGATGGCCACCATCCTCCACCATTCTGGGAAGGAGAAGGAAGCGATGGAGATGCTCGACGCCGCGCTGCAACTGGATCCCGAGGACTCCGCTGGCGCGAACGCCGTCAGGGACGAGATAAACAAGGGGACCGCGAAGCCGATCTAGGACTCAAGGTCGGACGCGACGCAGACGCAGGTATTCGACGCGTTTCGACGAGACCATCGCGAACAGTATCTCTTTCTTCACTCCGTGCGCCAGCCTCACCGCTCGCGACATCTCTGGCCAGATGGTGCGGTGGTTCCACTGCACGGCGTGCACCAGGTACTTCGAGTGATGCGTATCAGGATCGCCGTCGTACACGCGGAAGTGCGAGCCGTACTTGAAGCCGGTCTTGACTATCAGCCCCCGTCGGCGCAGGTCGTCGTACGCGCGCAGGCGCAGCTCGAAGTCCGGCTGCACATCCTCGGCGTGCTTCTTGAAGGATGTCAGGGACGTCCGCTTGCCGGCGCCGTCGGCGCGTATCACCAGCCTGCCCAGGTGCATGAGGTAGGCGGATTCGATGAGGGAAAGCTGCAGAGTCCTCCCGATCTGCTTGCCATAGAAGCCGTTCTCGTGCAATTGCCCGCCGCGCTCGTCCGTCACGAACACTCGGTCCTCCAGCAAGAAGCCCTCCACCTCGGGCCCTTCAGACTGCGGATGCTCTCGACCAGTAGGCGCTCCCGAGGACGCTCGGTAATAGGTAAGGTCGCCTTCCTCGTCCACCACGCCCAGGATCAGCTCTTTTCTGGTGCGGTCGGACATGTCGCTCAGCTCGAGCATCTGGCGCATGTCGAAGACGGCGCGCTCGGACACAGCCTTCACCCAGTACTTGGTCTGCGCGGTGCTTGGAGTGCCCCCTCGCGGGAAGACGCGGAAATCGAACTCGCCCGCGTCCGATTTGACGATGTAGCCTCGCTGTCTGAAGTCGCGGTACACGATGTAGCGGATCTCGAACTCGCTGGCAGTGCGCGCGGCGCGCTTGATGAGGTCCGCATGAGCGACCTCCTTACCGTCCTCCAGCACGACGAGCCTCTCGGCTTCCTGCAGGTAGACTGCTTCCAGCAGGTCCAGCTCGATCCCTCCTCCCGACTGGGGGTAGCCGTAGTACCCCTTGTTGTAGATCTGGCTGGCCTCCGACTGGTCTTTCACAAGGACCGTCTCGCCGATCAGTTCGCCCGGCATCGCCGTCGTTATCGAATGCCAACGATAATACTGTTCCCGCGGTGCCCGGTCCCCGAAAGAATAAATACCGGACTAGTCTAATCAGTTGACAACTAACGGTTGATATCATACTGGACGTGTTCGGATGAGCAGCCTATCGGACCTGGACAAGTTGCTTTCGGTGGTCGAGAACCCCACGCGGCGGAGGATACTAGAGGCGCTGGTGCGCGAGCCGCACTACCCGCTTCAACTGTCGCGGGAGCTGGGAATGAGCCAGCAGGCGATCATGAAGCACCTTCACCTCCTGGAGGAGTACAACCTCGTGCGTTCGTTCCCGGAGGAGAGCGATCAGGGCGGCCCGATGCGCAAGCGCTACTTCCCGACCACCAAGTTCACGATCATCGTGGACTTCGGGCCGGGACTGTTCAATGCGGAATTCGTGCAGCTGGCGCTGAAGGGCGTTGAGGAGGCGGTGCGAGTGGAGGAGGGAGAGCACGATCTCTCCGAGTACGTCGACAAGATCAACTCGCTCAGGGAGACGATCACGGGCGTCGATAACGAGCTCGAGGACATCCAGGCGCGAAGGTCCCGCCTGATAGAGATCAAGGAGCGGGCCCTTGATGAGGCGGGGAGGCTCGTCGAAGGGCAGATCGAAGATTACCTCACCCGACGAATCATATACGAGTACATCCAAAGACCAGAATTGAGTCCGGAGCAGATCGCTGCGGACCTCGGCCTACGGGACGACGTCGTGCAGCAGACCGTCCGGAAGCTAAGGCAGGTGAACTGACGTGGACGAGAAGGGCGACAGCGATCGGGGCATAGCCGACAACATGAGGAAGGTCATCGAGGACACGGAGAAGGAGCTGGAGCGCCTGGCGAACAAGATGGATAGGGTGAGCCGTCGGGTCATGGAGAGGACGCCCGAGACAGCCAAGGATGCGGGCAGGCGCCTGAGCAACATCGCCGATGCGGTGATGAAGGACGTGCGCGAGGACGCCCCGAAGATCCAAGGGGAGATCGAGCGCATGGCCAAGAGGATGAAGCAGTACCTCGATGACATCAACAAGGCCAGCAAGCGCTAGGATGCGAGCGGGAAAAAGCTTTATAGAGGAAGGTACTATTGCGTTGCTAGCGTCGTGTTAACAACTTAAGGTTAACATGTTCGACTCAAGAAGGTGATGAGGAATGGCTGAAGAAAACGAGAAAAAGCGATGGGATGTGGTCCCGTCGAGGTACTGGGGACCGGCCGCCTGGTGGGCGAGCCCCTCGAGGATGATGCGCGAGATGGAACGCGCGATGGACGAGGTCTGGAGGGACCTGGACCAGAGGTGGCCCGGGGTCTACGCGCCCAGGGTCCCGGCGGTCGACGTGAAGGACGAAGGGGACAAGTACGTCCTCGAAGCGGACCTTCCCGGGATCGACAAGACAGACGTCTCGGTGACCGTGGACCGCGGGGTGCTCGAGATCTCGGCGAAGAGGGAGGAGCGCGAGGAGGAGCAGAAGGAGGGATACATCCGCCACGAGCGCGGGTTCGTCTCCTACAGCCGCCGCCTGGTGCTTCCCGAGGACGCCGATCAGGACTCCGTCGACGCGAAGCTCGAGGAAGGCGTGCTGAAGGTACAGATAATGAAGAAGGCCGGCGAGGCGGACAAGAAGAAGAAGGTTGAGGTGAAGTAGGACACCTCGCGCCGGAGCGAACTCAGGAAATCAAAGAGAAGATAGCATGGAATCGTCAGAAAAGGTGCTCAAGGTCGCGGAAGCGAAGTCGAAGGATGCCGGCAGAGGCATCGGCCGCGTGGATCCAGCCGTGATGGAGGTCCTCGGGCTGACCCCAGGGGATGTCGTCCAGATCGAGGGAAAGAAGCGCACGGTGGCGATCGTCTGGCCTGGATATCCCGAGGACGCGAACCGTGGGCTCATCCGCATCGACGGCACAATCCGCCGGAACGCGGAGACGTCGATCGACGAGAAGGTCGCGATCCGCAAGGTCTCGGTCAAGGAGGCGGAGAGGATCACCTTCGCCCCGACGGAGCAGCTCAGGATAATGGGCGGAGAGGAATACCTCAGCCAGTCGCTCGAGGGACGAGTGGTCACCAAGGGCGACATAATAGAGATCAACGTGATGGGAAGGCGTATCGACCTGGTGGTGGTCTCCTACGCGCCGACGACCGATGCGGTGCTGGTGCATCGCACGACCGAGGTCAAGATCAGCGACAAACCGATCAAGGAGGCGGCCGGGCAGATCCCGAAGGTCACGTACGAGGACATCGGCGGGCTGAGCGACGAGGTCAAGAAGGTCAGGGAGATGATCGAGCTCCCGCTCCGCCACCCGGAGCTGTTCGAGCGCCTAGGGGTGGAGGCGCCGAAGGGAGTGCTTCTGCATGGGCCCCCGGGAACGGGAAAGACGTTGCTCGCCAAGGCGGTCGCGGGCGAGACGAACGCGAACTTCACCTCCATCGGTGGCCCGGAGATCATGAGCAAGTTCTACGGCGAGTCCGAGGAGCGCCTGCGGGAGATATTCAAGCAGGCCGAGGAGAACGCGCCGACGATCATATTCATCGACGAGATCGACTCGATCGCGCCGAAGCGCGAGGAGGTCACGGGCGAGACCGAAAGGAGGGTGGTCGCCCAGCTGCTCGCCCTCATGGACGGATTGGAGTCGAGGGGCAAGGTCGTGGTCATCGGGGCCACTAACCGCCCGAACGCGCTCGACCCAGCGATCCGCAGGCCGGGGCGCTTCGATCGGGAGATAGAGATCAACATCCCCAACCGCGACGGTAGGCTCGAGATCCTGCAGATTCACTCGCGCGGAATGCCTCTCGCCAAGGACGTCGACCTGGAGAAGCTCGCCGACCTGACGCACGGATACGCGGGAGCGGACCTGTCGGCCCTCTGCAAGGAGGCGGCGATGCATTCACTACGCCGGGTGCTGCCAGAGATCGATCTCGAGGCGGAGCAGATCCCGATGGAGGTCCTCAACAAGATCAACGTCACCAAGGAGGACTTCTTCGCTGCCCTGCGCGAGATGCAGCCATCGACGCTGCGCGAAGTGCTCATCGAGCGCCCGAACCTCCACTACGAGGACATCGGCGGGCTGGAGGACGCGAAGCGCGAGCTGCGCGAGGCGGTGGAGTGGCCGATCAAGTACGGCCAGGTGTTCGAGTACATGGGCGGTACGCCTCCCAAGGGCGTTCTCCTCTATGGCCCCCCGGGCACGGGCAAGACGATGCTTGCGAAGGCCGTGGCGACGGAGAGCGAGGCGAACTTCATCAACGTGAAGGGGCCGGAGTTCCTGTCCAAGTGGGTGGGCGAGAGCGAGAAGGCGGTACGTGAGACGTTCCGGAAGGCCAGGCAGGCGGCGCCGTGCATCGTCTTCATGGACGAGATCGACTCGATCGCCCCGGTGAGAGGCGGGGAAGCGGATTCCCACGTCACCGAGCGCGTGATCTCGCAGATGCTGACGGAAATGGATGGCCTGGAATCGCTGCACAACGTTGTGGTGATCGCGGCGACCAACCGCCCGGACATGCTCGACCCGGCGCTCTTGCGCCCGGGACGCTTCGACCGGCTGGTGAGGATAGCGCCGCCCGACCTCGAGGCGAGAAAGCAGATCCTGCGCGTGCATCTGAAGAACAGGCCGATCGCGGCGGACGTGAACGTCGATGAGCTGGCCAAGCGGACCGAGGGATTCACCGGGGCCGATCTGGCCGCGGTCGTCAACGAGGCTACGATGCTCGCGATCCGGAAGGTCGTGGCGAAGACCAAGGAGCTCAAGCCGGAGGCCCTCAAGAAGGAGAAGATCGCCATGCAGAGCTTCGAGGAAGCGATGGCGAAGGTCAAGCCGGTGGCGCGCACGGAGCTGAACAAGTACGAGAAGATCGTGAAGGACTTCGAATACGTGAGGTGATCAGTTGGCGAAGGAAGAGAGGAAGCGGAAGAGGGGCGACTGGGACGATATCTTCGACGAGTTCGACTCCGAGTTCGCGGGCATGCGCGACCGCTTCGACGAGCTCCTGGGACGGTTCATGAGCGGGGACCTGGGGAAGGAGGAGAACCCCCTCATCTACGGGTTCTCGATGCGCCTCGGGCCGGACGGCACGCCGATGATAAACGAGTTCGGCAACACCGTTGGAGCGAAGGCGCCGGGAGGTCGAGAAGAAGCGTTGCGAGAGCCGCTGACGGACGTCATCGAGTCGGAGGACAAGGTGCGCGTGATCGTCGAGCTGCCGGGGGTCGAGAAGAAGGACGTCAAGGTGGACGCGGCGGACCGCACGCTCGACATCGACGTGAACAACCCGCAGAAGCGCTTCAGCAAGCACATCGACCTGCCCTGCGACGTGCTGCCGGACTCGGCGAAGGCGAACTACAAGAACGGGGTGCTGGAGGTCGTGCTGCAGCGGGAGGCGCCGAAGAAGCGCAAGAAGCCGGTGAAGGTCGAGTAGCCATCTTCCTTCAGTCGCGCGTGGGCCGAAGCAGCCCTCGCGACAATTCATATAGAAGTACAACCTGCTAAGGCTAGATGCACCGGGAAGAGCTGATCGTCGCTGTCCGGGAAACGCTCGGCAGGGCTGGCTTCTACGTCTCCAAGCCCCTCAACATGCGCAGCATCAGCTTCGACATCGTCGCTCGGCGCGACAAGACGCTGCTGATCATCAAGATCCTCTCGAACGTCGACGCGTTCTCGAAGGAGAACGCCGAGGAGATGAAAGCGCTCGCAGAGGCACTTCAGGCATCGCCGTTGATGGTCGGAGAACGCTCCGGCTCGGGGGCGATCGAGGATGGCATCGTCCATTCGAGATTCAACGTGCCCATCATCTGCTTGCAGACGATGAAGGATTACCTCCTAGAGGGGGTGCCGCCGTTCATCTTCGCCGCGCCTGGCGGGCTTTACGTGAAGTTGGACTCGCTCGCTCTTCGCAGGGCAAGAGACGAGCGCAGCATCAGCCTCGGCAACCTCGCGGAAGTGGTGGGAGTATCGCGACGCACCATCCAGATGTACGAAACGGGGATGGGGGCGATGATTGAGGTGGCGATCCGGCTGGAGGAGTTCCTCAAGCAGCCGATCGTGCTTCCCGTCGATCCGTTCGAATACAAGGCGGGAGAGCAGCAATACACGCCGGACCTCCGGTCCGCGGATGAGCTCACCACGCAGATCTTCGCCCGCCTGAAGGAGATGGGCTTCTCGGTCGTGCCGACCACGAAGTGCCCGTTCGAGGCGCTCGCGAGAGATCACGAGGTCCTCGTGCTCACGGGCGTCGGGCACGACGGCGTCAAACTTCTGGAGAAGGCGAAGGTCGTCTCCGACCTTTCGAAGATCACAGAGAGCAGCTCGGTCATCTTCATCGAAAGGATGAAGTCGCGCTCATGCATCGAGGGCACCGCTCTGGTCGGCCAAGACGAACTCAGGCGCCTCGGAGAGGCGGACAAGCTCTTCCACCTGATCGAGCAGAGAAGCTGTGAATCGAATGCGAAGCACTGAGATCGACGGCGCCGCGGTGCACGTGCTCGGCGTCGTTAAGGGACTCGTTTCGGAAAAGGCGAAGGTGCGCGACGCGATCCTGTCTCTCGACCCAGACGTCGTCGGGCTGAGCATCTCCTCGGAAGAGCTCGAGGCCCTCAAGGTCAAAGAGGACTACTCGAAATACGAGATGTCGACGCTCGAAGAGGTGTACGCGGTCTACTTGGAGAGCTTCGGGCCGATCGAACTTCCGACGCCCGCCTACGTGGAGGCGATGGACCTGTGCGCCGAGAAGCACATCGAGCTGGTCGCGCTGGACCTCAGCGATGCAGAGTACACCGAGGCCTATTGCGAGAACATCGGCGCGATGGAGATCGTGCGCGAGTCGTTCTTCACCAGGAGCATCTCGCGCAAGCGGTTCAACATCTCGTCGCCGGAGCAGTTCGCGCTCGACTGGGACAGGAAGGTCAACCGCGCGAAGGGGTTCAGGGAGCTAGAGGAGCGCCGAGAGGCGCACATGGCCGATGAGCTGAACGTCCTCGCGAAAGCGCACAAGAAGGTGCTCGCGGTCATCGAGATCGAGCGGGCCGACGGAGTGCTCGCGCGAATAGAGCCTTCTTGAGAAGCCTGGATTCGCAGAATGCGGAACGGATTGCGCACATTACCATGTAGCTATTTTATAGCCATCACAAGCTGACTGTATCGATGCCGGAAGCACCCAGCTTCGAGAAACGGCTCAGCGAGGGCGTGGACAGGTTCGTCCTCTGGCTCGAGAAGGACCGTTTCTCGCTGTTCTTCATGTTCGCGTCCGTCCTGGTGCTCGCCACCGTCCGAGACCTTCTGGAGTACTTCCTGCTCGATCAGCCGTTCGTCACCACCCCACATCCCTGGATATACAGCATAGCGCACCACGTCTCGTTCTACGCGGTCGTGTTCCTGGGGCTGATCTTCCTCCTGACAGCCTTCTCGGGGAGAGGGTTCCGGAAGTGCACCAACTTCGTCTTCATGTTCTACTGGATCATCGCGTTCCCGCCGATAATCGATCACTTCATCGGCGGCCTGAACCAGAACTACGCCTACTTCTCCATCACTGATTTCATCAACGCGATCCTGCACTTCAGCGGCGAAGGGTTCCACATCGGCCAGGCTCTTGAGGTTGTGGTGATACTGTTCGCGATGTTCGCCTACACCATCTGGACCCAAAGAGCCTCCCTGGGGACGGTGATGGGAAGGGGAAAGGCTGGATTACGTGTCTTCTTCCTGATCTTCTTCACCTTCGCCTCCATGTTCATTATCGCCACGCCCGCCACCTTCCTGCCGGTGGGTTTCGTCGATGGTTTGCCGGTGTTCCCGGCCTTTGACCTCACCCGTTACTATCAGTTCCACCTGTTCCTGGTGCTCTATTATCTGGTCGCGGGAAGCGTGCTATCGCTCGCGGTCTACTATTTCGCCATGAAGCGCTCTTTCAAGGACGTCGTCCGCAGCATGAGGCCGATGCAGTCGGTCTTCTTCGCGGCCATCGTCGGGGCGGGATTGGTCACCGGCTGGAAGGAATCATACAGCCTGGACCTGGTGACCAACATCTTCGATAGCCCCTACTGGGTGAACCTCTCGTTCGTAGGCATCGCGATCATCGCCGCCCTGGCGGCTTGGCAAGTAGGGACGATCTGGAACGACCTGAGCGACTCTGCCTCGGACGAGAGAAGGCCCGGTCGCCTCATCGCCTCGGGGAAGGTGGCGTCCGGGTCGCTCTGGCAGATCTCGCTCGTCCTATCAGCGATCTCCGTTCTACTGTCCTTCTTGCTCTCGTTGATACAAGGCGTGATCATCCTGGCCATCCTGCTGCTCGCCTACGCTTACTCGTTCAAACCGATCCGCTTCAAGGAGAAGCTCCTAAGCCCCCTGCTCATGGGCTTGGGCACATTCCTTGCGTACCTGTACGGCTACCTCACTCCCTACAGCGTCGTCCAGAAGCTCACCGAGGGAGGCATATACATGCCCTTCCTAACCGGCGACGTGCCATCACCCGTGCTCACCTCGGCCGGGTTCCTTCTGGGCGTCTTCATGTTCGTCGGCCTGGTCATCGGGTCGATG
>Ga0335071_10004717_pt1 | contig 14230 bp, 18 predicted proteins | sample Lox_Sample_15_FD_206724 | JGI IMG/M metagenome (GOLD analysis project Ga0335071, IMG submission 206724) | Soil microbial communities from Loxahatchee National Wildlife Refuge, Florida, United States - Lox_Sample_1.5 | ecosystem: Environmental > Terrestrial > Soil > Wetlands | place: USA... | reverse complement strand
TATATTTAATAGCGATATCTTTTTTAAAGGCCCTGAAACCGGAATTGATGTCTCGTATATCTGTTCCGGTAAGAAAAGAGGCCGTGCGGGTCACGGAACGTTTAACAAAAAGCCTCAAGAGCCTTAGCGCGCCATATTCCTTGTCCCTGGCTCCGATGACCTGATCAAACGCAGGAAAATGTTGCAGCAGGCGGGGGATATCTTTCACCGGATACGTGGCATCGCAGTCCAACATCACGATAATATCGCCGCGTGCGTGGCGCAATCCTGTTTTTCTTGCCGCGCCGCTGCCGAGATTCTTTGCGTGCCTGTAGACAACACCGCCTTTTGAAAGAGCGATGTTATAGGTAGCGTCGTCAGAGCCGTCATCCACGACGATTATTTCGTATTCATAGGCGCAGCCCCTCAGGACGGACCGGATCTCTTCGATAACGCCGCCTATGGCTTTTTCTTCGTTGAACGCAGGCAGTATGATGCTGATCATATATTCATTATATCATAGACAACATAACCAGACCAATTATTCCACCCGCTCACGCATCGTCCGTTTTATTATTACCATCGCCTATCCAAGCTCCTGTATTGCACCGCCTCCGAGATATGCTCTGCGCATATAGTTTCCGCTTCGTCTAGATCCGCAATCGTACGCGAGATCCTTAATATTTTGTCGTACGCCCTTGCGGATAACCCCATTTCAGTCATCGCCATTTTGAGCAATTCTTTGGCTTCTTCATGTAACAGGCAGTATTTTTTAATGAGCCGCGTAGTCATCCGGGCATTGCAGAATATCCCTTCCGCCCTGAAGCGCTCCCTCTGGATCGCGCGTGCGGCTTCCACCCGCATTTTGATCACTGCTGACGGTTCGGCGTCCGCTGGAGACACCAGTTCTTTGTATCTTATCGGAGGCAATTCGATGTGGATATCGATCCTGTCGAGAAGAGGGCCCGAGATCTTGGCCATATAATCGGCAATCTTGCCCGGGTTGCACCGGCAGGGTTTTTGCGGGTCAGTCAGGTAGCCGCAGGGGCAGGGGTTAAGGGCTGCCGTCAGGATGAAGGAGGCGGGGAATACCGACGACCCCGTAGCCCGGGATATGCGGATGTAGCTGTCTTCCAGGGGTTGCCGTAGCGCTTCAAGACAATCGCGCCGGAATTCCGGCAGTTCGTCTAAGAACAGGACGCCTTGGTGGGCGAGGCTTATTTCTCCTGGCTGAGGCGAGGAGTTACCGCCGCCGATAAGGGCAGAGCTTGAGATCCCGTGATGCGGGCAGCGGAAGGGCCGGGTAGCAGTGAGGCCTTTCTGGAACGGCATGTTCCCTGTTACGGAATGAATTTTAGTTATCTCCAGCGCTTCCGGAAGCGTCAGTTCAGGCAGGATGGTCGGAATCCGTTTGGCCAGCATGGTTTTCCCGCTTCCGGGAGGCCCGATCATCAGGATGTTGTGTCCGCCACTGACCGCTACTTCCAGGGCACGTTTGGCCAGGTATTGGCCTTTCACTTCCGCAAAATCCACGTCATAGCGGCAATTTTTCCGGAATAATTCTTCCAGGTCCATCTTGAAAGGCTGGGCCAGGTCGGGATTATGCAAAAACTCCACGGTTTCTTTCAGGGTTTTGAGCGGCCAGGCATTGGTATCTTCAATAATAATCGCCTCTCTTGCGTTTACGTACGGTATGACCAGATTTTTTACTTGTTTAGCGGCTACCGCCATGCTGATCGGCAAGGCCCCCCGGATAGGTCTGAGCGATCCATCAAGGGAAAGCTCCCCGAGTATGTGGTAATTTTTCAACCTTTCGGCATCCACCTGTCGGCTGGCAGCTAATACTCCCAGTGCAATGGGCAAATCAAAGGCCGCACCCTCTTTCTTGATCTCTGAAGGGGCAAGGTTGATCGTAATCCGGTCATCCGGCCAGCAGAAACCCGAGTTTTTGATCGCCGCTTTGACCCTTTCCTTGCTTTCTTTTACGCTGGTATCGGCCATGCCAACCACGGTTACCGCAGGCAGGCCCGCGGAAACATCGACTTCGATCTCTACAGGATAGGCTTCTATGCCCAGGAGCCCAAAACTGAGTACTTTCGATAACATGATAGCCTCCTTTCATAGCCAATAGACGCAACAGACCCGCCAATCTAACGTTTTTGATGACGAATATCCGGATTCCGGCGGCCTTGCCGCTAAGAAAAAGCTTGCTTTTTAGCCTTTGCATTATATAATATTTGAATCACCTAGAAGTCAAAGGAGGCAGCATGAAGAACTATAAGGTTATCCTGGGCATTCTTTTGGTGGCTGTAGCCGTATTTATCATCGTGAAATATATCCTTACCTTGAAGGAAAAGAACGATTTAATACAATCCTTGAGCCAGGCCCGGACCCAGGTAAGCACGCTTCAAGAGCAGAACCAGAAGCTTTTCCAGACGTTAGAACAGGAAAAACAGCAACAGCAGACCCTCGCCCAGGAGAATACCGGGCTTAAGGATAACCTTAAGGCAGCCCAGGACGAATTGGCCAGGATTGGCGCAGCCTTAGACCAGGCCCAAAAGACCATTAGTCAGCTTAATACAGAGGCAGCTGCTTTAAAGACCGAAAATTCCTCCATGAAAGAGCGCCTCGGCTCCATCAAGGAGCTCAAGAAGGCAATCCGGGAAGTAAAGGCCCAGATATACCAGGCAAGAGTCGAAATGCGCCAAAAGGCAGACGTACAAGCACTCCTTGATGGCAATCGCGGCTTTGTTGTAAAAGACGGCAAACCTACGTACCCGGCAAAGGTAAGAATTCAAGTAAATCCTGCCCAATAAACCGGATACATGCTTGAAATATTCACCCAAATATTCAGGAATAAGATTTTTATGACCACCCTTTCTGCCTGGGTTATTGCCCAGAGCATTAAGGTGACCATAGGCGTTTTCCGCCAGAAGAAATTTGATTTCCGCTGGTTTATCGGTACCGGAGGGATGCCGTCCAGCCATACTACCGGCGCTTCGTGTCTAGCTGTATGCGTGGGTCTGGTATACGGTTTTGACAGCGTTCATTTTGCGCTGGCGGCTTCTTTTGCGATTGTGGTGATGTTTGATGCGCAAGGCGTACGCCGGGCGACCGGAAGGCAGGCCCGTATATTGAACAAAATAATGGATGATATCTATTGGCAAGGCAAGATCCATGAAGGCCGCTTGCGCGAGCTCGTTGGCCATACCCCCATTGAAGTTATCGCCGGATTCCTGCTCGGCGTGGCCATTGCCCTGGTAGCTTTCAAACAGGGGGGGCGGCTGTGAACAGGAGGCTCTTTGCGGCGGGGATAGCGTGCCTTGTTTTGATGCTGGCTTCTGTCCTGGCGTATACGAAAATGCACAAAGCTGCCCCCGAGCCTTCTTCGGGAGCCAATAGCGGCGACTACGGATCCGCCGGGTCTGTATCCGCGCGCGCAAAAGAATTGGAAGCCAAAGGCGAGCTGCTGGAGGCAAGGAACCTCTATCAGAAGCTTACAAACGATTTTCCCGGCGCCAGCCTTAACGAGCTCTCCGGTTGGCAGAAAAAAATCGAAGACCTCAATATAAAATTGCTTTTTTCTGCCATCCTAACCCCCAATGCTGTCCTCTATGAGATAAAGCCTGGGGATACGCTGATCAAGATCTCCCGAGAATTTAAGACTACCCCGGAGTTGATCATAAAAAGCAATAATTTGACCGGGGACAAGATCGTCCCGGGCAGAAAGATAAAGGTCTGGACCGTGCCTTTTAGCATACTGGTGGACAAATCGCAGAATACCTTGCTCTTGAAAGCCAACGAAGAGGTTATTAAAAGCTATACCGTTTCAACCGGCAAGAACAATTGTACGCCCGTAGGTGTTTTTAAGATCATCAACAAGCTCCCTAATCCCACCTGGTTTAAATCCGGAGCAGTCGTTCCGGCCGATAGCCCCGAGAACATCCTGGGGTCCCGCTGGCTGGGGTTTGACCTGCCCGGCTACGGCATACACGGTACGACCGACCCTAAAAGCCTGGGCACGCAGGCTACTCAAGGTTGCGTGCGCATGTCAAATACCGAGGTCGAAGAGTTGTATACGATTGTCCCTGCGGGTACCGAAGTAACCATCGTCGACTAATACGATTAGATCCCCCTTACCCTTCACATATGAACGGACTTGATTTCGAAAAACCGATTATCGAGCTTGAGAAGAAGATCCAGGAGTTAAGGAACTTCGTTTCGGATAAGAAGATCGATCTTTCTTCCGACGTGACGCGCCTGGAAGAAAAACTGGAGCACCTCAGGCAGGATATTTACGGCCACTTAACTGCCTGGCAGAAGGTACAGATAGCCCGGCACCCCCAAAGGCCGTACACCCTTGATTACATCGGCATGCTCATGTCCGATTTCATCGAGCTGCACGGGGATCGTGTTTTCGGCGACGACAAGGCCCTGATTACCGGTTTTGCCAAGATCGATAACCAGAAGGTCCTGGTAATGGGGCACCAGAAGGGCCGGGACATCAAAGAAAACTTGAAGCGCAATTTCGGCTGCGCGCATCCCGAAGGATACCGCAAGGCCCTGCGGATCATGCAGCTGGGAGGGGCGTTCGGTCTGCCTATCGTTATTTTTATCGATACCCCGGGCGCATACCCGGGAATAGGCGCCGAGGAGCGCGGGCAGGCCCAGGCGATCGCGCTTAATTTACGCGAGATGATGCAGATCCGCACCCCGTTGATCGCGATCGTCATCGGAGAAGGGGGCTCCGGCGGGGCCCTGGGTATCGGTATCGCAGACCGGGTCTGCGTACTGGAAAATTCTTATTATTCGGTCATCTCTCCGGAAGGCTGCGCCGCAATATTATGGAAGGACGGCGCCAAGGCTTCCGATGCCGCCGAAGTATTGAAATTGACTGCGCAGGATTTGTTAAAAAGAAACATTATCGACCGCATCATACCCGAGCCGTTAGGCGGCGCCCATCGCGATCCGCAGAAAACCGCCCAGGACGTAAAGGCCGCCATAAGCGATTATTTAAAAGAACTGAAAAACATCGGTATCGAAGATTTACTGAGAGAAAGGTACGAAAAATTCCGCAGCATAGGTAAGGTGATATGATCTCCAGCGAACTGGTACTCTTAGGGTTACTCAGGGAAAGTCCCCGGCACGGATATGAAATTAAAGTAAAGATCAAAGAGATCCTTTCCCTGTTCGCCGGGCTGGACCTGAAATCGATTTATTACCCCTTAAAGATACTGGAGAAAAAAGGCCTGGTAGCGAAACGGGCGAGCAAAGAAGGCAAGAGGCCTCAGCGGTTCATCTATCATTTAACGCCGAAAGGCCAACATCGCTTTAACGAGCTCCTGACCAAAAGCCTCCTTGATTTCAAGAGACCACAGTTCAGCCTTGACCTCAGTCTTTATTTTCTTGATTATATGCAATCGGATATTGCGAAACGCCGTCTGAAAGCGCGCATATCGATTTTGGAAAAGCTTTCCCGCAGCCTCACGGACATGATCAGGTCCCTGGAAAAGAAGCGCTCCGTTCCTCTGGCTCGCATAATGGAGCACGACCTGCGTATGGTAAAGACAGAGTCAGAATTTCTCCAGTCCCTTGTAAAAACGCTTTAGCCTGGCGCACAAGGGAGTTTTTATGCCCTAGTAAACAATAACCATTATTATATAAAAATAATTATTGACTAACTACCGTCGTTTTGGTATACTAGCGTTGCAATGAAAAAGGGTATCGAGCTATTTAAGAAAAACCGGATCAGGATCACACAGCAGAGGCTGTTGGTGTACCGCCTACTGGAAGGCTCCAGAGCACATCCGACCGCCGAGCATATTTACGCCAGGCTCAAGAAGGAGAACCCGAGCATCTCCCTGGCGACGGTGTACACGATATTGGAGCTTTTCCGCACGAAACGCCTGGTTCGAGAAGTGCGCATCAAGCCTGACCGCCGATGTTTTGACCCGGTCATCGAGCCGCACCACCACTTTCTCTGCCGTGCGTGCGGAGCGATTTTCGATATCGACCTGCCTCCGTGCCTGATGGCGGAAAAAGGAGAGGCGCAAGGGCATGCGATAGAAGAATTCCAGGGCTATTTTTACGGTGTATGCAAGATGTGTAAGGCGCGGCAAGGTCGGGCGGTCAGAAGCCAGAGGCGAAGATGAAGGTCGTAAAAGCAAAGTTAGAGGAGCGCGTATGTAGGGCTCCGGGTGTGGAGAGTTTCCGTTTTGCCCCGGCAGAAAAGATCGAATTCGTAGCTGGGCAATTCCTGCAAGTTCTCTTTGACCCGGCTCACACGGATAACAAGGATTTAAATAAGTATCTGTCGTTCTCCTGTTCTCCCGAGCGGCCCTATATAGAGGTAACCAAGCGGTTAAGCGACAGCCTTTTTTCCCAGCGCCTGCGCCAACTGCGCACAGGCGATGAGATCTTCTGCAAGGCGCCTTTAGGCAATTGCATCTTTACCGAGCAGTACAAAAAGGTCGCCTTTCTCATCGGCGGCATCGGTATCACACCCGTCATATCGATCATCGAATACATCATCGACAAGGAATTCGATACAGATGTGACATTATTTTATTCCAACCGGACCGACGAGGACATTGCCTTTCAGAGAGAGCTGGAGCATTGGCGGGCCACAAACGAACACCTGAAGGTTTTTTATACGGTGACCGATTGCCAGCCGAAAGACGCCCGTTGTACATTCGGCTTCATCGATAAAAAGCTGCTTCAGCAGCAGCTGAGAGATTACGCCGAAAGGGTATTCTTCATTTTTGGTCCTCCAAAGATGGTGGAGGCGATGAAGGCATTATGTCTTGAGATGGGCTGCAATAAAGAGAGCATAAAAACGGAGAGTTTCATCGGTTATTGAGTCAGGCACAGTAAAAAGGAGGCAAGGCACATGGCAACCATTAAGGATCTAGTGCAGAGTGCGGATTGGAAGACCGAAAAGCACGTTCCGGTCATCGAGGCCCCGGATAAGGTAAAAAAGGGGGAAGCATTCAAGATCACCGCCAGCGTCGGCAAGGAAATAGCCCACCCCAATACTACCGAGCACCACATACGCTGGATCGAGGTGTATTTCCACCCCAGGGCGGAGAAATTCCCTTATCAGATCGGAAAATTTGAATTCGCCGCGCACGGCGAATCGGCCCAGGGCCCTAACACCAGCACCGTCTATACCCAGCCGGCGGTAACGGTGACCTTTAAGACAGAGAAGGCCGGGATTATCTATGCAACGTCATACTGCAACATCCATGGCATCTGGGAAGGTGCGAAGGATCTAAACGTAGAATAATAACGGAGAGGGACTTCCATGAACAAAAAACTACAGGATGCGCTCAACAAACAAATCAACAATGAACTGTATTCCGCCTATCTGTATCTGGCAATGGCGGCATATTGCGAATCGAAGAGCCTGCCCGGTTTGAGTCATTGGCTGAAAGTCCAGGCCAAGGAAGAGACCGCGCATGCGATGAAATTCTTTGAATTCTTGAATGATCGCGGTGCACGGGTGATTTTGCAGGCGATACCCCAGCCGCCGGCGGAATTCGCCTCTACCCAGGATGTATTCGAAAAGACACTTGAGCACGAAAAGAAAGTAACCGCGATGATCGATAGGCTTTATGCCATGGCGCAGGAGACCAACGACAACGCTTCCGAGGTGCTCTTGCAGTGGTTTATCAGCGAACAGGTCGAAGAAGAGAAAAACGCAACGATGATCGTCGAGACCATGAAAATGATCAAACCGGATTCCGCGGCGTTGATTATGCTGGATAGAGAGCTGGCAAAAAGGGAATAAGCAAAAAGGAGCATGCCCATGCCAACGATGGTCACGTTCAAAGGGAATCCCCTGACATTGGTGGGCAGGAGGATAAAAGAGAATACGCCGGCGCCCGACTTTAAGGTGCTTTCCGGGGAGCTTAAAGAGGTCAGGCTTGCCGACTTCAAGGCAAAACTGAAAGTAATCACGACATTCCCCTCATCCGATACTCCGGTGTGCGATTTGCAATTAAAGGCTTTCAATACGCATGCCGCGGGGTTCTCTTCGGACGTCGTCGTCCTGGGCATCAGCAAGGACTTGCCGTTTGCCCAGAAGAGATTTTGCGAGCTTAACGGTATCGAAAAGGTCACGGTTTTGTCTGATTATAAGTATTCCTCCTTCGGCCTCAACTACGGCCTGCTCATTAAGGAATTAAACCTCTTGGCCAGGACGGTGCTTATCGTGGACAAAAACGATTTCATCCGGTATATCCAGATAGTGCCGGAAATAACCAACCAGCCGGATTACCGCCATGCGCTTTCGGCGCTGGGAGAAATTATCCGCCAGGGGCCCGGGCTTGCGGCCGCCGGGGCTGCTGCCGCCAAATGCAAGCCATGCGAAGGGGGCATTGCTGCTTTGCCGAAAAGCACCATCGATAAACTGCTTGCTCAACATCGCGGCTGGGAATTAGTGGAAGACAAGAAGATCACCAAGACCTTTACCCATAAAGATTTTGCCGACGCGAAATATTTTCTGGACATGGTTTCGGCGATTTCCGAAGAGCAGGGGCATCATCCGACGATGACCCTGGCTTATAATAAGGTAAAAATCACCCTTTCCACTCACGCCGCCGGCGGCCTGACCGACAACGATTTTATCATGGCCCGCCTTATCGATGAACTGGGGGGATCCGAATGAAACAGATAGCGGTACTGGTCGAAGATTATTATCAGGTGCTGGAGGTCTGGTATCCCTATTTGCGCCTGAGAGAGGCCGGCATCAAGGCCGTTTTGGTGGGGACGTCGAAGAAGACGTACAAGAGCAAGGAAGGCTATCCTGCCTCCGCCCAGGTATCGATTAAGAGGGCAGACCCTCGCGATTTCGACGGCGTCATCATCCCCGGCGGATACGCCCCGGATATCCTGAGAAGATATCCGGAGGTTAACGCGTTTGTGCGTAATTTGTCTGCCCGAGGCAAGCTGGTGGCGGCCATCTGTCACGGGGGATGGGTCCTGGTATCGGCGGGGCTGCTGAAGGCAAGAAAGGTAACCGGGTTCTCTGCGATCCGGGATGATCTTGTCAACGCCGGGGCTACGTTCATCGATGCGCCGGTCGTAGTCGACGGTAATATAATTACCTCGCGCAATCCTTATGACCTGCCCGTATTCTGCCAGCGTATCATACAATTCCTCAAGGGGGAGACGCATGAAAATAGAAGAAAAAGGCTCTAAACTGGTTGTCGTCGATTTTGATGAGTTCGAGGCTTACCGGATCGCCTGCAAGATCGAAAAGGACGGTATCAGGTTCTATCGCAAGCTTTCGGAGAGCGTCAATAACGCCGAAGCGAAAAATATCCTCGAGTTCCTGATGGAGGAAGAAAAAAAACACCTCAGGTTCTTCGAGGATTGCGTAGCCAGCCTCAGGGAAAGCGCAGAAGACGAGACCGAGGATGACGATCTGATACCCTCGGCCGATTTCGGCGTTTTTCAACCGTATCAAGGCATTGTTGAGCTTGAAAAGGCGATGAGCGATACTCGCAAGGGCTTGCGTCTGGGCATCATCATCGAAGAGAAATCGATACAATTCTACGGGGCCTGCCAGCAGGAGCTATCGGCTGCCGATGCCAAGATGCAGATCGGCCGGATCATCGAAGAAGAAAACAGGCACAAGGATCTGCTGGAGCGAATGGCGCGAAATTTACCCGAGAAGGTAAAGTAAACCGAGAGGAGGCAATATGAAAAAAGGCGCAAAACTAACGTGCGTTCCGTGCGGAAGACAGATCGTAGTTACGAATGCGGGGGTTTCCGGTTCGACCATCTGGTGCTGCGGCAAGCCTATGAAACCGGGCAAGAAGGCTTCTCCGGCCAGAAAGAAAAAAGCCAAATCCCGCAAGAAAAAATAATGTGCCGTTTAAGGTAGCATGGGGGCGTCTGTCGTAAGGCAGGCGCCCTTTTTGTTTTAAGCCTTTTTTCTGCGTTCTTTTTTGGTAGTATTGAATTCCATATATTTAGCCAGCATAAGGCGGGTCTGGGCATCCAACGCAGGAGGAGAGCCCAGGATGACGATGATAATCGGCACCAGTATCCACTCCGCAACCAGGGTCAGGTATTTTGTCCAGCTGACATCTTTCGGCCGGGGCGGCAGGATGGTAATGCTTAAGAGTATCCAGACGATGCTGGTAAACAGAGTGAAATTAAAAAGCATGCCGGTCATCAGCGGTAGATTATAGCCGATAGGTTTCTGATTGAAGAAAGCGCCCCCAAGCAGAATAGGCAGAGGCGCGATCAGGGTAAGCAGGACCGCCCAGAGAGCCCAGGTTACGTGGGTTTCCAGGAGATTATACGACTTCCTGATCTTGGTATACAACGGTATCTGCCGGTTCTTCAGGAATCCCTTGATGACGAGCGGGAAATTCTCTACTCCCCAGGCCCATCTGCGTTTTTGTTTGTATTGCATCATGATGGTTTTGATAAAGTTGGTCGCATACGCGGCGTCCATCGATACGGTGGTATACAGGGGTATGACCCGGTAGGCGCCGTTATAAAAAAGGAAGGCCTTCCAGTATACCACGGAGTCGTCCGAGATCATATCGACCGGCCAGTAGCCTATATCGATGAGGGTTTTAAAGCTCATGCTGTGGCTAGAAAAGGTGACAAACTTTTCCAGGCGCATGCTGTCGATCATTTCGCAGAAAGAGGCGCTTATCTCGACCAGGCGCGAGAAAGAAGGGGCATACCAGATATTGTTATTGTATACAGGTATAGGTTGGTAGCTGGCCTGGTGCGGTTTGGGGTTGGTCAGAAAATGGTAGGTCAGGCAGCCGAAATACTGTGTATTTACGCAGGTATCGGCGTCGAAACAGGAAATGACCGTGTCTTTTACGGAGATATTATGCGACGACAGGAATTCTTTTGCCTGTTTTGCCGCCCAGGTGGCGTTGGCGCCTTTGGTGCGGGTTTCTCCGGGAAGGCCGTCCGGATGGAACGTTGAAAGGTACCCCAGGAAACCCCTGCCGAATTCTTGTTCAAGCAATTTCGCATGCTCCCGGCAGGCGGCATGCCGCTCTTCGAAGGCCATAACCACGACCATTTTTTCCTTTGGGTAACGGCACTGTCGCAGGGCCTCCAGGGAGGGCCTGAGCACTTCCAGCCCTTCCTTGTAGACGGGGAAGATGATCAGGTGATGTATATGCTCCCAGTTATGGCCGGGCGCAAGGTTGCGGCACTCCTTGAGCCAATCGTGCTCTTTTTCTTTTGCAAGCCTCCGATAGGCCATGATCAACAGGGTGGTCAGGTACGTCGTGCGGATAATCCAGTAAAAATCAAATACGATAATGGCTATCGCGCAGACGGTCGGCCGCAGCACTGCCAGGACTACCAGGGTCACGATGACCCCCCAGGATACGGCTCCGGGGATAATCTCGAGGATCCGTTGCAATTTTCGTTCTCTAGTCATTGCTCTTAAGTTTCATCAGTTCCGGCAAAGCAAAGCCGCGGCTGTTCAATTGGAGCCGGTAAAGGTTATTGTAGGATTTTCCATCGGCTGCTTTTTCGTAATCCGAGAAGTAAAGCGTATCGGTATCTACGTCGTAGAAGGCAACTGAGCCTTTCTTATTCAAGGTGCTTAGGATTACCGGTGTCGCATTCGGTCTGGCCTCCCAGGCTTCAATAGATTTATCCCCCACTACAATGAGGTGGTAGCTATCGGAGTGCCAGAAGGCCTCGGTGATCTTGTTGCCGGCATATTCCTGGATGAAGATCGGCTCATGACTCAACGTCTCCTTGTAGGGTTTCAGATAGCTGATGACGATCTGGTGGTCGTTATGATACAGTAGTTTAGTGGCATCGGGAGACAGCTGCCATTTGATGGGCGGGGGCTGTATATCGATGAAGCTGCCGACCTTCTTGTAGTAGTCCCCTTCGAAGTTTGACTGGTAGATGTTATTATCCGCCGGATCGACGTAATAGATCAGCTTGTTCTTTTCATCAACCCAATAATAATAGAGCCTGTCTTTGTTGAGTTGTTTGATGTGAGGCCGCAGGGGGAAGAGGATTATTTTTTCAAACCGGGTAAGCTTGCTGGCTTCGATCTGGACCTGGGCGGTCCACGGGTAATAACGCTCCAGCTCAAGCGTCAGCTCATACGTGCCCGGGAGAAGTTCGTTAATGGTATAGGGCGTTTTTTCTCCAAGCAGTTTCTTGTCCAGGAAGATATTGGCGCCTGCGGGCTGAGTTCTTATGATCAGCAGGCCGGTTTTGGTGAACTTGAAGGTCCGGCGGTCAAATTTATACCCGAGAGAGAAAGACAGAATAAAGGGCAGGCCGGCCAGAAAGATCGTTACGCTCAGGTAAAACAAGACAAACCGGATTCTTTGTTCGTTACGCATACGTATATGCTATATCGTTTAGGCTTTTTCTGCAAGCACAAAAGAATACCGCTTGGAGAAGAAAAGGAGTACAATATAAGGCAAAAAGGCAGCCGTTATCTTCTATGCGTATTTCAGTTATCGTAGGGCATCCCCGTTCCAGGAGTTTCAACTGCGCTTTAGCGCGACTCTGCGTGCGCCTGCTCAGGCGTAACGGTCATACGGTCTATTTTCATGACCTCTACCGCGAGAAATTCGATCCGCTCCTTCCGGCAGCGGAAATACCCCAGCGGGCGCCGATCCGGCGGACCATAAAGAAATACTGCGCAGAATTGGCAGATTCTGACGGGCTGATCATCGTGCATCCTAACTGGTGGGGGCAGCCTCCGGCGGTCGTGAAAGGTTGGGTAGACAGGGTCATGCGCCCGGGGGTAGCTTATGCTTTTGCCGCAGGGGATAGCGGTGCAGGGGTCCCGCGGGGGCTCTTGAAGATACGCAAGGCGCTTGTGTTGAATACCTCCGATACGCCGGCCAGCCGTGAGAAAAAAGTGTTCGGCGACCCCCTGGAGATTATTTGGAAGAATTGCATCTTTGGCTTCTGCGGGGCAAAGTCTTTCCGGCGTAAGGTCTTCCGGGTTGTGGCGGTCAGCAGCCCTGCTCAGCGCCGCAGATGGTTAGCGCAGGCCGAACAGATCGTCAACGCCTCCTTCCCTAAATAATCCCATATTTTTGTTGACAGGCGCAGTTTTTTTATTATAATTTTATAGGAAAATTTGAATAGTAAAATTTTACTATACCGCGTTTAAACCCGCAGTCGAATCGCCATGGAATGGGATATCCAAACCAAAGAAAAATTCAAGTTAATGATTTCCAAGATGCCCTTTTTTCACCGCGGCATTGCCGAAGAGGCGGTGACGAAGCGCTCCGAAGAAAACGCCCGGCTGCGGCATGCAGTCAAGGTCGAGGAACAGGATGTGATCAGTGCATTTTTTTCGGACGTGCCCACCCCTTTCTACAGCATGATGATTCGGCTTTTGGAGCATTCCGGTTTTGACTATAAGAAGTACGGCTTTCCCGCCAACCACAGCACATAAAAGGGCCCTATGAAGATAGCAGTTGTAGGAGCAGGCGCGATCGGCACCTTGGTTGCCGGATACCTGAAGCTTAAAGGCGAAGAGGTGACGCTGGTCGGCCGGCCGGATTCGGTCAAGGTCATCAAAGAAGAGGGCTTGCGTATTTCCGGCGTCCGGGGAGATTTTCAAGTCAAACTTGAAGCGCATGAGCTTCTTGATCGCGAGTATGAGCTGGTGGTTTTTGCCGTCAAGACCCAGGACATGGCTACGGCCCTTAAAGATAATAGCGCGTTCCTGGGCAATGCCGTGGTCCTTACGACACAGAACGGGGTTCAGGCTGACCGGATCGCCTCCGGGTTCATCGATAAGCAACGCCTTGTTTCCAGCATCGTGATGTTCGGTGCGACCCTTCTTGAGCCGGCAAAAGTGGTGCACAATTTTGAGGGCAGCTTGATCATCGGAAGGCCGTATGGCACCAACGATAAGGCCGTACTGGACATACGTCAGACGCTCAGCCAGGTATTCCCCGTCATTGTCAGCGACGCCATCGAAGGCATGAAATATCTGAAGGTCTTCGTCAACGCCAATAACTGTATCCCGGCGATCCTGGGGGTGAGCATGCAGGAAGCGTTTGGGGACCTGCAGGTCAGCCGGATCAGTATCGCGGTCTGGAGGGAAGGATTAGAGATCGCCCGTCAAGCCGGCGTCAATCTGGTAGCCTTGCCGGATTTCCCTCTGGAACGCCTGACGCAGTTGGCCTCTATGCCCCTGGGGAAAGCAGCCGTGATATTTTCCGGCATTATGACCGGTTTAAGCAAGGAGCCGTTGTACGGTTCCATCTTA
>Ga0335071_10004716_pt1 | contig 14231 bp, 15 predicted proteins | sample Lox_Sample_15_FD_206724 | JGI IMG/M metagenome (GOLD analysis project Ga0335071, IMG submission 206724) | Soil microbial communities from Loxahatchee National Wildlife Refuge, Florida, United States - Lox_Sample_1.5 | ecosystem: Environmental > Terrestrial > Soil > Wetlands | place: USA... | reverse complement strand
CAACGACAAGCACGAAGGCGACTGGGAGATGATCCAGCTCGACTTCGACGCGCCGACTGCCGCAGCCGCGCTGCAGGCCAAGCCGGCGCTCGTCGGCTACAGCCAGCACGAGGGCGCGGAGAGTGCGCGTTGGGGCGACGCGAAGCTGACGATCGTCGACGGCACGCATCCGGTCGTCTACCCAGCGCTCGGCTCGCACGCGAACTACTTCGGGCCGGCCCTCTACCTGGGCCGGAGCGCCGCTCAGGGCGTCGGCTGCGACAACACGAACGGGCCGTCGACCGAGCTGCGCCCGGTCGTCGAGCTGGTGCCGACCGACCCGGCGGCGGCGGTGCGCGCGTTCCCGTGGCTCGGGTTCGACGGGCACTGGGGCGAAGAGCACCAGGGCTTCTACAACGGGCCGACCGGACCGAATACCAAGCTCCAGTGGACCGAGCCGATCAGCTGGTCCGAGGACAGCTGGCGTGACACGAGCTTCACCGTCCCGGCCGGCGGCGCCGTCGGCTCGAACGCCACCGACTTCTTCTGCGGCGCCGTCGCCGCGGGATCGAACCTGCTGACCTCAATCGTCGGCAACCCGTCTCCACTGCTCCTCGCCCTGGCCGCCCTGCTCGTGGCGCTGATCTGGCTGTCGTCGCGCACCGACTGGCGGCCGTCCGCGCCTCTGCGGCTCCGCCGGCGGCGGGCGTGGGGCGCGATGATCACGTCCGGCTGGCGGATGTACGTGTCGCACCTCGGCCTCTTCGTCCGGATCGGTCTGCTCTTCGTCCCGGTCGGCCTCCTGATCACGCTCGTCCAGTACGTCGTCTTCCGCGTCGGCGGCCTGGCGCCCCTCGCCGAGTCCGCAGGCGATTCGAACGCGCTGGTGGCGATGCTCGCGTTCTCGCTCGGGGCGCTCTTCACCCTCGTGGGTCTCGCGTTCGTCCAGACCGCGACGGCGATTGCGATGGTGGAGCTCGACGAGGAGCGCCCGATCGGCGCGCTGGCCGCCTACCGGCTTGCCTTGCCGCGGCTGGGTGCGGTGGCCGGGTCGCTCGTCCTCGCGGGGCTGGTCGTCGCTGTGTGCGATCTGACGACGATCGGCATCGTGATCGCCGTCTGGCTCATCGTCCGCTGGTCGCTCCTCGCGCAGGTGATCGCGCTCGAGAAGAAGAGCGCGTTCAGAGCGCTTCGTCGGAGCGGCGAGCTCATTCGCGGCGACTGGTGGCGCGCCTGCACGCTGACGGTCGTCGTTGCCGGACTGGGCCTGCTGCTCGGCCCGCTCATCGGTTCGCTGCTCCTCTTCGCGACGAGCGCGTCGTTCGATTTCGTCAACCTCGTCTCGAGCCTCGTCTACGTGGTCGTCCTGCCGTTCGTCGCGATCACGACGACGTATCTCTATTACGACCTCCTCGTCGGCGAGCGGAGCGAGGCCGCCCGGCGTGCCGACCGCCGCCAGATCCTGCCGGCGGAGTGAACGGCGGTTAGTCTCCGTCCGTGCGCTTCATCGGGCAGCTGACCATCTCGTGGCTCACGAACGCGCTCGTGCTCGCGATCGTCGCGTGGACGTTCACGACGGTCGACGCGGGCTCGTTCAAGCAGCTCCTCGCCGCGGCCGCGATCTTCGGCGTCCTGAACACGATCCTCAAGCCCGTGCTGCGCCTCCTCACGCTGCCGCTTCAGGTCGTCACTCTCGGCTTCGCGTGGTTCGGCGTCTCCATGCTGATGTTGTGGATCACGGACGCGCTCGTGAAGGGCTTCGACATCCACGGCTTCTGGGCGCTCGTGTGGGCGACGGTCACGGTGTGGCTCGTGAACCTCGTGCTCGAGCTCCTGATCGCGTACTTCGATCGGCGGGAGCGTCACCGCCGAGCGGCCGCGGCCTGACGAGCACGGCGCTCAACTGACGCATCCGGGTCAGGCGACACGCCGCCGGCCGATGCGACCCTGAAGAGGACCATCGCGGCTCCGAAGCCACCTCCGGCACGCGCGATTGGTTGCGCCGACGGGCGCTCCTGCGACGGCCTGGCCCACTCGCCCCCTTCCGGGACGGGCCGTCGCTTGTTGACGCGATCGGGTCAAGCGGACGGACGCCGTGCCCGCGAGGCTTCATGTCGTGGAGCCGGCCCCGACCTTCGTCTTCTTCCGCCTGGCCTCGCCCGACGACGCGCACGGGCTCGTGTGCTGCCTCGAGGCGATCTGCCCCGCCTGGACGGAGCTGCAGCCCGAGGGTGAATGGGCCGTCGGCGTCGACGTGGCCGGCGACATCGATCAGCTTCCACGCGCGGTGCGTGCCGCCGCCGGTTGGGCCGCGGGGGCGGGCCTGCAGGGCGTTCCGCTCGAGTACGACGACGAGGTCTTCTTCGTCCCCGCCGTCCGTCGGCGGGTCGTCGCGAGCCGCCGTCCGCCGGCCCGCACGCGGCGCAGCCGGACGCCGAGTCAGCTTCCGCCCGCCCGGCTCTCGGAGAGCGTGGCGGCCTGCCGGCCGTTCCGCCCGGCCGTGCGTCGACATCCCTGGCGCTGAGCCGCGCTCACCGTCTCGCGATGTGAGATCGTGCTCGCAATGAGCGAGCCCTCGCCGCCTGTCGCGCCTTCCGCATCGCCTCCCCAGGGACCCCAGGAGGCCGGACGCGGCCGGATGATCACGGCGCACGTGCTCGTCGTGCTCGCCTCGCTGCTCGCCGTGCTCTCGTTGCTCGCCGGGTACATCCGCTTCCAGGCCTTCGACGACAGCACGTTCAACCAGGCCTCCGCGCAGCTGATCGCAGATCCGAAGATTCGCGACCAGGTCGCGACGACGCTGGTCGATCAGCTCTACGCGAACGTCGACGTCCAGGCTCAGCTCGAGCAGGCGCTGCCCGCCGGTCAGAAGCGGCTTGCCGGCCCGCTCAGCGCGGGACTGCGCCAGCTCGCCTACCGGTCCGCGCAGCAGCTCCTTGCGCGCCCGCGCGCCCAGCGCGCCTGGGTGATCGCGACCGCCGCTGCGCACCACAGGCTCCTGCTGCTGCTCGACAACAAGGGCACGTACGTTCACACGAACGGCGGAGTCGTGGTGCTCGACCTCAGGCCGCTCGTGATCAAGGTCGGCGATCAGGTCGCGGTCATCAGCAAGCTCGGCGCCGAGCTTCCGCCGGGCACCGCGCGGATCACGATCATCAAGTCCAACCAGCTCAGCACGGTGCAGAAGATCACCAGGTGGCTGAAGGCGGCCGGCGCCTACCTGTGGATCATCACGCTCCTCGTCGCGGCGGCCGCCGTGTGGCTCGCGCGAGGCCGGCGTCGCCGAATGGTTCGCGAGGTCGCGATCGGGGCCGCGGCTGCGGGGCTGCTCGTCGTCATCCTGCGCCGGCTCGTCGGTCACTACCTCACGAACCACCTCGTCACGACCGAGAGCATTCGGCCCGCAGTCAGCGACGCCTGGAACATCCTCACGCGGCTGCTCGCCGACGGTGCCTGGACGCTCTTCTTCACCGCGCTGATCGCCCTCGCGTGGGCGTGGCTCGCGGGCGAGACGCGCTCCGCGCTCTCCGCGCGGCGGGCGCTCGCGGGCAAGCTGGCGAAGCCCGAGCTCGCGTTCGGCGCCGTGGTCGCGTTCATGGTCCTGATCGTGTGGTGGGGGCCCACTCCCCAGACACATCGTTGGTACCTGGTGCTCGCCGCGACGGCCATCCTCGCGCTCGGAGTCGAGGCGCTCCGACGCCAGACGGCACGCGAGTCGGCGGCGCCAGGCTCCTGAGGCACGCGCGTGAGCGCCCTTCCGAAGGTGCCGTTCGTGTTGCTGCGTCGGATCTTCGGTTCGAAGCCGAACATCCGCTGGCTCATCGCCGGCATCCTCTCGGTCTCGCTTCTCTGCGCGCTCATCGCGCGGCTGCTTGCGCCGGAGAACTTCCCGACCTACGGCCGTGCGTGCTGGTGGGCCGTCCAGACTGTGACGACGGTCGGCTACGGCGATGTCGTACCGACGACGGGTCCCGGGAAGTTCCTCGCCGCGGTGCTGATGATTGTGGCCGTGGCGTTCGTCTCGGTGCTCACAGCGGCCATCTCGGCTTCGTTCGTGCGAAACGCACAGGAACGTCGAGGGCGCGGCGATCGTCAGGAAGTCCTGGCCATCCTCGAGGATCATCGGAAAGTGCTGGCCGTCCTCGAGCGTATCGACCAGCGGCTCGCCGAGCTCGAGCGGCGTTCCTAGACTGCAGAGGCCATCGACCGAGGAGGACGCCTTGCCGCAGCGCACGCCGCCGATCACCGGGATCCCCGCCGCCGAGCTCGAGGAGCGCCGCGAGCGCCTGCTCGAGCACGTCCGCAGCGTGGGCGCGACCGGCTATGTGCTGTTCGACCAGGGTTACATCCAGTACTTCACGAGCTTCGGCTTCCTCTCCACCGAGCGGCCCGTCGCGTTCGCGCACTCCGTCGGTGGCGACATGGTCGTGTTCGTGCCGGAGTTCGAGGTCGAGCGCGTGCGTGCCGAGACCGCGTTCGAGCACGTGGAGTCGTACCCGGAGTACCCGGGTCTCGAGCATCCGCTCGTCATCTTCGCGCGGGTGCTGGCATCGATGGGAATCGGCGGCTCGATCGCCGCCGACGGCGACGGCTACCCGGGGATCCTCGGCTACCAGGGCCCGGCGCTCTCGGCAGTCACCGACGCGGCCATCGCGCCGCTCGGCGAGGCGATCGAGCGGATGATGGTGCGAAAGAGCGAGGCCGAGATCGCCCTGATCCGCGAGAGCGCGCGCTGGTGCGAGCACGGGCATCGCCTGCTGCAGGAGTACTCGCGGCCGGGGACGACCGAGGCGGAGGCGAGCTGGCGTGCCGGCCACGAGGCGACGCTCGCGATGCTCGAGGCGCTCGGCGACCGGTACGGCGGGCAGCAGGCGTCCGCGGACGGCGTGAAGGCGGGCTACCGCGGCCAGATCGGGCTGCGCAGCTCGTGGGCGCACGCGGTCGCTCACAACATCGAGTTCCAGGTCGGGGACGTGCTCGTCACCGAGACGGGCGCGCCGATCTGGGGCTACAACGCCGAGCTCGAGCGGGCGCTCGTGATCGGGCCTGCGAGCGACGAGGTGCGCCGGCTCTTCGAGCACACCGTCGCCGCGCAGGACGTCGCCTTCGCCGCAATCCGCCCGGGCGCGACGTGCGCCGACGTCGACCGCGCGGTGCTCGGCTACTTCGAGCAGCACGGGCTGATGGGCTACTGGCGCCAGCACGTGGGGCATGCGATCGGCCTGCGCAACCACGAGGCGCCGTTCCTCGACGTCGGCGACCCCACCGTGATCGAGCCGGGCATGGTCTTCACCGTCGAGCCTGGTGTCTACGACGCGCAGGTCGGCGGCTTCCGTCACTCCGACACGGTCGTCGTCACCGGCGAGGGCATCGAGATCCTGACGGACTACCCGCGCGACCTCGAGAGCCTGACGATTCCCGTCTAGGTTTCCGCGTCGAAGCCCTCGAGCGTCGCCTCGAGCAGCGTCGGCAATGTGCGGAGGTTGTAGCCGCCCTCGAGCACGACGGCGTGCCGCGGTGCGAGTTGCGTCGCACGACGCGCCAGCTCGCGGAAGCCGTCGGCCGAGAGGCGCATGTCGGCGAGCGGGTCGTCGACGTGGGCGTCGAAGCCGCACGACACGAGCAGCAGCTCCGGCTCGAACCCGTGCACCGCATCCTCGACCGTCTGCCACGCGTGGAGGTAACCGTCGTCGCCGGTCCCGGCTTCGAGGGGGATGTTCACGACCGTCTCGCCCTGCTCGTAGGGGCCGCCGGTGCCGGGGTAGAACGGCCACTGGTGGAGGGAGACGAAGAGGATCGACGGGTCGTCGGCGACCAGGTCCTCGGTGCCGTTGCCGTGGTGCACGTCCCAGTCGACGATCGCGACGCGCTGCAGCCCGAGCTCCGCCTGGGCCCAGCGTGCTGCGATCGCGATCGAGCCGAACAGGCAGAACCCCATCGCGCGGCCGCGTTCGGCGTGGTGGCCGGGAGGGCGGGCGAGCGCGAAGCCGTTGCGGCGCACCGCCTCGATCGCGCAGCCCGCGGCGAGCAGCGCGGCCTCGTAGGTCGTCTCCGTGCAGATCGTGTCCGGGTCGAGGAAGCCCCGGGTCGTCTGCACCTGCGCCAGCAGGTCGGGTGTGTGGCAGCGGAGGACGTCCTCCTCGGATGCGGGCACGCACTCGACGAACGGGAAGTGCTCGTGCAGGACCGCGATGCGCTGCTGCGACTCCGGGTGCGAGCCCGTCGGGTGGAGGTAGGCGAACGCGCTGTGGCTTACGAGCTCGATTCCCTGACCGCCTCGAGGATCTCGGCGAGCGGGCGGTCGCCTCTGGAGCGCCCGATCAGGTAGGCGAGGAGCGGCGCGTTGCGGCGGTCGTCGCTCTCGTGGGCGGCGATCCGCGCGATCTTCAGCAGGGCGTCGGCGTCCTCGTCGGAGAGCTGCTCGTTGCTTCCGATCGCAGCGGCGACGCGCTCGAGCCACTCGTTCACGCGAGCGACTCTAGCCGCCCGGCGAGGTTCCCCAGTCCGAGTTCCGACGCGTGCTTCGCCGCGCCGGCCCAGTCGGGCGGCGTCGGGTGCAGGTCGGGCAGGGGCGCGCCTGCGTCCATCGTCGCGATGCGGCGGTACAGGCGGAGCTCATCGGCGAGCTGAGGGAAGCGCCCGTCGGCGAGCGCCTGCTCGAGCGACCCGTGCTGCTTCAACACGTCGGCGGCCTTCTTGGGGCCGACGCCGGGCGCGCCGGGGATCTTGTCGGACGGGTCTCCGCGCAGCGCGATGAAGTCCGGCACCTGCGGTGGGTCGACGCCGTAGCGCTCGCGCACCTCGGCCGGGCCGATGCGTGCGAGCTCGGAGACGCCCTTCACCGGTTGCAGGATCGTGACGCGGTCGGAGACGAGCTGGAATGCATCCCGATCCGAGGTGGCGACGAGCACCGGTCCCGGCCATGCGTTCGCCGCGGCGGCGAGAAAGTCGTCCGCCTCGTAACCGGCTCCCTTCGCAGCGAGGAAGCCGAACGAGCGGACGACGTCCGGTAGCAGCGCGAGCTGCTCGAGGATCGAGTCCTCGAACTCGCGCCCCGACTGATAGCCCTCGAGCTCTTCGTGGCGGTAGGTCGGCACCTCGAGCGTGTCCCACGCGACGAGCACCGCCTCCGGCTGCTCGGCGTCCCACAGTCGCATGAGGAAGTTGGCGAAGCCGACGATCGCGTTCAGGCGGATCTGCTTCGGCAGCGCGTGGTAGGCGCGATGCGCGAGCGAGTCGCCGTCGACGGCGAGCAGCGTGCCGCTCACAGAGACGCCTCGAGCTCGTGAATCGCCGCCATCAGACGATCGGTCGCGACCTGCGGCGTCGGATCGTCGCTCGTGTCGATCGGAGGCCCGTAGCGGACGCGCCACCGCTCGAGCCGGCGCAGGCCGTTCGTGCCCTTGATCCCCGCCGGGACGAGCGGGACGCCGGCTTCTAGCGCGATCCGCGCAGCGCCCGTATGCGCCTGCGCCTCATAGCGCTTGCGCATGCCTTTCCGCCTGCGCGTCCCTTCCGGGAACATCGCGATCGCATACCCGTCGCGAGCGAGCTGCACCGCCGTGTCGATCGCGTCGCGGTCGGCCCGGCCGCGGTGCACCTTGAAGCCGCCGGCGCCGGCGATGAGGAGGGAGAGCGGGAACCAGAACAGCTCGGACTTCGCCATGAAGCGCACGAAACGACGCGGCCAGAGGTCGAACGCGAGCGGCCAGGGATCGAGATTCGAGACGTGGCCGGCGGCCAGCACGTAGCCGCCATCGGCGGGCAGATACTCGCGTCCAGCCGCGCGATAGCGGAACAGGAGGCGTATCACCGGCCACGAAAAGACCGCCACTGCGTGATAGAGAGCTGTCGGCTGAGCGGGACCTGCCACCGGCGGCGAGTATCGCGGACCCGGCCGGCGACGCTAAGGTGGCGCGCGAAATGACCTCAGGAACTGGGAAGAAGCTCGTGATCGTCGAGTCACCTGCGAAGGCGAAGACCATCGCGGGCTATCTCGGCTCGGACTACGTCGTCGAGTCGTCGATCGGCCACATCCGCGACCTACCGCACAACGCGAGCGAGATCCCCGCGAAGTTCAAGGGGGAATCGTGGGCCCGGCTCGGCGTCAACGTCGACAAGGAGTTCGAGCCGCTGTACGTCGTCGACTCGCGGAAGAAGAAGGTCGTCTCCGACCTGAAGGCCAAGCTGAAGGGCGTCGACGAGCTCCTGCTCGCGACGGACGAGGATCGCGAGGGCGAGGCGATCGCCTGGCACCTGCGTGAGGTGCTCGACCCGAAAGTGCCGGTGCGCCGGATGGTGTTCCACGAGATCACGCGTCCCGCGATCGAGCGCGCTCTCACCGAGACGCGCGACATCGACGACCGCCTGGTCGACGCGCAGGAGACGCGTCGCATCCTCGACCGGCTCTACGGCTACGAGGTCTCGCCGGTCCTGTGGCGCAAGATCATGCAGGGGCTCTCCGCAGGGCGCGTGCAGTCCGTCGCAACGCGGCTCGTGGTCGAGCGCGAGCGCGAGCGGATGCGCTTCGTCGCCGCGGACTACTGGGACCTCGTCGCCACGTTCGACCCGGGCTCGTTCACGGCGCGACTCGCGTCGGTCGACGGCCGCCGCGTCGCGCAGGGCCGTGACTTCGCCCAGGACGGGTCGCTCCGCACCGAGGGTGCGCTGCAGCTGCGCGAGGACGAGGCGCGAAGCCTTGCCGCGGCGCTCGAGGGCACGGCGTTCACGGTCGCGTCGGTCGACGAGAAGCCGTACACGCGGCGCCCCGCGCCGCCGTTCATGACCTCGACCCTCCAGCAGGAGGCGGGGCGCAAGCTGCGTCTCTCCGCGCAGCAAACGATGCGCGTCGCGCAGCGCCTGTATGAGAACGGCTTCATCACCTACATGCGCACCGACTCGACGACGCTGTCGGAGTCGGCGCTCGCGGCGGCCCGCGACCAGGCGCGGACGCTCTACGGCGCCGACGCCGTGCCGGATGCGCCGCGGCAGTACAACCGCAAGGTCAAGAACGCGCAGGAGGCGCACGAGGCGATCCGCCCGGCGGGCGACCGCTTCCGCACCCCGGACGAGGTGCGCGGCCAGCTGAGCGGCGACGAGCGGAGCCTGTACGAGCTGATCTGGAAGCGCACGCTCGCCTCCCAGATGGCCGACGCCCGCGGGCAGACCGTGTCGGTGCGGATCGCCGGGACCGCGAGCGACGGACGGGTCGCCGAGTTCGCGGCGGCCGGCACGGTGATCACGTTCCGCGGCTTCCTGCTCGCCTACGAAGAGAGCCACGACGAGCCGTCGGGCGACGACGAGGAGCGCCTGCTGCCTCCGCTCGCGGCCGGCGACGACCTGGCAGCCACGGCGATCGATCCGGACGGACATACGACGTCGCCCCCGGCGCGCTTCACCGAGGCAAGCCTCGTGAAGGCGCTCGAGGACCGCGGCATCGGCCGGCCGTCGACCTACGCGGCGATCATGGGCACGATCCTCGACCGCGGGTACGTCCGCAAGCAGGGCCAGGCGCTCGTGCCGGAGTTCCTTGCCTTCGCCGTCGTCAACCTGCTCGAGGGCCATTTCCCACGGCTCGTCGACTACGCATTCACCGCGCAGATGGAGGACGACCTCGACGAGATCGCCTCCGGCGAGGAGCGGGGCAACGACTGGCTGCAGCGCTTCTACTTCGGCGGAGACGACGACGCCGGGTTGAAGGAGCTGGTCGAGGGCCGGCTCGGCGAGATCGACGCGCGCGAGGTGAACACCGTCGAGCTGCCGGGCACGGACATCGTCGTGCGGGTGGGGAGGTACGGCCCGTACCTCGAGCGCGGCGAGGAGCGGCAGACGCTGCCGCCGGACATCGCTCCCGACGAGCTGACCCCGGAGCGCGCCGAGGAGCTGCTGAGCCAGGGCAAGCAGGAGCACGAGCTCGGCGTCGATCCGGAGAGCGGCCGCACGGTGGCTGTCCGCAACGGCCGGTACGGCCCCTATGTGACCGAGCTCGTCGAGGGTGACGACAAGCCGAGGACGGCGTCCCTTTTCCGCACGATGTCGCCGGAGACGGTGACCCTCGAGGACGCGCTGCGGCTGTTGACCCTGCCGCGTACGCTCGGCGAGTCGGACGGGGAGGAGGTCGTCGCCACCAACGGACGCTACGGCCCGTACGTCAAGAAGGGCAAGGAGTCCCGCTCGCTCGAGTCAGAGGAGCAGCTCTTCTCGATCACGCTCGAAGAGGCGCTCGCGAAGCTCGCCGAGCCGAAGCAGCGGGGCCGCCGGTCGGCCGCGCCGCCGCTCCGCGAGCTGGGCGACGACCCGGTCAGCGGCAAGCCGGTCGTGCTGAAGGAGGGGCGGTTCGGGCCGTACGTCACCGACGGCGAGACGAACGCGAGCCTCCGCGCCGGCGACGCCGTCGAGACGATCACCCCCGAGCGGGCGGCGGAGCTCCTCCAGGCTCGCCGTGAGCGAGGGCCGGCGCCGAAGCGGACCCGCAAGCGGTCGTAACGGGTCCGCAACAGCTCTGCCAACACTTTTCGGTTCCGAACGTCCATAATCAGGAGAGCCCGCGCAGGGAATCTCCTGCCGTCGCCCCACGTTCGTAATTGGGGAGTACCCTGGCCGGGAAGGTTCCACGTGCCGCCCGCAGAATCGAAAGGACATCGAGTCTCCGTTGACCCAGAGCCAGCTGAACGAACTGCTTGAGAGCGAGAGCGCCCGCGCGCTGATCGAGGCGGGTGAGGAGCGCGGCTGGGTCGAGCCCGCCGAGCTCGAGGCGTTCGCGGTCGAGAACGACCTCGGCGATCCGGACGTGCAGGAGGTGCTGCGCGAGCTCGAGCGCATCGGCCTCGAGGTGCGCGAGCCCGTCACCGAGGAGAAGAACGCGAAGGCCCAGCCGGAGCCGGTCATCTACGAGGCCGACAGCCCGTCGGGCGCCGGCGACAGCCTGCAGCTCTTCCTCGCGGACGTCGGCAAGCACAAGCTGCTGACCGCCCACGAGGAGGTCGTGCTCGCGAAGGCGATCGAGCGCGGCGATGCGCGGGCGAAGCGTCGCATGATCGAGTCGAACCTCCGGCTGGTCGTCTCGATCGCGAAGGGTTACCGGGGTCTCGGCGTGCCGTTCCTCGATCTGATCCAGGAAGGGACGCTCGGCCTCAACCGTGCAGTCGAGAAGTTCGACTGGCGGCGCGGCTACAAGTTCTCGACGTACGCAACCTGGTGGATCCGCCAGTCGGTGCAGCGCGCCGTGGCGAACCACGCGCGGACGATCCGCGTGCCGGTGCACGTCGTCGAGCGCCAGCAGAAGCTTTCGCGTGCGGCGCGCCGGCTCGAGGTCGAGCTCGGCCGCGACGCGACGAAGGAAGAGCTGGCCGAGGCGACCGGGCTGCCGCTCCAGCATGTCGAGGAGGCGCTCTCCGCGGCGTCCGCGTCCGTCTCGCTGAACCAGACGGTCGGCGCGGACGACGAAGGCGAGCTCGGCGATCTGTTCGCCGACCGCGAAGCCGCCGATCCGTTCGACGAAGCCGAGGAGTCGCTGCGCCGCCAGAACATCCGGAAGGCGCTCGACGCGCTGCCGGAGCGGGAGCGGCGGATCCTCGAGCTGCGGTTCGGTTTCGACGGTGAGCCCTGGACGCTGGAGGCGATCGGGCACGAGCTGGATCTGACGCGTGAGCGGGTCCGCCAGCTCGAGGGCCAGGCGCTTTCCCGTCTCGCGGCGCTGCGCGAGTTGGCCGGTCTCGCCGCCTAGAGACGATCCCGGGCAATCCGGCTCGGCCGCCGCGAGCCGTATTCCTGAGCCGGTCAGGCTGCAGGCGCTCCACCCGTTCCGGGAACTGCCCACGCCGCCTTCGTTCGAGGGCATCGAGCAGGACGGAGTGCTGATCGTGATCAACCCGTGGCCTGGGGCCCAGATCGTCGAGCCACTCGCTCCTGACCTCGACGTCGCTGCGGCGGTGGGGACGGTGCGAGAGATCGTCCGCTCGCGCGGCAAGCCGATCGCCGGCTGGTGGATCGCGCCCGAGCACGATCATCTTGCCCCGATGCTCGAGGAGCTCGGGCTGGTCAACGAGGACACCCCCGGCTTCGAGGCGGTCGAGAACGCGATGGCGCTCGTCTCGGCGCCGTCCGGTGCGGCCGTGAACGACGTCGAGGTGAGGCTCGTCCAGTCGTTCGAAGAGTACGAAGCCGCAGCGAAGCTGGCGGAGGAGGTGTTCGGGCTCCCGCCGATGCCGGCGGAGGAGCGCCGACAGCGCTACGAGGAGATGCGTGCCTCGGCGACCGGTCGGCAGCTGATCGCCTCGGTAGAGGGTCGCATCGTTGGGAGCGCGTTCGCCGCACTCGGCGCCGCAGCGGTCAACCTCTTCGGCGGCGGTGTGCATCCCGACGCGAGAGGACGCGGTGTGTATCGCGCGCTCGCCCTCGCCCGGTGGGATCTGGCCGTCGAGCGCGGCACTCCGGCGCTGACGGTGCAGGCGGGGCGCATGTCGCTGCCGATCTGCGAGAGGCTCGGCTTCCAGCTGGTCGAGCCGGTCAGGCTCTTCGTCGATCGTCTCGATCGCTAGCAACGTGCTAGCGTCGTGCCACCATGGCGACGCTGCACGTCCGGAACGTTCCCGACGAGCTGTATGAGGAGCTTCGAGCGACGGCAGAGGCCGACGGCCGCTCGATCGGCGCCGAGGCGGTCATTCTGCTGCGCCTGGCGCTCTCCGCGCGGACTTCGACCTACGAGGGGGTGCGGCGCGCGCTGGGAGAGGCGAGATCGCCCTTTCTCCGGCGCTACGCCGAGTCGGCCAAGGAGCTCGTTCTGCGAGCGCAGGCGCTCGCAGCCGAGCTCGGTGCGCCCGAGGTGACGCCGGCCCACGTCCTCCTCGCGATGCTGGAGGACGACGTGCTGGCGCCCGTGCTCGTCGGGCGTGGGATCACGGTCGAGTCGGTGCGGGCTGCGCTCGTCGTCGGGGAGCCGCGCAGGGGGCCGACGCCGCTCTCGGACGATGCTCGCCGGATGCTCGAACGGGCGCTCGTGGCGTCGCTCGACGTCGAGTGACGGGGCTACCGGAACGGATCGAGCTTCGCGGCCGCATCGTCCGGCTCGAGCCGATCGCCGAGCGCCATCGCGAGGGGTTGCGCGAGGCGGCCGAGCGCGACCCCGAGATCCATCGGTATACGAACATGTACTCGCTCGGCTTCGACGGGTGGTTCGATCTGGCGCTGGCGAACGAGCGCGAGGTCCCGTACGTCGTGCACGTCAGGGACCGCCCGGTCGGCTCGTCGCGCTATCTGAACGTCGAGCCTGCCCACCGGAGGCTGGAGATCGGGTGGACCTGGCTCGAGCGGGCGCAGTGGGGGTCGGGGGCGAACGTCGAGGCGAAGTATCTCCTGCTCCGGCACGCCTTCGAGGACTGGGACGCGATGCGCGTCGAGTTCAAGACGGATGCGCGCAACCTGCGTGTTCGCGGCGCACTGCTCGGGGTAGGGGCCCGCTTCGAGGGGATCTTCCGCCGGCACATGATCCTGCCGGACTCGATCCGCGACTCCGCGTGGTACGCAATCCTCGACGAGGACTGGCCGCGGGTCAGGCCGATGCTCGAGGAGAAGATCGCCCGGCACGTCGGATGAGGTGCGGGCCGGCGGTCGCCTCCGTTCGCGCCCAGCCGGGCGACGACGCCGAGCAGGTGACGCAGCTGCTGCCGGGCGAGCCGGTCGACGTCGAGATCGAGGTCGACGGCTGGGCGCGCGTGCTGACGTGCTACGCCTACCCGGGCTGGGTGAGGAGCGAGGCGCTCGAGCCGGGCGACGCCGCTCTTCGTCCCGATCATCCTGGCCCGCCGGTCGAGGCGGCCAGGGGTTATCTCGGTGCTCCGTATCTCTGGGGCGGGCTGACGGAGTTCGGGATCGACTGCTCGGGTCTCGTGCACATGGCCTACCGGCGGACCGGCCGGATCGTTCCGCGAGATTCACACCAGCAGGACGCGGCCGCCTTCGAGGTCGAGGATCCCGTTCTCGGCGATCTCGTCACCTATGGCGACCCCGTCGACCACGTCGCGTTCTGGCTCGGGGACGGAAAGATCCTGCACGCGACCGGCCGGGCGGGTGTGTCGGCGGTGGTCGCCGAGCCGGAGCCGGAGGAGCTCCGGGCGCGTCGGCGGGGCTTCCGCCGGCTCTGAGCGGCCGGCCGACTCACTCGTTCGGGTGGTGTGGGGGTAAAGCAGGGGCCATGGGCCGCCGATAGCCCGTCCGTGGACGCTGCACAGCGCAATGAAATCCTGACCCGGTAC
>Ga0335071_10004715_pt1 | contig 14231 bp, 6 predicted proteins | sample Lox_Sample_15_FD_206724 | JGI IMG/M metagenome (GOLD analysis project Ga0335071, IMG submission 206724) | Soil microbial communities from Loxahatchee National Wildlife Refuge, Florida, United States - Lox_Sample_1.5 | ecosystem: Environmental > Terrestrial > Soil > Wetlands | place: USA: Florida... | reverse complement strand
TGCAGGCCCCGGCAAGCTAAACCTATCGCCGGTATGGGATGCGACATTCGATGCCGCCAAGCGTCACAACCTCGGCGTCGGCTTTCGAATTCAGCTATCGAGCCCGAATATCCAGCCAAAAAAGCTGGCGTTACCCGACTTCCTGCGCGAGAAGGTTCCGGTCGCTAACATCGGTCACAGATCGAAAGAACACCGCACTGGCTTCGATTTCTATGAGCCGCGCTACGATCATCCGGAATTTCAAAAAGCGTTCACCGATTTAAACGACTTGCTGGCGGCGCAATTCGATGGCGATCCGCACCTTGAGTTCATGGACTTGATGATGTACGGATTCTGGGGCGAAGGTCACACAAACGACATTCCAAGCCCATTCCCAGACTATCTGACCGCGGAGAAAACCTTCGTCCAGATGACCAAATTGCAACTGGAAACCTGGAAGAAAACTCCTCTTGCCGTCAACACTGAGCCCGATATCAGCAGCGTTGGCAACCGGCAGGTTCAGGACATGGCGATTCGAGCAGGCTGCTGGTTGCGCTCCGACAGTCTGATCATGGATGAGCCAATTCAAATCGAGGAATTGAGTCATCGTCCTCCCTGGTGCGCCATCGTCATGGAAGACGGCGAGAATCGTCATCACGTCCTGCCGGAGTTCGCGGCCGAAGAAAAGGATTGCCTGAGCAAGCTGCCCGATTCGATGCTGATGTTTGTGGGACCAGACGACGAAGCGCAGTCCCATGATGATTATCCGCACAAGATCGGCGGGCCGCTCGAATTGCCATATCGCGAATGCGCAGGGTATCACGCGCTGGACATTGGCACGAACTACTTCGGGCTCTGGACCGAAGCCGATAATGTCCGCCGCTATTACGAAAAATACCCGGATTCTCTTCGTGCTATGGAACAAAGGCTTGGTTACCGCGTGCGCCCCTCCCTAATCTGGCAGAGAAAGCGTTACGACACCATGGAGCTGATCGTTGGTGTCATGAACGATGGTGTGGCAGGAGTTCCGGGAGTGCTCGGCGTTTACGCTGAAACTCTGGATGGCCGGGTGAAGATCGGGGGCAACCTCGACGCAGGCCAGCCCTACGCCGGAAGTCTGCGTCAGTGCTCGCTCCTTCTCCCCAGAGATATGGATGGTCAGCAGGTAAAGCTGCGCGCCGAGTTAGAAGTAAAGGGCGTACGACGTCCCATCCGTTGGGCATGTCATGAGCGAACCAACTCCGACGGATCGCTAACCATTCGTCTGAAGAAGGGCAGCGACCCCGACTGGAAAAAGGGAGTTTAAGAATTTCCTCGCGCGACATGGATTGGACAGCACCAGTTCGGACCAGCTTACAGTTGAGCTTGATCGCAAAAATGCCGCGGATGGATCACTATCGCCGGACTATGTGGAGGCGCGATCCGCCCACAATTGTTTTGCCGAGTCTAAGCACGCCGCTGTGGTTGGTTACCACATGCGACTGCTCCGTCTCAACTCCTGGCGGTGCGGCTGCCGGGGAGGATGGCACGTTCGGCCCGTAGAAGCGCAATTCGTAGACTGAATCGGGCGATAGGCGAAACACCATGAGCGATGCGCAGTGTATCTCCGGGAACGACACTTCCCCACCGTGGCAGGCAAATTCTGATGTGGCAAACAGGACGCACGGCCCTTGTTCCGCGGCCGCTCCGGCAAAGTTGCTGCCGTCAATGCGCACAATGGGTGTCTTCCCAGTCGAGCCCACATCCCCAATCTCAAGAACGTGCAGAAAGAAATCTTCTCGCGCAGGCACGGACGGAGACACTTCGATGCGCCACGCGCCGGGCACAACATTCTTTCGGTTCGACGGCGAGATTTTGGAAAAGTCATCCCCCCAGAATGCCTTCCACATGCGCACGAGTTCAGGATCCTGTGGCAAGGGACCGCCTTCGGCGGGTTCAGTTGGCCAGTTTTTGCCGCTTCCCCAAGGGCCTCCTTCCTCGTCGCCGGGAGTATAGAAATCCTGCCCGGGACCGCCGCGTCGGACAATCACGCGATCGCGAGGCAGCAGCGAATGCACCCGCAGTTCGCCTTTGCCTTCCTGAAACAAAAAGGTGCGGGCATTCTCGAAGGTTCTCGATTCAGCAATCTCCTTCCCGACCTCTTGATCAACGGCGGGCTTGTTTACACCATGCAGCAGCCACACTTTGCGAAAAGCAGCGTCCGTGCTGACTACGCGGTCAAAGACAAATAGGAGATTGCGCAGCGGAGCATAGACAATCTCGCGAGTGAACTTCTGCATCTTCTCGCGGGAATATGCCTTGGTGGCATCGCCAAGAGCATAGTGATATTGGCCCGGCAAATAGTCGACGATACTCATCGTGCCTAAGTCCCAGACGTCGCGTGTATTCTGCCAGTCCCTCGGACTGCGAATCGTGTTCCAATAGCGGGAAGAATCCATACGCTGGCCACCGTCATTGGCCGCGGGCAACAGGTTCTCGGACCAGAAGAACTTCTCCGCGGGATCGTACACCAGCACCGAGTTGTGCGCGATGGTACGGCGGTAGTAATTCAGATAGTGCGGACTTTCACTGTCGGTATAGTCAGCGCCGCTGTCGATCGCTAGATAGCCGCGATGGTAGATGTTGATCTGATTCTGATCGAGATGCTGATGTTTGGCCAGATAGGGGCCGCAGTCGAATTCGATCCAGGTAGAGTCGGGCTTCCATCCATCGCGAACGACGAGGTGGCCGACTCCGGGAAAATAGCGCTGTCGTGGAAGTTCCTTTTCAGCGGCAAGCGCGGGGTTACGCGGTGTGACCTCCGGGTCATTCCAGAGGAATTCGAGCACTGGCAAATTCCATTCCTTTGCGAAGAATCCGCTTTCCCGCAACAACCAGGCGCTATAAGGGTCCTTAAAGCGGTTAACAGCGTATCCGATCACCGAGGTGTCTCGACCATCCAACACGGGATATTCATTGTCCCCCTCGCGCGAAGGCGTGCCGTCGGGAAGCAGCTTGTAGAGATATGTGTCACCGATATTGCGGAAGACTGAATAGTGATGCGCGGGGTCGACGCCGATCGTAGTGCGCTGTAACTCGGCGAGCAGGGTCAAGCACGCCCAGGTGATACGCATGTAGTCCATGGACTCGTGATAGCTTCCCTGGGGCGTAGCGAATTCTGTGGTCTCCAAAACATTACTGAAACAGTTTCTGACTTTTTCCTGAAAGCTCTCACACCGGTTCTGACATCCCTCGTAGCCGGCCAGGGCGGCAGAAACAAATGCCGGGAGCGAAAGGTAGCGCAGAGCGTAATTGTGGTAGGAAAACTCACCGGGCTCGGCAAAGTCCGGGGTCGCGAGCACCGCGGTTGCACCATCCATCAACGTCTCTGCGATCCGATCGCGAATGTCAGCGGTAAAACCCGGGTAGTCGAACAACCAATCGAATGCCAAAGACCAGCGCGCGTAGTCCGCCCAGGAGCGGCTCGGCCTCGCCGCTTTTGAGAGATGAGCGTTTTGCATGGCACTGAGAGCTTTTTCTGCAAAGCCCCTATCGCCCGTCAGTTGCCAGGACAGCGCCCAACCTTCCATGTCATCAGAAGGCCTCATCCCACGGGCATACCGCATCTTCAGTAATTCGAGTCCGGTAAATGGATCTGCTCGGGAGATCAGCAGGCGCGGCCGGCTCGTGACGGTTTCGGAGTCCGCCTTTACGACCGCCAGCCCAATCGCCGCTCCGATGCCGACCATGAAGTCTCTTCGTTTCATACTTTGCCTCTCGCATCTCCCGAAAAAGCAAACACAAGTATACGAAAGCGCAGGGTTGAAGGAATTTCCTTTTTGTTTTCGTGGCGGAATACATCAACCTCATACTTTTCAGCAGCTTACCTTCATATTGCAGTGCTGTATAGACGCCAAAATCAGGTTTCGTTTGTTTTGCTCTCAGGCACTGTATAAAATAGACGCGTCAGGCGCCCACTCCACATGCCTGCAAGGAACCGAATATGGCGTCCCGGGATTCGCGCCTTTTAGCCGAGCAACGCAGGCGCAAAATACTTGAATTTATCGAGCAGAAAGGGCAAATCACGGTCCGCGAAATCGCCGATCGATTTTCAGTATCTGCCGTGACGGCGCGCGGCGACTTGGATGCCCTGTGTTCCGAGAACCTCGCGATTCGTTCTCATGGCGGCGCTGTTCGTAAACTGGAAGCGGGCCGAGATAGCCATAGTTCCTCCAGGGAATCCCAGCGCTATGCAGAGGTAGCTCGCGCCGCGAAAGTCAGCTTGAGCGCGGTATCACAGATCGCCAACGGGAATACGAAAGTCCCCCCTGCGGTGCAGGCCTCGGTTCTAGCCGCCGCACGAGACCTAGGCGTCAACCTGACAGGGCGCGCGGCAAACCGCACCATCACATTCATTCTCGGAAACCGCGATACCGTCAACGAATTTCAGTCGAAGATTCTGCTGGGTGCCGAAGGGTATTGCACGGGGAGGGACTGGGCTCTCCATTTCGTTTCTTTTCGCTCCGATTTAAATGCGCCTCTGAGCAGCGTGAGCCTTCCGGAAGTCTTGACGTCAACGAATCGGCCGTGCGGGGTCATCCTGAGTGGGACGCACTCTGCCAATATTCTTGCGGCACTCTCTGAAAAGAAAATCCCCTTCTCGCTTGTCGGCAACAACATCGTAGGGGAATGGCAACCGGAGCAATATGATTGCGTTTTCACCGACGACGTGCGGGGATCCGCCGATATCACGCGCTATCTCATCACGCAGGGACATCGCAACATCTGGTACATCGGGAACCAAAGGCTGCCCTGGTTCGCGCGATGCGCTCGGGGGTATCGACAGGCCATGAAAGAAGCGGATCTCGAGCCTCGATTCAGCGAGATCGGTTCGGAAGACCGCGAACTCGGATACTTGGCGGTGAAGGCCTTGCTGGCCAGCGGCGAGCGCCCAACCGCACTGTTTGTTGGCACGGATCAAGCCGCGTCCGGCGTATACCAGGCTCTGCAGGAGTCGGGAATCCGAATCCCCGACGACATCAGCGTGGCAGGTTTCAACGACACGATTGGCGAAGTCTTACATCCGGGGCTGACAACAGTCCGCGAGTTTCCCAAGGAGTTGGGTGTTCATCTGGCAGAGTTTACGTTGCGACGGATTCAGGAACCAGATCTTGCGCCGCAACAACTCGTCATGCCCACTGAACTGATCCGGCGCGAAAGCGTGCGGCAGATCTCCGCGGGACACTCGTACGTTTCTTCCCTGGCTCTGCAAGAACACACCCTGTGAACACGAGCGTGTCTTCTAAGATCATGCGGATCTCCTGGCTACGCGCATTCTCGATTGTCATTCTCCTACTCACTTCACTGCCCTCCATCGGCCAAGCGACCCCTCCGGAGAATGCCTTCAAGGTATTACCTGCTGTGCCTGAGGGCCCGCAGATCACGCCGTTCCTGCAATACCAGACCGACATGGCATGGAGACAGGACGAGGCGCGACTTGCCGCCTGGCGCAACGTGAACAGCGAGTCCGACTTGATTCGCCTGCAAGATGAATTGCGGAAAAAACTGCTGGCGATGATCGGCGGGCTTCCGACCGTCAGAACTCCCCTGCATGCGCGCATCACGGGCAGGGTTCCTATGGCGGGATTTCACATCGAGAAGTTGATCTTTGAAAGCCTTCCAGGAGTTTATGTCACGGCTCTTCTTTATGTGCCGGATAACGGCTCTGGGCAAGAGACAACGAAACATCCAGCCATTCTTGTTCCAGCCGGACACGCTTCCAACGGTAAGGATCATTACCAGGCCCTCTGTCAGCGATTGGTTCAGCGCGGATATGTAGTCCTTGCCTGGGACCCGGTCGGTCAAGGCGAACGAAGCCAGTTCTGGGATGCGAAGTCGAGGAAGAGCCGTTACAACCTGATATGCGCCGAGCATGCGGTCTTGGGCAATTTAGCGTACCTGGCAGGCACGAATCTGGCACGCTGGGAAATATGGGACGGTTTGCGGTCGTTCGATTATCTACTTACGCGCCCCGAGGTCGACCCCGACCGCATCAACATCACAGGCACGAGTGGAGGCGGCTTTCAGGCCATGCATATCGCGGCGTTGGAGCCGCGCATCAAAGTCGCCGCGATCTCCTGCTACATCACTGCGCTCCCGATGCGAGTCCACAACCGCATCTTCAAGGATCCTGATAGCGACCCCGAACAGGATTTGTACGGCATGATCTCGGATGGGATCGATCACGCGGGCTTATTACTGCTGATGTATCCGCGCCCTGTATTCGTCGCGGCCGCCGTACTCGACTTCTTTCCGATCGACGGCACGGACAAAACATTTCACGAGCTAGAGGGGATCTATTCGCGGTTTGGGCACGCGGATCGTATTTCCATGATCGAGGGCTACCACGGTCATGAGTTTTCTACTGGCAACCAGGAGGCTGCCTTCGCGTTTCTTGATCGTTTCAACCAGTTGCCGGCGGTGCGAACTCTCGCGCCGGTCAAGGAATTCGACGATAAAGCAGTGCAATGTAGCACATCCGGACAGATCATGGTCGATATGGAGGATGCGAAGCCTCTCACCGATTTGATACGGGACTACTATATCGAACGCAAAGGACAACAAACGGGTTCAATCCGGGACCTCTATTTCGGACGGGGATATCCTGGAATCAACTCATGGAAAGTAATTCCTTACAACAACGGAGGCTCCGCGGAAAGCGTCGTTGCATGGGAGAAAAGCGGCAGTTCTACATTTGAGCACGTTGTAATTGACCGTTACGCCCTACACCACAGCCGCGGCCTCGTCATCCCGCTGCTACACATTTACAATCCGGAGAATCAAGGCAAGCATTGGCTGATGTGGTTTACCAAAGATGGCAAGGCGGACCTTAGGAACTGGCCGGAGATACGTAAACAAGTCGACGCCGGAAGCGATGTCGTCACATTCGATTTCCGGGGATTGGGCGAAGCCCGCATGCGTTACAAGGCTATCTCAGAGGACGACCCATCTTTGGCGTTACTTGATGATGAGCAAGCATACGTCAATTCGCTTTCCAGCGTGCTGGCGGATTACGTTTACAACTCGCTGTTGACAGGCAGACCTTACTTTCTGCAGATGATTGAAGATGCCGAAATCGCTTTGCGGTTCTCGCGGGAGACATTGCACGCAAACGCGGTTTCAATCACAACTGATCCGCAGAGTACCGTTCTTGCAGACGCCATCGCCCGCACGATCCCGGAAGTGGCCCTTCCTCCCTATCCCGCGAGGGACTTGATGAAATGGTCCACTCTCGTAACCGAGCGTCGAGAGCAGTGGCCGATACAGTACCTGCTGCCGGGCGGAGCCTATATCCAGTAGCTGGCTCCCCATGCGCCAGTTGATTACGCTCGATGCGCAAAACACACCGCCAATCCACCAGCGCAATTTACGAAAACACAAGTTCGGCTGGAACTTGGACGCGGGATTCTGCATCTACGACAGATTACGTCGTGGTCGGAACCGTTGACGTTAGCAGAGCCGCCGAATCTGTATCGAGATAAAGGGTGACGTTCGGATGCGTTCGCAAGATCGATGCTGGGACCATAGGAGAGATATCACTCTCCAGCGAGTTCTTGACCGCGTGGGCTTTCCGCTCATCGGGAACCACGACGATGATCTCCTTAGACCGCAGAATCTGCCGGACTGACATCGAAATTGCCTGCTTTGGAACTTCCTCCACGCTGGCAAACCAGCCTTCGTTGACTTGCTGCTGGCGACAAGCACGATCAAGGTCGACGATCAGGTAGGGATCCTCGATTTCGAAATCCGCCGGCGGATCGTTAAATGCCAAGTGCCCGTTTTCACCGATTCCTACGAAGGCCAGGTCAATCGGCGCTTTCTGCAGCTCCTTCCCGATCGTTCGGATGGAAGTCATGACGTCTCCGTCTCCATCAAGAAAATGGTAGCGGCTGATTCCTGTCCTATCCACCAGGCGCTCCAGCAGGTACTTCCGAAAGCTTGCCGGATGGGTAATCGGCAGGCCGACGTATTCATCCAGGTGGAATGCTTCGACGTTTTCCCACGCGAGGTCAGGCGCACTGGTGAGTGCATCGAGAAATTCAAACTGGGAGGCTCCAGTAGCAGCGATGATGCGCGCGGTCCGGTGTTGGCGAATCGCACTCCGCAACGATGCCGCCGCATGGCCGGCCGCAGCCTGCCCTAAACAATCCTTGTCCGCCAGAACCTTAATTTGCAACTGAGGCACTTTCTTTGCCCAACCTCCACGGAGGACACCTTCTTCCGCCAAACTCGTTCAGCACACCTCCCTTGCTGACGGGGTTACACCAGCAAGGATCTCGACGGCACGATATTGTTTTTGCATCTAGATCCCCAACATCCGTTTAGCGTTCTCATAGTAGATCTTGCTCAAAATCGAGTCCGGCAGGTTGATTCCATAGATTTTCCAGCGACCTTGCGGCGGTATTTTGGCTGGAGCGTAATCAAAATACTCATCGTCGGTTTCGAGGAAACGGAAATAGATTTCGTACAGCTTATCGTTGAACACCTGCTGCGGGTAGTCGTCGCCGTGAGGAGTCGCATCGGTCCCGAATAGAATGCGATCCTGGTGCTTATCGAAAAACCGGCGAGCCGTTCTGGGCTGGCGACCAAGCTCCCCGATCCTTGCGGCAATATCGACGCACATGTTCGGGAACCGGCCCAAGTTGCCTGACACGTTCTGCAGATCCTCCGCGAAGTTCCCCACATGCAGCACGATGAACTGCGTCTTAGGATGTTTCGCCATAACCCGATTGCGCGCTGCCAACAACTCGTCATTACTGGGAAAATCAGCGCCATAAAAAGACCAGTCGGGATGGTTGTTCAGTTCCTCGTATCTCTCATTGAAGCGATCGGTGGGCGTGAAGAACGCGATCGGATCGGAGACGTGAATCGCAACGGGCATGTTCAGTTGGCCGCAAGCATCCCACATGGGGTCGAAACGGGGATCGTCGATTCTCACGAGAGTTCCGGAAATGATGTTTTCGCGCAAGTAAAGGCCTAGCGTCTTCAGAATCTTCAGCCCTCTCGCGCCGTCCCGGTGAGCCTGTTCGATCGCCTGCGCCTGCAGTTTTGGATAATCCGCTTCTTTGAAGCGCGAGTAGGAGGGTTCCGTGAAGGTGTAGAACCGGCCGGGATATGCGCGGTCATATTTTGCTACCGTGTCGGCAAGTCCTTTCTCGTAGCCCCCGGTCAGATTCACCATGGCCCGGATGTTCTTGCGATCCATCACTGCGAGAAGTTCTTGCGGAGTTCCAAAGTATTGGCGGTCCGGAGAAAGTTCCACGCCCGCTTCGGACTTGGTCGAGACCGAAATATGGGTGTGGATATCGATGAGAGGAAACTTTGCCCGCTCAACGTACGACTCGTGCACGTGTAGCATGCTTTTAGGTTCGTAATGGGACAAGTCGAGAGGTTTCGGCGCGGAAGGATGTTCTGCTTGCGCCATGGCACCTGGTAGCGAGAGTTGCGAAGCTCCCGCAATCACTCCCGCCCCATAAAGCCACTGGCGGCGGTTCATGGAACCCCGTTTTTCATGTCTCATTTTTCATTGGCCCGGCTGGAGCGCAGGCGTTGCAATGTCGAGTGGCCTGTTCTCTCCACTCACGGAACCGTGCCATACACTCCCGCCAAAAGTTGTCACATAGATTTGATCATGGTCTTGCGGGTCGGGGATGACGCGGTGCGCCCACTTAAAGTTGAATCCCGGAATGCGAGACCAGGTTAATCCTCGGTCGGACGACTTCCAGACTGAGGACTCAAAACCGGCAGCATACAACAGTTTGGGATCACCTGGATCGATCGTAACATCATAGGTGTGCTCGTCCCGATCGAGTACCGATCGCCAGTCTTTGCCACCATTTTCGGAAAGGTAAATCCCTCCGCCTTCGCCGTGCTGCCCCGCAGCCCGCGCCCACGATGCGAGGTATAGCCGGTTCGGAGATTGAGGATCGACCGCCAGGCCATTCGGAGCATTCACGCCAGAGGGAAGTGCGATGCGCTCCCAATGTTCAGCGCCATCGGTCGAACGGTACAGAGCACCGTCCCCGGAATTGCCAATGCTTCCATCTTCCGAACGTCGCGCCAGCAGTACATACAGCGTGCCGTCTGAGCTGCGGGTTAAACGCCAAGCAAAAGGCTCGGATTGCGTAATCCCCTGATTCTTCAGGCTCCAGGTCCGACCGCTATCCACACTCTTGTAGACACCACGCCCGAATCCCGAGACATAAAGCACTCGTGCAGCAACAGGACTCGTGGGATCGAGCAGGATATGGGTTGCGGCGGTCTCGTCCATGCCTGCATTCGACTTCACCCAGGTCTTGCCGCCGTCGTCGCTGCGGCACACTCCTCCCTTGTAGGTCGAGACTGCAGTGTGCCTCCACATTTTGGGCCTGGGAAGATCGTGGGTGCCGCTGTTCACGCTCCAGGCCCGACCCTTCACCTTGGGGTCGAACACAATCCAGTAGGTCGTATTGGTCCAATCCTCGGGAACGCCCATCGTGGCGCTTGTCCAGGAGGCTCCTTGATCCTCGCTTCGGAACGCTCCTATGTCTGTATACGTGATGAAAATACGCTTCGAGTCGAATGGATCGAAGTGCACTCCATAAGTAGTCGTGACATCCAGTCCTACTGTTGTCCAGCCTTGGTCGTTGATCTTGCGCGAATACACCCCATTCCAGGTCGTACCTCCATCGGTCGTGCGGATAGTGCGGCCAAGATCGGTGGCGTAGGCAAGGTTGGGATCCTGGGTCGCAACAGTCATATTCAGCGGATTCTCGCCCCAGGTAACACCGAAACGTGGCGTAATCCAATCGTCATGGACGTTATCCGCTGGCGCTGAAGACTCTTTCCATACCAATTTCCAATCTGTGCCTGAATTCTCCGTCTTAGCCACTCCCAGCCAAGTTTTCCCATCGAGCGACAGATCGCTGTAAGAAGCATAGGCAGTTTCGGGTTGCTGAAAACTGGCCGCGATCGCGCGAACCCTGGCTCCTGCGCCGGGAAGCACGCAGTCACGCCAATGGACACCGCCATCGGTCGAGACAAATGTTCCCTTCTCCGATGCGAGGTAAATAACAGGTTCGGAAGCTGAGCTAAAGCCCAAGGCAACATCTAGCACCGGAACGGGAAAAGGTAAGGTCTTGATGTCAGACGCTGTCACAACGGCCAACACTTTCGCGCCGCCTACAAACAATCGACGCGAACTCTGCGGAGAATGCGGATCAATCCAAATCCTCCGTACGCTCGACGTGAACTCCGCCTGCTTCTGCCAGGTATTTCCCGAATCATGGGACACGAAGAGGCCGGGTTCATCACGCTTGCCGGCAGCGACGTAAAGAACGTGCGAGTCCGACGGGTCAATGGCCATTGCGAAGATGTCGCCCAAGGGGTCCCCGGGCGCCAAGATCGTCTCATCTGAGTGGTCGGAATTCATCTTCACACCACGCACGCTCGAAGGCGGCGGAGCGACGAGGTGCCATGTCTCTCCGCCATCCGTGCTGCGCCAAAGTCCCGTCGCATGCGCGTACATCGTTTTCGGATCAAGCGGATCGAAGACAAAGAAATTGACGACTCCGCGGAGATTAAACATCCGCCAAGTCCGGCCGCCGTCATGCGTTATGTACGAGCCAGTCATGTCACACGAAACGAGAACCGTATTCACGTCGTGCGGACTGATCGTGGGATTAAACATGGCGCCGCCGCCACCCGGGCCAATCACCCGGAAATTACCTGGCCGCTCCGCCCATGCGCTGGCCAGGCAGAGGACGAAGACAATCCCGACGGCGATTCTGAGTTTCATGGGTTCTCCCGGCGAAATCGGCTGCCCGAGTTTTAGGGCAGCCGTTCCCGAGCCACTGTTTACCGCTAGAAGGTGACCCTAAGCCGCAGACGAATTGTGCGACGGCTATCGACGCCCTCCTGCGGGAAAGTGGAATAAGCCCGTGCGAAATCAGAGTTCGGGTTCAGGCATAGGACGCCGATGTCATTGCCGCAATCAACACCAGTTTGAAGCGCTGGCTGCAGCGTGTTCGGATCCACTTTGATGTTAAAGCCTCCGAGATAAGAGAAGCTGTTGTCTCCGAAATCCTGATTCGGCATGCGAATAGGGTGATTGAAAATGTTGTCGAAGTCAGCGCCGAAGTTGGCATTCACACGTTCACCCAACTTGAAGTCTTTATGCAAGCCGAAATTAACTCCCCAGCCTCCGGGACCCCATAGCAGGTTCTTTCGGGCAATCGCACTGTTTGTGAATACATCGGCTCCCATAGGCGGAGGAGCAAAGGCATTGGGATCGAAGATTTCATCGCCCGCGTGCTGTTTGTAGTTGCCAACAATCATCGGCCGGTAGCCAATGTAGTCGTTGAAGTCGCCGAGGGCATCGATCGAGGTCGAAGCGATGTTTCCGGGACCCACCATGCGCGCGCTGTTGCCGCAATTGTCGCAAGTCCAGTACGGAGTAAATGCCGTGCCACTCTTAGCAAACATTTGAAACGTAGTCTGCCACCCGCCGATCACTGCATCCTCCCACTTCGAGAACCCGCTCCCGAATTTCCGATTTCGTCCCACAGGCAGATCGTACAGGCCATAGAAGACAAACCGGTGGTGAGAAACCCAGGCGTCCTGCGTGTAATCCAAAGACCGTTGGAACGGATCATAGGGCACGCCTCCAAGGCTGGAATTACCCTGGTCGATTCCATTCGATTTGCTATCCGTGTAGGAATACGAGGCATTGAACATCAATCCGTTGTTGTAGCGGCGTTCGAATTGAGTCTGGAAGATGTTCGTCTGGCTGCGACCGTAATTCCCATAAGTCAGGAGATAGTCGCCCAAAGTTGGATAAGGTAAGCGTGCGTAGTCCGCGGCGGTGGGAAGACAATCCCCATTGTCAGGGGAACAAGGGGTAACTCCATCGCCAAACCCGGTCCCACTCGCATTCGTAGTGGTGCCCCAGGGGTTATTGCTGGGGGCGATTTCGTTGAGGTCAATGCCACCAATCAATCCCGTGGCATGGGTCCCGAGGTAGGATAGCCGGACCGAAGTCTTCATTCCTACCTGCCGCTCGAACGTCGCGTTGTATTGCTGAACGCGCGGAGCCTGCAAACCAACGGGAACAGCATTGATCGAAAACGCGCTGGAATCAAGGACTACATCGCCTCCCGTCATCGGGTTGGGCCATGGTTGTATCGGAGGATTTATTGTCCCAGTTTGCTTTGTCAGTGCCTGGTTGAATCCGTTCGTCGAAATTGGGTCGCGAATTCCCTGGGCCGCCGAGGTTGGGAAGTATATGCCATAGCCTCCGCGCACCACCGTCTTATCGCCAATGCCCCAAGCGACGCCGATGCGCGGAGCGATGTTGTTTTTGTCGGTTCGGACTAGTCCTCTTCCAACTCCAAGGCCAGACTGCGCCGCGGTGACGGTCGGCAAAGTGGCAGGAATGCGCGGATCGAGATACGGCAGTGTCTTGTCGGACGGTACGATGAAACGTCCAGTATTGTTGTTGTATGTGGGATCGAAGTTCAGCAGGATGTCGTGCTTGTCGACCCATGGGGTAACGAATTCGTAGCGGATTCCAAGGTTAAGGGTCAATCTCGGTTTTACTTTCCAGTCATCCTGCAAGAAGTAGCCGTGCTCCCAGTTCGTTACGTCCATATCGGGACGTGTTTTAGCGATAAACGTATTTTTTGTAGGCGGTAACCCGAGCAAGAACTCGGCGAAAGGACTTGTTCCGCTGCCGCTATAGGTCATCGTTCCCCGTGGGTTCCCGCGACCAGTCGAGAAACCATCAAGACCCTCGTTGTGCACAAAATCTGCACCCATCTTGAGGTTGTGATTCCTAACCACCCATGTGAGGGTGTCGCCAAAGGTCGCCAGGTACTGGCTCTCCTGACGGTCGGTATTCCGGTCGCCGCTCTTGTCGAATGGGGTAAATGTAGAACTGTAGCCGATCACGGTGTGTCCGTGGGTGGCGAGTTCTGCCGGTCCCACCACATCGCCATAAGCGGCGATAGCATTCTGATCGAGACCGATGCTGGACAAGAAACCCTCAAGGGTTGTGTTGCTGTGTCGATAAATGAATTCGCGATTGAAACCACCGCGCGCTTCGTTAATGATGTTGTTGCGAATCGTGCGGACATATGAACCGGAGAGCGTATGGGTTCGCCGATCCTGTTGAGTCAGGCCGAGTCCGGTGAAAGGAGTTCTAACGGCCGAGTTCCCACCTCCGAAAGCCTGCTCGT
>Ga0335071_10004714_pt1 | contig 14231 bp, 24 predicted proteins | sample Lox_Sample_15_FD_206724 | JGI IMG/M metagenome (GOLD analysis project Ga0335071, IMG submission 206724) | Soil microbial communities from Loxahatchee National Wildlife Refuge, Florida, United States - Lox_Sample_1.5 | ecosystem: Environmental > Terrestrial > Soil > Wetlands | place: USA... | reverse complement strand
TTAGGCTATGTGGACATGTGAGGAACGCGGTACAATTAGGCAGAAGATATTACGGAGGCTATCTAATGGCACGACAGAGTACAGCAGCGCATGACGCAGATAATAGGAACTTCCACGAGATCAGTGCTTCTCAGTGGCCTGGCCTGGCGATGGATGCCACTGCAGATATAGTCAATGCACGCAGCGCCGAAGACGATCGGCAGCGTGGGTCATGCCTGAGAGTCTATTGGCACGATCTACTTAGTACGCCACGTTCCTTCGTCAAGTACATGCAGGAGCAGCGTCAGAACAGCTGCCGAGCTGGTGGAGCGCGTCACTGACGTGCCTGTCCTATACGATCTGTTCTGTGGAGCCGGCGGCGCGTCAGCTGGGTACGCTGCAGCTGGCTTCACGGTCGTAGGCTTCGACATAGCGCCTCAGCCGCACTATCCATACGAGTTTCACCAGCAGGATGCACTGACCGTAGACCTGAGCGCTGCTGACCTGGTGCATGCGTCACCACCGTGCCAGCGATTCTCGCCTATGGCAGTGCTGACTGGCCGTGAGTACCCAGACCTTATCGAGCCAACCAGAGCGCTACTGCTGGCAAGCGGTAAGCCGTTCGTGATTGAGAATGTGCCCAGAGCACCTATCAGGCGTGATCTGCTGCTCTGCGGTACTCAGCTAGGTATTCAGGTGATCAGGCATCGTGCGTTTGAGCTGCACCGCGTCAGGATTAACGCTCTGCTGCCGAAGCACGCGTGCAGGAACGCAACGATAGATGGACGCGTATGTGCGTTCAGGAATGGAGGCAGGGTCAGCGCAGGAAGGACAAAGCCGCTACGAACCAGCGGCACTGACTTCAGGGACTCTATGGAGTGCTTCTGGATGTCAGCTCGTGAAGCACGGCAAGCAATACCGCCGAAGTACACCGAATTTATTGGAGGACTGGATATCAGATATGACTGAGCAGAACGCAGAATACGCCGAAGCACAGACCGATCAGAAGCCCATCGCAGTGACGTTCAACCTGGAGCCGGAGAATTACGCCTTTATCCGGCAATGGGCAGCTGAGGAACGCAGAACGTACAGCGCCCAGATGAACATACTACTAGACCAGATCAGGAACGATATGGAAGCTGAAGGTACTGGCAATGCTTCCTAACCAGCCGCCTCCAGGCGTGCCGCTGCTGGGTCAACCTTCGCTGCCGGTCTGCCCGGTTTGCGGAACGAAGCTAGCACAGGGCATAGTACAGCAGAACGAACACCTGAGCGGGATATACGTTCCGGCGTTCGTCTGTGTGAAGTGCGTCCAGCGGAACGTACCGCAACCGGTGACGCAGCCGGAGGGAGGAACCAATGGATAAGCCTACGGCAGCGCTGCTGCTGCTCTCTCTGGCTGCCTTCTGGGTGGTGTTCGCCTTCGGACTGGTCAAAATCTGTGAACTGCTGGGGTGGTGAATCATGACTGAACAGCACTACTACGTCCACGCGTGGCGTCAGACGGTCCAGGGACGCGTCCTAGACCATAACGGTGATCTGGGATACAACTATGGCGAGTGCGTGGATGTAGCGAACAGCTGGGCGCGGTACATCGGCATCGGTGAGTCTTACGGGAACGCCAACCAGCTCAACTACTCAGCTGATTGTGACTGGGTGGTGAACACTCCAGAAGCAGTGCCGGTGCCAGGTGACATTGTGATCTGGACCGCATATCCAGCTGACCCACGATACGGTCATGTTGCCGTTTCGCTTCACTACTGCAACCTGTGGAAGATCAGGGCGCAGTCGCAGAATTGGCCTGACGGTTCACCCTGCGTGGTAGTCATCTTCAGCTACGAAGGCGTATCTGGCTGGTGGCATCCACGCAAGCTGGGACCGAAGGGCGCGTAACAGAACGATTCAGGATGCGGGTACATCCGTTTGGAGCTGGGCTGACACCGATGCAGGGCCGGTCACCCTGTTCTCTCCCAACCATCGAATAAACGAAATTGGAGTCACCCAACTATGCCGAGCCTGAAGGAACTACAAGAACGCGGCGACATTGAAGTACAGACGCTCATGGGCGTGGACGAAAAGGAAGCACTAGCAGAAGCTGGAACGCCGTTCACGGTGATCAGCGTGAAAGCCGGTGAGGGGACCGACTTCGGCGGCTTCTGGGAAGTAACGATACACCTGCAGGGCAGGGAACGCGTGTTCCAGCTGGGATTCAACCAGCACCGTGATCCACTGATGGAAGCGTTAGCCTCAGTTACCGCCGTGGAGCCGATCACGAACTGCCGGCTGGCGATCAAGTCACGCCGAGGCGGTAACGCCTTCCTCATGATCGAGTCAGCCGAAGACGATACCGAGCCGGAGCAGGCGACCAAGCAAACCACCAGACGCTAGAGTGCCTGCACCGTCAGGCTACTACCGTACCAACTGGGTGGTTGACCCGGAAACCGGCACGTTTACCGAGCTGGTAGACGGCGAACCGACAGATACCAGCGCGTCCCTGGAGACTATCTCCGGGGGCGCGTATCGGTTAGACCCTATCCAGGCTGGGGATAAGCTGGGTTTCATACGTGATCTGTCAACAGGGCGCATCTACTCCACCATCACGCTAGAGCAGCCGGCCAATATGTTCGTGAACGCCTCCGGTGATATTTCGCTGATGTCGCCGATCGATGCCTCCACGATCAACGAACGCATCTTCGCGCAGGGTCGCTACGGTGCATCGGCGAACGTCCAGCTCGAGCTGCCCACCGGAGAGTCACCGCAATTTAACGTGACTTCCTGGCTGACGCGTGAGAATGACCGCCTGCTGGTTCGTGAAGGGTCAGCACCTGGCGAACGGGACCGCTACTGCTACGCCACGGACATATTCAGACGTGAAGACTATATACCCACCACGCCGCCGTCTGGCTGGCGTTTTGCTTCACCGGAGGAAACATTGAGCAGAGGACTGATAGGGCGCATCATTGAAGATCAGCGCCAGATAGTAGACGACATGGTAGCGCTCGGCGTTCCCGGCCTGGACGGTCAGCCGGTCAGAACGCCATACGAAGCGGCAGCTGTGCTGGCAACCATGACGGAGGATATGTCCGTTCAACGTGTCGCCACGCTGGACTGAGTATATGTCGCAGTCGTAAACACGCGGGATCTTCCCGCGGCTGAATTATGTCGCACTGGGGGACAACACATGGACTTCGTAGCCATAGATGCACGCGCCGATGGATGGAATGATACGTTCCTGGGTCTGGCGTACCACTCAGCCGATGCCAGCGGCTACTGCTGTGAGCTGGACGAAGCACTGGCTATCGTTCGCTACTACGCAGAATCCGGTCATACCTTCGTGGCGCACAATGCAGAGCAGCAGTGCGCCCTGATCTGGTACCGGCATAACATGTTCTTCAAAAGTCACTACCGCAATGAGCGCTTTGTGTTCGGTGAGTACTACTGGGACCAGACCAGCAAGCCTGCACGCATCTGGGACATATTCCAGCTGGCCGGGCGGCTGTCGCTGCCTGAGCTGGCAGACGCGCTGCAGCTGCCCTGGTGGACAGCGCCGCGGCGCTTCCATCGGGTCAGCCGGGAACGCAAGATGCAGCACTGTTGGGAACATGATTTACCGAACTGCTGGCAGTGCCACGAGAACCCGAATAAATGGGACTGGATATGCGACAAGCATCAGAGAGGAGAGTGTTATGAGTGCTGGCAAGCGCAAGCGGCCAAAGTCGGATACGAGTACATGGCTCAGTATTCCGGCTTCCTGGCTGGTTACGGCATCAAGCCTAAGAGAACGCTCACCGGTGCAGCGATTGCGCTTTGGAAGATGGCAGATAAGCCGCGTGAAGCGTGGCTCAGAGACTGGCGAACTGATGGTGAAGCTCGTCAGGGATACATCGGACCGCGAGTCGAAGCATTCAAACTAGGGCAGCTGGGCGCGGTCTATTACGCTGACTTCCACATGAGCTATCCAGCTATCATGCTGTCGGCGCCGATGCCTGACCCTGAACATACACACCTGATCACGTCAGACCACCTGACCGATGAATGGATTAAGTACGAAGGAGTTACAGATGCTACGGTTACCGTCAGTCAGTGTTACTGCCCGCCTCTACCGGTTCGGTCGGGTGGGCAGCTTCTCTTTCCAGTTGGTACGTTCCGTGGTTGGTTCACCAACGCCGAGCTCCGTGCTGCTAGAGATAGAGGTATTCGACTGGAGCATGTCCATAGTTGTGTCTATGCCACTGAAACGATCCAGCCGTTCCAGACGTTTCTCCTAGGCTTCACAGACTACTGTGAGCAGCTGAAGCGTGAAGGGTCGCCGATAGCGCAGGTGCTGAAGTTGATTCTGAACAGCCTATACGGCAGCTTCGGCATGCGAAACACGCAGGTCAGCTGCTACCAGATGCCGCTGCCACCAGGCACGAGTCCATCCGACTGGAAGCACCATGATATGCGTGTCACTGATCACTGTATCCTGCTCAGGAAGGAACGCAGCAGCACGTTTAGGGATAAGTGGTCTAATCCACTCTGGGCGGCACAGATAACGGGATATGCACGCCTGCGCCTGCTGGAAGCGATGGAAGCGCAGGGCGCTGACCTGGTGTACGTCGATACGGACTCAATTATCAGCACGCGTCCAGTCGTCGGTCTGGGGTCAGGCATCGGTGCGCTGGAAGATGGAGGCTGCTACCAGGAAGCGCTGATAGTCGCACCGAAGCTATACAGCCTGACGAACGGAACCCAGCCAGACCGCGTTCGTGCTGCCGGTGTGCCGAAGCACCAGGCCAGACGCTACCTGAAGCGCTGGGAAGCAACGTACAATCACCGCGTCGGCCTGAAGGAAGCCTGGAACGCTGACCTGGTGCCTGGTGAAATGCAGATCATAAACGTAACGCGTCACCTGGAGCTGGGGAAGCGCCACATGATCAATCCGGCTGCAGTCTACGCTGACGTAGGCTACTCAGACACCACGCCGCTGCAGTTCCCTGCACGTCCTGAAGGCGATAGCGTTTCAGATGACTGATTACACGTCGCCGACTATTACAACGCCTAGAATCGGCAAAATGGGACACTTTTGGAGGACTTATGCTGCTGTGTATCCGCTGTCAGGCTGATGACTACCGGATGGAAGCCGTGGAGGAATACCGTCCGGCTGACGGTGCGCCGCCAGTGCCGCTGTGCCGGGAACACCTGAACGAAGCATACGCCCATGCGTTCAATGAAGCCCAGCGCCGTCAGAACAGGCGGCGCAGACACGGTGATCAGCTGACGCTGTTCTAGCTGGGTGGTCCCGGTGCCTTCCCGTTCTTCGCTATGTACCAGCTGTACCAGATGAACCCTGCATCCGACTGGCTCAGACCCAGTGATTCCAGCATGGTGATAGTCTGCTGGTCGCTGAGCGCTCCGGCGTTGAACTGGGTTCGTATGGCTTCCTCAAACAGCTCTGCCTGATGGTATCCGGCCAGCTGGCGCTGCCAGACCGCGCTGGGTTCACCAGGCTGTCTCACCGGTGCCGTCAGCGTCAACGGACTCAGCTGGTGGGTCTGCTCGTACTGCACGATTCTCATGACTTCAGTGGCGGCGTCAGCTGAGTAGCCCAGCCGTTCCAGCGCTGCCACAGCCTGTTCAACAGACAGAGCGCCGTCCAGGTATGCCTGCGTCACCGTGGTCTCAGAGAACGGCGCATAGTATGGGCCAGTCTTCGTGGCTGGATTGTCCACCAGGAACACGGCATCAGGCTGATTAACGCCAGCGTCCAGCAGTCGTGTCAGCGCCTGCGCCCTGGTCAGCGTTCCTGACGCCAGATACGCAAGTATCTTTGCGCTGGTCAGTCCGGGCTTCCCAGGAACGCCCTGACTCTGCCATGTCGTGATCAGTTGGTTAGCATCAGCCTCAGAGTATCCGGCCTGCATCAGCCGTTTCTCCAGTTCATGCAGCGTTAGGTGTTTCGTCTGGTACAGCTGCTTCAGGGTTGCCGTGGACTGCATACGCCGTCCGTGCTGCAGCTCAAAGTCCAGCGCCGCCACTTCCAGGTCAACCACCATCTTGACCTGGTCTGGCGCGTTATCGTACGGCGCTGTTGAATCACCGGTCAGCACTGGCGGCACTTGTGGATTGTGGAGCAGCTGCGCCAGTCCTGACCTGATCTGTGACCGGCTGATGCGGTACTCGAGATATGCCGTTCGCAGCTCAGTCCTGAACATTGAACTGGCCTGAGTCTCTGCCTTATCCACGTAGACGGTCAACAGGTGTTCAACGTCCACTTCACTGAAGCCCACGTGTTCCAGATAGGCTTTAATCCCGTCACGGTCAATCTGGCCGTACACGTACAGCGTCTGCAGATCAGTTATCGGCAGCTGCTGCGTATCCATCAGCAGAATCAAGGACTTCAGGTCATCGGGATAGCCCAGCAGATCAAGCCCAGCCCAGAACTGCTCAGGCGTGATTCTGTGCTGTCTGGCCATAGCTCGCAGCGTCATCATGTCCAGCCGGTTGGGGTGCAGCTGGACGTTTACCAGTTCCTCAATCTGACGACCGGCCGCAGTCTCAAAGATTGACGACATGGCCATACCGAGCGCCCAGCTGATGCCCATTTCAGTCGGTATCTCACCGACGACACGCGCCAGCGCACCACCGAAGCGCTGACCCAGTGCGAACTTCAGCAGCATTTCTACCCCAGTCCAGGCGAACGGCATAGCGATGCAGAATCCCACCAGGCGTTTCAACTCGCGTATGCCCTGAGTGGTATCGGACTTAAACGCGGCAGGGTTCACGCCTTCCCAGCTGGCTTTACCGTTCCTTGGCCAGTGCAGCACGCCGCCTTCAAAGTCGGGGTCAACGCCCAGACCACCACGCAAGAACGCTTCCACGAACGGCGTTCCGATATCTTCCATCCCTGGTGAGTACCAGTTAGCCGGTGTTCCCACGTCTTTGGGCACGTTGTGCAGTGCGCCGTCTATGACGCCCAGCATATGCGTGACTGCAGACGGCAGGTGTGAATCCTTGACCACTTCACCGACGACTGAGACGGTTGACCCGACAATGCCCAGCACTTCGGTCACGATATCCAGCGGATTAGATGCTTGCTTCCTCAGCGCCACTAGAACCCATCCTTCGCTACAAAGTCAGCCACTAACGCGTCAATTATGTCTGGCGGCACGATGTTTGCGCCGACACACTGAGGCTCACAGTTCCGCAGTTTTGCGATATGCCGGATGAAGTCAGCGCCGAAGGGCAGTAGCGCCAGCAGTGGTGCCAGACCGATGCTGACGTGATAGGCAGTGTGCAGCTGTGCCTTCTGCTGTGGCGTCAGACCACCACCAGTGTGTGGCAGGTGCTGCAGCTGCGTTATTTCCTGCTGCAGCCGCTGCAGCGTGGTCTGAATCTCATGTACATTGACCTTCGGCAGTGAGTCTATGCGATGGGTGATCACGTCCAGTTCATGCTGAATACGTCCAGGGTGCAGCGATTCCAGCCAGTTCAGGCCACGTTCCAGCGCTGCTATCTCACCGGCGACCCTGCCGGGATGCAGTGAGTCCAGCCAGTTGATACCGCGTTGCAGCGCTGTGATCTGGGACTCAATATGCACCAGCGGGAAGTGGCCCAGTGAGTGCAGCTCATGCTCAATCTGTTTAATCTGCTGCCTGATGCTGTTCAGGTTCGCCGGTGACAGTCCGGCCAGTGTGTGTTCTATCGCGCGAACGTGGACCTGGAGCTGGGATACGGCGTGCGCTTCCACGGTCAGCCGGTGATTGTAGCTGTGCGCTTCACGTTCCAGCGTTCTGATCTGCTGCGCCTGGTGCGCCGCCACACGGTTGATATGCGCTATCTGCTCACGGTGAATCTCCAGCCGGTGTTCTATCGCCCTGAGCTGCGCCGCGTTGATGCTGCCGCCAGTGTGCGGCAGTCCGTTGACTATGCCCCAGAGCTGCCCTAGTGACTGCTCAGCATGGTGCAGACGCGCCAGAATCGAATTGTGACCGCTGAACAGCACGTGGTTGATGCCGCGTATCTGGTGCCGTATCCACTGGACCTGGTGGTATAACGGCACGAACCGAGTACGCCAGAAGTGGTGCCATGACGGCGCAGTGACCAGCCCTATAGCGTTCGCCAGCTTAGCAGCGAACCATGCAGCCAGTATCACCGGCGCACTGATTGTCTGCTCTATGCCGTCTCCTACCGCGTGGATGAAATGCTCAAACAGGTGTGCGAACGGGTCAAAGATAGCGCCTATCCGTGCCCTGAATGGCCCCACGTTAATGGCTATCGCCGTGAGAATCAGGCTGATACCGAGCAGTATGGCGCATATGCCGATGATGAATATCAGCACCGAGCAGATAGCGCCTTCAGCTATGTACGCAGCAGCGACTGCCGGCTCCAGCTCAGGCCCATCTTCCTCCACTGCCAGATTCTCAGCGGCGAAGGCGTCAGCGACGATAGCCGAACACTCAGACACGATATCCAGACCGTCGAACGCGCCGCCACGTGTGGCTGTGGCCACCGTGATGACTGCCCCAGCTATCCAGCCGGGGTGGTGATTCCAGTGTCTACCGACTTTGACCCAGCTGGGCGCTCTATGGCGTGAGTGGTCGTGATGGTGCCCTGGATGCTTCGGTCTGGGCTTCGGCTTCGGCTTCTTCCTGCCGCCAGTGCCTGTTCTGTTAGGGTCGCCAGCCACGTCAGCTGGGCGCTATCGGCCGCCCTGTTTCGTCAAACGTGATCTGTGGCCCTTCCATATTGAGCGCGGCAGCGATACGTCCGGCCACATCTTCCACGGCATCCTGAGCCTTACCAGGTTCAAAGTCTGATTCAGGCAGCTCCACGGTGAACCCTGGCTTACCCAGCACGTCAAACGTGATCAGGAACGAAGGAACCGGCGCTGACCCTTCGTTGAACATGGTGTCTTGTCTGACGTTCGTGACGCGGTACAGCGGCGTTGATTCATCCATCAGCGGATACTGTTAGCATCGGCGATGATGGAGTTTGCATAGTTCATCACCTTCGGCCCCAGCGTTGAGACTAACGCTGGCTGATTCACGATGCGAACCATGTCTTCACGCACCATTTCCGCATAGTGAATGATGGCGCTCTTAGCTGCGGCATTAGCTGATGCAGAAGTAGCACTGACGGCGCTTGTACTGCCAGTCATAATCTCTGGTCGTGGTCCTGGGTTGTTCATGTCAGCTATACGTCACGCCGTCTACTGCCGCCTTCCAGCGCTCCAGCGCCTTCACGCGTTCCTCCAGTGATTCCCCCTGCGACTGCTGACCAGGCTCCGCTGGGGAAGCCGGATTATTGACCTGATCAGCAGCCACAGCTGAGAAGGAAGCAACACTGGAGTCACCCTGTTGCTGCGACTGGTCTGCATCTGGTGTGCCTGGTGTCTGCGACAGTTCGCCTGGGTCAGTCGTCATAGTCGCCTCCGTGCCCTTTACGCTTTTGGGGATTCTACCGTGCCCGGATTGACCGGCACACCAATGAGGAACCCGATGACCAATGGTACAGCCAGCGTCACCAGGTGGGCTATCGTGGTGTCAGGCTTCCCGGCCAGCTGCAGGATCACCTCAGCTGCCAGCAGCGCCACCAGCACGAGAACGCCCATAAGCATAGTCCAGCTGAACGGCGTGTTAGTCGTCTTCACGTTCCCTCCAGGTCACTATCTTCTGTGCAACGATACCGCATAGAACGCCAGCACGGCCACAGTCAGCGTGATGCTGGCAGTATAGGCTGTCATGTATGTAGGGTCAATGATATGACCGGCGTGGAGCTGGTAGACACGGATGCTGCCCAGCACCACGGTCACTGCCGTCACTGTAATCACAACTACCTGAGACAACGTGAAGGTCACCTCCGTGGACTTCCTTTTGTGACCAGTACAGCACCAAGTAGGCCAGCCGTCACGGTCGCCATAGACGTAAACGCCTGATTCAGCGTTCCGTCTGTCAGTGCCGGATGTAGGCTCATTTCAACCACTCGCAGTATGCCGATGCACAGCGTCATAAACACTGCGCACAGCAGCGCTACCTCCAAGGTGCTTAGTTTCACTCACTCCACTCATCCCTTCATACCTACGGTACTGTGATAGCGTTGTAATGCGCCAGAATCTGTGGCTGCGTCAGTATGTACTGGTAGATATGGGCATCCTGCAGCTTACCTGCAAATGAGTACGCACCGGTTGAATCAGTGCCGACCACGAACTCATCCATCACCAGCTGCTGGCCGCCGCCCAGGAACTTCACGCCCTGGCTGACTGCATCTATGAATAGCTCCAGGTTGGTATTGCCGCCTCCGGCTGCAGCATACGTCAGCGTTACCTGGTGGACCTTACCGTCAGTGAACGCGTTCGTAGTCATCGACCAGTCAAGGTTCACGTTCCCGATGCCTGCCAGATTAGCCTGGAACTGTACATCCTCAGTGCCACAGCCGCCGTACAGGAAGTAGGTGCTGCCACCCACGCCGTCTCTCCGCATGGCGAAGATAACATCACCGATCGGCGGGAACGTGGTCTGCTGCACCAGCACTTCAAACGTCTGTGGTGCGCCACCATGACCCAGCCCATCAAAGTACACACCACCTGGACTGGGAACGCCTCCAGCGCTGATAATGCACGTTCTTCCATCGCCGGTCAGACCTGGTGATACATTGCGGGATATCGTACCAGCCTGTATGCCTGGATGGTTCGTTGGTCCAGGGTTCGCCACACCATAATCAACGAACGTGCCGGATGGGTCGTTCAGATACCAGTACAGCCACGGACTGTCGGCAGAGACTGCCTGAGCATACGTCTGGGACGGCGTGACCACCTGGGACGTGTAGTCTATCGATCTGGCGTCCAGATTCTGCAGCGACAGCCTGATAGGGTCCATAGCGTCAGCCCAGCGCCTGCACGCGGAACGCTACCGAGCTGGGCGTGGTGATGCGAATTGCGACTGACTCTATGCTCCAGCTGAACTTCTCACCAGCCAGAATCGTCACGCCCTGCACGCCGGTGAAATTGCCGGACTTGCCGTCAGCGCTCAGATTAGACGTGAGGAACACGGATATACTGTCACTGCCGTCATTGCTCACTTCCACGCCGAAGGTTGGACGCGGCGCGAATAGCGCCGTATATGGACTGCCTGACGTGACCGTATCTTCATACGGTGTCAGCTGCGTAGCGCCGCCTGAAGCCACGTACAGCGCTCCATTCTCGGTGCAGCGCAGTGGGTGGGGCTTCAGATCACCGAGCGCCGTCATCAGCGATATTGTGTGCAGTGACCTATACCAGACCTTCGGCGTGTTGGGCAGGTTACCGTGACCACGCAAGTCGTCTATCGGGAAAACTGGGTACCATATTTCGCCGAAGTCAGCATCCCAGTCAGCGTCTGTGACACTGCTGGAACTTATCATCTGCTCACGGAACTGAGCCCTGGTGGGCTTCTTAGGCGCTGTCTTACGCGCCATGTCAGGCAGGTAGGGTCAGATAGCCCACGGTGACGGTGTTTGCGCCACCATGTCCGTATATGGCGGCAGTCGTTGATAGGCTGATACTCTGACCGGCGTTCAACTGGAAGCCGGTCATGCTGTCTACGCCTGTCTTCCCTATCCAGACCGCGTTCGTGGAGTCCGTATTGACCAGCACGACAGCGTTACGTGTCTTATCAGCTGCGAGTATCGGTGTAGATGAGCCTGGCACTGACACCTGACCGGTAGACGGCGCTGACGTGCTGGGCTGAAGCCGGACATACAGCGCCCTGTTGCCATCAGCACCGAGCAGAACAGGCGTTCCCAGCTCGTCAGGACCAGCACCGGTGAGCTGAGCAGCCACAAGGTTACAAAACGCTTGCAGTATCTCCTGCATCACCGGCGTGGAGCCTAACGTACCACCCCTCAGATACGGACCCAGCTGACTACGTGGCAGTAAGTCCTGCTGAAGCCTCAGGTCATCGGGGTTCGTGGTCATAGATGGAATGTCGGGTCGAACACGGCATAAACGATGGTGCCGTAATGGGCACTGAGATTGCTGCCGGTGTTGTTTACGATATTGACTTGGAGCAGCACGTTCGCCGGAACCGGAACGAAGGCATCCAGCGGGCCGTACGTAGCGCTGAACAGAGAATAGTCCGAGCTGAACATGAGCCTGGAGCTGCTGAGTAGCTGGAAGTAGCTACCGGCAGTGTTCGTTGATGCCCATGCGCCGATAGCGCATCTGATGCGGTTATCGTCATACGTGGTCTGATTGAACGATAGCGACGTGCCAGCGTTCACCTGAGCGATGCTGAACGATACCGACTTTATGAACAGATGCGGCTGTTGCGGATTGTTTACGTCCAGCCCGCTGAGTTGGTCGATGACCTGTTGCGGTATGTTCACCCCTGAATCACCACGTCTGCCAGTGCCACCAGATACGCGTGCGAGTAGTCAGCGCCGCCAGTCTGACTGCCGGACGTGTCAATGCCCCAGTTTGACGTTGTGCCGGGACCAATGAGAATCGGGTGGTCTAGCATCCCTTCCAGTTCGTTCTGCTGCTGCTGGAACGCCGGATAGGCGGCCAGATCAGAGTTGTAAACCGTGTTCGCCGAACCGGTAGCGCTGGCCGTTCCCACCAGCGGGAAGCCCTGCGGAACGTCACGCGTGAAGTACCGCTGGCCGTTGATTATGGCGAACACCCAGTTCGTGATGGACTGGTGGTCAGCGCTGCCTGAATACGTGTTCCGGCCTGCGCCTTCGGCCCAGAGCGCTAGCAGATCAACCACGTACCCGGCCTGCACCTGCACGTTCGTGAACACTGACGGCACGAACGGCGCGCTGATCTGGCTGCTGAAGGTGTTCTCACCCACTGTCGTGGTCGCCGAAGGCGGCACAGCCCAGATAGGAAGCCTGAAGTAGTTCGCTTCGTAGTGGTTCGCGTCTGTCTTCTGCGTGGTGCCCTTCTGGACTTCCATAAAGGCTATCTCCACGTCAGCGGTAGCAGCGCCGACTGACGCCACGGTCAACGTCTGGCCCCACGGAACCGGATACGTGAGCATACAGTCGTAGTTGTGTTTGTGCCACTCAAAGATGTCCCAGACCTTCGGAACGCCAGCCGTGACCAGGCCGGTGAGCTGCTGGTTACCTACCGTGTCAACGCGAAATGACGCGATAGTGCGACCACCCACGGTCACGTTCCAGGTGTCGGCTGCTGACGGTGCCGTTATCTTGACCTTCGTGACGTACGCTTCACGGTCAGACAGTGGCGTGAAGCTGAGCGTGGCCACTGCCGTACCGTTCTTAAAGCCTCTGGGGCCAATGTCGTATAGGCGCTGAGCGCTTACGTCACGTGACCCCGTTGTGGTCAGAATGTTCAATGATTACTCCCTACCGAGCGGATTGTTGTAAGTCGCCCTGGAAGTGTCAATAGTTGGGGTCTCAGGCAGTGCCGGCGCAGCTGGTCTATCTGACTTCCTGCGGCCATGACTTCGCAGCCTGACTATCGTGTCTCCACCCACGTACACTTCACCCTTATGCGTCACTGTATGTCCAGGCAGCGGCACTGCTGGGCCTGTTGCCGTGTCGTCTGCCCCACCTCCAACAGACGAACCCTGCAGCGCCGCTGCTATCCCTGGACTGTGTATAGCCGTGTCGATGCTTCCTGGTTACGCCCTGCTGCCGCGTGCGACTTTTGCGGCGTGCATGGCAGTGGCCCATGCGGCTGCACGCTGGATGCGGGAAGCCGTGGTGCTGCCGTCTCCGGCCTGCTGCATGGCAGCGTCTGCCTGAGCGTAATCACCTTCAACCGTGGCCATAGCGCTCTGGTACGCAGTCTGAGCTGCCTGAGAGCTGGTCTGGGTCTGCCACGCCGGAACGCCCTTAGCAACGGTGTTTGCACGCCATTTCGCGTTCCCGGCCTTCTGGATACCGGCGTTGATCGACCCGTCATTGATAGCCGCCATGAGGTTCGCGTTGCGTAGCTTCGTTGCGGCTTCGCTGGTAGCAGCTCCAGCCCAGTCAACACCAGCCGCTGACACGCCGTCCGCGTACGCGCTGCCGGATTGACCAACCCTAGTGTGCCACTTGCTTGCAGCCTGAGCTGCCGTCTTACGCGACTTCGCCATATTCGTACTCCCTGATCTGATTCTGTGTATAAGCAATACTTATCGGCTGCATAAGTTATACCCCCATCCCCACCCCACGCGCCAGTCTTCGGTCAGCTGTTCTAAATGCGGTCACCTATTGTTTACAGTACGTCAACCAGAGTAGTCATTCTCGCGCTCCAACTGCAGCACCACTGCTCTGCTCTATTC
>Ga0335071_10004713_pt1 | contig 14232 bp, 6 predicted proteins | sample Lox_Sample_15_FD_206724 | JGI IMG/M metagenome (GOLD analysis project Ga0335071, IMG submission 206724) | Soil microbial communities from Loxahatchee National Wildlife Refuge, Florida, United States - Lox_Sample_1.5 | ecosystem: Environmental > Terrestrial > Soil > Wetlands | place: USA: Florida... | reverse complement strand
CCGTGGAGCCGCGTGCGATCTCCCCCGCCACCGCGTCGGCCAGCGCGGCGCCGCGCCGCTCCCCGCCGCGCACGAGGTCCCCCGCGTGCCGGAGCGCGCGGTACAGCACCGGCGCCTGGGCGCGCTCGGCGGGGCTCAGGTATGCGTTCCGCGAGCTCAGCGCGAGCCCGTCCTCCTCGCGCACTGTGGGGACAACGACGAACTCGACCCCGAAATCCAGATCGGCGACCATGCGGCGCAGCACCACCACCTGCTGCGCATCCTTCTGCCCGAAGACGGACACATGGGGGCGCGTGATATTCAGGAGCTTGGCCACCACCGTGGCGACGCCCCGGAAGTGCCCGGGCCGCGCCGCCCCTTCCAGGGGAAGCGCGACGTCCCCGACGGTCACGTACGTCTGGTACCCCACGGGGTACATCGCCTGCACCCCGGGGGCGAAGACGTGGGAAGCGCCGGCGGCGGCCGCAACCGCCGTGTCCCTCTCCAGGTCCCGCGGGTAGCGCGAGAGGTCCTCGGCCGGGCCGAACTGCGCGGGATTGACGAACACGCTCACCACCACCGCGTCGGCCCGCGCGGCCGCCTCGCGGATGAGCGCCTCGTGCCCCGCGTGGAGCGCGCCCATCGTCGGGACGAGCGCGATGCGCTTCCCTGCGGCGCGCAGTCCGTCCGACTCACGCTGCATCAGGCGCGGTTCACGGATGATGTTCATGGAGCGGGGGGCGGGGTCAGGAGCCTACATAGGTGAGGAGCTGCGCCACCGTCTGCCGCATGTCCTTCCGGTGCACGACCATGTCGACAAACCCGTGTTCCAGGAGGAACTCGGCGCGCTGGAATCCCTGGGGAAGGTCCTTCCCGATTGTCTGCTTGATCACGCGGGGGCCGGCGAACCCGATCAGTGCGCCGGGCTCGGCGATGATGACGTCGCCCAGCATGGAGTAGCTCGCGGTCACCCCCCCGGTCGTGGGATCGGTGAGGATCGATATGTAGCCGATCCCCGCCTCCGCCAGGCGGGCGAGCTTGGCGCTCGTCTTCGCCATCTGCATCAGCGAGAGCGCGCCTTCCATCATCCGGGCTCCCCCGCTGGCCGAGATCACCACGAGCGGCGATTTCGACTTCCAGGCCCGGTCGATCGCGCGGGAGATCTTCTCCCCCACCACCGACCCCATGCTGCCGCCGATGAACGAGAAGTCCATCACCGCCAGCACCACGGGGTGCTTGTTGACCATCCCGGTCCCCCACCGCACGGCGTCGTGGAGCTTTGTCTTCTTGATGGCCTCGGGGATCCTGTCGCGGTAGCGCTTGGTGTCGACGAATTTCAGCGGGTCGCCCGATCGCATCCGCCGGTCGTGCTCCTTGAACGAGTCCTCGTCGAGCAGGATGCTGATGTATTCCCGGCTCCCGATCCGGAAATGTGCGTTGCACTTGACGCATGTGAAGAAATTCTTCTCCAGCTCCATGCGGTGGATGATCTCGCCGCAGTGCTCGCACTTCGTCCAGAGACCGTCGGGAACTTCCTTCTTCTGCGTCTCGGAGGCGATGTTCTCCTTGGAGCGCTTGAACCAGGACATGCCGGCCTTCCTTCCGATTATCGGGTCTTGAGAAAGAATTCCTTGATGTAGCGCGGTTCCAGCACCGCGGGGTCCTCCGTCTTTCCCTCCGCGATGAGCCGCCCGCCGATCCGTGCGACGGACGCCGCGCTGCACATCCGTGCGCGCTGCGACACCGCCCGGAACCCCCTCGCTGCGCCCCCCCCCGCCGCGATCGTCACCGCCGCATCACCCGTGACCAGCACGGGGGCGCCGCCGGCCTCCCTGCCGACCGCCTCGAGCGTCATGTCGTGCGGCTCCCCCAGGGGGACGGGTCCGCCGGAGGCGACTTCGAAGAACTGGCAGTAGACCTCGTTGCGGCGCGCGTCGAGTGCCGCCAGCACCCGCGTCCCCGGTGCCAGCGCATCCGTCTCCGAGGCATGGAGCGCCAGCGCCTCGAGCGTCGGAACGGCCGCAAGCGGGATGTCCCGTGCGACCACCAGGCCCTTGGCAACACTCACGCCGATCCGGAGACCGGTGAACGAGCCGGGACCGATCGAGACGGCCACGCCGTCCAGCGACGCGAGGCCGCCCGGCCCGAGCACTTCGTCGATCTGTCCCATCAACCGTTCCGCGTGGACGCGGCCCGCGTCCAGGAGCGATTCCGCCGCGATCCGCCCGTCCGCCAGGAGCGCCGCGGCGCACACGGCGGTCGCCGTCTCGATGCCGAGCACCCTCACCGGGGAGCCTCCGCGGGCTCCTCGATGCGGATCTCCCTCTCGGATTCCCCCCCGGCGTGCGAGAGCGTCACCGTGAAGTGCGCGGGGGGGAGGATGTCCAGGACCGTCCCCGGCCACTCGATCAGGCAGATGCAGCGGTCGTTGAAATACTCCTCCAGTCCCAGCTCGGCCACCTCCTCTCTCCGCGTGATCCTGTACATGTCGATGTGCGCGACGATGCCGAACGGGGCGGAGTACTCGTTAATGAGCGTGAACGTGGGGCTCACGACGTGTCCCACGGCGCCGAGTCCGGCACAGACGCCCGCGGTGAACTTCGTCTTGCCGCTCCCGAGCGTTCCCTCGAGCGCCACGACGTCTCCCGGCCTCAGCCGGCGGGCAAACTCCCGTCCCGCGGCTTCCGTTTCCCCGGGCGAGCGGGAAAAAATGCGCGTCATCCCCTCGGTTCCATGCGCACGACGGGGAGGATCATCTCCTCCATCGACGCGCCGCCGTGCTGGAAGCTGTCGCGGTACTGGTTCAGATACCGGTGGTAGTCGGTCGGGTAGACGAAGTAGTAGTCCTCCTTCGCGATGATGTAGTTGGTGGCGACCCCGCGCCGGGGGAGCTTGAAATCCTCCGGGTTCTTCACGAAGATCGCGGCCTTGTCCTCCGCCTTGAGGTTGCGCCCGTACTTGTACCGGAGGTTCGTCGAGGCCTCCCTGTCCCCCAGCACCTTCGACCCCCGGAGGCTCCGGATGCTCCCGTGGTCGGTCGTGAGCACCACCACCACGTTCGGGTTGCGCGACAGCGTCCGGAGCATCCCCAGGAGGGATGAGTGGGTGAACCAGGAGCGGGTGAGCGAGCGGTAAGCGGACTCGTCCGGAGCGATTTCCTTCAGCAGCGACGAATCCGAGCGCCCGTGCGCCAGCATGTCGACGAAGTTTACGACGACGGAGGTGAGCTTTGACTGCGCGTACGAATTGATGGTGTTCTCCACGTTCCTGCCGAATTCCGCGTCCAGGATCTTGATGTACTTCGGCTCCGGCTTCAGGATCACCTTCCGCCGTTCCAGCAGCTTGTCGAGAAACTGCCGCTCGTACCGGTTGCGGCTGTTTTCGTCGTCCTCGCTCTTTTCCCACAGCTCCGGGAACCGGAGCTCCACGTCGCTCGGGTACGACCCGCTGAAGATCGCGTTCCGCGAATAGGGGGTGGCCGTGGGAAGGATGCTGAAGTAATACTCCTTCGAGATCGTGAAGTACTCCTGCAGCACGCTCTCCATCACCAGCCACTGATCCAGCCTCAGGCAGTCGATGACGAAGAAAAACACCGACTTCCCCGACTGGAACTCCGGAATCACGTACCGGTCCACCACCTCCGTGGAGAGCGCCGGCCGGCCCGACGTCCGTTCGACCCAGTCACGGTAGTTCCTTTCGACGTACTTGCTGAAGGCCAGGTTGCACTCCCGCGTCTGGTCCAGGAGCGTCTGCTTCAGGCCCAGCTCGGGGTGGTCGTCGAGCTCGAAGCCCCACCCGGTCAGGCGGACGTACAGGTCGATCCATTCCCCGGAGGTGAGATCCCCCATGAGCGCCCGGGAGATGGTGTTGAATTCCTGGATGTAGTCCTTGGAGACCGCCGCGCCGGTGATCTTCCGCCCTTCCAGGAACTTCTTGCAGGCCATCAGCACCTGACTCGGATTGACCGGCTTCGTCAGGTAGTCGCTGATTTTCTGTCCGATGGCCTCCTCCATCAGCGACTCTTCCTCGTTCTTCGTGATCATGATGACCGGCAGGTTCGGGCGAATCTCCTTGATCTCGGCCAGCGTCTTCAGCCCCCCCATCCCGGACATCATCTCGTCGAGGAACACGAGATCGTACTCCGATTCGCGCACCATCGCCACGGCGTCCTCGCCGTTGGTCGCGGTCGCGACGGCGTACCCCTTCTCCGCCAGAAATCTCACGTGGGGCCGGAGGAGCTCGATCTCATCGTCGACCCAGAGAACTTTCCCTTTTTCTTCTTCCATCGCGCTCCCGGTGTTCAGTCAGTCAAAGAACAGGATTTTGGGGAATAGTTGCAAACAGATCGCCACGGGGCGCCTTCGGTGGCGCCACGGCGCCACCTTCGGCGCCCCTCGCGATGACACCTGCCTGTCATTGCGAGGCCGCCGCAGGCGGCCGAAGCAATCTGCTCATTGAATCGCAATATGTATATCCAGCCCCGCCTCGTTCTCCGTCGTCCCCGGGATGCTCGACCCCGCAAAGTCGGGATTCACGCGCGTGTACCTGTAGTACACGGACGCCGTCACGCGCTGGCTCAGGACGTACTTGATGCGCGGCTCCATCTGCGTCCGCGTCGATCCCTCGAGGGGTATCGGCTGGACATTCACGTCGAGCGTCGACACGTCGTACGTGTTCCGCGAGTTCCTGGAGATGGAATAGGTGAAGCTCACGTCGACGTCATTGCTGAGGGAGAGGCCGAAGAACGGGATCTCGAATCCCTTCCGCGAGTAGGAGGCGGTGAAGGAGATCTCCTGCGTCAGCGTCTCGACGATGTTGTTGGACGACACCGAGAGATCGTACGACGTGTTCGTGTTGTACCGGAGGTTCGCGCCGAAGCTCCCCTTCAGCAGCTCCTTGAACGTGAAGTTGGCCCCGACCAGGGGTGTGAACCCGTACGCCACGCGCTCCCCGTCCGTGCGCTCGCCGCCTCCCCCCGGGGTGTTCTCGAACTGCCGGTTGAACGTCGACGTGTAGCTGTGGTCCAGGGAGAGACGGCTCACGAACCCCTGGAACAGGGGGAGCTTCTCCAGCCCGTCCCATCGGAACGTCCAGTTCACCCGCGGGTAGTAGTCGCCGAAGACTTTCTTGAGCCAGGGGAGCGCCTCGAACCCGTTCTCGAACGCCTGCGTCAGGTACTTGGGAGCGTTTGCGTCGGCGTTGGCGGGATCCGCCGCTTTCAGCGCCGCGTACTCCTTGCTCACCTCCTTCAGCGACGTCTTGAACGAGCTGAAGAAGAGGAAATCAGGGAACGTCAGGAACGACCTGTCGATGGTCCCCGAGATCGTCTGGTTGGTGAGCGTGGGAATGGGATGCGTCGAATCGGTCGTCATGTTCTGCGTGAGGGCGTACGACCATCCCACGTTCCAGTTCAGGTCCACGCGGGCGCCTTCCCAGAGGTCGCGGCTCGTCTTGAACGTCAGGCGATTGTTCTGCCTGAACGTGTTGACGATGTTCCCCCCCTGCACCTGGGCGCGGGGGCCCGGCTCCACGTCCCAGCCGAAGAAGGGGAATTTCGACCTCGGGCCGAAATTGGTCAGCTTGCCGTCCGGGTCCGAGATGAGACCGAGCTGGTAGAGGCGCGAGGGCCCGTAGCGGGGGTCCGCCTCCTGCACGAACGGCATGCGTCCCCAGAAGTTCACGAAGCCGGGACTGCCGACGATGCCGCTGTTTTGCACCTGGTTCTGCTGCGTGAACGTGATGTTGAAGTTGTCGTAGTCGAGGAACGGGATCTTGATGAACGCCTTCGCGAGGCTCTTGAGCTGGGAGAGCGTTTTGGCGATCCCCGTGAGCTTCGGCTTGGATGTGTCGGCGTGCGTCGTGTCCGCCGGCGTCCCGGGCGCAGGCGCCTCCGCTCCCCGCCGGCCGCGCGGTCCCAGCGGCTGCTCGGGCACGCCCGGCTGCCCCGCCGGCGCCGCCCCCGCGGGCTTCTCCTCGAACAGCGGTTCGAACAGCGACTTGAGCTTCACGTTCAGCCCGAGGTTGATGTTGTTCGACCACCCCGCGGACTTGCCCAGGTCTCCGCCCGAGAGCGAGTTCTGCCAGCTGTAGTCCACGCTGTAGCTGGCGGTGAGGTCCACAAATTTCTTGATGTTGAAGATGTTCGGGATGCTGGGCCGCGTGTTGATGCCGTTGTGCTGCGCGTAGCGCGTGTCGTCCCCGAAGTTGATGAGATGGCTCCCCAGGAAGATGTCGCTCAGGATCGCGGAGAAAGGCCGCTGCGCCCCGTACGGGTCCAGCTCCAGTCCCAGGAGGCTCGACTCAACGGAGAGGGAGTACTCGCCGAACCAGTTCATGATCCCCCCCTCCGTCAGCTTCCAGGAGAACCCCATCGAGCGCGACATCGTGAACTGCCGGGAGACGATCTCCGTGGCGCCGTCCACGCGCTGCAGCGAGTTCGAGCGGGAGCGGTTCGCCGCGATCGCCCAGTTGAAGTTCGCGACGGGGAAGAAGATCTTGAGGTTCTTGAATTCGTCGAGGAACCAGACCCCGTCAAAGAGCTTCCGGAATGGCATGACGAAGTAGTCCGGCGGCAGGGAGACCGCGTAGCTCATCCGCGCGTTCCACCCCCACGAAACGCTGTACACCACGGACGGGTTCTGGTCCTTCGATTTCGTGTACGAGAAGCCGAACTGGAGCTTGTTAAACGTGTCCCTGATGTACCACGCGTCGCTCGGGAAGTTGATGTGGAACCCCGGCGCCGCGTACGTGTCAGAGGTGTGGAGGCTCTTCGTCACGTTGACGAGCGAGTCCGCGCTGACCCGCGAGCCGGTCTTCGCGAACAGATCGTTGGCGGCCTGTGAAACATCGATATCCGATCCCGGGAGGTACTTGGGCGTCACCGTGGATACCGCGTGCGAATACGAGATCGGTATCGTCGTCCCCCCCCACGACTCCGGGAAGAGTCTGTCGAGCGCGACGCTGGCCGCCAGAGCCCAGTTGACGGAATTGACGCGCGATCCCACCTGCGTCTCCAGCGAGTGGAAGAACGGATCGACGTGCGAGTAGTTGAACGCGATGTTGGCCACGTCCGCCAGCTTGAGCTGGGCGTCCATGCGGTACGCCCTTCCCTTCGTGTTGTCCACGTCGATCAGGCGGAGCTCGTCGAACCAGACTTCCCCGCGCAGATCCGGCCGCAGTCCCTGCGCGGTGAACGGGTGCGTGACGCCGAGCGCGAGGTAGACCAGGTTCGTCAGCGAGGGGTTCCCGAGCACGCGGTAGTATGCGCCGGGGTGCCCGGTCACCGGCTTCGGGGCGGAGATGACGTTCACCGAGTCGCGCGTCTGCTTGATCGACGTCAGCTCCGAAAAATTGATCACCACCTCGTTGTTCGCATCCCACCCCGGCCGGATCGGCTCGCTGTATTCGTAGTAGTTCAGGCTGTCCAGCCCGAACCGGAAGAACATTCGGGCGTCGTAGTGATTGTCGTCCACGTACAGGAACGCCGGATCGCCATGCACGTACATCTTCATCGTGTGGTAGCTGAAGACATCAAGCGCCTTGTACGTGTAGAACTTCACGGCCATCCTGGACTGCCCCTGGGGAAGGTCGTTCAGCTTGATGTCGAGCGACTGCTCGTTGGCGCGGACGACGTAGTCGGGCTGCGTCTTGTCCCGCTCTCCGATGACGCCGGGAGGGGAGACGTACGAGGCGTTCTGCTCGACGCCCACGACGCTGACGTCGTACGACGGATCGGTCGACGTTGACGTCTGATTGCTCAGCGAATCGAACGACGACAGCGTCAGCTTCTGCCACTGGTTGCCGACCAGGTTGAAATCCGCGATGCGGACGTGGACGGAATCGGGCTCGTCCTTGAAGAAGCAGCGGATGTACTCGATGTTCTCCTGCGAAGGATTGCCTATCTTTCTGGCGAAGCTGTTGATCGGGATCTGGAACTGGAACCACTGCACCGCGGAGCCGTTGTTCGGGTCGATGCCTCCCCCTCCCACCACCTGCGGGTTGCGCGTGGCGACGGTGTCGAGGTTCAGCTCGTATTCGTAGTACGAATTCGCCTGGTCCAGCACCCCGTTGTGGTTCAGATCCTCCGTATCGGGATACCGTCCCGTCGGCCCGTTCGAGTTGCCTTCCGTCCCGTTGATCCTGTTGAACGCGTTCGGGCTCGACGCCACCTGCGTGTTGTCGAATGCATAGTCGTCGCCGCTCGGGTCGTTCGCAAGGCTGGCTTCGGAACCCTTGTACTTCGCGATAAGATCCGCATGGTCCGACTGCTCCTGCGCATCGCTGCGCATGTCGAGCCCCACGTCCTCCCCGTCCAGGAGTATGCCCGGCGCCGACGTGCCGAGAACGAGGTCTTCCCCGTGCAGCTTGTTCGGGACGTCGTTGACGACCGCCTCGCTGATCTGGCCGAGATCGATGTACATCTTTGACCCGACGTTCGCCCTGTCGACGCGCATCCAGACTTCGATGAAGTTGACGTTCTCCTTCAGCAGGTTGATCGCTGACACCGACAGGGGCTTCATCACGCCCGCCCAGTTCTTCGTCTGCGTGAGCGTATGCTCCCTGTCCAGGCTGTAGTTGAACGCGCCGCGCATCGTGGGCACGTACGAGAAATCGAGCACCGTCGCGATGTCGTTCGCCGGGTTGCCGACCTGCTTGCGCGGGTAGATGTCCGTGAGCCGGACGTCCGTCGGGAGCCGATTGAACCAGATCATCCGCCCCTTCGAGTTCATCTTCGTGCCGTCGTCCTGGCCGAACTGCGCGCTGGACGAATCGTCAGCGGGCGGGCTCGAATCCGTCCACCCGGCGTAGCTGATCCCCACGGGGATCGTCCTCCGGGCCCCCTCGAAATCGTCAATGTAGGCGACCCCCTTCCCGCCGTCGCTCGGGATTGTGCTGGACAGCGTATTTGAGTTGGGGTGGATCTCGGCATACTCGCCGCTCACCTTGATCGACGAAGGCTCCTTCGTGCTCAGGCCCGGGATTGCGTCGAGAGCTTTCGTGAGGAATGGGAGGTCGAGTGTCGTCCCTCCGTCCACGCCGTAAATCGTATTGTTTGTCGGCTCCTCACCCAGGCGCACCTTGTCGCTCAGCGTCTGCTGGTTCAGGTTCATCACGGTGAACCCGAGTGACGTGTTCTGGCCGAGGTACAGGTCACCCCTCGCCCCGAGCAGCGTCTTGGACGCAAGCTGGAACAGGTCATTCTGTTCGTATTTGATCGAGAGGTTCGCTCCGGGAACAAGCGCGGCCGCGTTCCTGATCACCACCTGTCCGATGATGTAGTCGACCGTGTAGTCAACGTTGTTGACGAGCGGCCGGCCGTCCAGGAGCACCTGCACGCTCCCTTCCACGACGTTGAACCCGAGCGAGAACGTCGACGTCGCATCCCCCGTCGCTTTCCCCCTGATCAGGTAGCGGTTGGCGAGGCTCTGCTGCGCGAACGTCTGCGTCGTGTCGTAGACGGAAGGATAGAGGTAGCTGCTCGTATCGGGAAGCGGCGCGGGGGGCGATTTTGTCGCGAAATATGTCTGTATGCCTTTGTCGAACGGCCGCAGTGTCGGGAATATGATCTCCGCCCGTGCAACGCTCACCGTGCGCCCGGGGCGGAAATCGAACGCGGCCCCCTGCTGCGCCGCCGGGAGCACAGTGCCGTCCGGCGCGTACTTGCCAAACCCGAACACGCGCAGGAGAGGCTCATTGTTGACGCTGTTCTGATCAGGGGATCCAGGGATCTGCCTGTAGATATCAAGCTGGAACCCCTGCTGCTTCAGGTTCTTCCCCAGGCCTGAGATCGGGTAGATGTTCTTCAGAAGCTGATTCCAGGCGTATCCGTATGTCGGGCCGACAGAGAGGAGGTTCTTCGGCTTGAGCAGCTTGAGAACAAGTCGCGTCGTGTCTCCGGCCGCGTGGTCCCTGGAGAGCTGTCCGAACTGGGTCCCGTCGGCGGTCCTGTACGCGATGCCGACCACCTGCTGCTCGCCGACATTGAGGTTGAGAGACACTTCCCCGAGGTACCCCTGCCCGTCCAGCTCGTACTGCGACTTGTCCAGGAGCACCATGGGGCCTGTTTCCAGGACGCCGGGCGTGTCCGCCGTCGACGAAATGCTGAGCACGCTGTAGAACCCCGTGTTCACCGGCGTCTGACCGGCCTTGTACGGCGGGAGGTAAATGTAGGCGACGCCCTGCCGCTCGTTCGGGTCCGGCCTGGCGCCCGTCCGCTGCACCCAGACTTCCGCCTCCACGATCTGTTTGCCGGGTTGCGTAATCGTGGGAGGCTCGTTCTGGTAGTACGGTTCGTACAGTGACCGGTAGGTCGTGTCGACCAGGTAGTGATTCGTGGCGTACTCGTAGGCGTGCATCTGGAAGTCGACGGACTGCGAGCCGCCCGAAACTGCGACTTCCTTGATCTGACCCTTCTTCTGCGAGGCGAGCGTGGTCAGCGTGAAGGGCCCCGTCTGGAACTTCGCCTTGATGCCGAACAGCGCCTGGCTGCTGCCGATGAACGACGAGGGGGTTTGCAGCGACACGTTGCCGGCCTCGACGCTCTGGACGATCTCGTCGTCGTAGCCGGTGTACTTGATCTTGAGCTGGTTTTCGTATTCGAACGTCCGCTTGGTGTTCCAGTCCGCCAGCACGTTCAGCTTGTCGCCGATCGTACCGTTGACGTTGACCTGGACTTCCTGGTTGAAGTCGGGCTCGTTGCGCACCTGGTCGAGCGTCGAGAGCGTGGTCTGGTCCGATTTGGTCGACCGGAACCCCGCCTTGATGTCCACCGCGCCCGTCACGTTGAGATTGATCTCGGGCTTGCCGAAGATGCTGAAGACCGGGTTCGGCGGGACCGGGATGCTGATCTTGGTGATGTTGCTCAGCATGTCGCCCAGATCTTTCTTGACCAGCACCTTCGTCTTGCGGGCCTCCGCCGCGAGCTGCATGCGGCGCTCGTATTTCAGCCGCTCGGCGATGTACTGTTTCAGCGGGACCTGTGCGGGGATCTTCGCGTCGACCCCCCCGACGGTCTCGCGGTAGAGGGCGTACCTCCCGGTGGAGTCGAACGTCATCTCCCGCCGGTACGAGATCGCGTGGTTGAGGGCAAACAGCGGGTACGTGCGCTCGGGGAACGCCCTGACGACCGGGTCGTCCTTCCGCGCGTAGACGAAGTCGCGGAGGCGTTCCGTCGAGTCTTTGTCCACGACCCACGTGGTGTCGGCGAACGTGAACTTCCTCCGGGACGTGCGGAGCGAGTCCGTGTGCAGCGAATCGGCGTGGAGGGAATCCTTCCACACCGAATCGGCGTGTGCCGCCAGGAGGCTGTCCGTGTGCGTGCGGGGGATCTGGCCCCGTATCCATTTCGGGACTGTGGTGTCGGGAGGCGCGGGGGGCATGGCCGCGGCTGAGACCTCCGCGGAGGGTCCCTCAGGCGACACGGGTCGCGCGGGGAGCCCGGACCCCCTGACTGACGCAGGAACGCCGATCAGGAAGGCGATCCCCGCGACGGCGGCAAGCAGCACAGCCGCGTCGGGACCGTAACGCCGAAGGGGTGATGTCAGCCGGTGGAACAAGGAGTCCTGATCCGTGTCGTTGTTTCTCGTTCGCCCGCCCGGGGCTTGCCACCGGGGACCGGCGCCGCCGTGTCGCGCGGGACGCTCGATCCGAAGCGGGCTTGGCCGGCCGCGCGATCGTCACGCGACCGGCAGGAGCGCTGATGGTGAAGCGCTCCTCAACCGTTAGCAAGCACTCTCGATACGGACTCCTCGTTGAGTACGAAAGGCGTTTTCAAGATAGCACCCCGCTGAGACAATTGCAAGCAAAGGGGATTGGAAAAGAGCCCGGCCTGCGGTATATTAGGGCACAATGCTCAGCATCAGACACAGGTTTCTCGCCGAGCGGTACATCCTTCGCGCCCACCTGGGGCCGTTCGCCTTCTCCCTCGTCACGCTGATGTTTGTGTTCCTTCTCCAGTTCGTCATGAAGTTCATCGACCAGCTCGTCGGCAAGGGACTGACCGCGTGGGTCATCACCGAGCTCATCGCGCTCAGCCTGGCGTGGATGCTGGTCCTTGCCGTCCCCATGTCCGTGCTCGTGGCGACGCTCATGGCGTTCGGGGACCTCTCCTCGAAGAACGAGATCACGGCCATGAAGGCCTGCGGCCTGAGCACGTACCGCATGATGCTGCCGGTGCTCGTCGGTGCGTTCGCCGTGGGCATCACGCTCCTCTGGTTCAACAACGACGTCCTCCCCGACGCGAATCACAGCCTCCGCACGCTCACGATCGACATCCACCGGAAGAAGCCGGGGATCAACCTCCGCAACGGCGTGTTTTCGCAGGACATCCCCGGGTACTCGATCCTCGTGCGCAGGACGTTCGAAAAGACCAATGAGCTCGAGGGGGTGACGCTGTTCGATTACACGAACCCCGGGGTCAACATCTGCATCACCGCGGAGCGCGGCACGATCTCGTTTTCCCCCGACTTCCGCAAGCTCATCATGGACCTCAGGCAGGGCGAGATCCACGAGCTGGACCTCCAGCGGATGATGGCGTACAGGAAGATCCGCTTCGAGAGCCACCGGATCGCGATGGACGTCGAGGGGTTCGATTTCACACGGTCCTCCGAGTCGGCCTTCCAGCGGGGAAACAGGGAGCTGGGCGCCCCCGCCATGCTGGTGATCGTCGACAGCCTCGGGCAGGTCCGGCAGACGATCCTGGACGGCATCCGCACCAGGACCGCAGCCGAAATGGACACGCTCCTCCGGGGCCGCCCCGTGAGCACCGCTTCCCTGTACCAGTATCCGCCGGGAACCGCGAGCAGCTACGCCGCGCTGAACGACGCCCGGTCCTTCAGCACGATGATCGCCACGGATCTCTTCCGCGTCGAAAACCTGGACAGGCAGATCGATCAGTACATGGTGGAAGTGCACAAGAAGTACTCCATCCCCACGGCCTGTCTTGTGTTCGTGTTCATCGGCGTCCCCCTCGGGATCATGGCCCGCCGCGGGGGCTTCGGCACGGCAGCCACGCTCAGCCTGGGGTTCTTCGTCCTGTACTACGCCTGTCTGATCGGCGGGGAGAAACTCGCCGACCGCGGCCTCCTCTCCCCGTTCACGGGGATGTGGTCCGCCAACATCATCATCGGCCTCATGGGCATCTACCTCACCGTCCGCGTGGCGCGCGAGACGGTCGTCATCGACTGGTCGTTCATAACGCGGCTGGTTCCCCGGCGCTGGCGGGGGCGGCTGACATCCGGCGGAGATTCCGCACGCGCGTGAAACTCCTCGACCGCACCATCATCCGGCAGTTCCTCTCCACCGCCGCATTCTCCCTCTTCGCGGTGCTGCTGGTCTTCATCATCATCGACGTGATGGAGAAGCTGGACGACTTCATCGACAAGCAGGCCGGCTGGGGCATCATCCTCCAGTACTACATCTTCTTCATCCCCGAGATCATCAAGCTGATCATCCCCGTGGCGATGCTCCTGGCCAGCCTTTTCGTCACGGCGCGGCTGTCGACGCAGAACGAGCTCACGGCGATGAAATCCAGCGGCATCAGCCTCTACCGGATCATGGCGCCGTTCGTCGCCGTGTCGCTGATCGTCAGCGCGCTCTCGGTGTACTTCAACGGGTGGGTGGTGCCGCTGGCGAACCAGAAGAAATTCTCCATCGAGCGGGTGTACCTCCACAAGGACGTGGTGAACGCCTCCGGCGCCAACATCTACATCCAGGACACGCGGAGCCGGATCCTCTCCCTCGGGTATTTCGACGACGCCCGCAACATCGCCACGCGCGTGAGCATCCAGGATTTCAGTCCGCTGGACCCCACCGTGATGACCGACCGCATGGACGCCGTCAGCATGGCGTGGGACTCCACGTCACGGACCTGGACGCTCAACAACTGCACCCGGCGCTGGTTTGACGGCGACAGCGAGCGCATCCAGCAGTACCCGCTGCTCCCCGCGGGCGAGCTCCACTTCAACCCGGAAGACCTGCGCAAGAAACAGGAGAAGCCGGACGAGATGGACTACTACACGCTCCGGGATTTCATCCGCAGCCAGGAGGAGGCCGGGCAGGACGTCGCCCGCTGGCTGGTGGATTTCTACAGCAAGATCTCCTTCCCGTTCGCGAGCGTCATCGTCGTCCTCTTCGGCGTCCCCTTTGCCTCGCAGAAGCGCCGCGGCGGCGTCGGCGTCCAGCTCGGCATCAGCCTGCTCATCTGTTTCATCTACCTCATCTTCATGAAGGTGAGCCAGGTCTTCGGGTACAACG
>Ga0335071_10004712_pt1 | contig 14232 bp, 9 predicted proteins | sample Lox_Sample_15_FD_206724 | JGI IMG/M metagenome (GOLD analysis project Ga0335071, IMG submission 206724) | Soil microbial communities from Loxahatchee National Wildlife Refuge, Florida, United States - Lox_Sample_1.5 | ecosystem: Environmental > Terrestrial > Soil > Wetlands | place: USA: Florida... | reverse complement strand
CGGCCGTGAGCTCATCGTCGTGGTCACCGATCGGCATCTGCAACGCCTCTTCGAGATCAGCGGCCTGGCGCCGTACTTCCGCTTCGCCGACAGCCTTGAGGCGGCCATGCGCTGGGTGGTGACGGAGCGTCCCGTGGCCCGAGTCGCGTAGCTCACCCGCCCGTGGGGGCGACTCGACTTGGCGATTCGGGCAGGCAGAGGGAATCGAGGATGAGCGATGCACGCAGCCCGCACGATGTCTACCCCGGGAAGCACTGGGGTTGCTCCGTCAGGCGCTCAGCCGGACGTCGCCTTGAGGCGAACGGCCGGTTGCCAGCACTTCTTCGGCGCGGCGGAAGAGCGCGGCGGCCAGGCCGCGACGGGCCGCGCGGTCGGCTCGGGCTTGGGCTCGGCCGGCGTCACCGAGGTCTGACGGGAGGCTAGGCTGCGGGCCGGCGAGAAGGAGGCCCGCAACGCAGCTTCCCGGGTCGTCCAGCCGAAGCAGGACCATTAGCGTCTTCGCCTCGCCGGACCCCACCGTGGTCTTGGAGCTGAAGCGGAACGCTGCGCCGTCATGCCAGCAGCGGACTTCACCGTCGCTCTCACCGAGCGCGGCGAGGCGGTCCACCGAGAGTCTCCTTCCTTGGCAGTGCCACACGGTCACAATCCCCCCGGATTCATGTGACTGGGCAGCCCTGGCATGCTACAGCTGCGTGACGATACTGTCACTATCTAGTGAACCTGGGGCAACTCTTGTGCCGCACATTCCCGACCTTGAGGCAGCTCCGTTGATGTCCGCCCTGCGCCGGCGGCTGTGGCCGAACGAGCGTCGAGGGCATGCCCCGGCCGGTCCGAAATCGACCCGCGAACCATGGAGACGACTGCAGCGTCCCTGACAGTGCCCTGCCAGCCGGCGCCGCACCATCCGTTGCGCTGGTAGGCGTGCAACTCAGGGACTCTCAGGCAGCGATCGGGATGTGCCGAGGGCCCTCCCCGGCTCGACTGGCACCATCGTCATGGAGCGATGGACCCGGCAATCGCCGGTCCCGTTTCAAGTCGGGTCTCTTCAAGCTCGCGAGGCCGATGGAGGGTAGATGCGCTACGTGGTTCATGTGTATGGCATGACCGGCATGCGAGGACGAGTGTACGAAGTCGAGGCGGAGTCTAAGGCCAGGGCCAAAGCCCAAGCCAAGGCGGACTTCTGGCTCGAGTCACTCGAGCCTGCCGTCGCTGCTGAGATCGTCGACAGCGGCGATCATCGACTGCAGCATCTGGGTCGCGGTGAGGCGCCAGATGGGCACGAATCTCAGCGAGACGACGATCAATGTTCTGAGCGTCGCCAGGCGCCTGGGCAAAGCCGGCGACGGTCTTCTGCTCGTTGAGGAGTGAGACCAGGGCTTCGAAGGTCTCGGGGAGGACGAAGTGCGAGAGTGCCTCACGCTGTCCTGAGGAACGCGGCAAGTCAAGCGTCAGACCAGGAGAGCACCTCATCGATGAGCGCGTAGCGGGCCGGCGTTCGCCGCGAGGTGACCTCTTGGCCCGATGGGCGTGCGGGGGTCGGACGCACTGGCCTTTGGACCGGCAGGTCGTGAGCCGCGCCGGCGCCCTTCCCCGTCCTCCCCTATTGCGGAGGATAGCCGGCCAGCGACCCCTTCACCGCCATCCAGGTCGCCTTGTTGAGGACGTCCTCGTCGGCCGCATCCGGCTGCGAGAAGTCCTGCCGCGCGCACAGCCTGGCGAGCGCCGATGTCGAGGCGATCTTCGGGTAGCCGGAATCGCCGAACGCCGTCACCTGCGGCGTGACCACGGTGTACGGCCGGGTGTCCGGTGTGCCGGAGAACGCCGCCCACAGCGGCGTGGCCCGCTGGTCGTAGACGCTCATCGGCGAGAGCCCGAGCAGGTGTTCGATCGTGGAGAGCACGGCCGCCGTGTCGTGGTGGGTCGAATCCACCGTGGCATGCTGCGTGTACGGGCTGATGACTAGGCAGGGCGAGCGGTGCGCGTCCACGTGGTCGGGCCCGTCCTGGGCGTCGTCCTCGACGACGAAGATGGCCGTGCTCCTCCAGTACTGGCTGTGCGAGACGGCGTCGACGAGGCGCCCAAGGGCGAGGTCGTTGTCGGCCATGTAGGACTGCGGCGTCGCGCTGTGCGGCGTCATGCCCTCGGTGTGGTCCATGGGCAGGTAGACGATCTCGAGGCCGGGCAGCCGGCCATCGGCCTCATAGGCCCGGAACTCACGCTCCCACTCGGGCTCGCGGACCAGGTGATCGGAGACGGCCATGTCCCACCCGACGTAGCGGGGGTCGACATGCTCGCCGAAGCGCGACTGCAGATGGGTGAGGTCGGAGAACCAGATCCTCTTGCCGCCGCTCCGCTTGGACCCCGTCGATTCACCGTAGTCGCGGAAGGAGACGTGGTGGGTCCAGGCATCATCCCAGAGATAGCCCACCGTCTCGGCCGCGACGCTGCGGGGGATGCTCGTGTCGGAGGCCAGCGGCTCGCTTCTGAACTGGTCCTTGAGCGCGATGTTCTCGCTGTCGTAGGCGCGCGAGTAGGCCCAGGCGTAGTCGAACGGCCAGATCTTGTGCACGTAGTCGCTGGCGTCGCCCTGCGTCGTCCACGGGTGGCCGTCCTGGGACACCTGCGAGTCGACGTCGAAGTCGTCCAGCAGTACGAAGCGACTGGCAAGCGCACGCTGGTTGGGTGCGCACGACTCACCGAAGAGCGTGAGCGCGGGGTCGCCGTTACCCTTCCCCAGGTCGCCGAACACCTGGTCGTAGGTCCGGTTCTCCTTGACAACGTAGATGACGTGCTTGATGCCGGCGAGGGCGGACGGCTCCTGCGACCAGCGCGAGCCGGCATGGTCGTTAGCGCGCACCTGGGCCGTCCAGCTCGTCAGGGCGCTCTGACGGGTGCCCGCGTCCGGCAGGTCGATGACCTCGACGGAGCCCCTGATCATCGTGCCGATGTACTGCGACTCGGAGACGGGTGGCTTGTACCAGTCGCCGGGGTAGTAGTAGTACGGCGCCCCGGGCGCCGGGGTCGGGTAGAGCGAGCGACGCACGAAGGGTCCCGCGGTGTTGGGGCCGGCGCCCGAGCCATACGTGTTCGTGACCACCAGCTGCTTGCCGTCGGGGGTCACCTGCACGCTCGACGGATACCAGCCGGTCGGGACGAATCCGAGGACGCGGCGCGTACCGAGGTCGATGACCGCCACCGCGTTCTCGCCGGCGTCGGCCACGTACAGCGTCCCGCCGTCGGGGCTCACGCAGAGCCCCACCGGCATCGACCCCTTCGGCGCGCCCGGCACGAGCGCCACGTCGATGGTCGCCGACACCGCGTCGCTCGCAGTGTCGATCACCGACACCGTGTCGGTGTTCGCGTCGGCGACGTACATCTCGTCGCGCACCGGGTTCGCGGTGACGCCCGTGGGATGGTCGGCGACGAGCGGATCGCTCAGCGGAGAGAGCACGATGGTCTTCATGGTGCGCTGCTTGGCGGTGTCGATCACGGAGAGGCAGCGCCCGGCCCAGTCCGCAACATATGCCTTGGTCCCCTGGCGGTCGAAGGCGATGCCCAGCGGGTAGCCGGCGACGCCGAGCTCGATCCTCGCCGTGACCTGCTCCGTCGCCGGGTCGATGACGGTGACTGTGTGGCCCGGCGGATCAGCGTGGCTCTCAGGCCCGCCCGACGGCTGGGAATCGGCGCCGAGGTTCTCCGTCACGTAGAGGCGGTCGCCGAGCGGCGTGTGGCCGTAGGCCAGCCCGGAGGGGAAGAACGGCGCCTTGATCTCGGCGACCGTCCTGAGTCCACCGGCGGTGGTGACGGCATAGGCGTGGACGACGTCCTGCCCCGCGCCGGCCGCCCAGGCGTGGTGGCCGTCGGAAGAGAACACGACACCGTAGAAGACCGAGGCGCCCCTGGTGCCGTCGTACTTCCGCAGTGCCGTGCGACGACCGCTTGCGACGTCGAAGAGCTCGGTGGTCTCGTACTGCACGGCGGCGCCACTCGACGTGACCAGTGCTTCGGTCCCGTCCGGAGAGAGCGCGACGCCCCAGGGCCCGGGCAGTCCCGGTTGGCCGGCCGGGACGGTGATGAGCCTGCCGGCCGGCGTCAGCGTCCAGCCGGATGGCGTGATCGGGCGGCTCGCCGATCCGCTCGCGGCACTCGCCGACCCGCTGCCAGCGGGGGTCGCTGTGCCGGAGGAGCTCGACGACGAGCATCCCGCGACGGCGACCGCCATCCCTACGAGGAGCACTCCGAATAGGCCTGTTACCTTGGGCATCGCGTCCTCCTCCTGCGGCCCTTCCCCAGTGAACACGCCCGGAGGATAGGCGGCCTGTGTTAGGCGGGAGCGAGTGCGGCGCGGCCGCCAGACGGCCCCCGCACCGCAGGCGGCCGGCGAGCGGAAGTGCTCGCCTCCGCAGCGACTCTCAGAGGCAGCTGGGTCCGCGCGACCTATCGGCGGCGCAGGCTTCGGCAGAGTCGGCCTCACCACACACGTGAGCGCGAGCCTCGTCGCCACAATGTCGGCAGTCTTGCCGATTCGGAAGAAGTGCTGCCGAACGCCCCAGCACGAAAGCGCCCTGTGCAGCATGAAAAGTGGTGCCCCCGGCTGGAATCGAACCAGCGACACCAGGTTTAGGAAACCTGTGCTCTATCCACTGAGCTACGAGGGCATTGTGCCGATTTGCAGGGATTTTACCTGCGCAGCGGACCTGGCAAGGATACCATGGTTGCTAATAAGTTGCTAAACCTGCAGGAAACGTGCGGCGCGGCTCCGCTGGGCACAAAGAAATCGACGTCATCCGACTCCCCCGAAGGGGCTGGCCCCGTGATCCGGCAGGTCCGCGAGCACAACGAGCTAAACGGCGTCGTCTTCTCCGTCGTCGAGTTCCTGCTCGTCGCGGCGGCGGCCGCGTTCGTGGCCTTCGCATTCGCCCTGCACGGCGACTGGCTCGTGGCGGCACTGGTCGCCGGCACGGCACTGAACGCCCTCGTGGTCGTCGCGTACGGTATTGCGGCCCTGCGCCGGGGCGAGCGCGGCAAGTCCCTGAGGAGCCTGACCAGGCCCGAGTATCGGGCCGCCGTGCGCGACGAACATCCCGGGCTCACCAGGGACACGGTAACCGTGACCGTCACGACGCTCATTCCCTACATCCTCTCGATCGCCGTGGTGGCCGAGCGCCTCCGGGAGGGCGGGTAAGCGCCGGGCGACGGCGCCCTCAACGGGGGTCCTACTACCTGCGCCCCGCCAGCGAGATCACGTTGTCGGAGGGCCGTTCGTCTTCGAGGACCAGCGCCTGGGCCGCTGCCCCTCGATGAGCTCCATCCCGACCCCGAGAACGCTCGCGTGCACGGGCGCGACAACCTCGCCGCGATCCGAGCCAGCCTGGAACGCTTCGGCCAGGTCCGGCCCCTGCTCGTTACAACCGACGGGCTCGTAGTGGCCGGCAACGGCACCCTCGCGGCGATGCGCTCCCTGGGCTGGGCCGAGGCGCAGGTCGTCCGCCTCCCTTGGAACGACCCGGACATCTGCCGCGCCTACGCGATTGCCGACAACCGCACCGCCGAGCTGGCGCGCTGGGACGACGATTCAGTCGCGCTCCCACCCTCGGTCAACCATAGCCACAAGAACGCCCTGCGGCGCAGCCGCAGGGCGGGCCGCCTGTACACCGCCCGGCAGGCGCGGGCAGCGCAGGGCCAGTACGGTCCTGCGCTGCCCAGAAGCCGAATGGGAGGCTTGACTACTTGCAGTCCGAGATACTCGTCACCATGTGATGCTGGTCGCCATGTTCGCCTGCCCAATCAGCTGGAGCGCGTCGGAACGCAGCAGGAAGCCCTGCTTGACGAGGTTCATCGCCGCGGCCGTGTACTGCGCGATGTAGTCCTGCTTGGAGCTGTAGAGCGACTGCAGGACCGTGGTGCTGAAGGGCACGTTCTGCGCATAGAAGCCAGGAACACCGCCAGTGAGGCCATTCGGCGGCACCAGGGCGTAGCCCCCCCAGCCGAAGCTGGAGATCGGCACCGCTATCATCGGTAGCCGCAGACCGCCCAAGGCGTTGTCGTTGCTGTCGAAGACCACGCTAACGGCACCCGTTGTCGCGTCCTGCTGGATGGTGATGGGGTCCGCCGCCGGCGGCTGTTTGCCCGTGGCGATCCACTTGTAGAGCCCCTCGTAGGCGGCCTTGTCGGCCATTTCGAGCGCCACCTCGGGGTTGTTGACGGTGCACTGCCAGTCGTAGGTGTAAGGGGCGTCAAAGCCTGCCTTGACCAGATCGGCGGCGCAGGCGTCGCCGTAGAGGTACTCGTAGGCCGTGTTGTGGTTGGCCCCGGCGAGCTCCCAGATGTCGACCTTCTGGTTCTTGGTGTTGGCGCTCAGCGTCACGTTCGGGGCGCCGCGGACGCCTGGGAAGTCCCACTGCGAGTTTGTGGCCATCCAGGGAACGGGGCGCGCCGGCAGGTAGGTGCTGCGCTGTGGGTCCGTAGCCGGAAGTTGGGTCGCGGCAGAGTTGATGAGCGTCGGCGTACCACCGACCTGGCACTCGATGAGGTAGCCGTCGAAGATCGGCCGGTCAGTCGCGCAGCGCCTGCCGTGCTTGGAATGCTTGGCGCTCTTGGAATGCCCATCGTTTGCGAAGTAGGCAGCGGGCGTGAACCACTTGTAGTAGGTGGCCGTGAAGTTGGCCTGCTGCGACTCGCCGCTGAGGATGACGAGGTCGGCCTTGTGGCCGAGCGGGTTGGCCTTGTCGTTGCTCTTCAGCAGCCGGCCCAGCTGGGTCGTGATGTCCCAGATGAAGCCGTTCTCGTACTGTGTGGCGCCGGTGGGGTTCGCCCAATTGAGCGCCCCATAGCGAGCCGCGTCGAACCTCAGCATGCCGGCAAGTACGTCGGACTTGGCGGTGACGCCCACATAGACGTCATGGTCCTTGAGGATCCGCGGCCAGTCCGCCGACCACATGGCGGACCAGTCGTACATGGCGCTGGAGTTGAGCAGTTCGACGATGACGCGGCCGCTCCAGGTCTTCATGTTGGCGGGCTCGCGGACCAGGAGCCGCGTCGTGTAGGGCCCACTGCGCAGGACCGTCGTGTTGTAGTCGGTGTTCGCGACCCAGTTGTAGACGTTGGCCACGCCGCTGTCGTAGTACTCCTTCTCGACGTAGCCATAGGTGGCGAGGTCGATCGGCGCGTTCTGCCAAAGGGCGCCGTTCCAGGGATGGGATGTCGCGGTGACCGGCACCAGTTGCAGTGTCGGCAAGGCTTCCGCGTTCAGCACCTTCTGCAGTGCCTGCGCGTCGAGAACGGGACCGGTCGTGTCTGCGAACGCTGGCGCCGCCATCAAGAGCACTGCGGCTAGCATCACCAGACAGGCCATCAGGATCGTCCGGCCGGAGCGGCGCGGACTAGTCGAGCCAAGCATTCTCGTCCCCCTTCAAGTGTTTCGGCAAAGCGCATTCCAAATGCCGTGCGTGCTCCGTCACCTCTCCTTTCTGGCAGGCCGTCACCTCTCTTGGATGGAGTCGCGTGATGTGCATCTCGGTCGCCTGCACTAGCTGACGCAGACTCGATGTGGATACGCGCTGATCCAGAGATGGACGGGGCAGGCGAAGTCTTTGCAGAACGTATAGGCTGAGCCGATATATAGGCTGAGTCTATGCTTCTAACGGCGTTCGTCAAGGGCCGCGCGCACAGGCACAGGAGCTGCAGGGCCGCTGCAACGAAGCTCCGGAACCCCAGCGGCAGAAGCCTCGACCAGGAACACCGGCTCGAACAATGACCTCCACCTGGCCGGCCTCTGACTGGAGCAACACGGGCGGCATGCTGAGGCCCGCAGCCCAGGAAGAGCGCTGCGGGCCTCATGGACCTGCTGCGGCGCCGTCAGTTCCGCCAACAGGTCGGCTTCCGGACAGGCGAGGACTTGTGGCTGCTGCTCCTCAGCCGCGGGAATCGGTCGTCAGCCGCTCCCCTTCACAACCGCACCTTCGGCTCACCCTGAGAAGCAGGTCACCTCCCTCGCCTGCGCGACAAGGGTGACCGCATCGGAAGGGAGCAAGTACCGCCGTTCCACGAGACCAAGCGCCGCTGACTCATACTTGCAGACGTACTCGGCCTTGGAGCCATACAGCGAGTAGAGAGTGTCCGGCCCAAACGGCACGATCTGGTCGAGGCCACTGGGGGGATGCAGAGCTCCCCGAGCCATCCCGTAGGAACAGATGGGGACGTCCACCATGGGGAGCCTGAGGCCGCCTTCCGCAATGTCGAAGCTGTTGTAGGAGGGGCTGTCCCGGAAGGTCGCATACGGGATCGACTCATCCTTCGGCCTGTTCCTGATCGGCGGCGGCATCGGCGGGGCGGTGCCATCCGTGATCCAGGAGGAGAGGTCCTCGTAGGCCGCCTTCTCAGCCATGTAGAGGGGCACTTCTGGATTATTGACGGTGCACGACCAGTCGTAGGTGGCCGGATCCCAGAAGCCGGCCCGGATCAGGTCATCGGCGCATGCATCGCCGTAGAGGTACTGCCAGGCCCAGCCGTGATGGCAGCCGGCAAGCTCCCAGAACACGGCCTTGTGATGGTCGTCGTTGTGGTTGACGGGAGGATCCAAGCCTCGCGCTGCCGCGTAGTCCCACTGGGAGTTCAGCCCGATCCACGGGATGGACCGAGCGGGTACCCAGCCGAGCTGCGGGTCATCGGCCGGCAGCGGGGTGACAACAGGGGCAGTCTGGTTGATGGGGGCTGCGGTGAAGAACGGGAAGAGCGCTTGCGGGTCGCCCAGCAGCAGGCACTCGGCTAGGTAGCCGTCGAAGATCGGCGTTCCGCCCGCGAGCTTTGCCGCCGGGGTGAACCACTTGTAGTAGGTGCAGAGGTATTCCGCCTGCTCGGACTCGCCGCTGAGGATGACGAGATCGGCGGGTTGCCCCAGTGGGTTGGCAGCCGAGCCACTCTTCAGGAGCCTGCCGGCCTGGGTGACGATGTCCCAGATGAGGCCGTTCTCGTAGAGCCTCGAGTAGTTTGGGTCGTAGTCCGGGTCGCTGGGGTTGGTGCCCCCGGCCTGTTGGCCGGGCGGCAGCGGGTTGGCCATCGAAAGGGTGGCGTAACGGACCGGATCGAACTTCTGAAGACTAGGGAAGACGACCGGCCTCGCCGTGATGCCGATGTAGACGTCGTGCTTCGCGAGCAACTGCTCCCACAGACTGGACCAGATCGCGGTCCAGTCATATCTCGTCGCCGCGTTGATGAACTCGACCACGACGCGGCCGCTCCACGCCGATCTCTCCTCAGGGCGACGGACGAGGATCCGTGTCGTGTAGGGTGCGTGGCGCAGGATGCGGGCGTCGAAGTCGCTGTAGGCCACCCAGTCGTACACGTTCGCGGTGCCGCTGACGAGGTACTCCTCCTCGACGTACCCGTGTTCGCCGAGGTCGATCGGCTCGTTCTGCCAGGCGGCCCCGTTGAAAGGGTGTGAATCGGCCGTGACGGGCAGCAGTTCGAGCCTTGGTAGCGGCTGTGCAGCGAGTACCTGCTGAAGTGCGTCGGCAGTGAGGACAGGGCGTCGTGCACTTGCTGACATCACGTCCGCCTTTGCCTAGCCTGAAGACTCATGCGCGTGGCTCCCTTAGGGTCGACGCCAGAACTTGGGGTTCATCAAGCGATGATCCAAGACCGACTTGCCCCGGCCGTCCCCGTGACCCGGCGATTCAGCGCCGGCCTGGGCCGCAGCGATCAGTGCGGCGAGACCGACGCTGAGCGACTCGAGGTCTGCTGCATCCATGATGCTGAAGAACTCCTCGACTCGATCCTCCTCAAAGTGCCAAAGCCCATCGACCAGTTCGGCCCCCGTCCGCGAGACTCCGACCAACGTCACGCGCCTGTCGCCCGGGTCCGGCTGGCGTCCTACGAGGCCTCTCTCTTCGAGTCGGTCGATCAGCTGACTGCATGACGGCTGAGAGACGCCCAGTACGCGAGACAGAGCCCCGACGGGCTCCGGTCCGTCCAAGCGGATGAGGATCAAGGCCCTCAGCTGGGTCATCGTGAGGTCTGCCGGAAGCCAGTCGCTCTCCAGGGCGCCGCGGATGACGAGCTCCGCCTGGCGCAACCGCAGGAGCGCAGCCTTGATCGCCTCGTGGTCCTGGCTCTCGGTCAATGAGGGCTCCTCGCGGCCAATGCCTTGCGGCCGCTGGCATCAGCGGTGCGCCCCGAAGGGCTCGGCAGCCCGGAGTGCACGCGCGGCACCAGGACGAGGGCAAGTGCCAGCGCGAACAACACGACGGACCCGACTATCGTCACCGAGTAGCTTGTTCGCGTGCCCGAAGGAGACAGCAGCAGCGGGCCGAGAGCATAGCCGAGGTTGATCGCCAGTCCGCCGATGGCCAGCAGCTGGCCCACTCCCCGGTCCTCGTCCCCGACGAGCGAGAGGAAGAGCGCGGTGAGTGCGGTAGTGAGCAAGTTCACGGACCCCATGGCCAGTGCGAACCCCAGAGGGCCCGACGAGAGCAGAAGGGCGCACGTGGAAGCTCCGACGAGGCCAAGTCCGATCGCAATCGGCCGGGTCCGCCCAAACCTGTCGCCCAACGCCGTCACGAGCAGGCCGCCGGCGACGCTGAGGAGCATGCTGACCGAGAGGGCAAGGCCCACGGCGTCTCGAGAGGCTCCCATCCAAGCACCGATGAGGCTTGCGAAAGTCCAGAGCGCCCCCGTGGCGACGTTGAAGGCGAAGAACGCAAGCAGCACCAGGCTGCTCTTCCTGATGCCACTTGCCAGCGCCTTCGTTCTCAGCAATGGGGAAGACACCGGGACTACGAACACACCGCGCGGCACGAGCAACACGAACGGGAGACAGACGATCCACAGGGTACCCAAGACGACGAACAGGCCGTCCACGCCGAGGCCCGCGCGCGGCACCAGATACAGGAGCACCGCCGAGAGGACAGACGGTCCTGCTACCGAGATTCCGAAGAGACGCTCGGAGTGCCGCGACATGGCAATCGTGGGATTGACCACGACCATCACGGATGCCCCGCAGAGACCCGTCAGGAAGCGGCCGGCCACCACTGCAGGGTAGGCGTGAAACCAGATCGCGCTGAGGTCGGCAGACGTCGCGACCAGCAGAGCAAGGACCAGCATCAGGCGCCGGTTCGCTCGTCGAATCCAAGCCAACCCCAGCAACCCCCCCACGATGCCCGCGAGCGAGTACAGAGAGCCAATCCTCCCAGCGGCCGACGCGGCAAAGCCGAGGCGCAGCGTGAACAGCTCGACCATGGCCGGCAGAACGAACGCGGTCGCCACAGCAAAGGTGGCCAGTACTGCGAGTGCGATCCACACCCTGGGGCGATCCACCGGAGAAGGCGAGCCACAGGTCGAATCTGTCGGGACGCCCTGGACCCGCTGACGAGCTCCCGTCGGCGACCCAGACGGGAGGATCAGATCCACGTTCCGATCCGACGGGTCCGAGATCGATACTTTCATAGGCCAAGCCTATACGGTCAGTGCGACGAGCGCACGTGGCCAACTCCTCTCTGGAAGCCTGAATCACGCAGGCGACGGAGGCCCAGAGCAGGTTGCCAATAAGTTGCCAAATCTGCGGGAAACTGCAGGCTCGAGGCTGGAATGTCGGCCCGGCGAACGCCCCAGATTGCCCCCATTCACCCTCGAACGGCCCCGTTCGGTCACCCTCGCAGCCCCTTTAGGAAACCTGTGCTCTATCCACTGAGCTACGAGGGCATTGTGCCGATTTGCAGGGATTTCTCCGCTGCGACAGCCGGACCAGAATACCAGAGTTGCGAAAGAGTTGCGAAACTTGCATGTCCGGTCCCGGTAGATGCTTGACACATCGGCTCCGCCGCCTGCGTGACACTCCCTCGAGGCGGCTCCGGCACCTGCGCGACACTGGCTCCGGCAGCTACGTAACACCGTCAGCCCGACCGCTTGCTGCGTCGGCCCATCTCGATGCCCATCTTCTCGACGGATGCTTCCCGCTCGCGCCGGCATCCAATGGAGGGAGAAGTCGAGAGGAGCCGGGTGGAAGCCACACCTATAGTATTCGGGCTGAGGCTCCGACAACTGCCACGAGCGGCTGCGAGAGGGGGAGAACGGGTGCCAGCCGGCAGCGGCGAACACGACTGGGATGCCCTGTCGCAGGAGCTTCCCGATCACGTGCTCGAGGCGGCGAGGAATGGCAACCACGCGGCATTCGCGGCCCTCGTCCAAGAGTACGAGCCGAAGCTGCGCGCAGTCGTCTTCTACATCGTCCAGGACGACGAACTCGGCCGCGACGCACTCCAGGAGACCTTCCTGCGCGCTTACCGTGGCCTGCCCAGATTCCGCGAGCAAGCCGCGCTCGGCACCTGGCTGCACCGCATCGCGTACACCGCTGCGCTCGAACAGCTACGGACCAGACGCCGGCACCCGGAGGAGCCGCTGCCCGATGACGTCGATCGCCGCCTCGGGAGGGGCGGCGATCCGGGTGACGAGATCGGTGAGCGAGACCTCGTCTCGAGTGTCCTTGCGGCACTGCCACCGGAGCAGCGTCTCGTCCTCCTGCTGATCGACCGCGACGGTTACGACTACCGAAGCGTCGCCGAGATCACCGGCACCTCGCCGGGGACCGTCTGCTCCCGACTGCAACGAGCGCGCGGGAAGGTCCGCGCGGCCCTCACCCGCGCGCCGTCGGTCCGGTCGGCCTCGCTCCGGACGGAGGAGTCATGAACGATCAGGACGCCAGAGGAAGGCGGGACCCCCAGCTGGGCGAGCTGCTAGAGCAGGCCGTCGTCCTGCCCGAGCCGGACACGGCCTTGCTGGGAGGCCTCGAGCCGGCGCTCTCGGGCGTCGATCGTGAGCGCGGTGCTGTCCGACAGGACGTAGGCCGGGCGACCCGGCTGCGCCGGCCGTCCTTCCTTGCCGCCGTGGGGTTCGCGGCGCTGCTGGCGCTGGTTGCCGTCGTGAACCTGACCGGGTTCCCTGGCGTCGAGCAGGCTACCCCGCCCCCGGCCAACGCCGCCAAGCTCGTCGCCGTGATCGACGCGGGCCTCACCCGGGTGAACTCCCTGCAGGGCACGTTCGTCTTCGATGCCGCTCCGAGCAGGGGCAGCGCGCAGATCAGCTCGGTCGACTTCGCGACGATGAGCAACGGGGACAAGTCTTTCGACGCCCACTACCTTCCCGACTACAAGGAGCTGAGCAAGGGCTGGCTCTCGGCCAAGAACGGCAACATCCCGGCGCGCTTCAAGCGCGAGGAGATGATGATGTCTGCCGCGATGGTCAGGCAGCGTGTTGTCGTTGACGGGGCGACCGGCTTCATGCAGTCGAAGACCTGGTCGGTGAACCCGGTGACGCGCCAGCCGGTGGCACTGCGCTACCGCTACTACCGCGGGCTGGTAGTCGTGGGTGGCCGCGTCCTGATCGCCCCACGCGACGTCCAGCAGATCTGGCTGCTCTCGAGTCAACTGCGAACGGCGCTCGCCCAGGAGCAGCCGAACGTGGCGCTTACCGACGTCGTCTACCATGGTCGGCCCGCCTACCGGGCCGTGGTCTACGGCAGCGGCGGAAAGCCGCTCTACGTTGCGATGGTCGACAAGCAGTACGGCATCACCTTGCGACTGAGTGCGGTCCCCGGGTCGCACGGCACCGACCTCGAGCTGACGCCTTTCCACGTCCGGGACCTGCGCGTCAACGAGCCGGTCGACCCCGCGACCTTCGTGATGAAGCCGGACTTCACCTATGCACCCGACGGCTACAGCAAACGGCGACCCACCGATACGCCCAAGAAGTACGGCATCGACCTCGGGGAACGTGCCTTCCCCGTCTCCGAGTTGCCCCAGCGGACGTCGTCCTGGACCGTCCTGCCCACCTGGATTCCGAAGGGCTACACCCTGCAGCTGGCGGTCGCCTGGCCGGACTCGTCCTGGATGTGGCTGACCTACCGTCAGGGCATGAGCGACATCACTGTGGCGACCGCGGGCAAATCGGCGACCGGGCCGCGAGGAGCGAAGACTCCTGAGTTGAGCGGGTTCGTGTTCGGGGCGACGCGGGACGGCCTCGACATCTGGCCGGCAATCGGTTCGGGCGTCAGCATCATGCCGGCCGGCGCCATGGCCGGCTGGCCGGCGGGACACGGCCAGTTCCCATACGACAACCCGGGCCTCACCACCGTGAGCACGGTGACCTTCGGGATCTCGGGGAACGTGCCGCTCGACACCTTGGAGCGCATGGCGGAGTCCGCCCGCCAGGCACGGCCGGGCCCGTACCTGCCGCAAGAGC
>Ga0335071_10004711_pt1 | contig 14236 bp, 12 predicted proteins | sample Lox_Sample_15_FD_206724 | JGI IMG/M metagenome (GOLD analysis project Ga0335071, IMG submission 206724) | Soil microbial communities from Loxahatchee National Wildlife Refuge, Florida, United States - Lox_Sample_1.5 | ecosystem: Environmental > Terrestrial > Soil > Wetlands | place: USA... | reverse complement strand
GGCGTGTGGCTGAACGACAGATAGCCGTTGAGCGGTACGTGCTTCTGGCGCGTGGCCGTCTTGATGGCGGTGATGATCTGCCGGGTGATGCACAGCTCGGCGAAGCTGCGAAACGAGGCCTGGCGATCGTCGCGGTAGTCGCGCACCGCCTTGTAGAGGCCGACCATGCCCTCCTGGATGAGGTCTTCGGAATCGCCGCCGGCCAGGAAGTACGAGCTCGCCTTGAGGCGCACGAACTGGTGGTAGCGCAAAATGAGGGCGTTGAGGGCCGCCTGGTTACCGCGGCGGTAGGCGACGACGAGGCCGAGGTCGGAACTCTCTGAGTGGGCTTGAGGGTTAGAAAGGCGACCAGCCGTTCGGCTGCTGTCGGCCTGTCGCCGCTGCGTCATGCCGTCTGACCCCCCGCGCCCGAGCCTGAGTAGTACGGCTAACCGCCCCTGCGTCTCAGGCGCTCCAGCTTGCGCCAAGTCTCAAGGTCAAGTTTATCCTCAACCGTTGTCGGTATTCTACTGACCTTTTCGTCGTTTGCAAGCTTTTCCTGGCCCGCGCCGAGCTCGTCGCCGAGCTCGCGCGGCGTCATGCGGCGCACCCCCGCCCGCGCGGCCGTACGCTGCACCTCGTAGTCGGCCGAGACGACGACGATAGCGGCGTCGGCCGGCTCGCTCGCGATGCGCCGGGCGATCACCTCGTCGGCCGACTGCGAACCGCCGGCAAAACACACCTCGACGCGGGTGCCGCTGAGCGGCGCGCAGGTCGAACGCGGCTGCGAGTGCGCGTCGAAGACGAGCGTGACCTGGGCGCCGCGCAGGGCCGCGAAACCGGCGAGCTGGTCGGCCAGCCAACGGCGCCTGTCCTCGAGCTCGCCGGCCGCCATGCCGGGAAACAGCGCGTGCAGCACGTTGTAGCCGTCGACGATGTAGGAGTCGTGAGCGCTCATGTCAGCTAGCCTGCCCGGTGCGGCGGCGAGCCACGCCCGCCGGCCGGGCCGTCGGCGGCCGACGCGCCGGCCACCGGGCCGAATGCACCGGAGACGCCCCCGGCAGGGGCATCCGCGGTCGTGCCCGCGGCGCCGCGCTGGCGACGCGCCTCGTAGAGGAACAGCGCCGCCGCGACGCTCACGTTCAGGCTGCCGACCGGACCCTGCATGGGGACGGCGGCGAGCTCGTCGCAGGTACGGCGCACCAGCGGCCGCAGGCCGCGCCCTTCGGCGCCGAACACGAGGGCCGTCCTGCCCGTCAGGTCGAGCGCTTGAAAGGGGCGGTCGGCGTCGCCGGCCGCCCCGTAGACCCAGCCGCCGTCGGCCTTGAACGCGGTCAGGAAGCTCACCGTGTTGGTCACCCTGGCGATGTCGAGGTGCTCGCTCGCGCCGGCCGACGCCTTGACCGCCGCCGGCGTGACCACCGCCGAGCGGTGACGCGGCACTACGACGCCGCCTGCGCCGGCCGCCAGGGCGCTGCGCACGATCGCCCCGAGGTTGCGGGGGTCGCTGACCTCGTCCAGGACGACCAGGAGGTCGCACCCGAGCAGCTCGTCGGCGGCGGCGTAGGGGTAGTCGGCCACAAGACAGGCCACGCCCTGGTGCTCGTGCGACCCGGTGAGGCCGTCGAGGTCGCGCGCGGCGGCACGCTCGACGGCAAGGCCCGCCTCGCCGGCGTGCTCCTCGACGCCGTGCGCGGCCAGCCAGGTCTGCCCCTCGGGGGTCGCGAGCAGCCTGCGCGGACGGCGCTTCGCGCCGTCCGCGCAGGCCAGGCGCACCACCTGCCGGCCGTAGAGCCAGTCCACGACTAGGCGCTCCACGAAGTCGAGCCTGCCTGGGCGATGACGACGAAGTCGCTCATCGGCCTAGGTCTTACGCACGACCTGCGTGCCGGCCGGGGTGTCGCGCACCTCGAAGCCCGAGGCCTCGAGACGTCCGCGCAGGGCGTCTGCGGCGGCCCAGTCCTTGCCGGCGCGGAAGTGGTCGCGCAGCAGGCACGCATAGCTCGCGTCTCCGCAGGAGAGCCGCTCGTCGACGAGCTCGGCCAGGTCGTCCCAGCGCTCCTCGGCGGCGAGACGGGCGGCCGGCGGCAGCGGCACCTCCTCGGTGGCGCAGACCTCGCCGTCGGGCGTCGCCGCGGTCGAGACCAGCGCGGCCGCTCCGGCGGCGTCGGCGGCGGCCACGGCACCCGCCAGGCCGCCGTCGGGCAGCGCGATGCAGAGGTCGTCGAGGCACTCGACGAGCAGATCCTCGACGTCTTCGAGGGTGGCGCCGTCGACGGCGTGGCGCGCCGCGTCGGCGGCCGCGACGTAGCGGAAGAGCTCGCGGCCCAGGCCGAACAGCTCGCCGAGCGCGGCGGCGGTGTTCAGATCGTCGTCCATGTGCTCGGCGAACGCGGCCCGCGCCCGCTCGACGGCGGCGCGCAGCTCGGCGGGATCATGGGTCTCGCCCCGTCCCGGGTTGTCGGCCCGGAAGCCGGCCGTGCGCACGGCCTCGACCAGGCGGCCGTAGGCGGCGCCGGCCTCGTCGAGCTTCTCGAGCGAGAACTCGAGAGGGCTGCGGTAGTGGGTAGTCAGGAAGTAGGTGAGCACGACCGGCGCCGGGTAGCGGTCGAGCACCTCGCGCAGCAGGAAGATGTTGCCGACCGACTTGGCCATCTTCTCGCCGGAGGCGCGGATCATGCCGTTGTGCATCCAGACGCGGGCGAAGGGCATGCCGGCCGCCTCGGCCTGGGCGATCTCGTTCTCGTGATGGGGGAAGATGAGGTCGCGGCCGCCGCCGTGGATGTCGAAGCCGGCGCCCAGGTAGCGCAGGCCCATGGCCGAGCACTCGATGTGCCAGCCGGGGCGACCCTGTCCCCAGGGGCTCTCCCAGAGATGCTCACGCTCGCCCGGCTTGGCCGCCTTCCAGACGGCGAAGTCGAGCGGGTCCTCCTTGCCGGGCTCGGCTTCGACGCGGGCCTCGTCGCCGAGCTCGTCGATGCGCTGTCTGGAGAGCTTGCCATACTCGGGGAAGCTGCGCACCCGGAAGTAGACGCTGCCCTGGGCCTCGTAGGCGTGGCCTCTTGCGACGAGCTGGCAGACCAGGTCGATGATCTCGGGCACGGTCTCGCTGGCGCGCGGCTCGATGTCCGGGCGCGGCACGCCGAGCCGGTCGGTGTCGTCGAGGTAGGCCTGCGTGTACTCGGCGGCGACCGAGAGCGGCGAACGGCCCTCGGCGTCGGCCTTGGCGTCGATCTTGTCGTTGACGTCGGTGATGTTCTCGACCAGCGTGACCTCGTAGCCGCGCGCGGTGAGCCAGGAGCGCAGCACGGCGAAGACGACGTAGGGCCGGGCGTTGCCGATGTGCACGAGGTTGTACACGGTGGGACCGCAGGCGTAGATGCCGACCTTGCCCTGGTCGCGCGGCGCGAGCTCCTCTTTGCGCTGCGTGAGTGAGTTGAAGAGCCTGATCACCGGCGGTCTCCTTCGGTCGTGGCGGACGTGACCTCGGCGAGCGCGCGGTCGAGGCGGGCGAGCGTCTCCTCGCAGGAGAGGGCGGCGAGCACGAAGTGCAGCTCGGGCCCGTGCTCGCGGCCGGTGAGGGCGCGGCGCAGCGGCATGAGCAGCTCGCGCGCGCCCGCGCCGCGCTCCTTGCCCCGGCGGCGGTACTCGGCCAGCAGCCCGTGAGCTTGGTCGAGGCTCAGGTAGGCCGCGGGCGCGGCGGCCCGCAGCTCGCGAAACAGGGTGAGGCCGTCGCGGCCGGCGGCCACCACGCGGCGGCCGTCGTCGTCGAGGGCCGGCGTGTCGAGCACGGCGGCCGCGAGACGCGGCACGTCGATGTAGCGCTCGAGCGACGGCTTGAAGGCGGCGGCGAGGGCGCGCACGACCGGCGCCGGCGTGCCGACCGGCAGGCGCTCGCCGACGAGGCGCTCGTGCTCGGGGTCGGGCAGCGCCATGATCCAGCGGTGGTTCAGCCAGTCGAGCTTGCCCATGTCGAAGATCGCCGGGCTGGCCGACAGGGCGCCGAGCTCGAAGCTGTCGACCAGGCGGTCGAGACCGAGCACCTCGTCGTCGCCGTGCGACCACGACAGCAGCGACAGATAGTTGACGATGGCCTGGGGCAGGTAGCCGAGCTCGCGGTACTCTCCCACAGCGGTCGCCCCGTGACGCTTGGACAGCTTGCCGCCGCCGGGCGCCAGGATCATGGCATGGTGGGCGTAGACGGGAGCCGCCCGCCCGGGGTACAGGGCGCGGCGCAGGAGCTCCTGGCGGGCGGTGTTGGTGAGGTGGTCGTCGCCACGGATGATGTGGCTCACGGCCATGGCGGCGTCGTCGATCACGGCGGCGAAGTTGTAGCTCGGCATGCCGTCGGAGCGCAGGATGATGAAGTCGCCGATGGCCTCGTCGGCGATCGTGATCGGGCCGCGGATGGCGTCGTCGAAGGTCACGGCGCCCTCGGGCACGGCGAAGCGCAGGGCGGCCGGCTCGCCCGCGGCGAGACGCCCCTCGACCTCAGCCGGCTCGAGCCGCCGGCAGCTGCCGTCGTAGCGCGGCGGTCGGCCTTCGGCCAGCGCCGCGGCCCGCAACGCCTCGAGTCGCTCCTGGCGGCAGAAGCACGGATAGGCGCGACCGGCGGCGGCCAGCTCGCCGGCGGCTTCCCGGTAGAGGGCGGTGCGCTCGGCCTGCCGGTAGGGACCGTAGGGGCCGCCGCGGTCGGGCCCTTCGTCCCAGGCCAGGCCGAGCCAGGCGAGGTCGTCGAGGATGGCGGCCTCGAAGCGCTCCTCGGAGCGCGCCGCGTCGGTGTCCTCGATGCGCACGATGAAGCGCCCGCCCGCGTGACGGGCGAACAGGTAGTTGTAGAGCGCGGTGCGCGCCGTGCCGATGTGGAGAGTGCCGGTCGGGCTCGGCGCGAAGCGGACTCTCACGGTCTGGTCGAGGCTGATGGCCGCCGCCTTGTCGGGTGCGCTTGCGGCACCGCCGGCCATCGCTCGCCGGCCTTGCCGCCTTCGCTTCCGAGTCTACCACCGTGCTCACGGAGGGCCGATGATAGACTCGGAAGGCGACGCTCCGCCACTGGACCGGTGAGGCATGGAAAGACCGCAGCAGACGCCCGCCCAGGCGACCACTCCCTACATCGACGCCCTGCTCGCCCACCGCGACCGCGGGATGGTGCCCTTCCAGACGCCCGGCCACAAGCTCGGCAAGGGCGCGCCGGCCGTCATGCGCGAGGCCTTCGGCCCGGCCCTGCTCGGCGTCGACGTGGCCATGGCCGGTGGGGTCGAAGACACGCGCGAATCGACCGCCCTGGTGCGCGCCGCCGAGGACCTGGCGGCCGCGGCCTGGGGCGGCGACCGCTGCTTCTTTCTGGTCAACGGCTCGACCAGCGGCGTGCACGCCCTGCTGCTCGCGCTGGCCGGCCCCGGCGAGGGCGTCATCCTGCCGCGCAACGCGCACAAGTCGGTGCAGGCCGCGCTCATCTTCTCGGGCGCCGTGCCGCACTACATCGAACCGGTCGTCGACCCGGTCTGGGGCATCCCCCTGAGCGTGCCGGCCGAGCGCGTCGCCGCGGTCGTCGAGGCCCATCCCGAGGCCCAGGCCGTGGTCATCGTCTCGCCGAGCAGCAACGGCGTCTGCGCCGCGCTCGAGGCGATCGCCGGCCACGCCCACGGGGCCGGCCTGCCGCTCGTGGTCGACCAGGCCTGGGGGCCGCACCTGCGCTTCTGCAGCCGGCTGCCCATCGACGCCATGTCGGCCGGCGCCGACGCCATGGTGGCCAGCACGCACAAGCTGATCAGCGGCCTGACGCAGTCGTCGGTGCTCGTGGCCCGCGAGCGCCGTCTGCGCCTGAGCCACCTCGAGAGTGTCGTCAAGATGACCCAGAGCACGAGCCCCCAGGTGCTGATCTACGCCTCGATCGACGCTGCCCGCGCACAGATGGCGACCCAGGGCGAGGCCCTCTGGTCGCGCGCCATCGACAACGCCGAGTGGTTGCGTGGGCGCCTGGCCGGCCTGCGCGGCGTGCGCGTGCTGGCCGACGAGATCCTGGCGCAGCCCGGCGTGGCCGACCTCGACCGCACGCGCGTCACGGTGTCGGCCTGCGACCTGGGCGTCACCGGCTACGAGCTCGAGACGACGCTGCGCGACCGCTACGGCATCGCCGTCGAGGCCGCCGACCCGCTGAACGTGCTGCTCAACGTCACCTACGGCGACTCGCGCGACGACGTCGCCGAGTTCGCCGCGGCCATGACCGACCTCGCTGCCCGGCGGCGCGACGCCGCGGCGCTGTCCTGCGCCACGCCCCTGGCGAGCTGGCCGCCCTCGGGCCGCCAGGTCATGACCCCGCGCGACGCCTTCTTCGCCCGCTCAGAGGCCGTCCCGGTCGAACACAGCGCGGGCCGGGTGAGCGCCGAGATGGTGGCGCCCTACCCACCGGGCATCCCGCTCATCGCCCCGGGCGAAGAGGTCTCAGACGAGATCGCGGCCTACCTGGGCGAGGCCTCGTTGCGCGGCATGCACATCCACGGCCCCGAAGACCTCACGCTCAAGACGCTGCGCGTCGTGAGCTGACCGGAGCCGGGCGGCGATCGTGGCAACGCGGCGGCCATGACGCGCACCACGGCAGTGGGCGCAGGGGCCGGCAGACGCGCGCGGGGCACCCCCCGCTCCCCGGGCTCCGGTCGCTCCCGCGGAACGCCCCGGCCCCCGCCCCCCGGCCCCGCCGCCCCGCGGCCGTGGGGCCCCGGGGGGGCCCCCGCCGGCGGCGCCCCCCCCGGCTCCCTGCACTACCACAACGCCACCTACGGCGTCTCCATCACCGTCGACCGCCGCCTCACCGCGTGGCGCACCGCGAGCGCCGGCGGCGCCTTCGAGGTCTCGTTCGTCGACGCCGCCGGCGCGATCGTGAACGGCCGGCACCTCGACGCCCTCACCGTGTCGCTCGTCGACACCGGCGCCACGCCGCCGGGGCAGCAGGCGGCCCTGACGAGCGCGCTGCGTGCGCTGGGCACCACCATGGTCGGCAAGCTCGGCACGAACGCGCAGGTGGGCACGGTGTCCGACGTCTCGCTGAACGGTCTCACCGGGGTCGTCGTGCCCTACGGGGTGACGGTCTCGGGGCGGCCGGTGGTCGGCTGGCTCTACCTGCTGAGCGGCTCGGGACACATCTACGCGCTCACGGCCGGCGCGACGGCTGCGAAGTGGGACACCTACCGTCCCATCTTCTACCGGGCGATCGGCTCGTTTCGCGCAGGATAGGGCGGCGGGTCAGCGCCCGATGCCGAGGCTGCTCGCCGTGAACAGCGGATCGAGCGCGACGCCCTCGGCCGCGAAGGCTTCGCCGCCGCCCTGCTCGCGATCGACCACGCACAGCACGGCGCGCACCTCGAGACCGGCCTCGCGCAGTACGCGCACCGCCTGCAGGGCGGCGCCTCCCGAGGTCACCACGTCCTCGACCACGACGACCCGCCCGCCGGCTTCGGCGCGCCCCTCGAGCAGGCGCTTGGTGCCGTACTCCTTCTCGGCCTTGCGCACGATGACGAAGGGCTTGTCGGCGGCCAGCGAGAGCGCCGCCACCAGGGCGACGGCGCCGAGCTCGGGGCCCGCCAGCAGCTCGCAGGGCTCGTAGGCTGCGAGCTTGATCGAGAGGCCGGCGGCGATGTCGCGCAGCAGGTCGGGCCGGGTCTCGAACAGGTACTTGTCGAGGTAGAAGGAGCTGCGCGCCCCCGAGCGCAGCACGAAATCGCCCTCGAGGTAGCTTGCAGCCAGCAGCCGGTCGCCCAGTTCGGTCAAGGTCGTCTCCCCCTGTAAGGCGCGCCGAGCCGTCGGCCGCGACGTCGTCGTTCGCTTTCTTGCCCGTCGGCGCGCCCTCAGGCCCCGCCGATCGACACTCCCTCGATCGCCACCGACGGCGTGAGGATGCTGCCGCTGGGCACCCAGCGGGCGTCGTCGCCCAGGGCCACGATGCTTCTCAGCATCGACACGATGTCGCCGGCCATGGTGACCTCGCGCACCGCCGTGGTGACGCGTCCCGCCTCGATCAGCAAGCCGTTGATGCCCACCGAGAACTCGCCGGAGACCGGGTTGGCCCCCGAGTGGATGCCGATCGCGTTGGTCACGAGGACGCCGTGGTCGATCGCCCCGATGAGCTCGCCGACGGGCACCTGGGGGCCCGACAGCACGAGGTTGGTCGGGCCCACGCCGGGCGTCGTCTGATAGGAGCTCCGCACCCCGTTGCCGGTCGACTCGCGGCCGTCGCGATGACCCGATCTCACGTTGTAGAGAAAGCCGCGCAGGACCCCGTCGGCGACCAACGTGGTGCGCCGGCAGGGTACGCCCTCGCCGTCGAACGGCGCGCTGGCCAGGCCGTCGGGGTGGATGCCGTCGTCGGTCAGGGTCACGCCCTGACCGGCGATCTGCTCGCCGAGGCGGCCGGCGAACAGCGAGCGCCCCTTCTGCACGGCCTCGGCGGTGAGGGCGGCCGAGAGCACGCCGAAGAACGAAGCCGATACGAAGGGGTCGAGCACGACGGTCGTCCTGGTCGTCTTGGGCTTGGACGCGCCGAGCAACGCGACCGCCCGCTGGGCGGCCTCGGTGCCACAGCCCTGGGGGTCGAGGTCGGCCGGCTTGCGTGCCACGGTGAACGACAGGCCGGTCTCGATCTGCCCGTCCTGCTCGCCCAGCACGTAGGCATAGGCGTAACAGTGGCCCTCGCGGTACTGGCCGCGTACGCCGGCCGAGTTGGCGAGGTAGACCTGGGCGTCGCCATCGGCGTAGACCGACTCATCGACCGACTTGACGCGCGCGTCGGCGGCCAGGGCGGCGCGCTCGACGGCCAGCGCCAGGTCGATGCGCTCGTCGTCGGTGGCGCGCTCGAGCCCGGCGTCGTAGACGTCGACGTCGGCCGGCCGCTCGCCCGGCACGGGCAGCACCGAGTCGGGGTCGTGGTCGGCGACACGGGCGTTGCCGAGCGCCGTGGCCACGGCCTCGGCGTAGGAGTCGTCGGACAGGTCGGAGGTGTAGGCGTACCCCACCGAGCCCTCCTGGAAGACGCGCAGGCCGACGCCCTTGCGCCGGGCCGAGGTGAGCTCCTCGACGGCGCCGCGGAACACCTTGACGCGCCGCGTCACGCTCTCTTCGGCGTAGACCTCGGCCGCGGCGGCGCCGCGGGCGAGGGCGAGCTCGAGCAACCTGTCGACGTCGTCGATCATCAGCCGGTGCCGCCGACCGTCATGGCCGCGATGCGCAGGGTCGCCTGGCCGGTGCCCACCGGCACGCTCTGGCCGTCCTTGCCGCAGATGCCCGACTTGACCTCGAAGTCGGCGCCGATCATGTCGATGCTCTTGAGGATGTCGATGCCGTTGCCCACGAGCGTGGCGCCGCGCAGCGGCGTGGTCACGCGGCCGTGCTCGATCAGGTAGCCCTCGGCCACCCCGAAGACGAAGTTGCCGCTGGCCGGCTCGACCTGGCCGCCGGCCAGGGTCTTGGCGTAGAAGCCGTGGTCGGTGGCGGCGATGATGTCGTCGGCGCTGGCCTGACCGGGCGCGATGCAGGTGGTGGTCATGCGCGGGATCGGCACGTGGCGGAACGACTGGCGGCGGCCGTTGCCCGTCTGGGCGACGCCTTCGGCGCGCGCCCGCAGGCCGTCGTAGAGGAAGCCGCGCAGCCGACCCTCGTCGATCACGACCGTCTTCTGAGTGGCGGCGCCCTCGTCGTCGACGCCGGCCGAGCCCCACTCGCCGGCGATGGTGCCGTCGTCGTAGGCGCTCACGATCGGGGCCGCCACGACCGCGTCGATCTTGCCCTCGTAGATGCTGGAGCCCTTGGCGATGCCGTCGGCCTCGAGGCCATGGCCGCAGGCCTCGTGGAACAGGGTGCCGCCGAAGCCGTTGCCCATGACGACCGCCATGGGGCCGGTGGGGGCTGGGCGGGCGTCGAGCATGGTGACCGCCTTGCCGGCCGCCGCCGCGGCGATGCCGCGCGCGATCTGTTCGTCGACGATCTCGAAGCCCAGGCTCTTGCCGAGGCTTTCATAGCCGGTCTGGATGACGCCGTCGCGGCGCGCCACGACCTGCACGGTGAAGCGAAGGCGCGTACGGTCGTCGGTCACGTAGGCGCCGAGCGAGTTGGCCACGAGCACGCGCTGCCGGCTCTCGAGGTAGCCGGCCATCACCTGACTGACGGCGGGGTCGGCGCCGCGGGCCGCCTCGTCGGCCGCCCGCAGAAGGCCCGCCTTGATCTCGGGGGCCACCGACTCGGGCGGCACGGCGATCGGCGCCGTGGCCCGTGCCACCCGCACATCGCCGAGATTGACGACCGCAGCGCCGGCGCCGGTCTCGCCCCGGAGGGCGGCCGCCACGGCGTCGGCGGCACGTTCGAGGTCGTCCTCGGAGAGGTCGTCGGAGTACGAGTAGTACGTGCGGTCGCCGCTCGTCAGGCGCACACCGAAGCCGGCCTCGCGGCCGCCGGCGGCGCGCTCGACACGCCGGTCCTCGAGCGAGAGTCCGAGGGAGCGGCGGTCCTCGACGAAGACCTCGGCGAACTCGCCGCCGTGGCGCAGGGCGCGCCGGATGGTGGTGTCGAGAAGATCGCGGCTGAGGTCGTCGAGCTGCATCTGTGGTGCGTTCCCGCAGTCGAGGGTCGGGTAAACGAACGTACTGTATCACGCGCAGGCCGAGGGCCTGGGCGCGTTCTGCCGGGCGCGGCGCGCGGCCCGGATGCGGCGCCTCTATGCGGTCGCCGTCTCTTCGAACAGGATGCGCAGGCGGCACCGGTCGGCGCCGCTGCTGATCGCCGACGAGGCCTGCAGGGCGGCCTCGCTGCCGGCGGCGGCCAGCGTGGCGATGAAGCCCTCGAGAAAGGCACGGTGCATGAGGCAGACCAGGTCGGGCTGCGCCGCCGAGAGCTCCTTGAAGACGCAGTTGCGCACATCGAGGGCCAGGGTCGAGCTCTCCCAGGTGACCTCGGGCAGCATGCCGACCTCTTCGCCGACCTCGAGGATGGCCGCCGCGAGCTCGTCGCGCCCGCCGCGCCGGTAGCCGGGATGGTCGCCCACATAGACCATGGCCGCTTCGTCGCCCGCGGCGCGACAGACGGCCGCGACGCGGTCGAGGTCGCCGGCCTCGGCGAGGGCCTTGAGGGCGAGGTCGGCGAGCAGGTCGTAGCGTCGCGGCGGCAGCGACAGCGACGAGACCTTGTCGCTCAAGCGGTAGAGGCGGGCCGGGCGGCCGCCCGAGCCGTCCTTGCGCAGCGAGGTGGTGAGCAGGCCGGCCTGCGCGAGCTTGGTGAGGTGCATGCGGGCCACGTTGGGGTGCAGCCCGAAACTGGTGGCGACGGCGGCGACGGTGACCTCGTCGTGGGGCTGCTCGACGATCGAGCGGTAGATGCGGTAGCGCGTGCCGTCGGCCAGGACGGCGGTGAGCCTGTGCTGCTCGTCCACGAAAGCCCCTCTTCGTACGGGTGGCGAGGGATTCATCGTACTGGAAACGGCGCGCACCGAACAACGCTCGGCGGCGGCGGCACCGAGGCCGGCTTTCGACGGATCGGGGCGGTGCGCTAGACTCCGCAGGGTCACGACGACGTAGATCCACCGCGATCAGCCGAGGAGCGTGCGCCCATGACCCACTCCGCCAGCCGGCCCCGGCCGGTCCGTCCATGAGCATCCTGCAGGCCATCATCCTGGGCATCGTGCAGGGCGTCTGCGAGTTCCTGCCGATCTCGAGCTCGGGACACCTGATCCTGGTGCCGTGGCTCTTCGGCTGGCGCTTCTTCCAGGACAACCCCAGCCTCAACAAGACCTTCGACGTGGCCCTCCACCTGGGCACCTTCGTCGCGGCGCTCGTCTACTTCTGGCGCGAGGTCGTGGTGATCGTGCGCGCCTGGCTGCACAGCCTGGCGCAGCGCCGCATCGCGACGCCGACCGAGCGCCTCGCCTGGCTGCTCTTCGTCAGCACCATCCCGGCCGGCCTGGTCGGCGTGGCCTTCGAGGGGTTCATCGACACGCAGCTGGGCAAGCCCTACCTGATCTGCATCCTGCTGTTCGCTTTCGCCCTCGTCATGCTCGTGGCCGACATGACGGCCAAGCTCGACCGCTCGATGTCCGACCTGCGCTGGGGCGGCGCCCTGGGCATCGGCGTCGCCCAGGCCGCGGCCCTGGCGCCCGGCGTGTCGCGCTCCGGCATCACCATGGTCACCGGTCTGTTCATGGGGCTCGACCGCGAGTCGACCGCGCGGTACTCGTTCCTGCTGTCGGTGCCCGTGGTCGGTGGCGCCGCCATCCTCAAGCTCGGCCAGCTCGCCAAGGACGGCATGCCGCCGCACATGGCGGCGCCCTTCGCGGCGGGCATGATCGCCGCCGCGCTCAGCGGCCTGGCCGCCATCTGGTTCCTGCTCGGCTACCTGCGCACCCACACCTTCGCCGTCTTTGTCGCCTACCGGCTGATCGTAGCCAGCGCGCTGCTGATCGTGATCGCGACCGGCCTGCGGCACGCCACGGGCGTCTAGAAGGCTGCCCGGGCGGTCGCGGCGGGCGGCTCCGCCGCCCGCCGCGACCGCTTGCTATACTGTGGCGGCTCGGCGGGCAGGACCGCACCGTGAACGGAGCGACGACCCCATGCGGACACTGACTCTCGGCGATCGCGGCAAAGAAGTCTCCGACGTGCAGAAGCGCCTGCACGCGCTGGGATACGACCTCGGCAACGAGGGTCTCGACGGCTTCCTCGGCCCGCGCAGCCAGCTCGCCCTGCGCGCCTTCCAGCAGGAGCGCGGCCTGCTCGCCGACGGCGTGCTCGGGCCCAACACCTGGCGCGAGCTCGTCGAAGCCGGCTACTCGCCCGGCGACCGCCTGCTGTACCTGCGCATGCCCAACTTCCGCGGCGACGACGTGCTCGCCCTGCAGGTCAAGCTCAACCTCTTCGGCTTCAACGCCGGCGGCGAGCGCGGCATCTTCGACACGGTCGTCGAACGCGCCCTCATCGACTTCCAGCGCAACGCCGGGCTGCCGACCGACGGCATCGTGGGCGACGACACGCTGCGCAAGCTCGACGCCCTGCGCAAGGCCGAATCGGGCCGCGAGGGCAAGAAGATCCCCGACCGCGACGAGGGCTTCGTGGCCGCCACCAGCCTGGCGGGCGCCGTGATCGCGATCGACCCCGGGCACGGCGGCCAGGACAGCGGCGTGGTCTCGCCCTCGGGCACCCGCGAGAAGGACCTCACGCTGGCGATCGGCCTGCGCCTCGCCGAGCTGCTGCGCGCCGAGGGCAGCCGCGTCGTCCTCACACGCGAGCTCGATCAGACGGTGCCGCTCTACGTGCGCACCGACGCCGTCGAGGCAGCCGCCGCCGACTACCTCGTCTCGCTGCACTTCAACGGCGACCCGAACCCGGCCGCCAGCGGCGCCGTCGCCTACTTCTTCCAGCGCAGCCACTACTACTCCGAGCACGGCGCCCGCCTCGCGGCGTACATCGGAGCCGAGGTCGGACGCCTCTCCGAGGGTGGTCTCGTGGGTAGCGTGGGCCGCAACTATGCCGTGCTGCGCGAGCCGACCGCGATCGCCGTGCTGGTCGAGCCGCTCTTCCTGACGAACGAGGCCGACGACGCCCGCGTCGCCCGCGCCGACTACGTCGAGCGCACGGCGCGCGCCGTCGTCGTGGGCTTCACCCGCTATCTGGCGCGGGCCTGAGACGAGGACCGATCGTGGCCGCCGCCGACCTCGTCTTTCGCGCCGCCCCGCCGTGTGACCGTGCCTGATCCGGGACCGGCGACCGCCTTCACCGCCACCCAGCGCCAGCGCCTGCACGAGCTCGGCGCCGGCGCCGCCGCGACGGAACAGAGCTTCGCCGACGTCACCGCCCGCGACGAGGCCTTCCGCCGCCTCGAGACCGAGCTTGCGGCGGCCGGCCGCGCCGCCCTCGAGGCGCTGCGCAGCGGGCCGCGAGTGCCGGCCCTGCGCCGTCTCGAAGCGTCGCTGCGCACCGCCCTCGGCGGCGCCGGCCTGATCGAGGTGGTGACGCCCACCATCGTGGGCGCCGAGGCCCTGCGCAAGATGGGCGTCGAACCGGGCAGCGAGATGAGCGAGCAGGTGTTCTGGCTCGACGTCGGGCGCTGCCTGCGGCCCATGCTGGCGCCCAACCTCTACACCGTCATGCGGCGTCTGACACGCGTCTGGAAGCTGCCCTTCGCGATCTACGAGATCGGCTCGTGCTGGCGGCGCGACAGCAAGGGCAGGCGGCACCTGAACGAGTTCACCATGCTCAACGTGGTCGAGCTCGGCACGCCGCTCGAG
>Ga0335071_10004708_pt1 | contig 14240 bp, 15 predicted proteins | sample Lox_Sample_15_FD_206724 | JGI IMG/M metagenome (GOLD analysis project Ga0335071, IMG submission 206724) | Soil microbial communities from Loxahatchee National Wildlife Refuge, Florida, United States - Lox_Sample_1.5 | ecosystem: Environmental > Terrestrial > Soil > Wetlands | place: USA... | reverse complement strand
CACCACTTTTCCGCTGGACCTGACCAGTACCGACGAGATCGAGGCCAGCTGCGAGATCGTGGACGAACTCGACGTGTTGGTGCACAGCGCGGGGATATCCATCCCCGGGCACGTCGCCGAGTCCAACCTCGACGAGTGGCTCGCCACCTTCGCAGTCAATGTTTTTGGCGCCGTGGAGCTTACGCTGGCGTTGTTGCCGGCGCTGCGGCGGGCCCGCGGCCAGGTGGTGTTCATCAACTCCGGTGCGGGGCGCAATGTTTCGCCGGGCATGGCCTCCTATTCTGCGAGCAAGTTCGCGGTGCGGGCCTTCGCGGACTCGTTGCGCGCAGACGAGCCGGGCCTGCGCGTGACCACCATCTACCCCGGCCGCACCGACACCGACATGCAACGGGAACTCGTCGCGTTCGAAGGCGGCGATTACGACGCGGCCGAATTCCTCAGGCCGGAGACCGTCGCCGCTGCGGTCGCCGATGCGATCGCCACGCCGCGCGACGGTCACGTCTACGAAGTGCTGCTTCGGCCCGGCCGGCGATGATCCGCGATCGCCACTAGACCGATGGTGGCGACCCGCAGCGCCCGGTCCCCCGCAAGCGGGAGGTGCCCCCAACGCGCGCTTACGATCGCCACTAGACGACCAGGTTGATCAACCGACCGGGAACCACGATCACCTTGCGCGGAGTGGCGCCGGCCAGGAACGCCTGAACCTTGTCGTCGGCCATGGCCGCGGCTTTCAGCGTGTCCTCATCGGCGTTGGCGGCCACCGTCACTCGGCCGCGCACCTTGCCGTTCACCTGCACCGGATATTCCACGGTGTCTTCGACGAGGTAGGCGGGGTCGGCCTCCGGAAATGGCCCGTGCGCCAGCGGAGTGGTGTGGCCCAGCCGTGACCACAGCTCTTCGGCCATGTGCGGGGCCAGCGGCGCGAGCATGAGCACCAGCGGCTCAACCGCCGCGCGGGGCGCGGAGTCGCGGTGCTCTTTGGTGAGGTGGTTGGTGTATTCGATCAGCTTCGCCGCGGCGGTGTTATTGCGCAGCGCCGCATAGTCTTCGGAGACTCCGGCGATGGTGCGGTGTAGCGAGCGCAGTGTGCCGGTGTCCAGCGATTGCCGGTCCGCGCCATCCCCCACCCGGGTTTCGCCGGTCTGCTCGTCGATCACCAACCGCCACACCCGCTGCAGGAAGCGGTGCGCGCCGACGACGTCCTTGGTGGCCCACGGGCGGGACGCCTCCAAGGGCCCCATCGACATCTCGTATACCCGCAGCGTGTCCGCGCCGTATTCGTCGCAGATCTCGTCGGGAGATATCGAGTTCTTCAGGCTCTTACCGATTTTCCCGAACTCCTGGAATACCTCGATTTCGCCGCCGGGGCCGGCGTAGAAGAACCTGCCGTCGCATTCGCTCACCTCGTCCGCCGGCACGTACGACCCGCGCGAATCGGCGTAGGCGAACGCCTGGATGTAGCCCTGGTTGATGAGCCGGCGGTATGGCTCGCGCGAACTGACGTGACCCAGGTCGTAGAGCACCTTGTGCCAAAACCTCGCGTACAGCAGGTGCAGGACCGCGTGTTCGGCGCCCCCGACGTACAGGTCGACCCCGCCAGGATCCTGCGGGCCGTGCTCGGCCGGTCGCGGGCCCATCCAATAGGCCTCGTTTTCCTTGGCGCAGAACCGCTCTGAGTTGTGCGGATCGGTGTAGCGAAGTTCGTACCAGGAGCTGCCGGCCCACTGCGGCATCACGTTGGTGTCGCGGGTGTAGGGCTTCAAACCATCTCCCAGATCCAGCTCGACATGCACCCACTCGGTCGCCTTGGCCAAGGGTGGCGACGGCTCGCTGTCGGCGTCGTCGGGATCGAACAGCACCGGCGAGTAGTCGCGGACGTCGGGCAGTTCGACGGGCAGCGCTGCCTCGTCCAGCGCGTGCGGGCGTCCGTCGCCGTCGTAGACGATCGGGAACGGCTCCCCCCAATACCTCTGCCTCGCGAAAAGCCAGTCGCGCAACTTGAATTCGATGCGCGCGCAGCCCCTTCCCTCGGCGTGCAGGCGGTCGGTGATCGCTTGCTTGGCGGTCGTCACGTCCATTCCGTCGAGGTCGCCCGAGTTGACCAGAACACCGTCACCCGCGTGCGCCGACTGCGTAATATCGCCGCCGGCAATGACTTCCACGATCGGTAGACCCAACTCGTGGGCGAAGTCCCAGTCGCGCTGATCGTGGCCCGGGACTGCCATGATCGCTCCGGTGCCGTAGCCGGCCAGCACGTAGTCGGCGATGAAGATGGGCACCGGTTCTCCGTTGGCCGGGTTGGTGGCGTAACTGCCCAGGAAGACGCCCGTCTTCTCCTTGCTCTCCTGGCGTTCGAGGTCTGACTTCGCACCGATCGCGCGGCGGTAGGCGGCGACGGCCTCAGCCGGCGTTGCGGCACCGTACGTCCAGCGCGGGTCGGTGCCGTCGGGCCAGGCGGTGCCGGCCAGTTCGTCGACCAGGTCGTGCTCGGGGGCCAGCACCAGATACGTCGCGCCGAACAGCGTGTCGGGCCGGGTGGTGAACACCTCGATATCGACAGCATCGCCGTCGTTCTTGCTCGCCGAGAACAGCGCCTGCGCGCCGGTCGAGCGACCGATCCAGTTGCGCTGCATGGTCTTTACCTGCTCGGGCCAATCCAGTACATCGAGGTCATCGAGCAGCCGGTCGGCGTAGGCGGTGATGCGCATCATCCACTGCCGCAGCCGTTTGCGGAATACCGGGAAATTGCCGCGGTCGCTGCGACCGTCGGCGGTGACCTCTTCGTTGGCCAGCACCGTGCCCAGCCCTGGGCACCAGTTCACCATCGAGTCGGCCCGGTAGACCAGTCGGTGGCCGTCGATCACGTCGGCCCGCTCCCCCGCCGACAGCCCGGCCCAGTCCCGTCCGTCGCCGAGACGACGTGCGCCCGAATCGAACTCGGCGATCAACTGGGCGATCGGGCGCGCCTTGTTGGCCGCGGTGTCGAACCAGGCGTTGTAGATCTGCAGGAAGATCCACTGAGTCCATTTGTAGAACTCGACGTCGGTGGTGGAGAAGCTGCGCCGGCTGTCGTGGGCCAGGCCCAGCCGGCCCAGCTGGCGCTTGAAGTTGACGATGTTGGCCTCGGTCCTGGTGCGCGGGTGCGTGCCGGTTTGCGCCGCGTATTGCTCGGCCGGCAGCCCGAAGGAGTCAAAGCCCAACGCGTGCAGCACGTTATGGCCGGTCATCCGGAAGTACCGGGCGTAGACGTCGGTGGCGATGTATCCCAGCGGGTGGCCGACGTGCAGTCCATCACCTGACGGGTAGGGGAACATGTCCTGCACGAACAGCTTGTCGTCGGGCACCGGGGTCCCGTCGGCCGGCGCCAGATCGCCGACCGGGTTGGCCACGTTGAACGTCCCGAGCTTCGCCCAGTTCTCCTGCCACGCGCTTTCGATCCGGCCCGCCAGCGCCGCAGTGTAGCGATACGGTGGCGCATCGGAGTCCGGCGCGGCGGCGCCGGGAACGCCGCCGGGCGCAGTGGTCGGGGATTCGGTCACCTGAACAGGGTATAAGGGAACCCCGGCGGGCCCGGCGGGCCACAGGTTGGTCTCGGTTCAGTTGCGCACCGATCAGAGCTTCATCCCAGCTCGGTTTCGGCCCTGTTCAGCGTGTTTGACCTCTGGTTACAGTCGGCCTCTAACCACGTGGGGCCGAGCCATTGGGAAGGATCACGCAGATGATTCAGATCGCCCGTACGTTGCGGGTACTCGCCGGGGGTCTGGCCGCCGGCGCGATCGGTGTCACGACATTCGCGGCCGCCACCGCATCGGCTGATCCCGTGGTTCCCGCGCCGCCGCCGGCACCAGCCGTCGCTGCGCCGGCGCCGGCGAACATCGTCGCCGCCCCCGGGCAGGCGCCCGGCAACAGGTTGCTCGCCGCTCCCCCGGCGGCGAATCCATACACGCCGCCGAATGCCGCGGCCGCGCCGGCCGTGCCGGTAGCGCCCGCGCCCGCGGCGGCCACGCCCGCGGCTCCCACGCAGGCCCCGGCCGTGTCGGGCACGATCCGTGACTACCTGCAGTCGAAGGGCGTCAAGCTCGAGGCGCAAAAGCCCCAGGGATTCAAGGCGCTCGACATCACCCTGCCGGTTCCCCCGCGATGGACCCAGGTGCCCGACCCCAATGTGCCCGACGCGTTCGCTGTGATCGCCGACCGGCGCGGGGCCAGCGTTTACTCGTCAAACGCGCAGGTGGTGGTGTACAAGCTGGTCGGGAACCTCGATCCGAAAGAAGCCATCACCCACGGCTTCGTCGACAGCCAGCAACTGCTCGCGTGGCAGACCACGAACGCCTCGATGGCTGACTTCGGCGGCTTCCCGTCGTCGGTGATCGAGGGCACCTACCGCGACGGCGACATGCTGCTCAACACCTCGCGGCGCCACGTCATTGCGACATCCGGACACGACAAGTACCTGGTGTCGCTGTCGGTGACCACCGACCGTGCGGTGGCGGTCGCGGATGCGCCGGCCACCGACGCGATCATCAACGGCTTCCGCGTGACCGCGCCGGGAACCGTCTCCCCCGCCCAAGGGCCCGGTGCGTCACCGGTCGGCATCCCCGCTCAGGCGGCGGCCCCGGTCGGGCTTCCCCCGCAGACGGCAGCGGCGGCGCCGGTGGGCACTCCCGCCCAGACGGCGGCAGCGGCGCCGGTCGGACTTCCCGCTCAGCCGGCCCCGCCCTACCCGGCGGCCGGCTCCCGGCCGGCGCCCAACCTGCTGACGATGGTGCCCGGGCTGCCGCCGCTGCCGAACTTCTCGTTCCTGCAGCACTAACAAGCCCCGTCGAGCCCGCCGCGCGGGCGCATGGCCGGGCTCGTATTGTGAGGCAATGGTGATCGCGGGGTTGGTGTGCATGTGTGCGGCGGTGGCCTCCGCCGGGTTCGGGGCCTGGTCGCTTTCCCACAATCAGGCCGCTGACGGCGCCACCACCCAGCTCGCGCTCCGCGCCATGGCGCCCACGCAGTTGGCGGCCGCGGTGATGTTGGCCGCCGGCGCGGCGGTCGCCCTGGCCGCCGCAGCCCCCACCGCTCTGGTCTTGCTGATCGTCTGTGTTGCCGGCGCGCTCGGCACGCTGGCCACCGGGTCGTGGCAGAGTGCGCGCTTCGCGCTGCGCCGGGAAGCGGCGGCGGCCGCCGGTTGCGCCGGCGGCTGCGCCGTGTGCACGCAGTCCTGCAGCTAGCTATCGTCCTGCTGTTCTGCGGGTCGAAAAAGAGCCTGGCGTCGGGACTTCCGATGGCGCTCGTGCTGTTCCCGGCGGCCATGGTCGGTTTGACCATGTTGCCGCTGATGATCTTTCACCAAATCCAGTTGGTGGTCTGTGCGGTGATCGCCGGCAGGGTCGGACGGGATGCCGACCGAACCGGCTAAGGGCCTTCGGCGCGCGCAGTCGGCGTCCCGGATGCGGGGGAGGGACCCTAGTTTCGGCTCACATCAATCGGGTGGGTCGCCAGCAACGACAGCGGCAGCGGCTGGCGACGCAGCACCTGCCCCCACAGATCGGCCCTCGGGCCGAACAGAACGTCGGATGGCAACGCGGACAACACAATCCAGTCGTCGCGTTCGATCTCGCCCTCGAGCTGGCCGATGGTCCAGCCGGAGTATCCGGCGAAGATCCGCACCCCCTCCACCAGCGGGGCGATCAGGTCGGGCTCGGCGTCCAGGTCGACCATCACTATCCGGCCGTCCACATGCCGCAGGCCCGGCACGCCTTGCGGGTCGGCGCCGATCCGCAACGCCGCGAGACACAGGGCCGCGTCACGCTTGACCGGACCACCGATGAACATGGTCTTCGGTTTGGCCGACAGTTTGGCCCACTGGGGCAACACGTTGTACACCGCGGTCTCGCTGGACCGGTTGAGCACGACACCCAGTGTGCCGCCGTCGTTGTGCTCGACGATGTAGATCACGCTGCGCCGAAACGTCGGCTCGAGGAGATCGGTGTTGGCAAGCAGGAGAGTGCCCGCGCGAACCCGCTGCGCGGCGGGTGCGACGTAGTCCTCGGGATCTTCGGGCGGCATCACACCATCATCGCACCTTCGCATCGCCGCCCGGGGCAATCGAGCGTGGCCGGCCAACAATATTTGTAGTGTTGCGGCGGCTTTGTACTCTGGGGACCGCGGCCATCCCGCCAGCCCCCGATCGTGGAAGTCGGTCCTGTGATTCAACCCCGGACGCACTCGCGCGCATCCACCGACCTGTGGCGGTCGGTGCGCAACATGCCGGATTTCTGGCGACTGCTGCAGGTGCGCATGGCAAGTCAGTTCGGCGACGGTCTGTTCCAGGCGGGGCTGGCCGGGGCGCTGTTGTTCAACCCGGATCGCGCCGCGGACCCCATGGCCATCGCGCGCGCGTTCACGGTGCTGTTCTTGCCCTACTCGCTGCTGGGACCGTTCGCCGGCGCTCTGATGGACCGCTGGGATCGACGGCTGGTGCTCGTCGGCGCCACGGCGGGCCGTCTGATTCTCATCGCGGGCATCGGCACCATCCTGGCCGTGCGCGCCGGCGACATGCCGCTGTTGATTGCGGCCCTGTTCGCCAACGGCTTGGCCCGGTTCGTCGCGTCCGGACTGTCGGCGTCCCTGCCCCACGTGGTGCCGCGTGAGCAGGTGGTGACGATGAACTCGGTGGCCACTGCGTCCGGTGCCGTCGCGGCCTTCCTCGGGGCCAACTTCATGCTCGTGCCCCGCTTCTTCGTGGGCGCCGGCGATGAGGGCGCCTCGGTGATCATCTTCATTACCGCGATTCCCGTCTCGGTCGCGTTGCTGTTGTCGCTGCGGTTCGGCTCCCACGTGCTGGGCCCCGACGACACGAAGCGGGCGATCCACGGATCGGTTGTCTATGCGGTGATCACCGGCTGGATGCACGGCGCGCGCACGGTGGTGCAGAGCCCGACGGTCGCGGCCACCCTGTCGGGCCTGGCCTCTCATCGGATGGTGGTCGGGATCAACTCGCTGGTGATGCTGTTGCTGGTCCGCCACCTGCCCGGTCCGGCGGCGGGCGGCCTGGGCATCGCGTTGGTGTTCTTCGCCGCCGCCGGCCTCGGGGCCTTCCTGGCCAACGTGTTGACGCCGTCGGCGGTGCGCCGCTGGGGGCGTTACGCCACGGCGAACGGCGCGCTGGTCGCGGCCGCGATCATCCAGCTCCCCGGCGCCCTGCTGCACCTTCCGGTGATGGTGGTGTGCGGCTTCTGCCTCGGCGTGGCCGGTCAGGTGGTCAAGCTGTGCGCCGACTCCGCGATGCAGATGGACGTCGACGACGCGCTGCGCGGACACGTGTTCGCGGTGCAGGATGCGCTGTTCTGGGTGGCATTCATCGTCGCGATCACCGTGTCCGCGGCCTTGATTCCCGACGACGGGCGCGCGCCGGCGTTTGTGCTCTTCGGGTCGGTGCTGTACCTGGTCGGGCTCGCGATGCACAGCGTCATCGGCCGCCGCGGCCAGCCGGCCAACGATCGCTAAGGTACATACGTGACCGCTGCCGAGCCGATGGTGGCCGACCTGCGCGCCGAAAGCGACGACCTCGACGCGCTGGTGGCGCCACTGCCGGCCGGCCGCTGGGCGGATCCGACGCCCGCGCCGGGCTGGACCATCGCCCACCAGATCGGACACCTGTTGTGGACCGACCGGGTTGCGCTGACCGCCGTCACCGACGAGGCGGAATTCGCCGAAGCGCTGAAGGCGGCCCAGGAAGATCCGGCCGGATTCGTCGACGCGGGTGCCGAGGAACTGGCGGCCGTGGCGCCGGTCGAACTGCTCGCCGACTGGCGCGCAACCCGCGCGCGGCTGCACGAGGCCCTGCTGAGCGTGCCCGACGGCCGCAAGCTGCCGTGGTTCGGGCCGCCGATGAGCGCGGCGTCGATGGCGACGGCCCGGCTGATGGAGACGTGGGCGCATGGACTTGACGTCGCCGACGCCCTCGGCGTCAAGCGACCCGCCACCGAGCGGCTGCGGTCGATCGCGCACATCGGGGTGCGCACGCGCGATTACGCGTTCGTCATCAACAACCTGACTCCGCCGACCGACCCGTTCCTCGTCGGGCTGCGCGGACCCGGCGGCGACACCTGGTCCTGGGGCCCGACGGACGCCGCGCAGCGGGTCACGGGCTCCGCCGAGGACTTCTGCTTCCTGGTGACCCAGCGGCGTCCGCTGGGCGTCCTCGACATCACAGCGCACGGACCCGATGCCCAGCGGTGGCTGGAGATCGCGCAAGCCTTCGCCGGCCCGCCCGGCCCCGGTCGATGAGCGCGCGAGCGCGAAGAGAGCCGGGGCCATCCCACCACGCCCCGGTCGATGAGCGCGTGAGCGCGAAGAGAGCCGGGGCCATCCCACCACGCCCCGCTCGATGAGCGCGTAAGCGGGCCTACAGGCCGCCCGCCTGCGGGTTGAGCTTGTGAAACCAGGCGAGGTGGTAGTTCGCCGACACCAAATCTCCGGTCGCGGCGCCTTCGGCGGCCGCCAGCAGCAGGCAGTTGAGCAAGAGCGCCGGATCGATGTTCGGGTACTGGATCAAGAGCTGATAGCGCGCGGTATCAAGATGCACTCTGAGCAAGTCGACCTCTTCTGCGGCGACGCCGGTTTCGGCGGCAGCGGCCCTGGCCAACGTGTGCACCATCCGCGGCAACCCGTCCCGCCAGTGCGTGGCCTGGCTCAACTCCCATCCGAGGTCGTCCACCTCGGGCAGCTCGCGGGGCTGCGTTGAGGACTTCGTCTCGGCGAAGTCATCCAGCCAGCCCAGGGAGTCCCCGGGAGCGTAGCTGCGGCTGCGCCGGGTCTCGCCGATGAGGGCGGTCACTTTGCCGCTGCGTCGCTCGGGTTCCAACAACCGCACGCCCTCCGGAAGCGCGATGCCGGGCGGTATCCAGCCGTGGGCGAAGTCGGTGACCAATATCGTGGTGCCGCCGCGGTCGCCGATCGCCCAATTCAGGCGCGGCTCTTGGTGAACCACGAACGCGAGGAGGCGCTGCAACCGTTCGTCGTCCGATTCGCTGGTGTCCGCGGCGGCCGGGGTTTCCTCAACGGGCTCGGGTGGTGGCGCCGTAGTGGCCTCACCGGACGCTCGATGCCTGCCCTTCCACGCTTCGGGCTCGTCCTCCTCGGCGGCGCTTTCGCCCAGCACCGGATCCTCGCGCTCGCCCGCGATGGCTTCCCGAAGCTCGGGGCCGGCGTCCGTGACCGCGGGGATGATTTGCGTCTTCTCGAGATCGGCGCCGTCGAGGCTTTCGGCGCGCGGCTCAGCCTTCGCTGCGTGCACATGACGAACCGCCGACTCGACCCGCCGCACCGCGCGCGCCCGGGCCTCCTCGATGACCCTGGCTTCTTCTCCCCGTCGGACGAAGTCGGGCATTTCCGCCAGCCGGATCTTTCTGAGCTCGTCGTTGGCGCTTCTGGCGATCCGCTGCAGGTCGTCCTTCAGATACTCTGCGACAGTGGCAGTTTCGGCGGTGGGTGCGGACAATTCGGCAGGCCAGAGGCCGCCCGTCACCCACGGGGTGCAGTCCACGGGAGAGCTGAAGGCTGGAATCGTCAGCGATTCCCGGGTAGCTCTCCGGAGGCGCTGGCGCGCCGTTATCCGACCGAAGATCGCCACTGGCCAAGCCTACCGGCATCCGTCGGCCCGTCCATTCAGTCGGTGAATTGTGCAGCTGCGACGGCCTGGGTAGCGTGGGGACATGGCTGACTCTGCGCTGCAGCAGCAACTCGACGAGGTGCGCGCCCTGCTGGCTCGCGCGCGAGAGTTGTTCGGCCTCAATCCCGTGGAACCGCCCACCGACATCGCACCCGATCCCGACAGCGCCAAGACGTGGCTGATTTAGGCGCGGCGCCGCAACTTGTGCGCCAGCAGCTTTTCGATAGCCGCGTCGAGATCGTGGGGTGTCGGAACCTCCGTCGACGGGGTATGGCCCGCCGCCACGATCTCGTTGCGAACTTCCAGTAACGCTTTGAGGCACGACACGTCGGCGGTCAACAAGATTCCCTGCGCCAGGGTTTCGGCGTCGGTTTCCATCGCCTCTTCACTCAGCGCGACGCTGTGCATGTACCCGCCGCGGCAGGAGCGGACGAGGATGTGACCGCTCGGGTGGACGGTGTCGAAGGCGGGATTGGCGTCCGTCACCCACCCCCGTCAACGATGCCGCCGAGATGTCGTGCCGCTTCTTGCTCGTGCTCTTCCCACATCGCCGCCGACGCAATCAGTTTTTCCGCCATATCGGCGTGGTCGTCGGCTTGCTGCTCGTAGCACTGACGTCGCAGCTCAAGCAGTTCGCGCCCGGCATCGCGCAGTTCGCCGAAGATGGGCCCGAGCGAGTCCAGGCTTTCCTGGATCGCCGCGTGCGATGACGGAACCGTGCGCAAGTAATCGGAGGTCTCCTGATGATGCGCAGCGGCTTGACGTAAGTGCGCGGGCACCACACGGATTGGATCTGCCATCTGCTCTCTCCTACTCGCTGCGCCGCCGGGGAAGGCCGGCGTCATCACTATTGTCAGGTGGTCGACGTCGCCGCCGGCCCGGTGGGTGTCGGTGTGTGCGGCTCGGCCGGCGGGTTCGCGGGCGCGGCCTTCGCCGGTGGGTGCTCCCAGCCTAGAAAGTTCGGTCCGCTCACGGTGCCGATGCGCTGAATCTGGCCGTCGAGAAGGGCCTTTTCATGGCCGAGGGCAAGCGCGTGACGGTCGGTGAGGATGCCGATGTCACCGGGCGCCGTTTCCAGTGGGTCGACGGGGTTGGTCACCGCCGTTCCCGGTTGGGGGATGGTAATTCCCTGCTGCTGGAAGGCATCTGGGATCGATGCGCCGCCGACGGCGGCCTGGATCGCCGCGGCCAGCTGTGGGCTGGCGGCCGTCACCGTATCGCCGTCGGGCAGGGTCACCACCATTGGGCCCACCGGCGGCGATTCGGATTGGTTCGTTGCGACGTCATCTGCGTGGGGCTTGTCGTCGTCGCCGGAGCGTTCGTCGGGGCCGTCTCCGGGGTCCGGGTCATGGGATCCGAGCGGCGCCTCCCGGCCGATGTCCTGCAGGCCGGGCAACGGCAGGCCGCCGAGCCCGCCGAGACCCGGTATCGGCGCCCCGCCGAAGCCGGGAATGGATGGCGTCGCCGGCGCTGTGGGTATCGCAGGCGCCGCCGGAGCCGGGGTGCTGGCCACGGGGGAGGGTCCGGGCAGATCCCCGGTGGGCTGGCCGGGGTCGTCGGCCCACATCGAATCCAGCGGGTCGATTTCGGGATCGCCGGCCGGTTCCTGGGTCGCGCCAGCGGATGCGGCGGCCGCGGGCGGGCGCCCGTCGGGGCCGTTCTTGGAGGCGTCGTACAGCGACGTCCACGCGGCCATCAGGGCCGATTTCGACGTGTCGTCCAGGCTGGCGTTCAGGACGACCGCGCGGATGTCCTTGAGCTTGCCGATGAGGAACCGTTGGAAATCACGCGCCCCGGCCGGGGTGTCGAGGTCCGATCGCGTCAGGACCGCGGCTTCGGTCTCGCGCTGCAACTTGGTCAGCGCTTCTCGGCCCTCGACGGCCTTGAGGTGGGCGTTCAGGATCGCGGTGATCACTTGCATGTCGAGCTGAGAGCTGACCGAATTCTGTTGCGCCAGAGCAGCTTCGGCATCCATCATGGCTTCGGCGGCCTCGCCCTGGTCTCGGTCTGACCCGGGTGCGCCCGGCGCTCCGGCCGGCGGACCTGCCGCCGCCGCGGCGCCGAAGAGGTTCGAATGCTCCTGGCGGATCTTGCGCACGATCGCATCGAGTTGTTGCGGCCCGGTGGTGGGCGTGATCACCGCAGCCACCTCATCCGGTGCCAAACCCGCCTGCCACGCGTTCGGATCGCCGGTGCGCTCCCGGACGTATCTGATCGTGTTGATCAGCTCGTCGTACGTCGACATCGGTGTCGCGACCCCTCCATGCCGGGCGACAGTACCCAGGCACGTTCGCACCGACAATTCACCCCGTCGCGCCTGTGAACCATCGATCCGGCGTGGTTGGTGGCTAGCCCGCGGGGACGGCGTACTGTGCGCGCAGCCCTTCCAGGACAGCCTTTTTCGCGCGATCGAGTTCGCGGGCATCGGCCACCACCCTCGCGATTTCGCGTTGCTTGTCCATCAGAAACCTGTGCAGTTCGCGCGCCCCCATGGGGGTGTCGATGGCAAGGTCCGCGCGGTCCGTGGCGGCGCGGTCGATCTCCTCGGCGATCGCGTCGAGTCGCCTGACACTCTCACGGGTCGCGGCATGGGCGCTGGCGAGCACCCCCGCCAGCACGCGGTCGGCATCGGAGGCGGCGCTGTGCCGTCCGGCCAGCGCTGACTGCCGCGCCTGCATGGCGCCCAGCGAGGGCCCGGCTTGTTCCGGCGTGGATTCGTTGCTCGTCATTGCGGCCGCCGAATCGCAATGTTGCTGCCCAGTCGACTGATTCGCACCGAAGCGCCCGGGTAGGGCGCTTCGACAACCAGGTTGTTGCCGATCGCCATCTGCACGTGTCCGGCGTGGGGGAAGACGAGGTCGCCCGGCCGGACGAGCGAACGGGGGACCGGCAGACCGTCGTTGATCTGCTGATAGGTGGTGCGGCCCAGGTGAACGCCCGCCTGCGCATAGGACCACTGGACCAACCCGGAACAGTCGAACTGGTCGGGCCCGGTCGCACCCCATACGTATGGGCGCCCCAGTCGCGACAACGCCGCGCGCACGGCGATCGCGGCGCGGCCGCTCAGCGCGGGCAGGCCGGGAACGCGGTGGTGTATCAGCCGGTACCGCAGCGCCCGCAGGGCCGTGGAGTGCCGTCGCGCCTTCAGGCGGGCCGCCAGGACGTGCGCCCGCTGGGCGCGCAGCCGGGCCACGCGACGGCGCATCGCCTCGCGCTGGGCCAGCGGCGTCATGGCAATCGCGGAAGTCCCCGCGGTATCGGCGCGGGCGTGGTCGACCACCGATTTGGTCAGCTCGCGGGCGTCGGCGCGATCCTCGTGGGCGACGGCGATGACGCGGGCAGCGTCGGCATCCGTGCGCGCCGCCGATTGCAGGCGGTGTTCGCCGCGGTCCGTCGCGAGCCGGTAAACGGCATGTGCGACACCGCTATTCAGGCCGCTGCCTCGTTGCAGCAATCCGCGGTAATGCGCGGTGGCCGCCTCCAGCGTCGGCGGCCTCGTGGTACCGGCAAAGAGTCGATGAGCGCGGCTCAGCACCTCGATTTCGCTTTCGGTCACCGCGCCTCCTCGCCGCCGTCGCGATCTGGCTGGTCCCTCGGCGCCTCGACCGCCTCGGTGAAGGCGCGAACGCGGGGGAGCGCCCCCGCAGGGATGACGCCCCGGTTGCGGATGTCCCACATTTCGTCGGTGCCGACCCCGACGAGGGCCGCGATGACCGTCTCCGGCAACGGCGACCGCACGCACGCGCGATCGAAGCGCGCGCTCAAGCTGGCGGGCATCCGTTTCAGCAGGGCCGTGCGCGTCGCCTCGAGCGCCTGCAGGTGCTCCATGAGCCGGCCCGTCGAGTCGGCGCCGGCGTTGACGGCCACCCGCCAGGAGCTGGCGGCCAGCATCTCCGCCTTCACGCATTGAGCGATCACAGACAGAATATACGTCTCATATTCGTTTGATGTCGTCGCCGGCAGCCGATCGATGACGGATTTGAGGGCATCCAGTTGCGCTTCGGCGTAGCCTTCCAGCACTTCCGTATCGCTGTGACGGTCGACCACCACCGCGCCGGCGGACCGGGCGGGCCTGGTGTCGACCGGCTGCGCGGCCATCAGCCGGGCCAATTCGGCATCCGGGTCGGCGGCCACCAGCAGCCGGGAGTAAGTGCCCGGCGGCAGGCCCAGCCCGTTCTCAACCTTCTGAACTGTGCTTTTGTGGGGCTTGCGAGCACCGCGTTCGAGGAAGCTCAGCCCCATGATGCTGACGCCCGTCGCGGCGGCCAGCTCCGCAAGCGACCAGTCGCGTGACTCACGCAACGCGCGGATGGCCGCGCCGGCCGATTCACGGCTCACCGCACGCTCCGGCCATAGGCCGGATATTACACAAGACGCGGGCTTACCCAGCCGATATACGTTTTAATCTCGTTTCGCTTGCGCTCGGCCGCCATATGTGTATACGCTTTTGCCTACGTTTCACCGCCGGACAAGGAGACCGACATGGGGCACCCCTGCGCAGCCAACCCGGAACTGTGGTTCGGCTATCCCGACGACGACGGTGGTGACGGCGCCGCGAAGGCGCGCGCCTACGAGC
>Ga0335071_10004707_pt1 | contig 14240 bp, 11 predicted proteins | sample Lox_Sample_15_FD_206724 | JGI IMG/M metagenome (GOLD analysis project Ga0335071, IMG submission 206724) | Soil microbial communities from Loxahatchee National Wildlife Refuge, Florida, United States - Lox_Sample_1.5 | ecosystem: Environmental > Terrestrial > Soil > Wetlands | place: USA... | reverse complement strand
TATAGCCCGCCACCTTGGCGTGAACGTCGACTTGCTGGTACGGCCGGAACTCTCCAGACAAAGTCAGCGCATTTTCGATAGGCCGGCGCTGCACAATCGCTACCGCAGCCACCTTCACCGGATCGACCGCAGGACTGCTCGCATTCGCCGGCTTGGCAGCAAACTTCCACCACACGAACACCAGGATCGCCAGCGCAACGCCGGCGTAGACCAACTGCTTTCGCTTAGGATTCATCGCTTTTCCTTGGGATCATTTCTTCGAACTGTTGCGAGTGCCGGGTATGGTTTTCCAGAGTCCCCGACAGCTGTCTATCACTGCCCAGATGAAACTGGCTTTCCATGATCCTTCTCCCCCTCGCACGAGCGCATCAATCAGATCGCCTTCGCTCACGGGTACTGCACGCTGACGGATGAATGCACATGGATTCAGAAAAGGCGATCAATGCCGTTAGAGGCTCAGTTGAATGAATGGAGAACGCTTAGCAGGAAGGCGGAGGCCGATTGTACAGGCTATTGTCAAACAGAACCGCTGCGAGCGGAGGACCCGCAGGCGCAACGTACGGATAGAAGGTCGGAACTTCCAGCGCCGTCAGAACCGGCACAGGTGGCACCCACTGCACGCCGTCGCGGTCCATATGCTGGCGCATGGCTTGTGCATCACCGGAAGAGACGGTGACACCGTGGGTGACTTCGAGCCTGAAGGTGCGAGTCGCCACGCTAACGGCCAACCCGCAGATCGCGAGCGCGATCAGGAACATTCGCCATCGCTCAGCGGCGATCATCAGTCTCGATTGATTGGGTGGCTGTCCCACAGAATGCCTGAGTAGATTATACCAATCGGGAGCTTACCCGAACGCGCACTTTGGTAAGTCTGGGATTGGAGTCGGAGCGTGCAGTTTCTGCTCTCACAAGCTTGTATTCGAAAGCGGGGCGCTCGCGACGCAACATCGCGAAAATGCAGAGATCTGCCAGGCAATCCAACCATCCATTCGGCTGATACGTTTTGACCCCACCATCGAAAATGGCATTCCCTCAACAAATGCTTTCGACTCGCACGTGGAAGCGGGCGGTTAGCGGGAAACAATATTCCATTTGTTTGCTCGACCCGAAAGGGCGAACGAAAAAGATCGAAGTTAAGTGTTACGGGAACATTCTTGGTTCATATCGAGAACATCCGGAGGCCAAGTTTCTTGGATCGGACGGGGAACCATGTAACAAGCTGACGCGCGGCTTGTTAAGACGGAGCCATATTGTCGTGAGTCAACATTGCTACATCGGGAAAGAAACATCTCGGAAATGGGAACAGGGAGATGATCCGAGCTTAGTGGACTTTCACTGCACAGAGTACAGCGACGGCAAAACAGTTGTCGATGAGGAACTGAGAAAACGAATTCTTGAATTTGGAATTCGAAAGACTGCTCGCGCGACAAATAAGGATAGCAAGACGGTCATGCTTATCAGCAAAGGTGAGCGCGTGAAACCCAGCACGCTTACGAAAGTGCGTGAATTCTTTAGCAAACCGGAGACCCGAAAGAATGCCTTACAAAGACCCTGAGCGTAAACGCCAGTGGGAAAGAGAACATCGAGAAGAACGGAACGCACGCCGAAGAACATCCACGGCTGAGATTGAACCTTCCACCGTTAAACCACCGAGGTCCGACCTAATCATGAATCCGAGGTCAGAAAGCGCAAGCATCGTCGCCACAGCACTGGCGCTGACGTTTATGGTTGCGCTCTTATTCACGGTATAGCGTTTGCTTGTTTCCCAAAACCGACTAGTTGTGTCTCCAGGTATGGCCGAGGATCAGTGAAGTGTAATCCGGATGTTGCGCCAACCAAGAAGGCCGGACAGCGTTAAGCTTGATTCGAGATCTGTGTTTGAAGTGAAAACGGAGGACTTGGCATGAGGGCGATAAATCGGCTGTTCACGCGTATCCGGAATTTTGCAGCGGGCCGCGGCGGCGATGAAAGACTACGCGAAGAGATGGAGCAGCATCTGGCGATGCAGACCGAGGAAAATATCCGCGCCGGACTATCGCCCGAGGAAGCTCGCCGCCAAGCACGAATGAGACTCGGACCAATTGAAGCGGTTCGCGAACAGTACCACAGAGAGGAAGGGATTCCCCTTCTCGAATGCTTCTTTCAGGACGCGCGGTTTACGTTACGCCAAATTCGCAAATCTCCAGGATTCGGCTTAATTGCCGTGTTGACGATGATGCTCGGAATTGGGGCCACGACAGCCATCTTCACCATTGTTTATGCCACTTTGCTTCGCAGCCTGCCCTATCCCGAAGCTGACCGCATCGTGCGCATCCATGATGTACGGCTACAGGGTCCTTCAACGGGCGGCCTTGTTAGCGTGCCACGCTTTTTCGATATTGTTGCGCGTTCGAAGTCGCTGGCGAGTGTAGCCTTCATAAGTTTCGACGATACAGACTTGATTGCTGGCTCTCAGTTGCCGTCTGCTATCAAAGGTGCAAGCGTGAATGCCGGATTCTGGCAGGTCTTCGGCGTGAATCCGCTGCTCGGACGGACCTTCAATGAAAGGGACGATCAGCCCAATGCACCGATGGTCGCGGTCTTGAGCTACGCGGCTTGGCAGCGCCTATTCGGTGGTGATCCCGGCGTCATAGGTCGGCAGGTTACGATCGAGCAAAAATCGACAACCATCGTCGGCGTAATGCCCAAAGAATTCAGCGTGCCTGCTGGCATCGATCTCTGGCGCCCAGCGCAATTTACGCCAGCATCCGAAACATCGCGCGGAGACGATTCCCGGTCACTCAACGTACTCGCGCGGCTGGCGCCGGGCGTTTCGATCGGGTCGGCTCAGAGTGATCTGCGTCGCATCGGCGAACAACTTCGCCAAGAACATGCCGATACGGATGGCCTATGGCAGTTTGCAGCCATCGGTATTCGCGATGACCTTTACGGTGAACTTAAGCCAGCGATTCTAGTCCTCTTCATCGCTGCCGGCTTCCTCCTGCTCGTGGCATGCATTAATGTGGCGAACCTGCTGCTCGCAAGGACTACTGCTCGGATGCGAGAAGTTGCGCTGCGCCGTGCCCTGGGTGCTTCGGAGCGAAGAATCCGACTTCAATTCCTCACCGAAGCTACGCTCCTAGCCATCACCGGCGGATTGGCCGGGCTCGGGCTGACGTTTCTGCTCGTGCGAGGGCTCGCCGCAAAGTTGCCGGGGCCGCTTGGAATGACCGGAACCGTTGCGGTGAAGTGGCCGGTCGCATGGTTTGCTGTCGGTTTGTCGGTGGCTTGCGGAATTGGCTTTGGGCTAGCGCCTGCCATCCGAAATCGCCGCGCCGCCCTCAACATTGATTTGAAGCAAAACGAAATGCAGCTTGCCGGGAGGGCAGGAGGATGGATACGCAACCTGTTCATCTCGGTCCAAGTGGCAATTTCATTGGTACTCCTTGTCGGCGCCGCATTACTCGGCGAGTCGCTGTGGAAACTTATAGAGTCTCCGCTGGGCTTTGTCCCCGAACACGTTCTGACGTTTCGCATTGGTTTGCCTAGGAACACAGAGCCGGACCCGACCCGCGACTTCTACGCGAATGTGCAGCGGCGCTTGGAAGCACTGCCGGGTGTAATCGCGGTGGGGCAAGCCAGCGCGTTACCTACCCATGACTGGCATACTCGCGGCAATTTTGATGTCGACTGGCTTCCCAGGACTGATCATCACGATACGGTGAATGCTGAAGTTCGCTTCATTTCGGGTGATATCTTGAGAGCGCTGGGGAGGCCTCTCCTCTCAGGTCGGGAAGTGGTTCCCGGTGATGGAACTTCAAAACCACTTCGCGTCATGGTGAATCGCAGCTTCGCGCAACAATATTTACCTGATGGCAGTCTGATCGGCAGGCACATTTCAGATGACACGGAATCGATGGAGATCGTTGGCGTCATCGCTGACGTGCGCGGCACAGGTGGATCGATCGCGGGCAAAATCGGTCCGGAGGTCTATTTCTCCGCAGACGGGACCTACCCAAACAGGCGACGCACCTTCGTCGTCCGTTCCGAAGTCCCGCCCGAACAACTCGTCCACTCCATTCGCGAGGAAGTTCATCAGGTCGATCCGAATCAAGCCATCGCCGATTTGGCAACCATGGATGAACTACTCGACAAAGCCGTAGCGCAACCGCGATTTAATATGTCGCTCATCACGGCTTTTGCGGTACTCACGCTCATGCTTGCGTGCGTAGGGATCTACGGCGTAGTCGCATGGACGGTTGCTCAGCGCGTCCGCGAAATCGGCGTACGAATGGCCCTCGGGGCTACCCGGAGTCAGATTTCGCTGTTCTATCTTGGCCTGTCGCTGAGGGCGACCACTTGGGGCATCATCGTCGGAACCGCCGCCGCGTTGCTTCTCACGCGATTCCTGCGCAGCCAACTCTACGGCGTGACCTCAGACGATCCTTGGGTTTATGCAGTTTCTATCCCTGTGCTGCTCGTTCCCGTTCTCATCGCGACGCTGCGACCTGCCCTCCAAGCGGCATCAATCAATCCGGTCGATGCGTTGCGCACCGAATGAGGCAGAGGCGTTGTGCACTTGCGCCCTTGCTTTCGCGACTTCAACGACCAGCTTTGCCCTCGCTCGCACGCACGGGCGCACGCACAAGCGCACGCACGAGCGCCACGCGCGGGCGGGCCCCGGGCCAAAATCAAAAGCTTGTTCCGTGACGGGGGTGTAGGAATTTTCCCGCCCCGTATATCTCTCCCCCTCCCCTCGTTTGACGCTCCCTGCCCTTCTCTTTAAACTCAGATGAATGGCGGGTTAACGATCTCACGCCTAAGGAAATTGTGAGTCCTACTGAAACTACCGATACCAAGAACTCCGCGGTGAAGCGCGAGATTTCCGTCGAGATCCCGGCCGAAGAGGTCACCCGCGAAACTGACAACCTCATTGCCAAGTATCAGAAGGTGGCGCGCCTGCCCGGGTTCCGGTCGGGGCACGTGCCCCCTTCGATCATCCGGCAGCGCTTTAAAGAAGATCTCAAAAGCGATGTGGTTGAGGCGCTGGTGCCTAAATACTTCCGCATGGAAACCGAGAAGCTCGGCATGGTGCCGGTTTCGCAGCCGCGTGTGACCGATCTGCATATCCACGACGGCGAGCCGCTGCGCTTCAAGGCTACGTTCGAGATCATGCCCGAGATCAAGGTCGAGGGGTACAAGGAGCTCCGGGCAGAGCATCCGCAGATCGAAGTGAAGGATGAAGAAGTCGAAGAGGCGCTGAACAACATCCGCGAGCAGCACGCCACCTTCACTACCATCGAGGGCTCGGCCCTGGGCGAGGGCGACTTTGCGCAGGCTTCGATGGATGGGCGTCCCAAAGACGCCGACGACAAGACCAAGCCAGTCCACATGGATGAAGTTCTAATCGAGATCGGCGGCAAGAATACGGTGCCCGAGTTTTCCGCCAACCTGCGCGGCGCGTCCGCGGGAGAGACCCGCGAGTTTGAAGTGGTGTATCCGGAAGACACGAATGACAAGCGGCTTGCCGGGAAAACCTTCATCTATACGGTGAAGGTGCATGTGGTAAAGCAGAAGAACTTGCCCGAGCTCAACGACGAGTTTGCCAAGGAACTGGGAGAATTTACTGACCTCGATCAGGTCCGCAAGCAGATTCGCGAGAACATGATCGCTGAACGTCAGCATACCGCAGAGCGCGAGGCGAAAGACAAGCTGGTTTCAGAACTTGTGCGGCGCAATGATTTTGAAGTGCCCGAGTCGCTGGTGGACCGACAGATCGATCTGCGGCTGGAGCGCGGGCTCCGCGCGCTGGCGGCGCAGGGCATGAAGATGGAAGACATCAAAAAGATGGACCTGCCGCGGTTGCGGGCGGGCCAACGGGATCAGGCAGTGCAGGATGTGAAGTCGTCGTTGTTACTGGATCGCATTGCGGAACTGGAGAATATCGAAGTCAGCGACGAGGAGTTGAACAAGGAACTCGACGTGCTGGCCAAGCAGACAAAACAGTCTCCGGATGCGGTCCGTACTCGTTTGACACAGGATGGGGGCCTCGATAGAATTCGCAACAGAATCCGCAGCGAAAAGACCCTCGAATTTCTGTATCATCAGTCTGCGTAGTCCAGATGCGCAGACGTTATCGAATCCTCCCTAATCCAGAAAGCAGACAGGTTGGGGCGGAGTGTGGCAGGTGAACGTGAACAATAATAAAGATCCTCACATGATGCTGGTTCCGATGGTGATCGAACAGACCGGGCGCGGCGAGCGCGCCTATGACATCTACTCGCGGCTGCTGCGCGACAACATCATCTTCATCGGCACCCCGATCGACGACAACATTGCCAACCTGGTGATCGCCCAGATGCTCTTTCTGGCCCAGGAAGATCCCGAGAAAGACATACAGCTTTACATCAACTCTCCGGGAGGATCGATCACTGCCGGTATGGCGATTTACGACACCATGCAGTACGTGAAGAACGACGTCATGACGCTGTGCGTAGGCCAGGCGGCATCTATGGCCGCGTTACTTTTGGCATCAGGCGAGCCCAAAAAGAGATTGGCACTGCCCAACTCGCGGATTCTAATACATCAGCCGTCCATGGGCGGCCTTTCCGGGCAAGCCACTGATATCGATATACATGCGCGCGAGATCCTGCGCATGCGCGAGATCACGAACCAGTTACTGTCGAAACATAGCGGACAGAAGCTGGATAAGGTAGAAAAGGATGTTGAGCGCGACTTCATCATGAACGCTCAACAGGCTAAGGAATACGGAATCATAGACGATATCATTTACAAGACGGTGAAGGCGGTATGATCGCCCTTCGCGGTCGGGGCTAGGGACCGGGGGTTAGGGGCAAGCGAGATTCGAGGAACAGCGCCAGTGACTGGGCCCGAGACCTGAACTCCCGAGCGCGGCGAGACGTTCAAGGAGCAGTCGAGTGAAAAACAAATCGGGAACGGATGAGATATTACGCTGTTCGTTCTGCCACAAGTCACAGGACGCGGTTGCGAAACTGATCTCCTCGCCCAGCGATTATCCCCGCGCCTACATCTGTGATGAGTGTGTTGCGGTCTGCAATTCCATTCTCGAAGACGATCGCAGCGCCACCCCGCCCTCAAGCACCCCCAATCAACTACCCAAGCCCCAGGAAGTGAAAACATTCTTAGATGAATACGTAATTGGGCAGGAGCAGACCAAAAAGAAGCTGGCGGTCGCCGTTTACAACCACTACAAGCGGATCTTTATGAATCGCCAGAAGACCGGCGATGGTGTGGAGCTTTCGAAGTCAAACATTATGCTGATCGGTCCGACCGGCACGGGAAAGACCTTGCTGGCTCAGACTCTGGCACGCATGCTGGATGTGCCGTTCGCGATCGTCGACGCCACGACTCTGACCGAAGCCGGTTACGTCGGCGAAGACGTGGAGAACATCATCCTGAAGCTGCTGCAGGCGGCCGACGGAGATGTGAGCCGCACCCAGACCGGAATCATCTATATCGATGAAGTGGATAAGATCGGGCGCAAGGATGAGAATCCGTCGATTACGCGCGACGTTTCGGGCGAAGGTGTCCAGCAGGCTTTGCTGAAGATTCTCGAGGGCACGATCGCCAATGTGCCTCCGCAGGGCGGCAGGAAGCATCCGCACCAGGAGTTCACGCCCGTCGATACGACGAACATTTTGTTCATCTGCGGCGGGGCATTTGTCGGGCTCGATAAGATCATCTCGCGGCGCGTTGGGAAGAAGGCTTTGGGCTTCCGAACCGGGGAAGACGCGGAGAAGGAAGATTCGTTCAGCGCCAAGAAGAAAGCGCAGGAATTGTTGCAGGACGTCCAGCCGGAGGATCTGATCAAGTTTGGATTGATTCCGGAATTTGTAGGCCGTCTGCCGGTGGTTGGAACCTTGGAGGATCTGGACGAGTTCGCGCTCATCGAGATCCTGACCCGCCCGAAGAACGCCATCGTGAAGCAGTATCAGCGGCTGTTTGAGTTCGAGAACGTGCGGCTGAAATTTTCCGATGAGGCTCTGCGGGCGATTGCCCGCCAGGCCATGGCGCGGAAGGTAGGCGCTCGCGGCTTGCGCATGATCCTCGAAGAGCTCATGTTGGACTTGATGTTTAACCTCCCAAGCCAGAAGAAGTTAAAGGAATTCGAAGTGACCCGCGAGATGGTCGAAAAACGCTCCGCCTCGTTCGCTACCGTGATGGAAAAGGCCGGATAACCGACCCGCCGTTGGTCGTTCGTCGTTAGCCCGCGCCCGTTGGACAGCATTTTTGCTAACGACCACCGACGAACGACCAGCGACGCAGCACGACCAAGGCCCGACACCCCTACAACTTAAATGCCATTCCCCGCGACCCTCGGCTCAAGGTAAAATCGAGTTAGACTGTTGGTTGGCCGGAATTCCCAGGAGATGCAGTGACGACAGCGAAGGAAAAGTACGAATCCAAAAAACTGCCCATGATGCCCATTCGGGACGTGGTCATTTTTCCGTACATGATGACCCCGTTCGTGGTGGGCCGTGAATCCAGCGTGCGGGCGCTGGAAGAAGCTTTGGCAGCGGATAAGAAGATCTTCCTGGCCACGCAGCACGATGCGTCCATTGATGAACCCAAAGCCAACGAGATCTATCAGGTAGGCACCATCGTCAACATCGTGCAGAGCCTCAAGTTGCCTGACGGAAACATCAAGGTTCTGGTTGAAGGAATTGAGCGCGGCAAGATTCTGCAGGTTGTGGACACCGATGGCTACATGCAGGCCACGGTCCGCGTGGCGCGCTTCACGACGGAAACGAATCCGGCGACCGAAACCAGCATGCAGCGGGTTACGTCGCTGTTCGAGCAATACGTGAAGCTTTGCCAGGCTCTGAATTACGAGACGATGATTTCGGCCGTGCGGATGGAAGATCCGGCGAAGCTGACCGATGTCATCGCCGCCAACCTGCAGCTTTCCATCGAAGAAAAGCAGGAACTGCTCGAGATTTTCGATCCCACCGAGCGGCTCACGCGCATCGCCGACGTTCTCGATATCGAAATCGAAAAGCTGAACGTTGACCGCACCATTCAGTCGCGTGTGAAGCGCCAGATGGAAAAGGCGCAGAAAGAGTACTACCTTAACGAGAAGATCAAGGCCATTCAGAAGGAGCTCGGACGCGGCGAGAAGAGCGAATTCGACGAACTGAAGAAGAAGATTGAATCTGCGGGCATGCCGAAGGAAGTCAAAGACAAGGCGCTGCAGGAACTGAAGAAGCTGGAAGCCATGCCGCCGATGTCAGCCGAGTCGACCGTTTCGCGCAACTATCTCGACTGGCTGCTGGCCGTGCCCTGGAAGAAGCGCTCGAAGGAAATTCGCAACATCTCGCGCGCCGAAAAAGTGTTGAACGAAGATCATTACGGGCTGGAGAAGATCAAGGAACGCATTCTGGAGTTCCTGGCCGTACGCCAGCTCGTGAAGAATCCCAAGGGATCAATCCTCTGTTTCGTCGGACCTCCGGGCGTGGGAAAAACTTCGTTAGGAATGTCGATTGCGAAAGCGACCGGGCGCAAGTTTGTTCGCATGTCGCTGGGCGGCGTGCGCGATGAAGCCGAGATTCGCGGCCACCGGCGCACCTATATCGGCGCCCTTCCTGGCCAGATCATTCAGATGATGAAGAAAGCCGGAACGAAGAATCCGGTTTTCATGCTCGACGAAGTCGACAAGATGTCCATGGACTTCCGCGGCGATCCGTCCGCGGCGTTGCTGGAAGTGCTCGATCCGGAACAGAACTTCATGTTCGTCGATCATTATCTCGACGTGGAGTATGACCTCTCGCAAGTCTTTTTCGTGGCGACCGCGAACGTGATGCACACGATTCCTCCGGCCCTGCAGGACCGCATGGAAGTCCTCCGGCTGCATGGCTACACCGAGCAGGAGAAGGTCGAGATCGCCAAGCAATTCCTGGTAAAGAAGCAGATGACCGCGGCCGGACTCTCCGACAAAAACATCAAATTCACTGACGAAGCCATCACCGGGCTCATCCGCTCCTACACGCGTGAAGCAGGCGTCCGGAATCTCGAGCGCGAGATTGGCAACGTCTGCCGCAAGATTGCTCGCAAGGTCGTCAAGGAAGGCGAAAACTTCTCAATCACCATTACCGCCGACAACGTCAATGACTTCCTCGGAGTCATCAAGTTCCGCGACACATTGGCGCACGAAAAATCCGAGATCGGGCTGGTGACCGGGTTGGCGTGGACCGAAGTGGGCGGATCCATTCTGAGCACCGAAGCCAGCGTAGTCGATGGCAAAGGCAAGCTCACTCTGACCGGCAAACTTGGCGATGTCATGCAGGAGTCGGCACAGGCGGCTATGTCGTATGTTCGGTCGCGCGCCAACCGGCTCGGGCTGACGCGCGACTTCTATCGAAATCTTGATCTGCACGTGCACGTACCGGAAGGCGCGATTCCGAAGGATGGACCATCGGCGGGAATCACGATCGCAACGGCCATTGCCAGCGCATTGAGCAGAATTCCTGTGCGGCGAGACATCGCGATGACCGGCGAGATTACGCTGCGCGGGAAAGTGCTTCCCATCGGCGGACTGAAGGAGAAGCTGCTGGCCGCTCACCGCGCCGGATTGTTTGAAGTGATCCTGCCGAAAGATAACGAGAAAGATCTTGCTGAAGTCCCAGAGAACTTGCGCAATGCGATGAAGATGCACTTCGTCGACACCATGGATCAGGTACTGCAGGTTGCTCTGGAAGGGCCTCTGCCGAAGATCGTGGAGGAGACGCAGCCGATCGCGCCGCTGACTACAACTACGCCGGAGAGTCCTACCGCGCATCAGTAGGTCGAGTTCTCAGTTGCCAGTTCTCAGTTAAGAGAAGAGCCCGCTTGCGCAGGCTTCTTCTTTTTTGCGCCGACATCCATCAAGGTTCCGCGGAACTCGTCTCAGTGAAATTCTGAACTCCTATTGACATTCTATAGGTCCGGCGCTACCATCCTATAGATTTTCTATAGGAGAAACCATTGAGCGCGGAACCCACAACCCTGCTGCAGGGCACTCTGGATTTACTGATTCTTAGGTCCCTTCTCGTCGGCGAGAAGCACGGGCTCGGGATCTCCCGGCGAATCCAGCAAATCACTGGCGGAACCTTCGACGTCAAACCTGGTTCGCTCTTCCCCGCCCTTCACCGGATGGAGGAAGAAGGCTGGATTTCGGCTTCCTGGGGAGATTCGGAAAACAACCGCCGCGCGAAATACTACCGCCTGACCAAAGCGGGACAGAAACAGCTGGAAACGGAAACCAAACGCTGGGACCGCATTTCCTGGGCCATAGCTCAAGCCCTGCAATCCTCGTAGCGAGGTGCTCATCATGCCTCCTGTTGCGAAAGTGCGAAGTTTTTTTCGAAATTTCCTTTTCTACCGCCACGTGGAAAGCGACCTCGATGAGGAAATTCGATCGCATATCGATATGCTCATCGAAGAGAACATTCACGCCGGCATGAGCCGACAGCAGGCCGAACAAGCAGCGCGAAGAGAAATGGGCGGGGGCCTGACCCCGGTGAGAGACCGCGTACGCGAGGTACGGGCCGGCAATTGGCTTTATTCTCTTTTCTCCGACTGTCGCTTTGCTCTTCGCCAGTTTCGCAAGAGTCCAGCCTTCACCGCCATCGCCGTGTTAACTCTGGCCTTGGGTATCGGCGCCAATGCTGCTGTCTTTAGTGTGGTAAACCGTGTGTTGCTGCATCCGCTTCCTTATCCCGACTCCGATCAACTCATCGCACTCTCGCTCGATGCCCCTGGAGCCGGAGGGCTCGCCAGTTTTTCCAGCGGCCTTGAGCTTTCGCCTTCGATGTACGTCACCTTTTCCGATCATAACCAGACCTTCCAGTCGATGGGCATTTGGACATCAGGCAAAGCGAATGTCACCGGTGTAGCGCAGCCCGAGGAAGTCCGCACCGAACTGATCAGCGACGGCGTCCTCGAAACGCTTGACGTTCCTGCCTTACTAGGCCGCTGGTTTTCCAATGCCGATCAGGATCCGCGCGGCGGCAAAGCGATCATGCTGAGCTATGGCTATTGGCAGCGCCGGTTCGGCGGCGATCCGGCCATAATCGGCCGCACACTTCAGGTCGACGCACAAACCCATGAAATCGTCGGCGTAATGCCGCGCGGGTTCCGGATGGTCGACCAGGATTTCGATCTTCTCATCCCTTTGAGAGTCGACCGCCTCCATCAGAAGCTCGCGCCCTTCGGTTACACCGGCATTGCGCGGCTCAAGACCGGCGTTTCGCTCGCACAGGCCAATGCAGATGTCGCACGCCTCATTCCCCTCTGGATGGATTCCTGGTCCAACGGCCCCGGTACCAATCCCCACTACTACGAGCGCTGGAGGATTTCTCCGAACTTTCGCTCGCTCAAGCAGCAGGTCATCGGAAATATTAGCAGCGTGTTGTGGGTAGTTATGAGTACCATCGGCGTGGTCCTGCTGATCGCCTGTACGAACATAGCGAATCTACTGCTGGTGCGGGCGGAATCGCGGCATCTGGAACTTTCCATCCGCACCTCTCTAGGAGCCAGCCGCGCCCGCATCGCCCGCCAGTTGTTGCTTGAAAGTTTGGTGGTCAGCCTCATCGGCGGCATTCTCGCAATGGGGATTGCATATGCAGTGTTGACGCTTCTGGTCGCTGCCGGTCCCGCCGGCTTGCCGCGCTTAAGCGAGATAACCTTCGACGCGCGCTCACTCGGCTTCACGTTCATGCTTTCGGTATTTTCCGGCTTATTCTTTGGAGCTATTCCTGTCTGGAAATACACCCGTGGCGGTGCTTCGAAATTGATGGGCGGAGCCAGCGGAAGAGCCACTGCCAATCGCGAGCGGCAACGGTCGCGCAACGTTCTTGTGATCGCGCAGGTGGCAATGGCGCTTGTGCTGCTGGTCAGCGCCGTCCTCATGATCCGCACATTCGCCGCCCTGCGGAATGTCGAACCAGGATTCTCGGGCCCCGCGAACGTACAGACCGTGCGCATCTCCATACCCGACACGCTGATCTCCGATCCGGGCCTTGTCACCCGCACGCAGAACAGCATCGCCGACCAGATCGCCGCCATTCCGGGAGTCGGCGGTGTTGGATTCACCAGTGCCGTCCCCATGGAGGGGTTCGATCCCAACTGGGACGAACTGCGAGTCGAGGGCAAAAGTTATGAAGGCGGCGAGCCACCTTTACGGATGTTCAACTATGTCTCGCCCGGTTATTTCAATGCCATCGGTACACGCATTGTTGCAGGCCGCGATTTTACCTGGACCGATATTTACGGCCTACGGCCGATGGTAATCGTCTCCGAAGGCTTCGCCCGGGAATCTTGGGGCTCGGCCGCTGCCGCAGTCGGCAAGCGCGTTCGCCAGTTTTCCAGCATGCCCTGGCAGGAAGTCATCGGTGTCGTAGAGGACGTACACGTGCACGGCGTCGATAAGGATGCTCCTCCCATCATTTACTGGACGGCCATGCTCAATGACCCGTATACCGCGACGCCAGCGATTGATGGGCCGAATTCGGTAACGTTTGCTATCCGCAGCACGCGTGCCGGAGAACAAGGCTTCATCGGCGAATTGCAGCGCGCCGTGTGGTCCGTGAACTCGGACTTGCCTCTGGCCTCTATCCGCACCATGCAGGACATCTATAGCCAGTCCCTGGCACGAACATCATTCACCCTCGTTATGCTGGCAATCGCTGGCTGCATGGGGCTGGCCCTCAGCATTATCGGGATCTACGGCGTCATCTCGTACGCGGTGGCACAGCGTACCCGCGAAATCGGCATCCGCCTCGCGCTGGGCGCGCAAAAACACGAGCTCCGTTGGATGTTTGTGCGCGGTGCACTTGTACTGGCGGCACTCGGAGTCGCGATCGGCCTCGTCGCAGCCTCTGTGCTCGTCCAGTGGATGAAGACCCTGCTATATGGTGTGAGCCCGCTCGATCCGTGGACTTTTGTTGTAGTCCCGTTGGTTTTGACGGCCGCGGCGGCGCTTGCCGGTCATATCCCTGCGCGGCGTGCCTCTGCTCTCGATCCCGTGGTCGCTCTCCGCTACGAATAAAGGATTCGCGTATCAAGTGCCTGTCTTGGCTATCTTAGGCGCAAGCTTCGCGGATGCGCTCGCACACTCTCGAGATCGACCGCTTGACGCATACAGTCAACCACTCCTGCAGCGCCATGCGCTGCGTTTCAGGGATGTACCCGAAGCGCACTCCGCACGCGTCCGCAGTCCCCCACACCACCGTCCCGGAAAGGTC
>Ga0335071_10004706_pt1 | contig 14241 bp, 10 predicted proteins | sample Lox_Sample_15_FD_206724 | JGI IMG/M metagenome (GOLD analysis project Ga0335071, IMG submission 206724) | Soil microbial communities from Loxahatchee National Wildlife Refuge, Florida, United States - Lox_Sample_1.5 | ecosystem: Environmental > Terrestrial > Soil > Wetlands | place: USA... | reverse complement strand
TGTCCTCGTCGTGGCCACCGGGGCACAAGATTCAAATTTCAGAACCTTTGCTCCGTTTGAGCAGTGGAAAAGCGCGGTGCTTGCGAATGATGCAGCAACACTAAAGTCGTTCTATAGCATGGATCCTCCTGTCCAGGTCCGGATCAATGCAGTTGCGCGAGATGCTGATGCCGACGTGAATTTCTGGCTCTCGCTGAAGGCGCGAAACATCAAGGTGGACGTAGTTCGGAATGAGCTTCGGCATGGACACATCAGTTTCATTTTTCGGGTTGAGGTTGAATCCGGTCAGCAAGGCGCACAAACCGTTTATCTGACCGATGATCAGTCCTGGCAGCAGCAAAACGGGCAGTGGCGGTTGATTTCGGTAGAACGAACCGATGCGCCGCGATTAACTCAGCCCAGCAGCATGAAGAAGGACCTCTATCCGGCAAACGCCGACGCGCATGCTGAGATCAGGGAGGCAGAAGAACGAGCGGCGAAGGCCCACAAGCGGCTATTGCTGGTTTTTGGGGCAAATTGGTGTTTTGACTGCCACGTGCTTGATCTTGCGTTTCAGCGGCCGGACCTCGCTCCGATCCTCGCAGCGAATTACGAAGTGGTGCACATTGATCTCGGCCCGGAAGAGGAGAAGAATTCCGACCTCGTGAAGCAGTACGAAATCCCATTGAACAAAGGCGTTCCGGCGCTGGCAGTTGCTGAGAGTGATGGGAAACTTGTTGTCAGCCAAAAGAATGGCGAGTTTGAGGATGCGCGCGCATTGTCGCCGGAAGCGTTGGCAGAGTTCTTGAATAGATGGAAGCCGAGCAAAGCCGAATGATCCATTTAATGATTTAGTCATTTAAGCAATGAAAATCGCCGGCCGTGGAGCAGTTCATTGATTCAATGACTAAATGCTTAAATGACTAAATAAACTCATGAGCGTTGCGCAGGAGACACCGATTCGAACGGAGAAGCTACCACCCACGCCTCCACGGCGGAACGGGCGGTGGTCTGGGTATTCGCATTTGTTGATGGCGCGGATGCTGGAACTGAAGCGTGAGCCTGAAGTTGTGTTCTGGGTGTTCATCTTCCCACTGCTCCTCGCACTCGGTTTGGGCATCGCGTTCCGCAATAAGCCAGGCAATGCAGCTTCTGTTGCCGTTGTTCAATTTGCTGGATGGCAAGATGCCAAGGACCTGTTGGCTCGCTCTCCGCATCCTGATCAATTCAAAGTAAACGTGTTGAACGAGAACGATGCTCGCCAAGGCTTTCGGCTGGGCAAGTACGATCTGGTCATCGAGCCGGATGCGAAGGGAGGATTCAGTTATCTCTACGATCCGGCGCGTCCGGAAAGCGTGTTGGCCAAAACTGCAGTGAACGACGCCTTGCAAGCTGCGGCTGGGCGCAAGGACTCGGTTGCGACGACGTCCGTTACATCCTCTGAGCCCGGATCGCGCTACATCGATTTTCTCATTCCCGGGCTGCTGGGCATGAACCTCATGAACTCCGGTATGTGGGGCATCGGATTCGCTTTGGTGGATATGCGGCAACGGAAGTTGCTGAAACGGTTTGTGGGAACGCCGATGCGGCGTACTGATTTTCTGATGGCGCTGGCGTCGAGCCGGTTGATCCTGATGATCATTGAAGTCGGGCTGTTGCTGGTTTTCGGGGTGCTTTTCTTTCACATGCGTGTGCTCGGATCGGTGGGATCGATCGCTTTGATCGCTGCCCTCGGTTCGCTTACGTTCGGTGGAGTCGGGCTACTCACTGCTAGCCGGGCGCAAAAGATCGAGAGCGTCAGCGGGCTGATCAATCTGGTGATGATGCCGATGTGGATCTTCTCGGGCGTCTTCTTTTCTTACGAGCGCTTCCCTGCCGTCATTCATCCATTCATTAAGGCGCTGCCGCTGACGGCGTTGAATGATGCTTTGCGCGCCAGCATCCTGGAAGGAACGCCAATTTTTCATCAATGGCCGCGCTTGCTGGTGATGATTGTCTGGGGAGGCGTTTCGTTTGTGTTGGCGTTGAAGTGGTTTCGGTGGACTTAGAGACTTAGGCGAGTGGCGGCACCGCAGCGGAAAGCGCTAATACAAAGGTCACGACGGGACACGAAGGAGAACTGCCCGTCTTAACCCTTTGTAGTAGTTTTCGTTCTTGGGTGGACTATTTGCCAACTCGAGGAATCATCTTTGCTGCACGGCCTCCAACACTAACTTGTTGGCCTCGGCCATGGATGGGGTCCCGCTCGATGTTGAGGCATTGCGAGCTGCCATGCGTGCTGCCAGCGCTTCGAGCATGTAGCTGTCGTTCTGATAGCCCACCATCTCTCTCATAGGAATCGGTGACAGCTTCCACATGGCGCGGTCGTCTTCCTGTATCCGCTGCAACCAGCGTGTAAATGTTTCTTGCTGAAAATCTGCGCGCTCTATGATTGCCATCACGGCGAGCGCCAAGCGGTCTTGTTCCCCGTGCGTATAGATGACGTTCGCGGTGGCGAGCCGCTGCGAGATGGCGTTCAGGATTTGTTGTTGTTCGGGTCCCGCGAGTGCCGGATTCTCAGCTAGAGCCTCGAGCAAATCTGCCGTGTGTGCGGTGGCATGAATCCATCCGACTTTCCCGTCGTAGCCCCGAAGGTCGCGTTCTTGGTTGAGATAATTCAACGCGTCCGCGAGCAGCGCGTGATAACGGTCTGTCCCGAGAAATGGCGATTTCACATCGTGAGCTGCGATTTCTGACAAACACAAAGCAGAAAACGACCGCTGCAGGACGGAGTCATTGGCGGATTCTCCGATGTTCTTTTTGAGATTGTTGCGCCATTCGTCGGAGAGTGAGATTAGATCCTCGTTGGAAAGCTTTCCTGCGCGAATCCACCTGGTGAGGATGCTGTACGCGAGATCATCGCGGAGCTCGGAATCTGGAGACGCTAAGAGCATGCTTAGTTCATGCGCCAAGGCAGACGCTGACTTTCCCGCTGGAACTTCGTATCGCTGTTGAGCAATACCCCGCCAAAATTGACGGTCGTGCGCCGGAGCCGCGATTGCGCTGAGTGTTATGCAGAAGAACAACAGGAATCGTTGAATCATAAGTTTGAGCTGTGCGTCGGTTAGACGGACGAGAGTACGAAAAGGTTCAGCGGTCAACAGCATCAGTCACGAGTATGAGACATGAGGTCTAACAGAACTTCCTTTTCAACTCCGTGTTTCGGTGTCTCGGTGGCATGAGTCACTGGTTTTGCGCGCGAGCCATTTCACGGATCTTATCGAGATATCCGATGTAAACCGGAATTGGAATGTCCGGGGAGTCGCCATCATTGAGGAAGTGCGTCAGTCGTATTTCGGCCGGGATGGATGCGATGATCTCGCGGAAGCGCGGCATCTGCAGGTATTTCACCTTCCAGATGTCGAGCATAAGCGAACGGAACTCTTCGCTGATGAATCCGAATTGCCGGGCGCCGAGATAGATCGCATCGAAGTGGCGTTCTGACAACGTTGTCCTCACAGGATCATCGGAAGGCGAGAAAAGATAGACGAGATGAAACAAGTCAGCCAGATCTCCCCAGAGCACTTTTTCTTCGTAGGCCGTGAAACGGAATTTGGACTGATGGCGTTGCTGAACACGTCTTGGATGATCACTAAGAAGCAGGCTCTGTCGGGCTAACTCGTCGTGAAACCAGGCCAGGCGCTCCGGAGCCAGATTGTGCCTGAGAAACTCAACAGCGTACGCATTCGGCAGATATATTTCGGGGTCGCTGTCGAGGCGTGCGATCCAAGGTTTCCAGTCTTTCTTCTGGAAACTATCTAATAAGACGTTGACCTGGTCTACGGTTAGATCCGGGTGATACTTCACGGCTTGCCAGAAGTGCTCGGTGCTGTCATAGGTTGCGGCGTAGAGCTCGATGCCTTCATCGATCGGGTACCAGTTGGAAAGGACCCTGCCGGGGATAGAAGGAGAGGCGCTCCAGCAATTGAGCGAATGCTTCCATTTTTCCTGCAAGGAGAGAAAATCGTCGGCGAAGCCGGGCGGGACCGGTTCTTTGATTTTCCCGAGCGCCTGCTGCAGTTCCGCCTTCGTATGAGTGATGAGAATTTCCAGAGGGCGTTCGTCCGCCATCGAGATGATGCGGCTCTCGACTGCCTCGTGCAGCAGGTCGCCTGCAAGCTGCTGCCGCTTTGCGTCAGAAAAGCGGGAGTCTCCCTTCCAGCGCTGTGTTTGTGATTCGATGTATGGAAAGGCTTCCGCCAGCGAGTTGAACTCGATGAAGGCGTGGAGGGCGAATCGGACCGGCTGACCATCTTTCGTGATGACAGTGGAGGGCGTCACTAGTTCCTGAAGAGAGAGCGCCTGCGCGGCCAGCGAGAGACTTAATAGTGGGACTACAAAAAAGAGGAGTGGGATCTCCCAACGGAAGATTCGGATGGATATGGTTTTGAGCGACCTTATGAAGCGATGAGATCTTCGCCGCTGATCCATTAGGGAAGGAACTCAGAAGAGCGATTCCGCTCAGGCCTCATCCGCCTACGAAAGGAGGAGCAACGAATGAGGCCGTCTGCGGTGCTTGCGAATTACCGCCTACGACTTGGCAAGCTTGGCCTGTTTCCGCACTTTGGCCCAGCGTTGCCGTTGTGCCTCTGCGATCCGCTCACGGGCTTCCTTACTCAGGATTCGTTTTCCTCTCCTGAATCCGGCGCCGCCTGCGTTTCCGAGAGCGTCTAATGCCTTCCCTACCCGGTCCAGTTCTTTTTGGAGACGCGAGTATTCACTGCGTAGGGAAGTGACTACCTTGTTCAGGTTGGTCATTTTTTCCCCCTCATTACCGAACAACTAACATACATGTACAGTCAATCGCTAACACGTGCAGGAAGAGTATACACGCAGCACTTCTTGAGAATGCCAATCAAAACGATTCACTAGGCCGTTTTCAGGCTCCGGCGCAATTTGGCGTACATGACTCAACTACTTATGACGTGATGCTCGACAAGAAGCGTGGCGGCTTTCGTGCCTTAGTTGCCTGCTCAAACGAGTAAGCCAACTTGATTAGAGTGGGTTCGCTCCATGCACGTCCGAAGAATGAGATGCCGACGGGGAGTCCGTAAATGAAGCCCGCCGTCACATTGATGTTGGGATAGCCTGCGACTGCCGCACTGTTGGAGCTGCCTCCTGCCGAATGATCGCCGTTGGGCAGATCGGTCAACCATGCTGGCCCGCCGGTAGGTGCGATCAAGGCATCGAGATGATTCTTATCCATGACCGCATCAATTCCTTCTGTACGGGCGAGTTGATGATTCTTAGCGAGAGCATCAAGATAGGCTTTCTCCGTGAGCGGACCTTTGCCCTCTGCTTTGATAAACAAATCCTGCCCAAAGTAAGGCATTTCCCTGGCGTGATTGCGCTCGTTGAATTCGATGATTTCCCTGAGGGAGTGCACCGGGGCGCTGGGTCCGAGACGGGCTAGATAAGCGTTGAGATCTGCTTTCAGCTCGTACATGAACACAAGCAGTTCGCTGTCGTCGAACTTGCCGAGAGTGGGGATATCAGCGGGATCGACCATAGTCGCGCCCTGCCTCTTCATCACGTCGATGGATTGCTCCATCAAGGCATCGACTGCGTCATTGAATCCGAAATATTTGCGGGCCACCCCGATACGAGCACCCTTGAGGCCGTTCGGATCGCAGAACTGCGCGTAATCCGTTTGTGCGTGTCCTTCACTGGCGGAAGTGGCCGAGTCTTCCGTATCGACTCCGGTAAGAGCGCTCAGCAAAATTGCTGCATCGCGGACTGTGCGGCACATTGGCCCTGCGCCATCCTGGCTGTGGGAAATCGGGATGATTCCGCTGCGGCTGACTAGTCCAACGGTCGGCTTGATGCCGGCGAGGCCGTTGGAGGATGAGGGGCAGACAATCGAACCATCGGTCTCGGTACCGATGCCGACCGTGGCAAGATTTGCAGAAATTCCCGCACCAGTTCCCGAACTGGAGCCGCACGGATTGCGGTCGAGCGCGTAGGGATTTTTCGTCAGCCCACCTCGGCCACTCCAGCCGCTCACGGAATGGGAGCAGCGGATATTCGCCCACTCACTCAAATTGGTTTTGCCGAGGATGACTGCGCCTGCCGCTCGCAGCTTCTGCGCGACAAAAGAATCCTTCGGCGGCTTTGAGCCCACCAGTGCCAGCGAGCCCGCGGTGGTCATCATGCGGTCGGCGGTGTCGATGTTGTCTTTGATCAGCACAGGGATGCCGTGCAGCGGACCTCGAGGTCCCTTGGCCTTCCGCTCGCGATCGAGTTCGTCAGCGATCGACATTGCGTCAGGATTCATCTCGATGATTGCATTGACAGCGGGACCGTGCTTGTCGATCTCATTGATTCTTTCCGAATACTTCTCTACCAGCGAACGAGCGCTGAACTTGCCTGAGTTCATGGCATCCTGCAGCTCGACGATGGTGATCTCGTCCAGTTCGAACGACTGAACGGAAGCGGAGTCGCGGTTGGGCGCGTGAAGGGGCGCGGCGCTGACGCGGGCTCCAGAAAGGGCCGGGATCAGTAATGGAGGGATCGCGGCCGCTGCTCCTCCGGCCAGCGTCGATTGTAGAAAGTTACGCCGATTCGAAGACTGCAACGAACTCTTCTTGTGGCGCAGGCTCATAGTCGATCCGATTCCTTTCACAGACTAAATTTATTCTCGGCGTTGTGTGTCGAACCATCGTAGTTCAGAGACGAGATCTTAGTGATCAAGCACGCTGGCGTTTTCATTTTTGGCGACGGCACGCATAGAGAGGTGCGGGCCAGCGAAAGCCCCTTCCACCATTCCACTTCACGGGCACAGGAGGTTCCATTGCAGTGAAGTGCGTCACAAAGGATCGAGTGGCAACTGCTGCTGCCATGCGAAGCAGTGGCGCTGCCGCGCAGGAGTGAGGTCCTGCACCGAAAGCAAAGTGTCGTGCGGCGCGACGGGTAATGTCCATTTTGTCAGGCGAGAGGAATTGTCCCTGATCCTGCTGCGCGGCTTTAACCAGTAGATGCAACCGCTGCCCTGCTTTGATTTGAACCCCGGCCAGGTTCACATCCTCAATGGCTTGCCGATGAAGCACATTCACCAGACCGGCACAGCGGAGAAGTTCTTCCATTGCGCGGGGGATGAGTTCGGGCTCGTGATGCAAGCGCTCCATTTCTCCCGGAGCCTGAAGAAGGGCGTGCCAGATATTCGCGAGCAGGCACGGCAAAGTTTGGGATAGTCCAACGAACGCCGGACCGGCCATAGGGACCGCGCCCTCCTTCAACTTTTCGTTGAGCTCGGCGCCAGCCGCATCGGCTGGAACTTTCAGGCTGACATCATCGGGATCTGCGGTCGTTGCCGAGACGCGGCTCGCGAGACCAGCAAGATATTCCGCGTCTGTTTCGTTGGCTCCCGTAACTTGCACCGCCAAGATGAGAGCCCAGGGACGCGCAAACTCCGCCACCAGGTCAATCGGGCGAGATGTCGGTAGAGCCGTTGCGATGCTTTGGGCTTGCCTCGAAAAGTCAGATTCCCACAGGGCCATCTTCTGGGGCGTGAGGGCAGCAAGGGCTTCGGCACGCATACGCGCCTGCTCATCGCGATCTTTGGCCGTCACTTCGTGTTTCGCATTCTCGCCAACAGGGCATAGGTTCGGCTCAAGGAAGGCAGCATGCACGTCGGCAAAACGGCTGATCATCCATGCATTGGCGAGAGCGTCGAAATAGATCGCGCGTGGCTGAGATTGAGTTGCCACCCGGTGCTGAGAACTTTGCAGCCGTTCTGGGGACGCCAGCGGTTCAGAACTCATCGCATCACTCTGCCATAGCTGAGGCGAGAAGATGTAACGGATTTGTCAACGCCTTGCTCGCGATGCCTTCCGAACTTTGTGGGCTTTTATTCTCGTCCGCTGAAATGTATGAGGCGAAAGTGAGAGTTTTGCGAACTATCGAAAACCGTGGGCAGATGCGTTACTATTGACCTGCTGAGCGGGAGTAGTTCAGCGGTAGAACGCCAGCTTCCCAAGCTGGATGTCGCCGGTTCGATCCCGGTCTCCCGCTCCATTTGTCTTTTTCGCCTGCCCGACAAAATCTTTAACCACAGAGGACACGAAAGAAAACGATGGCGTTCGCCTCCGTGTCCTCGGCGGTTACTTTTTTGCTTCACTGGCTTACGGCACGAGCGTCAGCGCCAGCACCGCGATGTTTGGGTCGTTTGGCAAGGTCATGCTTTGCACCGTCTTTGCTGAATTCAATGGATACGGATATGCGTACAGGTTGAAGATGCGTTTGTCTTTGGTACCGTCCTGGTAATTGCGGTAAGGCATGACCACGGCTTCATATTCGTTGGAATACTGCTGCGGCGTGTACCAGTCACTGAAGCTTTGCAGGACTTGCGAACTTGAGCCGTCGGTGTAGGTGACGGTCAGAGCCCGAGAGAGTTGATTTCCCTGCACTCCGGTTCCAATCAGAACTACGGCCTTGTACTTCCCTGCCGGAACGGTGATCGACTGGCCAGCAGCCGAGAGGGCATCGGGGGCGTTGGCTGGACCGAGCTTGAAAAGCACGCCATTCAGCACGCGGGATGTCCCGAGCAGATTGGCTGAGTATGAATATCCGACGCCGTCGAGGCCTCCGGTCGTGTAGGTCAAGCCATCTGGGTAGATGCCGTAGAGGCTGAAGTTCGACGAAAGATCCAGGGGAGTGCCTTTTCCGGTTGAGCCTACACCCGCACTGACGGCCAAAGTCAAACTTAGGGTTTGGGTGAGCGAGCCTGAGGTACCAGTGATCGTGATCGGCGCGAGTCCTGTGGCGGCGGTGACACCGGCTCCGAAGACGACTTTTTGCTGATTGCCTGTTCCTTGCACAACGGCCTTGACGTCCTTCGGCAATCCGGACACGGACAACGTGACATTTCCGTTGAATCCGCCGAAGTCGGTGATGGTGATGCTGGCGTTTGCCGTTGCATGCTGATTCACGAAGACGTTGCTGGGGCCGGAGAGTTTGAAACCACTGCCACTCACTGCCGTGTTAATAGCATTTGCATATTGAGCGGCGAGTCCGGTGCCCACGAAGTCGTCATAGAGCCACATGAAGCCGCCCAGGATGCCGCATTGTTGATGCCATCCACCAATGATGGTTTCCACCTGGCTCGGAGTGTCGTTGAGATCCCAAAGACCGGGAAACACCGGCACACTTCCGAAATTCCACCCCACGCACGGATTGTTTCCTGCGCCGCCTGCATAGGCCTGCAGGTGGACGCCGTCGACAGTACCGGGAAGGTGGCTGTTGATCTGCGCAACCACATTTGTCCAGTAGCTGGCATTGTCGAACGGATCGGGCATCACGTGGTAACCGAGTTGACCGAGCATCACCCCGAATTCAATTGTGGTCGGGGAGTCGAAGCTGTTCTCGTCGTCGAAGTCGAGAGCATCGAGTGCTGGAATTGCCGCCTTGAGCGCAGCGAAATCTTTATAGAGGATGCTGCTCGGGCCAATACCCTGGGACTTCACCAGCGCCGCGATGTCCTCCCAGTCTCCGTAGTTTGAGGAGCCGATGCTGAACGTGATCCGCTTGACTGTGCCCTGCTTCAACCGAGCCATATCCGATGGAAAGTTGGGATAGTAGTTGTTACCGACGTAGACGCCCCCAGAGGTCAGGGGAAATTCGCCGTTGAAATTGAGATCCCCAACGCTGTTCACTTCAACGCTCCATACGATTGCCTCGGTGAAGCCGGAGTTCTCGATCTCCGTGATGTTGGCGGAAGCGTTCTTGTAGAAAGGTCCTCCGCCAAAGATGCCGGTATAGCCGGTTTGGGCGGATGAGGATTTCGGGGAGAGACAGATTGCCAGTAAGAAAAGAAGTCCGAGGATACTCCGGGCGACGACGGTAGATGGCAAAGGCATATGTGCAGAAATCTTCACATTCATCTCCTGATCAAGCGATCGAATCGAGTATTGAGGTGGGGCCGACGATCGCAAACCCGCGGATAGTTCACGATCACAAGCAGTGCCCGCGAATTATATAACGGATTGCCTAGAGCCTGGTTGTCGTCGCGACTATTCGAAAAAGTTGCACTGAGACCAAAAAATCATCGCATCTTTCTTGCAAGTTTCGCATCTTTCTTGCATGCGCATCCGGCAGCGCGGCTTTACTTGACGGCGGTCCCACTAAGACGCCCGTGTGTCGTTGAAACCGGTATCCGGTACTCAGTTCCCAGTTAGAACACAGTCGAAGGAAGCCTTTTCATGCTGCGCAAAACTTTGTTGTTTGGTCTGCTTTTCTTAGTCGGTCTATCTGCCTTCGCCCAGGAATCCCGCCATTTCACTTTCCATTATGGATTCACGGTTAAGAATCTGCCTGCGGGCAAGAGGGTTCGCGTGTGGATTCCGGCGGCGCAGTCCGACGCTTATCAGGACGTGAAGGTATTTTCTGCTCTGGGAGACTTGCCTCTGAAGCGAACCCATGAATCCGGGCGTGGAAATGAAATGTACTTCGCGGAAACGCGGCATCTCATCGGATCTGAACTGCATTTCGACATCCAATACGAAGTGACGCGGAAAGAACGTGTGGCACTGAGGCCGTCGGCGCAACTCAGCACTGTCGCACTGACTCGAAGGGAGCGTCTCAACGATCTTCATCCTGACGCACTGGTGCCAATCACGGGTTTACCAGCGGAACTGGCTTCTAAAGTAACCGAGGGCAAGACACAGCCACTGGACAAGGCCAGAGCCATTTACGACTACGTCTTCAGCACACTGCGCTATGACAAAAGCGGAACTGGATGGGGGCGTGGAGACGTTTTATATGCGTGCGACGCCAAGAAAGGCAATTGCACCGACTTCCATTCCCTTTTCATTGCGATGGCGCGCTCGCAAGGGATTCCGGCGCGATTCGAGATTGGATTTCCTCTTCCGGCCGACAAGCATTCGGGCGAGATTGCCGGCTATCACTGCTGGTCGGATTTCTACGTGGATGGCAAAGGATGGATTCCCGTGGATATTTCCGAGGCATGGAAACATCCTGAGAAACACGATTACTTCTTCGGCTCGCACGACGTAAACCGCGTGCAATTCAGCATGGGACGCGATCTGCGGCTAAATCCGCCGCAAGCTGGCAAGGCGCTGAACTACTTTGTATATCCGTATGTCGAGGTGGACGGGAAAGAATACCCCAACGTCTCGCTGGAATTTTCATTTAAGGATGTCGGCCCTGTGATGTCGGCGCGATCTAAGGGGAGATAGAAAAAATCTCCCTTTTTCGAAGCTCAAACATGAGAACTGCGGCCTTCGGATTCCGGATGCATTCTGGCTGGGGAGTAGTGGTCGCGGTATCTGGAGATCCCGACTCCTTGAAAATCGTTCATCGTAGCCGAGTCGATGTGATCGATACTTCCCTGCCGGGTGCCAAGCAACCTTACCACTACGCTGCCGAACTTCCCTTGGAGAAAGGCAAGCAACATATCTCAAGTTGCTCCGTGCTCTCGGAAGCCATAGCGCTCACCGCCATTCGTGAAGCCCTGCAAGAACTCGAGGAACGGCAATATCAGATAAAGTCGGCCGCAGTTCTGATGGGCTCCGGGCGTGCATTACCCTCCCTTGCTCAGATTCTTGTCTCTCATCCACTCATCCATACTGCTGAAGGGGAATTCTTCCGAAGTGCGGTGATCAAAGCTTGTATTGAGCTGAGAGTTCCGGTCGAGAAAATTCGGGAGCGGGAACTCGAACCCTTATCAAGGTCTGCCTTTGGAAGAAAAGCAACTCAGATCTTACAGAAGATCTCGGGGATGGGCAGGATTATTGGTGCGCCTTGGACGGCGGATCATAAAGCCGCGGCTACTGCTGCACTTATTCTCCAGAGTCGTCCATGAAGCCACCTGGCAATTACCACTTTTCGCCAAGAAGCGGGCATTACAAAGAGAGATCATTTGCGGCCAAAGATACTTCCCGGGCCAGGATCGTTGGGCGATTGTGGAATGGTGGGCGGAGCAGCCGGCGGCATGGGTGAAATTCCATCATCGGCCTTGGGTACGTCCTGCGTGTCCTCACCGGGACGGCGCAGGCTGGGCGCATTCGCCGGTCTGTCCTGATCGGTCTTTTTGGCTTCCGTGTCTTCGCCGGGCTTTGGCAGGATGACTTCCTTGTCGGCCCGCACGATTTTCTGGCCGCCGACCTTCATCGTCTCGACCCGTACGACCTCGTCGCCGACGATCCGAACGAAATCCACGTCTTGCGGTGGTTCGCCGTAGATCCACTCTTCGTATTCAGCGTCGCCGTCCTTCTCCCGTACCTTCTTCGGAGGTCTTCCTTTGGCGTGGAGTACCATCTCGGTATTCATGCCGACAAGAACGTAGTGGGCTTTAATCGCATCCTTGACCTTTGGAGGGACAGTGTCCAGGTATGCCTCTTCTTTGTTGCGGGCATTGAAATCGAGCACTGGATAGAGAAGGGCTCGCAGCTGAGACGCGCTCATCTCAGGCACATACTTTTCGAAGTAAATGTCGAGATAGCTGCCGTGAGGATTGTCCGTGGATTGGTTCTGCGAGAGCGGCACCGAGGCTCCATTCGCTCCAGAAACCTCAATGTGCTGATACCACTTTTTGCGGTGAATTGCGCCGCCGTTCAGATCGAAATGGATGTAGTTGTCATGGATACGGACATAGGAGATATGAGCAGGGTCGCCGGGCTTGATCGAGGGGCCCCAAAGGGCAACCAACTGTTGCAGGTTCTGACCGTTGGGGGTGATCACTCCGTCTTTCAGGACCAATCCTTTTTGTCCCATCGGGAAGATCGTCCGCGAATAGACAAGCTGAGTTTCGAAGTCGCGGATGATTTCAAGGCGGGTCTGTCTCGACATGTGCGGCGAATTGGCCGGGATTGCGACTGGAGCGGGAGCTTCTTGCGGCTTGGGTGTATTGTTGTCGGTTTCGGTCGGAGCTTGCGATACGGGAGCAGAGGGCTGATTCTGGGTCTGGGCCCGGGCGCCCCCGAACAAACAACAGAAACTGAGAACGAAGGCGGCGGGAAGACGTTGCATAAAGCACCCCAGCATCGACTTAGATTCATTATAACGCGCAAGAGATGATGGTTAAGTTGGGATTGCAAGAACGATCTTGCTAGTTGTACCGGGGCGAAATCTCCGAGAACCTGCACCGGCAGCCCTTCTGAGCGTTGACAATGTTGCAAACTTGCTACAAACTTGGGGCAATCGCGCCCTCTCCGCTCGTTCGTAGAAGCGGAATCGTCCTAAATCAGTTAAAGGCGATCCGTCCCCATGGCAACTGCTCCTTCGAAAGCTCTGTCTTCAGCTGATGAAGCCCGGCTCGCTTCACCAGTGCACGCCGAAGGTCTGGCTGCGTCCGGACCGGTTGACCGTACTGCGCTGCTTGAATCTCTTCGCCAAGCTGTTGCTAACCCGCAGGAAAACGTAGAGTCGATCTACCAGAGTGTTGCTGCTGCCGCGCAGGTTTTCACTGGCGCAAATGGAATTGCTGTCGCACTCCGGCAAAATGGCAGGATTGTGTGTCGGGCTCGAAGTGGCGAGATGGCGCCGGAACTGGGCGCGACGATCGATCCTGATTCCGGCATTTCTGGCGAGTGCGTTCGAGCAGCAGCCATTCTGATGTGCCACGATACGTTCACCGACAAAAGAGTTGAAACAGAGGTATGCCGCAAGCTGGGCGTTCGCTCGATTGTGGCGGTGCCACTTCGCGGTGAGATGGGCATGGCTGGCGTGTTGGAGGCTTTCTCGGAACGGCCGAATGCGTTTGACAGCGACGCGCTCAATTCGCTGCGGGCACTGTCGCACATTGTGGAGGCCGCCTACGCAAGTGAACGGGGTGAGTCCTGGCGTGCTGTTCCGCTTTCGCGGAAGACCAGCCCGCGCCCGGCGCAGATCGTTGTCGACGATGTGATCGGGCAGGAATACTCATCGAATTCCAGCGGCCGAGTCTGGATCATCGCTACCGTGGCGATGGCGCTGTTGACGTTTTCGGTGGCGTGGTGGAGTTGGCATCACTCGGCTGACGAGGCCGAGAGCGCGACGCAGATCGCGCATCCGTCGGCGGATGTTGGGGGGCAATCTCAGAAGGCGCCTGAAATGATCGTGATTCCAAAACCGGCCCCCGGCATGGCTCTACCTAATTCACAAAGGCGGACTGATCGAATGCATGCGAAGACTTTGCTGAAGGCGACAGCACACGTTGCGGCGGCGCAGATTCCGTCTGTTCCAGTGGATCGGTCTGTTCCAACAGCGGGGACGCCGGACAATTTCGGA
>Ga0335071_10004704_pt1 | contig 14248 bp, 11 predicted proteins | sample Lox_Sample_15_FD_206724 | JGI IMG/M metagenome (GOLD analysis project Ga0335071, IMG submission 206724) | Soil microbial communities from Loxahatchee National Wildlife Refuge, Florida, United States - Lox_Sample_1.5 | ecosystem: Environmental > Terrestrial > Soil > Wetlands | place: USA... | reverse complement strand
CGAGCAGCAGGCAGCGTGCTTCGTCGTGCTGCACGATCATGCCGACGCGGCCGATGATCTCCAGGGCCGCGTCGTAGATCTCCTTCTTCTGCTCCTCGGTCAGGAAGCTCGGCCGAGCTATTCCGGCCGAGTGGGTGGTGTCACTCATGATCGATCTCTCCCGTGTCGTGTCACGTCTCGCGGTCGTCCGTCGACCCCTCAGGCCACCCCGAGCAGCCCCTTGGCGGCGGCCACGGCCTCGATCGCGTCCTCGGCGTAGCCATCGGCGCCGATCTCGTCGGCCCAGGCGCGGGTCGTCGGGGCGCCGCCGATCATCACCTTGACGGAGTCGCGCAGGCCCTCGGCCTTGAGCGCCTCGATCGTCTTCTGCTGGTTGGGCATGGTGGTGGTCAGCAGCGCGCTGAGCAGCAGCAGGTCGGGCTTGACCTCCTTGACCTTGGCGACGAAGGCCTCCGGGGCCACGTCGCAGCCCACGTCGGTGACCTCGAAGCCGGCCGCCGAGAGCATCGAGCAGACGATCGTCTTGCCGATCTCGTGGATGTCGCCGGCGACCGTGCCGGCGACCGCGATGCCGGTCGCCTTGCGGCCCTCCTTGGAAGCATCGAGGGCGGGCTGCAGGACGGCCACCGCGGCCTTCATGGCCTCGGCCCCCTGGACCAGCTCGGGCAGGAAGAACTCGCCGCGCCCGAAGAGGTCGCCGACCTCCTCGATGCCCTTGACGAAGCCCTTGTCTAGGATGTCGGCGGCTGGCAGGCCGGCATCGAGGCCCTTCTGGGCCAGCTCGGCGGCGGTGTCGTCCTCGCCGTCGATCACGGCCTGCGCCATCTGGGAGTAGAGTTCCTCGGTCACAGAGTCCTCCTCTGGACTACCATGGTCTTCCGCAGTTGTCGCGCCCCGCGCCCGCCCGTCGAACGAGCAGAGGACGACTCGGTCTTGGCGGGCGGTCACTCGAGACAGTACTCCTTGAGCTGCCGCCGAATGACCGGATCGAGGTCGTCAGGCGGCTGGTAGGCGGCCAGCAGCTCGTCGACCCGCCGCCAGGCCCGCGCCGCCAGGTCATCGCCCCCAGCCGCGAGCCAGACTTCGTAGGTCTCGCGGCACATGAGTGACGACGAGGCCGCGGCGCGGGCGTGACGGCGCGTGTGGTCGTGGCCTAGCAGCGTGCCGCCGGGCCCGACCGCGCCGAGCGCGTCGAGGGCCAGGGTTTCGTCGTCGACTACGAGCGGCCGGCGCGCCGTGCGCAGCGCGCCGGCGAGCTCGTCGTCGATCACGAACTTCGTCGGCGAGAACGAGTTGAACGACGACAGGATGCCGGCCGCGTGCAGCACGAAGTCCGCGCCGGCACGCAGCGTCGCCTCGAGCGCCAGCGCCGACTCGACGCCGGCTTGGGCGTCGGCGAGGTGGGCGTCGGTCAGGGCGCCGCCGGCCCGGACCGGCAGCCCGAGCCAGTGTCCGAGCGCGACAGCCGCCTCGACAAGCGCCCAGTACTCGGGCACGCCCATGAGCAGGGCCCCGGTCCGCATCGAGGCTAAGGAGGATGTGGCGCCGTACAGGAACGGACAGCCGGGGCGAGCGAGCTGGGTCAGCACGAGCCCGGTCAGCAGCTCGGCGTGCTGCACGGCGAGCAGGCCGGCGAGGGTGCGCGGTCCGGTCGTGCCGGCCATCGCGCAGACCGCGAGGCAGACGGGCTGGCCGAGGCGGGCCAGGCGCAGCAGCGCCCGGCCCGCCTCGGCCGACAGCTGCAGGGGGGAGGTCGAGTTGATCACGACCCACAGACGGGGCCGTTCGTGCCAGTCGGCCCCGTACACGATCTCAGCGACGTCGCAGGCGACCTGCAGCTCGAGCTCGGTCGTGACGTCGACGCGCCACGGTTTGTCGGTGCCGGTCGTGCACGCCCAGGCGATCGCCTGGGGCCGCCGTTCGTCGGGCACGTCGAGCGCCCCGATCGCCTGGCCGTACACGTCAACGGTCCTCGACAGATGGGTGAGCGCCACGGCGTCGCGGACGTCGGCCAGCGTGCCGTGGCGGCGTCCGGCGCGATCGATGATGAAGGCCGGGCCCGAGGCGCCGGCGAGGACGCTCTCGCCGCCGCCGACCCGCAAGTCGCGCTCGGCTCGCCGGCCGGCCACCGTGTAGCCGGGCGGCGCCGTCGCGAGCGCGGCGGCGACCAGCCGCTCGTCCAGCCGCACGCGCTGGCCTTCGACGGCGGCGCCGCGCGCCGCCAGCAGGGCCAGCGCGTCGGGATCGAGAACCACCACGCCGACCTCGTCCAGCAGCCGCAGGCCTGCGGCGTGGATGCGCTCCAGGCCGGCCTGTTCGATCACGTCCGGTCCACTCCTGCTCGCGCCTTCGCGAGCCACACGACGGCCGCGGGCCGTACCGCCGCGAGTCCCACGACTGCCGCGAGCCGCGTCACTGGTGACGCTCGACGAACGTCTTCAGGCGGCCGAGACCGTCACGGATGCGCTCAGTGCTCAGGCCGGAGTACGCGAACCGCAGGTAGCGTCGGGTCTCGCCGGGCAGCTCTGGTCCGAAGTGCAGGCGTGTGCACATGGAGACGCCGGTCGCCTCGAGCACGCCGCGGCGGAAGCTCTCGTAGTCGGTCAGGCCGGTGAGCTCCATCGCCCCCGTCACATCGGGATACAGGTAGAAGGTCGTCGCCGGCAGGAAGCAGCGGACGCCCGGCGTGGCATCGAGGATCGCCTGGGCGACGTCGCGGCGACGCTCCAGCCTCGCGACGATCTCTCGGGCTCCATTCTGGTCGCCGGTGAGCGCCTCGACGCCGGCCCACTGCACGAACTGGTTGGTGCACGACTCGCCGTTGACGTTGAGCCGGTTGAAGATCTCGACGATCCGGCGCGGCCCGACACCGGCGCCGAGCCGCCAGCCAGTCATGGCGTACTTCTTGGAGAATGTGTACAGGATCACGCAGCGCTCGAGCATACCGGGCAACGAGGCCAGCGAGCGACTCGCGCCGCCGTAGCGCACGTCGAAGTAGGCCTCATCGCAGAGCACCCACAGGTCGTGCCGCAGCACCAGCTCGGCGAGCCGTTCGAGCTCACGGGCCGAGAGCTCGGCGCCGGTGGGGTTGTGTAGGTCGTTCAGGATCAGCAGTCGCGTGGCCGGCCCGACGGACCGCTCGATCTCGTCGAGATCGAGCGTGAACCCGCCGCCCTCGGCCACGTAGGCGTACGGCACCGCGCGGCCGCCGAAGAACTCGATCAGCGAGCCGTAGATGGGGAAACCCGGATCGGGATACAGCACCTCGTCGCCGCGGTCCATCAGCGCTAACAGGAACTTGCCGATGACCGGCTTGCCGCCCGGCTGGACGCTCACGTTGTCGGCGTCGAAGGTCACGCCGTGCGACGCCGACAGGTCGGCGGCGATCGCCTCTCGCAGGGGCCCGATGCCTGCGTTCGGGCAGTATGTCGTCTTGCCGTCGCGCATCGCCCGCGCAGCCGCCTCGACGATGTTGCCCGGCGTCGGGATGTCGAGATCGCCCAGATGGAACGGATAGACCACCTGGCCGCGAGCGGCCCGGGCGGCGGCCTCGTCGGCGACCACGAACACGGTCTCGGTGCCGAGCCGGGCGACGCGCGATGCGAACGCGGCGTGGTCGGGCCCGGCCGATGGGTGTAGTGGCATGGGGCTCGCGGCGGCCGAAGACGGCGAGCCGGTGGGACGGTGGCCAGAGGGCTGCGCCCTCACGCCCGATCCTTCGTGTACTCGGCGAAGCGCTCGGCCTCACCCTCGAGCATGCGGTAGCAGTGCTGCTCTTCGGGGAAGTGGCCCTCGCGCACGTCGGCGGCGTAGGCCTTGAGGGCATCGACCGAGACTGCGGCGATGTCCGCGTACTTCTTCACGAACTTGGGGGTGAAGGCCTGGAACTCGCCGAGCAGGTCGCTGATGATGAGCAGCTGGCCGTCGACGTCGGCCCCGGCCCCGATGCCCAGCACGGGGATGGGCAGCTCTCTACGGATGAAGCCGGCCACCTCGGGCGGCACGGCCTCAAGCAGCAACAGCTGGGCGCCAGCCTCAGCGATCGCCCGCGCGTCCTCGATCACGGCCTTGGCGGTCTCGAGGGTACGCCCCTGGGCCTTGTGGCCGCCCAGCTGGCCCGAGCTCTGCGGGGTCAGGCCGATGTGACCGCAGACCACGATGCCGGCGTCGAGAATGGCCCTGATGCGGCTCAGCACGCGCACGCCGCCCTCGAGCTTGATGGCGTCGACCGAGGCCTCCTTAAGGAAGCGGCCGGCGTTGCGCACCGCTTCCTCGTCTGAGACCTGGTAGCTCATGAAGGGCATGTCGCCGACCACGAAGGTGTCCGGGGCGCCGCGGCGCACGGCCTCGGCGTGAACGATGCACTGGTCCATGGTGACCGGCACCGTGCCGGGATAGCCATAGACGCACATGCCCAGCGAGTCGCCGACCAGGATCATGTCGATGCCGGCCTGCTCTTCGAAGAGCGCGGTCGGGTAGTCGTAGCCGGTGAGCCAGGTGATGGGCTCGCCGCGGCGCTTCATCTCGTGCAGGTCGAGCACGCTCTTCTTGGGCACGTGGTCCTCCTTCGCACACGCGGGCCCGGTCCGGCCCAGGCCGGCCCTAGCCCTCGTTCTTCTCAGTCCTCGCCGAACACCGGCCAGCCGTCGTCTCCAACCGACTCGGACAGGATCAGCATGGTCTCGAGCTGCATCACGCCCGGGATGCGGGCCAGATCCACCCGGATCATCTGCGAGAGGTGATCGAGATCCCGCAGGGCCAGCAGCATGAGCATGTCGAACTGCCCAGTCACGTGGTAGCAGGTGCGGACGCCTACGATGTCCTTGACGGCGGCCTCGAAGTCCATGATCGCCTGCTCGCTGTGCTCCCGCAGTCTGACCGCCACCACCGCCTGCACGTGGATGCCGAGCGCCGCCGGGTCAACCATCGCGCGGTAGCCACGGATCGCACCTGACTCCTCCAGGCGTCGCACCCGGCCGAGCATGGCTGAGGGAGAGAGCTCGAGCTGGCGGGCGAGCGCGAGGTTCGACTTGCGTCCCTCGCGCTGCAGGGTCACGAGGATGTCGCGGTCAAGATCGTCCACGTGTCCTCCCAGAGTCGTCGTCGGCCAACGTGAGTATTCGACTGGAAGTTCGGCAAGTCAAGACGACGCAAGAACATTCTGCCGCAGACTGGCGCTTCGACGCTCCGAAGTGTGTGCGGATTGGCCGCTGGACCGTGTATCTGGACGGTGGGCTCTTGGCGTGCAGCGCGGCGCCATGCCGGCCTCGCCGAGCGCGGCCGGCGGACGGTCAGTCGGCCGTAGAGGGCGGCGCGCCGTCCGGGCCCGCCGTCTCTCTGCCGGCGTCCGTCGCCTCGCCGGCCGTCTGCGCGGCGAGGAGCTCGCCTGGCGGGATGTGGCACTTGTACGCGTGGCCGGCGCCTGCCTCCTGCAGGGGCGGCTCCTGCTGGACGCAGAGGTCGCCGAGGAAGCGGTGACAGCGGGTGTGGAAGCGACAGCCCGTTGGCGGGTCGCTGAGGCTCGGCATGCTGCCCCGCAACGCGATGCGCTGCTGGGAGTTGTCGAAGTCGAGCTTGGGGATCGACGACAGCAGCGCCTCGGTGTAGGGGTGGTGCGGCGGATTGAAGACGTCCTCGCTCGACCCGACCTCGATGAGCTCGGCCAGGTACATGACCCCGATGCGGTCGGAGATGTAGCGCACGACGGCCAGGTCGTGGCTGATGAACACATACGAGGCCCGTTCCTGGGTCTGGAGCTCGACCAGCAGGTTGAGGATGCTGGCCTGCACCGACACGTCGAGGGCCGATGCTGGTTCGTCGCAGACGACCAGCGTCGGGTCCCCGGCGAAGGCGCGGGCGATGGCGATGCGCTGCTTCTGGCCGCCGGAGAGCTCCATCGGCTTCTGGAACAGGAAGCGGGGCTCGACGCGCACGCTGGCCGAGAGCGAGTCGACCTTGGCGCGCACCGAACCGCCGTGAGCGCCACCAAGTTTGCGCACGGCGCGCGTCAGGATGGAGCGCGTGGTCCAGGCGGGGTTCAGGGTGGAGTCCGGGTTCTGGAAGACCATCTGGATGGCGCGCAGGGCGTCCTGCGAGCGTCGCGCAGCGGTCGGCCGCAGAGCACCGCCCTCGAAGGTGACGGTGCCCGAATCGGGGGCCAGCAGACCGGTGACGCACTTGGCCAGCGTGGTCTTGCCGCTGCCGGACTCGCCGACCAGGCCGAAGGTCTCACCCTTGCGCAACGCCAGGGAGACGTCGGCCACCGCGGTGAGCCTCTTGCGACCATCCTTGAACGTGCGGACGACGTCGTCTATGTCGAGCACGTCGCCCTCGTCGGCGCCACGCTCCTCGAGGCTGGTGGCCAACACCGGCGTCATGTGCGGCATGTCCGGCACCTCGGGCGAGAAGTAGCAGCGCGCGTGACGGGCGGCCTCGCCCACCGGGCTGGCGTGGTGTGGCGAGTAGGCGGCGGGATCGGGCGGCAACGCCGCCGCCTCCGCCGCCGCCTTCGTCCCGAGCTCTCCGGGCCAGGCGAAGAGGTCGGGTTCGCGTTGCTTGCAGACCGGCTTGGCCATGGGACAGCGCGCCGAGTAGACGCAGCCCTCGAGTGGCTCGCCGAGGGCCGGCAGTGTACCGGGGATCGTCTGCAGCGCGGCGTCGCTCTTGTTCATACCGAAGCGCGGCACGCAGCGCATGAGGCCCATCGTGTACGGGTGACGGGGGTCGGTGAAGACGTCGCGCGCCGGGCCCTCCTCGACCAGCCGGCCGGCGTAAAGCACGCCAACTCGGCTGCACAGCCGGCGGACCAGACCGAGGTTGTGCGTGATCAGCAGGATAGCCGCGTTGATGCGACCCTGGAGCTCCTCGACGAGGTCGAGGATCTCGGCCTCGACCGTCGCGTCAAGGCCGGTGGTGGGCTCGTCGAGGATCAGCAGCTTGGGATTGACCGACAGCGCCATGGCGATGACCACGCGCTGCTGCTGACCGCCCGAGAGCTCGAACGGGTAGCGACGAAGGGTCGCGGCGGGATCGGGGATGGCGACGCGACGCAGGCTCTCTCGCGCATGCTCGAGAGCCTCCTTCTTCGCCATCCCCTCGTGGTAGCGATACACCTCGGCGAGCTGGTCGCCGATGCGCATCGCCGGGCTGAGCGCCGTGGCGGGATCCTGGTAGACCATCGCCACCTTGCCGCCGCGCCACTTTCGCAGGGCTTCTTCGCCGAGTGTGCTCACGTCCTGGCCGTCGACTAGCACGGTGCCGTTATCGACCGTGCCGTTGGCCGCCAGGTAGCGCATCGCCGCCATGGCCAGCGTGGTCTTGCCGCAGCCCGACTCGCCGACGAGGCCGTAGGCCTCGCCGGGCTCGATGCGCATGGTGACTCCCTTGAGCACCGGCAGGTCGCGGCCGCGCCGATGGAAGGTGACCTCGAGGTCGCGGACGTCGAGGGCGGCGGGCGCTGTGCCCTGCGCGCTGGTGGCTTGTTCCACAACGCTCATCTCGAGAAGGTCCTCCCCAGACCGTCGGTGATGAGGTTGACGGCCACGACCAGCGACGCGAGGGCGAGGGCGGGGAACAGCACCGTCCACGCAGCGATCTGCAAGAAGGAACGCTCAGTCGCGATGGTGAGGCCCCAGTCGGGCGACGGCGGCTGCAGGCCGAAGCCGAGAAAGGACAGCGTGGCCGCGGTGAACACGGCGTAGCCCAGGCGGATGGTGCCCTCGACGGTGATCGGTTGCGTGATGTTGGGCAGGATCTCCCGCGCCATCACGAACGCCGAGCGCTCGCCGCGCAGGCGCGCCGCCATGACGTACTCGCGCTCACGCTCGCCGATCACCGCCGCGCGGACGGTGCGCGAGACCACCGGTGTGAACAGCGCCCCGATGACGATGATCACGATGGCCACCGACTTGCCGAGCAGCGACAGGATGAGGATCGAGGTGATGATGATCGGCAGCGCCAGCAGGACGTCGATCAGGCGCATGATGATCTCGTCGGTGAGCCCGCGGTAGAAGCCCGACACGAGACCGATGATGCCGCCCCAGAGGAGGGCGAGCAGGGTGGCCAGCGGTGCGATGACGAGCACGGTGCGGGCGCCGGCCATGGTGCGCGCGAACACGTCGCGCCCGAGGTCGTCGGTGCCGAACCAGTGCGCCGCACTGGGGGCCTTCAGGATGGCCGCCGCATCGACCGCCGTAGGACTCTGCGTGATGAACGTCGAGAAGAGCGCCATGAAGACCCAGAACAGCACGATGACGAGGCCGATCATGAACGTCGGGCTGCGCAGCAGGGCCCTGATCAGATAGCGCCGCTGTCGACGCTGTTCGGCGGCGGCGGCTGCGTCGGCCTGGATGTCCTCGATCTTGCGCCCGGCGGCGAGGTCGGCCTGGACCTCTTCACTTTCGCCCCGGATGATCGCCGCCTCGGCCCGATACTCCAACATCTCGGGGCTGGCGTCGAGCTCTGCGGCCTCCTTGGCCAGATCCGGTTCCGGGCCGAGCGTGCCGCGCGGCTCGCCCTCCACGTCAGCCTCCCTTCCGGATCCGCGGGTTGAGCAGCGCCACGATGATGTCGGCCACCAGGTTGGCGAGCATGTAGACGACGGCGACGAGCAGCACCGACGCCTCGAGCATCACCACGTCGTGATACTGAGCCGCGTCGACCATGAGCTTGCCGATACCGGGGTAGACGAACAGGGTCTCGATGACCACCAGGCCGCCGATGAGCCAGCCGACCTGGCTGCCGATCACGGTGACCGTGGGCACCATGGCGTTGCGCAGCACGTGGCCGAAGATCACGCGACGGCGGGGTACTCCCTTGAGCACCGCGGTGCGGATGTAGGGCATGCCCAGCACTTGTACGGTGCCTACACGCGCCATGCGAGCGATGTAGCCCAACTCGAGGAACATCAGTGGAATCGCCGGGAGGATGAGGTAGTAGAAGCGCTCGTAGAAGGGCGAACCCGCCGGCGGCACGGCCTGCACCGGCAGCCATTTGAGCCACACGGCGAAGATATACAAGAGCACCACACCGCTCACGAACTCGGGGATGACGGTCATCGACAGCGTCGAGACCGTGATCCCTCTGTCGAGGGCGCTGTCTCGTCGCAGGCCGGCGAACACGCCCACCACGATAGACGTGGGCACGATGATCACCAGCGCGAAGAGCGCCAGCAGCAAGGAGTTGCCGAACGCCCTCATGACCACAGGGAAGACAGCTGTCTTGAGCTGCAGCGAGTCGCCCCAGTCGCCGGTCACGAAGTGCCCCGCCCAGGCGGCGTAGCGCGCGTAAAGCGGCCTGTCGACGCCGAGCTGGTGGTCGAGCCGCTTGACCTGTGCTTCTGTGGCGTAGGGCCCCAGGACGGAGCGCCCCACGTCGCCGGGCAGCACCTCGGCGAGCGCGAAGATGAGCATCGACGCAAGGATCAGCGTCGGGATCATAAGGAGAAGCCGCCGTCCGATGAGGCGCAGCATCCTGGGGCCCTTTCGCCAGTCTCTCGGTCGCCCTCCGACTACCTTACGACGCGGTCTTGAACGCCTGGGTGCAGAAGAAGAAGAACGATCCAGGACCCTGGATGCCGTAGACGTTCTTCCTCTGCGTGCGCAGCTGCGAGATGTAGAAGGGCAGGATGATGGGCGTCTCGTCCTGCTGGATCTGCGAACACTGGGTGGCGTACTTCGTGCGCGCGGCCGCGTCCGGGGTCGCCACGTAGCTGTTGAAACTGCTCACAAACTGCGGGTTGTTCCAGTGGGACGTGTTCCAGGTGCTGTCGGGCAGGAGCATGGCCTGCACGTAGACGCTCGGCGTCGGCCGGCTGCCCCACTCGGTGATCGACCAGGGTGCGTTGAGCCACGGCGTGTTGGCGTTGCTGCCGGCGTAGTAGGCGGTCGGGCTCATGATGTTGGGCTTGACGGTGATACCGGCCGGCTTGCACTGGGCCTGGATGAGCTGAACGAGCTGGGGGTTCTCGAGGTACTTGGAGGTGGTCAGCGTCGCGGTGAAGCCGTTCGGCATGCCGCCGGCCGCCAGGAGCTGCTTGGCCTTGTTGTAGTCCTGGGCGCGCTCAGGAGGCGTGGGGCTGCCGGGGAAGACGGTGGGCTGCCAGAAGGTGTCGTAGCCCAGGTTGCTCCGCCCGGCGTACAGCGTCTCGTTGATGGCCTTGCGGTCGAGGCAGTAGGCGATCGCCTGACGGAGCTCCTTCTTCTGCCACGGACTCTTGTTGACGTTGAACGCCACCTCGCGGATACCCGAACCGGGATACACGTCCACGCGCAGGTTGGGGTCGGCGAACAGGGCCTGCGCGCCTTGGTAGACCGTCTGCGGCTCGACGTCGATGGCGCCGGCTTGCAGCTGTGCGTTGGCCGCCGCCTCGTCCTGGATCATCGTGAAGTCGATCCCGTCGAGGTAGGGCAGCTGGGTGCCGCTCGAGTCCTTGCCCCAGTAGTTCGGGTTCTTGACGAACGAGATCTTCTGCTTGGGCACGTAGCTATTCGGCTTGATCATGAACGGGCCCGTGCCCACGGGCTCCTTGACGATGTCGCCCCCGTAGTTGCGCGGCAGGATGGCAGTGTTGTACGAGGACACGCACACCAGGTACGGGAAGTCTGCGAACGGCTTCTCGAGGTTGAACGTGACCGTGTACGTGTCGGTCGCCACTGTGCTGCCCTGCTTCAGGATCCCTCCAAGGGCGGCGAGCGCGCCCGAGGCGCCCTTCGGGTTCAGGGCGCGGTCGATGCTCTTCACCACGTCTTCGGCCTCGAACGGCTGGCCGTTGTTGAACTTGACGCCCTGGCGCAACTTGAACGTCCACACCGATGCGTCGTTGTTGGGCGTCCACGACAGCGCGAGCATGGGCTTGAGGGCGTTCGTGTTGTCGAGGGTGACGAGGTACTCGAGGAACTGGTAGACGAGGACGATGCCGCCCTGGTCGAAGATGGTGAGCGGGTCGATGCCGGCCGTCTCGGGCGGGATCTGGGCCTTGAGCGTGCCGCCCATCACCGGCGACGGCATGGCGCTCGCGCTCGGCGAGGCGGACGTGCCGCCCGAGCTGCCGCAGGCAGCCAGTAGCTGGGCGGTGGCCGTGGCCGAGAAGCCGAAGACGGACGCCCTGACCAGCAGCTGGCGTCTCGTCATGCGGCCCTTCAGCACCTCGTCGACGAGGTGGTTGCCGTACTCCCTGGTGAACTTCTCGCTAGCCATATCGCTCTTCCCCCTATCCCTGGTGTGGGCGTGGCCCTGCGCTGAAGGAACGGGACCTGGGAAGCTCGACGAGACCCCGGCCCCGGGTGTCCCGGTCACCATACACATGGACTGTCAATCTGGCAATACATTGACCGGTCAGTTAGCCATTTGGGACGTCAGGATGGTATTTTGTTCGTTCGTAGGGGCCGCACGCAGTGAGATGTGCCGCACCCTGCAAACATCGAGGAACGTCGTGCAGATGGTCCGATGGCAGACCACAGCCTCTCGGCTCCGCAGAAAGGCGAAGTGGTATGTACCAGTCTCGCTTATGGTACGCTTCGCCGCATGTGCCGGCAAGGTCCTTCTGTCTGCGGCGCGAAGACTGGTCGGGAATCGCGGTCCGACGTCGAGGCGACGTGAGCCGCCGCCAGACGCCCGAGCGCTCCAGCCCCCTCTACCTGTGGCTAGCCTCGATCCTGCGGGATCAGATCGAGACCGGACGCCTCGACCCCCATGGGGCCGTACCCTCAGAGCGCACCCTGAGCGATCGCTACAGGGTCAGCCGCATGACCGCCCGTCACGCGCTCGAGACGCTGGCGCTCGAGGGCTACCTGTACCGGAACCCCCGCCGTGGCACCTTCGTCGCCGAGCCCAGGTTGCGCTTCAGTGTGGGCAGCTTCACCCGCAACATGACCCGTGCCGACAGAGCTCCGGGAACCCAGATCCTGTCAGCCCAGACCCTCGTGCCCGACCCCGTCGCGGCGGAACTGCTCGACATCGCGGCGGGGGGACGGGTCCACGTGCTGCAGCGCCTGCGCAGCGCGCAGGGCGAGCCGGTGGCGATCGAGAACATCCAGGTGTCGGCCGAACGGTTTCCGGACTTGCTCGGCCACGACCTGACCGACTCGCTGTGGGCCATCCTCGAGTCGGCCTACGATGTCCACCCGGCACAGGCTGACGCCCGCGTCGTCGCGGTCACGCTCGACAGCTTCGAGGCCGACATCCTGAAAGTGCAGCCAGGCACCCCCGCCCTGGTGCTCACCCGCACGGTGTTCGACGCGGCCGAGACGGTGGTCGAACTGGCGCGGGACGTGTACAGGGGCGACCGGACGGAGTTCTCGGTGCTCGCCCCCGTCGAGGGCGTGGCGCTGGCCTCGCCGTCCGCTGCCGGCGGTTCGCACGACCCGTCGGCGTCGGACGACGCCGACGGGTCGGCCTGAGACCGCCGCCCGGCGGGCCTCAGTCGATCCGCACGCCTTGGGCCGCGAGGGCGGCCCGTACGTCGCTGACGTCGACCTCGCAGGTCGTCCGGCCCGTGACCAACGACACCGCGGCCGCCACGCCGGCTGCCTGCCCCGTCACTGCGCAGCACATCTGGCTGCGCGTCGCCGCGTGTGAGACCGCGTCACCGGCGACGCAGCGGCCGGCGACCAGCAGGTTGTCGACCCCGTTCGGCACCAGGATCCCGTAGGGCACCTGGAAGTAGCGCCCGGTCGTGGGCAGCACGAGCAGGCCGTGGCCGTCGAGGAACTCCGGGAAGATGCCGACGGCGTCGTCGAACCGTGCCTCGCCCCGAACGTCGTCGCCTGTGAGCTCGTACCGACCCACGATCTTGCGCGAGTCGCGCGTGCCGAGCGTCATGCCGAAGTTGCGCAGGCAAGCGTGCTCGAAGCCCGGCGTGTAGGCGCGCAGGGCCTCGACCGCGAGCAGCGCCTGCCGGCGCCCCTCGATCTCGGCCCGCGTGAGATCGCGCACGTCGGTGCAGTCGTACCCGGCCATGACGACCATGTTCATGGAGGTCGCTTCGCCTTGGTCTGTGAGCCGCCCCCAGGTGCCCCCGATGCTCCCCACGCTTTCAGGGATGATGCCGTCACGGCGTGCCCGGTCGAACGGTTCCTGCAGGTAGGGGCTGAAAAGGGCATCCTCCTTCCCGGAGGTCTCGACCTGCCAGACGCTGCCCCAGTCGCCGTAGGTCGGCCGGGTCTCGGCGACGTACTCCAGGAACCGGTCCCGGTCGATCCCGGAGCAATGGAACATCACGCTCACGCCCATCGACTCGTCGCGCCCGCTCTGACGGCACGGCGCCCCGGCTCTGAAGGCGATGTCGGCGTCGCCGGTCGCATCGACTACGCGTTCGGCGAGGATCACCTGGCGGCCCGACTTGCTCTCGGTGACGACGCCTCTCACCAGTCCGCTTTCGACGATGGGCTCGACGGCGAGGCAGTGGAGCAGCGGCTCCACTCCCGCCTCCTGGACCAGCGTGTCGGCGACGACCTTGAACAGCTCCGGGTCGAGCGCCTCACTCGTCGACTGCGACTCGGGCGTCGTCGCCCCCATCGACCGGGCGCGCTGCTCGAACTCGATACCAATACCCTCGAGGTCGACCGTGCCTTCGTGGCGGTACCACGCGATGCTGTCCACGCCGACCTGGGTGATGACGCCGCCGAAGCAGCCGTAGCGATCGACGAGCACCGTGTCCGCGCCCGCGCGCGCAGCGCCTAGCGCGGCCGCTAGTCCTCCCGGCCCGCCTCCGACGACGACGATATCGGTCTCAGACAGGACAGAGGTCGTTCTGGCGGGCTCGGTGACGTGGGTCATCGGTTCTCCGGCAACGCTGCATTCGTACTTGACATGAGTATGTCACAGAGGTCATGGTACATACCAGCCGTACTGGTACATACCAGCGCCCTGCCTGGGAGGAGCCGCACGATGAATCACGAACCCGGGATGTTGAGCCGCGGCTCTTCGCCACGAGAGCTCAGGCGTTCTCAGCTCCGGCGTCTCGCCGACCAGACCTTCGACGTCCTCGTGATCGGCGGCGGCGTGACAGGCTGTGGCGTCGCGCTTGATGCAGCGACCCGCGGCCTGTCGGTGGCCCTCGTCGAAAAGCGCGACTTCGCCGCCGGCACCTCGAGCCGCTCGAGTAAACTGATCCATGGCGGACTGCGCTACCTGGAGCACTTCGACCTCGCCCTGGTGCGCGAGGCGCTCCACGAGCGCAAGCTGCTCGTGGAGCGCCTCGCCCCGCACCTGGTCCACCCCACCCCGGTCCTGTTCCCGCTCGAGCCCG
>Ga0335071_10004703_pt1 | contig 14249 bp, 10 predicted proteins | sample Lox_Sample_15_FD_206724 | JGI IMG/M metagenome (GOLD analysis project Ga0335071, IMG submission 206724) | Soil microbial communities from Loxahatchee National Wildlife Refuge, Florida, United States - Lox_Sample_1.5 | ecosystem: Environmental > Terrestrial > Soil > Wetlands | place: USA... | reverse complement strand
CCCAACCTCCGTGAATGATCCCTTGGGTAGGGAGTTGTTCTATGTGCTCTCATTGTCGTTATATAATAAGGTTGGTCGACCAACCAATAAAAGTAACTTGAAAAATCAAGCCTCTGCCTAACCTTCATTTTGTCGCCCGGAGAATAGAGGTTTTCGGCTTCAATAGTCCGTCGGCCATCGCCTTGGTGGAAGCGGCGGCCGAAGCCCTGGGAATGACGCTGCGCGCTGTTGCCGCGAGGACAAGGTATCCCTGGATTGCCGCAACCAGGGCGGCGGCGGCGACCGAAGGGTCGTTGCACCGGAATACTTTGGCGGAGGTCCCCTGTTTCACAATGGCAGCAAGCATTCCGGCCAGGGACCTCGTAATTTTTTCAAAATCATCCCGAACAGGCTGATGGCGGATTGCCTCCCCAATCAGGGTGATCCAGCATGCGAGCGCTTCCGGGTCTTTCGTCGCTCCGAGGCCGAGGTGATAATCGATGAACGCCGCCACCTGCCTGGCCGGCGACCCGGCGGCGTGTACCGCCTCAGCGAGCGCGACCATGTGGCCGGTCATCAGCATGCGCTGGGCCTCGAGCAGAATCTCCATCTTGTCCTTGAAGTGGTAATGAAGGAGCCCCTGCGTCAAACCCGCCTCGGCCGCGACATCGGATAGGGCCGCACCCTCATATCCTTTTTTCGCCATGATGCGCATGAGGGCGTTTGCAATCTCTTCTCGGCGCTGTGCTCTGTTCGATGGTCTCGGCATCCTGAAATCTCCTTAGTTGGTCAACCAACTAAATAATAATCGAGCCGCCGGTTGGCTGTCAAGAATTATTTTTAATTCGATATGGTCTCTCCCGGTCCAAAGTCAGCCGTCTGACTGCTACGGAAAAAGCGGGTGGGGGGAGAAATAACAGGATACCGATTTGCACGAGGTCCGGTGTATAATGCCGCGCATCGATAGGCAATCAAATCTGGCGATATCAAAAATCCTTCGAGGAGAAAGATCTATGAAGCATCCTGCGGGTTCGATCCTGTTTGCGGCATTTCTTGCGATGTTTGTTTGCGCATCGATTCCGGCAGTCGCGCAGCAACCCTGCGAAAGCCTGAAGTCGATCAAAGTTCCGGACATTACCATTACCGCCGTCACTGCCGGCAAGCCGGGATTCGAGCTGCCCGGCCAATCCGGCTTGATGGGGAATATCCCTGCCCGGAAAATTCCGGTGCCTTTTTGCAGAATTGAGGCCTTTGCGGCGCCGTCGAGCGACTCCCATATCGGCATTGAAGTGTGGCTACCCGACGCAGCCAACTGGAATGGTAAATTTCTGGCGGCAGGGAATCCAGGCTTTATCGGCTCTCTCTCCAGCGGCGGGCTGGCGGAAATCATGGAGAGGGGGTATGTATCCGCGGGAACGGACACAGGGCATGTGGACGCGGCTGCCGGCGCCGGGAATCAGAATGCGGGATTCGAATGGGCAATCGGGCATCCCGAAAAATGGGCGGACTGGGGCCATCGCGCCGTTCATGAAATGGCTGTATTAACCAAAAAGCTGGCGCAGAGCTACTACGGCAAGCCTATTCAACATTCCTATTGGAACAGCTGCCACAACGGCGGAAACCAGGGACTCAACGAAGCGCAGCGCTATCCCGATGATTTTGACGGGATCGTCGCCGGAGATCCTGCGTTTTGGATCTCACACCTGCAACCGGGCTCTCTGTACATCAGCTGGGTTGCCCTCAAAGACGGCGTGAATGGCCCTGGGTATGTTCCACCGGCCAAAATCACCATGCTGAATAAAGCCGTGATTGAGGCCTGCGATGCGATCGACGGCCTTAAGGACGGTCTCATCGAGGATCCCACAAAATGCAAATTCGATCCCGCGAGCATACAGTGCAAGGGCGCGGACGCTCCGGACTGCCTCACGGCCGGCCAGGTGGATACCGTCAAGAAAATATATGCCGGAGCGAAGTTCAAGGATGGTACGCCCATTTACACCGGCTTTGAGCCGGGGAGCGAACTGAATTGGAACTTCATGATCGAGAAGGAACCCTTTTCGGTCAATATCAACTATTTTAAAGGTATGGTCATTCAGGATCCCAAATGGGACTTCCGTACCTTCGACGTGGATCGGGATACGCGCCTGGGCATCGAGCGTGCCGGCAAGTATGTGGATGGAAACAGTCCCGACCTCAGGGCCTTTAAGAAAGCCGGCGGCAAACTGATCATCGTTTCCTCCTGGAACAGCCTGGCGCTTCCGCCGCGGCAGGTTCAGGAATATTACAAAAGCGTAGAGAAGGTCATGGGCGGCCCGGCGAAAACGCAGGATTTTGCCCGTCTGTTTGCGGTGCCCGGATCAGGCGGTTGCCCCGGTTTCATGATGAATGTCGAGGATTTCAACGCCTTCGACGCCATGACCAGGTGGGTCGAGAAGGGGGAAGCCCCAGAGAAAATCATCTACTCGCATCGCGAGTCCGGAGGTGCGGCGTCCGGGATGGGAAGAGCGGGGAAAGTCTATCGAACCCGTCCGGTTTGCGCCTATCCCAAGGTATCCAAATATAAAGGCAGCGGCGATATCAATGACGCTGCTAATTTCACCTGTGCGGCCCCGGGCAAATAATGCTTCCTGTGAGGACGACTCCGGAGAGTCGTCCTCACAGCCTGTTCTTTAAGGCGGCGGCACGCTGCCGCACTCCGAGGTGCCCAGCGTGGACCGGCTTGCCTATTCCCAGCCGGTCTTGGTTCCATAAGGCAGAACCAGCCCGGTTGCCTCGATGTCGTACACCTTGCCTTTTTTAATTTTGAAAAAGTGCATCGCCGGCATGTTGAAGACGCCTTGGTAAGCCGGCACGCTGTCGACGCCCGGGATGCCCTTGAGCTTCATCGTTTTTAGCTTGCTGTCGTGATAAAAGTCTGAAAAGCCGACGGCCAGGCCCTTCTGCTCATCGACAATCAACAAGCGGCGGTTCCTGATTTCCGTGATATACGCAAAAACCCCGGCGCTGATCTGTCCTTCGCAAGTGTTCGGCGCGGCAGCGATTGCCATGCCCAATTTGGCCATCTCAGGATCTCTCGGGGCCTGCGGTTGAGTCTCCGGCTTGGATGCCGGCGGCTTTGCAGCGCGTTTCCCGCCCACCGAAATACCTCCATTTTCGCGGCGCTCGCATTCGTTGGCAAATGGGCACAGCGTGCCGTCCTCGCCCGTCAGGGCTTCGTAGTAAGAGAGCCCGATGTCGACCATCTGGGCGCGCGGCGTCCGGTCCTCGGGTGCCAGATCTTCAACGAGTCCGGGACGCGGTTTCTGGAGATTGGCCATCGTGAGCAGCGCGGCATCGCGAACGGCGTGGTGCTCGGCCTCGGCGATTTTACCGCGCCGCAAGGCCAGGCGAACTCCCAAGAGGACATTTTGGTTGTTGTTTTCCTTCATCACGACAAGACAGGCAACCTGCTGCGTCACCGGATCCGCCGCGTAGATCTGGAATTCCGTCGGCCCGCCGGACGCGGTTACCCATAACCCGTCTCCCACCGGAATGTTCGCCGTGTTCTCGGTAAACTTGACCTCTTCGGCGAACGGCACTGCCTTCGGGTCATGTTTGACGAGCGCTGCCAGGTAGTTTTGCATTAGAGTTACCAGACACTGGCGATCGCAGATCTGGGCCGCCACCAGGGAATTGGCGGCCCCCAGAATGGTCAGCGAAATTACTAAAGATGCAATCCACAGGCCTTTGATTTTCATATCGATTGCTCCATTCAGTTGTTCGAGATTTTTGAGTGCAGTAACAGCCGATATCAAGCAACTCCATGCACCACAATGTCAAGCAAAATGGGTGCGGGCTGTTTCCTGCACAAATCGTTTGTCAATGCGTCACGATGCGGATAGATTCTGAAAAGAACAGAAAGGGCTGAATCATGATTTCCGGCGTTGATCTCGGCAGGCTCAGGGCTATCGTCGGCGAACAATCTGTTTCGACGGGGGAGTCGGTACTCAATCTCCATGCTCATGACGAGTCGTATCATGCCCATGTTCTTCCCGATGTCGTCGTTTGGCCGCACAACACCGCCGAGGTCAGCGGGATTGCACGCTACGCTTTTGAGCGCAAGATGCCTATGACGGCCTGGGGTGTGGGTTCGAGCCTCGAAGGAAATCCCATTCCTGTGAACCGGGGGATTGTCGTCGATTTCCAGGAGATGCAAAAAGTACTCGCCATCCGCCCGGAAGACTTCCAGGTCGATGTGGAAGCGGGAGTGGTTTACAAGGAACTCAACAAGACGTTGAGCCGCTACGGCCTGTTCTTTGCGCCCGATCCCGGAGCCGCAGCCACAATCGGCGGGATGATCGGAAACAACGCGAGCGGCATCCGCACCGTCAAATACGGTGCGACGAAAGACAATCTCGCGCGACTCACCGTCGTTCTTCCCGGAGGCGATGTGATCCGCATCGGGAATCGGGCGCGGAAGAGTTCGTCGGGCTATGACCTGATTCACCTCTTCGCCGGATCCGAAGGCACTCTCGGTCTCGTCACGGAAGCCACGCTGAAACTGGCCGGGCTCCCCGCAAATTTCATGGCGCTGCGCGTGACCTTCCCGGAAATCGGAAACGCCACCGACACCGTGTTTCAGATCATGAGTTCGGGATTTTCTCCCGCAGCGCTGGAATTTCTCGACACGAATGTCATTGCGCTGCTCAACCGGGATAGAAATCTTTCGATGGAAGAAATGCCCACGTTACTCATGGAGTTCACCGGTTTCAGCGATGAGGGTCTCGGCATTGAAATGGCCAGTATCGAAGAGATCTGCCGCGAAAACGGGAGCACGTCGATTGACAAGGGCATCGGCCGGATGGAACGGGACCGGCTCTGGGAAATGCGCCACCTCACCTTCGAATCCATCAAGCGGCAGAATCCGGGGCTGCTGCCCCTGATTGTGGACATTGCTGTCCCGCTTTCGCGCTACAGCGACATGGCGGCATTCATCAAACGGGAAGTGCGCGATCTGCTCGCGTATGTCTTTGGCCATGCCGGCGACGGCAATATCCACGTCATCATCATGGACGAACCAGCGGACAGCCGGCGTTGGGCAAATGTGGAAGATGCCAATCGCCGCATTGTGGAAAAAGCCCTGGAATTTGAGGGAACCTGCACCGGCGAACACGGTGTGGGGATCGGCAAGCGGGGCTTTCTCGCCGCAGAGCATGGAGATAGCCTCGAGCTGATGAGACGGATTAAAAAGCTCGTAGACCCGGCGGGCTTGTGCAACCCTGGTAAGCTCTTTCTGCTGGAGGATTGAGGAAATGCCTCAGCGCGCAACCGGTTCATCCGGACTGCCGATCGACGAAGAAAACCGGTGGCAACGGCCGCTCCGGGACTTCTTCGACGCCATCTTTGTGCTCACGATCGCGCGAGCTACGCAGAGGCACTCCCACATCGCGGCTGTTCTGGATGGACTGGAATTTGAGACATTCATGGGCGTCGATAAAAACGAGCTGACCCGGGAAATTCTTGACGTCGAATACGATGACTCAAAAGCACGGGTGGTTCAAAGAACTCCCCGCTCCCTGTACCCCGGAGAAATAGCGTGCGCGTTGTCGCATCGCATGGTCTACGAAGAAATTGTGCGGCGCGGACTGAGAAAAACCCTGATCCTGGAAGACGACGTCGTCCCTCAGAACATGGGATCTCTGCCGGACGTCCTCTCGGAGTGGCCTGAGGATGCAGGCATCGTGTACCTTGGGTATTGGCGCAGAGAGCAATGGCATTTGAAGCAGAAGGCCAAAACGCGGATCTATCTCATGTATCGCAGTCTCCGTCTGGGGGGATGGCATCGTCTCCAGCACGCGCGAGTTCGAAATTATTACAGCCGTCCCTATTCGGAGCACTTCATGACTTCAGGCTATCACAACGGCTCCCATGCCTATGCGGTAACTCTGGAAGCCGCGGGCGTCCTGGCGCAATTACAGCGGCCCGTCGTTTACCTGGCGGATCATCTGCTTGCTCACGCCGCAACCGCGGATTCGCGCTGCAAGGGATATTCCTGCAAGCCTCTGCTTTTCGAGCAATTGTTTCGGATCGGAAACAACGAGTACATCACGCTGCGATAGATAGGTGAATTCATGAATGTCTTCGTCGTCGCGAAACACAAAATATACTCGCTCTTGAGCGGGCCGCAGCTCAACCGTTACCTGCAGGGCACAACGACGCGAAAGCTTCATCTCGGCTGCGGCAAAAACCTGCTGCAGGGATGGCTGAATACCGATCTCAAGTATCGGAAAAACAGGATCTCGTTCCTGGATGCCTCGAAAACCTTCCCATTTCAAAACGAAACCATCGATTTTATTTTCTGTGAGCACCTTATCGAACACCTCAGCTTCGTTCAGGCAAAAAACCTCCTTGGCGAATGCCGCAGAATTCTAAAAGCAAATGGAACAATCAGAATTTCGATGCCGTCCATTTATTTTCTGTTTGATCTGTTGAAGAACGGGACCCATCCGCTGAACATTGAATATACACGCTGGGCTGCACAAAGATTTCTTACAAAGGCCGGCATGGGTTATGATGAAGACCAAGCGGCCGTATATGTGATCAGCAACTTCTTCCGGGATTTCGGCCACAAGGTTATCCACTCGTTTGAAAGCATACAGAGTCTTTTGTTGAAGGCGGGATTTCGTGAAATCGAGCAAGCGAAGATCGGGGTGAGCAAGACGCCTGAATTATGCATGCTGGAACAGCACGGACACGTTATTCCGGATGAGTTCAACCGGCTCGAGACTTTGGTCGTCGAAGCGAGAAAGTGAATAAGGAACACTGCGGGGAAAGAGCATGATTTCAGCCAAGATGAAGCAGGCAATCGGCATTCTGGATGAACTCGGCATCGACGCGTGGTTGATCTTCACGCGGGAGTCGGCAGGCGTGCACGATCCGTGCATCGATCTTGTCGTGGGCGGCAACGTAACCTGGGCATCCGCCTTCATCCTGACACGAAAAGGCGGACGGATTGCGGTGCTTGGATCGCTGGACAAGGCCGCACATGAGATGCTCGGGTATTACACCGAGTTCGTTCCGTATGTTCAGGGAATGAGCGAATCACTGGTCGGGGTGCTCAAACGAATCGACCCCATGAAAATAGCCATTAATTATTCGCTCGACGACGAAATGTCGGACGGCTTGACACACGGCCAGTTTCTTCTCCTTCAGAAGCTTCTCGAGGGCACGCCGTATGCATCCCGGTTCATTTCGGCCGAGCCTGTCATTTCCCGCCTCCGTTCCCGTAAGACCCAGCCGGAACTCGCCCGTATTGAGCGCGCGTGCGCCGAGACGGTTGACTTGTTCGGGAAGCTCCACTCGCGCTTGAGGATTGGGATGACCGAGAAGCAGATCGCCGCCATTATGGTAGACATCATGACGGCCAAAGGACTCACGCGTGCGTGGGATCCGGAGCACTGCCCGGCCGTGTTTACGGGACCTGATTCCGCCGGAGCACACGCGGGGCCCACGGACCGCGTGATGGAACAGGGCCACCTTATGAATGTGGACTTCGGCATGCGCTTCGAAGGCTATTGCTCGGATCTGCAGCGCACATGGTATTGCCTGAGGCGAGGGGAAACAAATCCTCCAGCCATAGTCATGAAGGCGTTCAACTGCATTCGCGAAGCGATCCAAAAGGCGGCGGCATTTATGAAGCCTGGAGTCAAGGGCGGCGATGTGGACGCAATCGCCCGCGGCCACATCACGGCGCTGGGGTTCGAAGAATTTCCGCACGCGCTCGGCCACCAGATCGGCCGAGCGGCTCACGATGGCGCGGGATTGCTTTGTCCGCGATGGGAGCGCTACGGCACGAAGCCGGACGCGATTCTGGAAAGCGGGCAATGCTACACGATTGAGCCGCGCATTTATGTGAAGGAGCACGGCGTCGCAACAATCGAGGAGATCGTCGTCGTTACCGAGAAGGGCGTACGGTACCTGTCACAGCCTCAAACCGAAATCATGCTTGTCAAAGAAAAGTAATTCGCTCGCGGGGATATCCATCCTGTGCATCTTCGTTCTGCTGCAGCGTTGGGCTAAGCAGCGACAGAACTGCGTGTTTCAGGTTGCAAGTTGCAGGTAACAGGTGGCAGGTAACCATTCAACCTGAAACTTGAAACCTGGATTCCGTATTGATCGAAAGGGCGCTCCTTTTTCAATGGAACGCCCGCGACGACGAGTGAGCGAAATTATTGCGGCCCGCCGCAGGATGCCGTGGGCGCCATCATGGCTTCACCCATTTCGTCCGGAGATTCGAGGGAAGGCGACGGGCCGGCATCCGCAGGAAGACGAAGGGTGAAGGTCGATCCCTCTCCAGGCGTGCTGGTAACGGTAATTTCACCGCCCATCATACGGCAGAAGTGCTGGCTGATCGTTAACCCGAGCCCCGTCCCTCCATATTTACGGCTGGTAGATGCATCGGCCTGTGTAAAGGGTGTGAATAGCCTCGTCATCTGTTCCGGGGTGATCCCGATCCCGGTGTCTTTGATCCGGAAAAGGATCCAGTCCACGCCGTCGGCGGTGCGGCGCTCCGTCTCGATCCAGATCTGGCCGCGGTTGGTGAATTTGCAGGCATTGCTCACGAGGTTGAAGAGGATTTGCCTTGTCCGGAGCGGATCCGCATTCATCTTGCCCAGATCCGGACAGTTTATTACAGAAAGCGTGTTGCGATTCTTTTCCAGCAGCGGCTTTGCGGTCGCCGCAATTTCATCAACCATCTGCCGGATGGTGAATGTTTCCGGACAAATGATGACCTTGCCGGCCTCGATTTTTGAAAAGTCCAGGACGTCGCTGACCAGGCCAAGCAAGTGCTTCCCGGCTATCCGGATCTTCTGCAGGTCTGAAACCAGTTCGCTCTGTTCCGCGGAGTAGATCTCTTCCTCAAGCAGCTCGCTGTAGCCGATGATGGCATTCAGAGGAGTCCGCAACTCGTGGCTCATGCTGGCCAGGAATTCGCTTTTCACTCTGTTCGCGGATTCGGCTTCCATCCGCGCCTGCAGAGCTTCTTCCTGTGCCTGCTTTCTTTCTCTGATCTCATCCTTGAGCTCGCGCGTGCGTTCGTCCACCAGTTGAACAAGCTGACGCTCATGTTTTTTTAGAACTTTCAGCCGGAGAAGATATGCCGCCATACTCAGGATTACCAGGCTGGCGATGCACAATCCATAGAACCATCCGGTCTGGTAGAAAGCATGCCGGAGCTCAAATTTGTACGAAGCCGTTTGACGGTTCCGCGTGCCATCGTGGCCGATGGTACTGACATAAAATTCATAACGACCCGGAGGGACTTTGGTGTAATAGGCTGTTCGGCGGGTCCCCGCGTCAATCCAGTCTTTGTCAAACCCGGCCAGCTTGTACATGAAACGGATTCGCTCTGGGGCGAAAAAGTTGATCCCGGTGTATTCGAATTCGAGGTCTCCGTGCGAAGGGGGCATGGACACAAACCTGGTGAAGTCAATCGACTCACGATCGATGCTGACGTTCTTCATCAGAATGGACGGCGACAATCCCAGCTGTTTTAATAGCGCCGGATTGATGCTGACGATGCCCTCGATCGTCGGGAACCAGAGATGTCCGTCCGCGCTTTTCCATGCCGAGGGCTGAATGCCGCCGTTGCATTCGCGGCTCCTCATTCCGTCGGCTGTATCAAACAGAGTAGAGGTTACTTTATCGATTTCCCCGCGTGCCAGCGCATTTAGATCGTGGCGGCTGACTCGAGACACTCCCAGGTTGCAGGAAAACCATAGATCGCCTAAATGATCCTCCAATATGGAGTAGACTGCGTCATCGACAAGTCCCTGCCGGGTATTGATGAAGCGGAGCGAGTTCTGGTCGAGCCTCGCGAGGCCGTCGCTGTCGGTCCCGATCCAAATCACGCCGTCGCGATCCTCGTACAGGGCGTAAATGGATTCGTGCTGAAGCTTGGACGAATTTTTATAGGAAACAAAACGGCCTCCCTTAAAACAGGCAAGCCCCTGATTGGTCCCGAACCATAGCGCTCCCTTGCTGTCCTGCAGAATTACCCTTACCCAGTCGTCCGGAAGACCGTCCTTTTTTGTGTACTGCCTGAACCGGTCGTTCTGGTAGTGGCTGACGCCGTTTCCCATGGTCGCGATCCAAAGACTACCGTCGGGCGCTGCATAGACGGCGCGAACATGGCCGATGGGAGCATCAGGCCCGGCAAGTATGCTATATAATTTCCCGTTGCTGATCCGATTCAGGCCCCCGTCGGATCCAAGCCAGATATCTCCGTTGGAGTCCTCGGCAATTGCCCCAATCTCATTGCGGAGCATGCCTTCGCGGGTCGTATATCGCGTTACGTGACCGTCTTTCATCCGCAGGGCGCCGTGCTGTTCACTGCCAATCCAGAGTGCCCCTGTGCGATCCTCACGAACGCTCCAGATGGTTCCATCCGCTAATCCCTCAGGTTCGCCGTATGGAAGAATGGCAGGGTTGCGCAGGCAGTTCAGTCCGCCGCCGCGCGTGCCGATCCACAGATTCCCCTCTCGATCTTCCAGCAGGCTCCATACCTGATCGTTGGACAATCCTTCGGCGGAAGCATAACGGGAGACGATGCCGCCGTGCATACGCTTCAAGCCTGCGTAGCGCGTTCCCACCCAGACGATCCCGTTGCTGTCGACTGCAAGCGATTGAATCGATACAGACTCCAGTCCCGCCACTATCGAGGCGGCGCTGAGGTTATCGCTGACCAAGTGATAGAGACCGTTTTCGGCGCCCACATACAGTCCGCCATGACCGTCGTTGCAGAGAGCGTGCACCCAGATTCCCGACAGTCCCGGGATCTGGCTATAGGTAGTGAATGTCCCGTTTTTAAACTGGCTCAGCCCCCGGCGCGTCCCAGCCCAGATGCTTCCATCCGCAGATGATTTCACAGACCAGACTTCATCGTGCGCAAGACCGCTCGCCGTTGTATAGGTCACGAACCTGTTTTGAGAGAAACAAACCAGGCCGCCTCCTATCGTTCCCATCCAAAGGGCGCCGTTTTTATCCAATGCCAGAGAACTGATGTATCCGTGCGGAAGGCCATCTTTAAGAGTGTAGGTTTTGAAGCTGCCGCCCTTGTACTGGACTAGCCCCGCTGAGGTGGCTGCCCAGAGAGTTCCATCTCCGGATACGAGTAGAGCCTGAAAAGAGTTGCTGACCAGCTCAGGGACGTTGGATCGGTTGAATATCGTAAAATGCATTCCGTCAAAACGGGCCAGACCGTCATCCGTTCCAATCCAGATATAGTTTTCTGGGGTTTGGGCTATCGCATTGATCGAGATCTGCGGCAAACCCTGGTCGAGCCGCCAGGTTTTATGGATATATTGCGTTAAAGCGATTCGAGGATCGAGCGCGAATGCGGCTTCACTCGCAACGCTCGACAGCAGTGCGATGAGGGTTGCGACCTTCAAAATCCGTTTCAATAGACCCATCCTTACTGCAAAATACACAAACACTTACAAAGGCCCATATCGACCTTGTTACTCATTTGCTTAACTGGATTGATGAAGCTATTTTTGTGCAAAAACCGCGGGCAAAAGCGGCTTGACATCCCCGGCCATACCTCATACACTCCGGCATTCTAAATAGATTTGCTTTATTGGAATTCTTATCGACTTGGTCATGTGTAAGTCCTCATGGTCGGACCATCTAGGGCGGGGCAACGCTGACTTTCAGTTTTGAGTAGACCGGCGCCATCAAATGGCAAGAGCGCGGCTGTCCTCTTTAATCAGAGTCGCTTCTGATGGTGGAGGGTGAGGGTTGGCAGATTTCCTGGTTTTCGAAAATGTCTCTAAACACTTCGGGACGACCCGGGCTGCAGACAATGTCTCCCTTTCCATTCGCAAAGGGGAATTTTTTTCCCTGCTGGGCCCCAGCGGCTGCGGCAAAACCACGCTGTTGCGCATCCTGGCGGGTTTCGAGCAGCCCGACAACGGCAGAGTGATGCTGGACGGCGAGGACATCTCTGCGTTGCCTCCCCACAGGCGCAAGGTCAACACAATCTTCCAGAATTATGCCCTTTTCCCTCATCTGACGGTGTGGGAGAACATCGCATTCGGCTTGCGTATTTCCAAGTGTCCCAGGCAGGAATTGGAAGCGGAAGTGGAGCGAATGCTCCGACTGATTCAGATGGAAGATCAGGCTCACAAGCGCCCCGACATGATCAGCGGCGGACAGAAGCAGCGTGTAGCCATCGCCCGGGCGTTGATCAACAAGCCGCAGGTGCTCCTGCTGGACGAACCATTGGCGGCTCTCGACCTGAAGCTGCGGCAGCGGATGCTGATCGAGCTGGACCTGATCCACGACGAAGTGGGTATTACTTTCCTCTACGTGACCCACGATCAGGGAGAGGCCATGAGCCTGAGCGACCGCATCGCGGTCATGGATCGCGGACGCATCGAACAGATAGGCGCGCCGGCCGAAATCTATGAAGCCCCGCGCAGCAGCTTTGTCGCCGCATTTATTGGGGATACCAACTTCTTCGAGGGGGAAGTGGCCGACGTCGTCGAGAATGAATACTGCCGGCTGAAAATTGAAGGGTTCCCGGACGTGCTCTGCTTCAACGACAAGCAGATCGGCAAAGGGAATCTCGTTTATTTGAGCATCCGACCGGAAAAGTTCATCATCTCTCGCGAGGAGCCGGTCGTCGACGGACGCCACAACAAAATGCGCGCTCATGTTGAGGACGTGATCTATCTTGGGACGCATACAAAATACTGGGTGCGAATTCAGGATTACAGGATTGCCGTCTTCCGCCAGCACAGCCGCTTTCTACTCGACGAAAAACCCATCCGCTGGCACGAAGATGTCTGGCTCACCTGGCACGCAGACGACGGTTTCATGCTTGAGCGGTACAGCGAATCGGACGAACGGCTTACAAACCTGCCGCCACAGAAAGTCGGAGAAAACAATCTCGAGGACAAGGATCGGGATCCGTCCTGATCCGGACTTCGGGATGAGGCTCTTAGCCATGAAAATCGCCTCGAGAAAAAAAGTGAATGAATGGCTGGTGACGGCCCCATCGCTATTTTGGCTTGTCTTTTTATTTCTGGTTCCCACGCTCATCGTTTTTGCCATCGCGTTCAAACCCTCCGACCTGTATGGCGGAATCGGGGCGGGCTGGACGCTGGAAACCTTGCGCAGTCTGGGCAATCCGAATTACCCCATTATCATCTGGCGCACGTTATACCTGAGCATCCTCACGACCGCCGCCTGCATCGTTCTGGCTACGCCGGTTGGCTATTGTCTGGCAAGGACGGGTCAACGATGGAGGCAAGTGCTGCTGTTGCTCGTGATCGTTCCTTTCTGGACAAGTTTCCTGATCCGCATTTTCGCGTGGAAGACCCTGCTTCACCCGGAAGGGATGATCAAGAAGAGCCTCGTATTCCTGCACCTGATTTCGCCGGAGGCGTCCCTGCTATATAACGCCTGGGCCGTTTGGCTTGTCATGGTGTATACGTTTTTGCCTTTTGCGATTCTGCCGATTTATGCCGCGGCCGAAAAATTCGATTTCCGGTTGCTGGAGGCGGCCCAGGATCTGGGTGCGCGCCGGTGGCAGTCGTTGCTCTACATTTTTCTGCCCGGAATCCGGCGCGGTTTGTGGACCGCGATCCTGGTTGTGCTGATTCCTGCGCTGGGTTCCTACGTCATTCCCGATATTGTGGGCGGGCCTAACGGCGAAATGCTTGGCAACAAAATTGCGCAGCGCGTGTTCGTCGACCGGAACCTCCCGCACGCGAGCGGGCTGTCGGCCCTTCTTATTCTGGCTGTGCTGCTGCCTTTGCTGGCGGTTCTCGTGCTGCAGAATAAAAAAGGAAGAGCGGCCCCGTTGATCGAGGAGGACGCATGAAACGCAGCCGCCTTCCCATGATCATTACCTGGACCCTGCTGGCCTTTTTCTATCTGCCGATCCTGGTGCTGATCCTGTTTTCGTTTAACAGTTCCCGGTTCAGCGGCTCCTGGACGGGCTTTTCGCTTCACTGGTACCGACAGCTCTACCATGAACAGGAAATCTGGCACGCCCTGACGAACAGCCTGATCATTGCGTTCTCGGCCACCGCCGTTTCCGTTGTGCTTGGGACCACGGCGGCCATCTCCCTGCACCGGTTTTCCTCTCGTCTGCAGAAATTCCATTACATGTTGATCTATACGCCGCTGGTGGTTCCGGAAATCCTGATGGGCATCAGCCTGCTGCTGTTTTTTGCCGCCCTGCATATGGAATTGGGCCTCTTCACCATTTTCCTGGCACACGT
>Ga0335071_10004702_pt1 | contig 14252 bp, 8 predicted proteins | sample Lox_Sample_15_FD_206724 | JGI IMG/M metagenome (GOLD analysis project Ga0335071, IMG submission 206724) | Soil microbial communities from Loxahatchee National Wildlife Refuge, Florida, United States - Lox_Sample_1.5 | ecosystem: Environmental > Terrestrial > Soil > Wetlands | place: USA: Florida... | reverse complement strand
CAAACGCGCCGGTCAGCTCGCCGCCCTCAATCGCGAGCCCCGCCGGCAGGAACGGCCGCAGCCAGGACACCGGCAGCCCCTCCACCTCCGCCCGCAGCAACTCCTTCTGCGGGTCGGCCGCCAGCAGCTGGTGGGTGGACAGCTCCAGGGCGAACGGCTGGATCGACTGCAGGGTCAGCAGCGGCTTGCGGCCGCTGACCTTCGCCAGCAGGTCGACCACGCGGACGCGGTTGCCGTCATAATCGACGTCGAAATTGGTGGCGACGCTCAGGCCGTCGAACTCGCGCAGGCGGGCGTCGACGACCTCGAGGCGCGAGCAGCTCCCGCTGAGGCGGCCGGCCAGCCGGGCGGCCTGGGTGCCGGGATGGAATTCAAAGCGCCCCTCGCCGACCGCGGAGAATTCGGGCAGGGCCAGGCCGAGCGTGAACGGGGCCAGGTCGCGGTCGCCCGCCGCCACCTGCCAGGTGCCGGCGAGCTGCGCGGAGCCGGCCACGTAGTCGACATTGAGATTGAGCAGATGCCGGGGCGCCGGCCCGTCCAAGGAGTCGAGCAGCGCGGCATAGGTCTCGCCCGCGGCGGTGCGCTCCAGCGCCACGTACGCCTGCAGGCGGGCGGGCGCCGCGAGCTTGGGCCCGCGGGCATCGGCCTCGGTGCGCGTGTTGAAGCGGAGGAATTCGCCGCGGGCATCGAGGGCGACGGTCAGCGTCCCCCGCGCCTCCACCGTCGCCACCGGGGCCGCGGGATCGGGATTGTCGAGCACCGCGTCGAAATCGAACTTCGCCTCCTGGCCCGGGGCGAAATGGCCGCCGTCGAGGGTCACCCGGGCGCGACCGGCCGCCATCCCCGCCCGCTGCGGATAAGCCACCTCGGCTTCGACGTGGCACTGGGCGAGCGTCACCGGGACCGGCAGGCGCAGGTGCTTGAAGACGCCGTCAAAGGCGGGAAAGATGACGGGGGCGCCGGCCACCGCGGCGGCCGTGGCGAGCGGCGCGGCTCCGCCCGCCATCGCCGCGGGATCGCGGCCCGCGGCGGACGCGAGGTCCACCTTCAGCCCGACGACCGACGTCCGGCCCAGCGTCACCCGCCGGTGGACGACGAGGTCCCACAGGGACAGCTCGGCCGTGGCGTCCGCCAGCGTGAGGCGCCCCTGCGGCCAATTCAGGTCGAGGTGGTGCAACGTCACGGAGCCGGGACGCACCGCAAGCCGCTCCACGGCGAGTTGCAGGCCCGGGCGACCGCCCGCCGCACGCAGCACCAGCCAACGCTGCACCGCCGGAGTGAACGCCAGCGTCGCGGCCATCACGACCACGACCAGCAGGACTAGGAGGACGATGAGCAGACGCCGGACGATTTTCACCTTGCAGCCCTAAGGTTCCCAAAACCAAGGACCTTGGCAACTCTTCGACCCACACTGCCGGCACAAGTGCCGTGGAGGGCGGACAATTTCCGCCGTCCGGCCCCCGCCCGCGGGATTTGATCAGGGCAGGACGTATTCGTCGGCCTCGCCCATCGCCTGGCGCACGGCGGCCCGCGCCACGCTGTAGCCGTACCAGGCCTGCAGCTGGTTGAGGCGGGCTTGGGTCAGCGCCACCTGGCTCGTGAGCACATCGAGCTGGGTGGCCGTGCCGGCGTCGTAGCGGACGTTGGCGAGCCGCAGGGCCTCCTGCGCCTGCTCCACGGTCTTGCTCGAGGCCTGCACCAATTCCCACGCCTCGGTCAGCGTGGAGTACGCCTGGCGAACCTGCACCTCGATTGCCAGGGTCGTGTCGGCCAGCGTCAGGCGCGCCTGCTCCAGCTGCGACTTGGCCTGCACCACCCGGCCCGCCGTGGCGCGGCCGTCGAAAATGCTCCAGCTCGACTGCACGCCGGCGGTCCAGCCGTCATTCCGCGCGCCCCAAGTCGCGGAGACCGGACCGCGCACCCAGCTGTAGCCGGCCACCAGGTCGACTTCCGGCAGGTAGGTCGCGCGGCTGGCCGTCACGTTCTGCTCGCCCGCCTGCTCGAGCCGGGCCAGCTGCTGGAGCTCGGGCCGGTGCGCCCGGGCCGCCGCGAGGGCGTCGGCGAGCTGCAGGGTCACCGGCGCCCCGGCCTCCAGCGCCCCCTGGAACTCCGGCACCTTCGCCGTGCCCGGCCCGCCGCCGGTGGCGAAGCCCAGCAGCTGGCGCAGCTGCTCGATCGCCACCCGGTAGTCGTTGCGCGCCTGGATCAGCGGCGGCTGGCCGTTGGCCAGCGCCACCTCCGCCCGCAGCACCTCGAAATTCGACGTCGTCCCGGCGGTGAACCGGTTCTGGGCGTCCTTCAATTGTTCCTCGAGGAGCTTGACGTTCTCCTCCTGCACCAGGATCCGCTCGCGGCCGAGCAGCACGGTGTAGAATTGCGTGCGCACCGCCAGCAGCTGGCCGTTGATGACGCTCTGCAGCTCCAGCACCGCGGCCGCGCGCGCAAGGCCGCTGGCGCGCACCGCCGCGCTCACGCCCCCGCCCGCGTACAGCACCTGCCGGGCCTGGAGGGAGATGCTCCACGCCCGGTCGTTGTCCGGCGGCGCGTAGCTCGAGATCGCGGTCGCGTTGCCGGTGTAGGCGCCGGCCGCGGCGAGACTGGGGATCTGGCGCGCCCGCACCGTGATTTCCACGCCCTCCTGCTGGCGGATGCGCTCCCGCGCCTGGCGGATGGCGAAGTTGTTCTCGAGGGCGAAACCGACCGCCGTCTTCAGGTCCAGCGTGTCGGGCACGGGCGGCTCCGCGCGCAGGCCGGCGGCCGCGGCGAGGGCGGCGGCGGCCACAGTGAGGGAAAGGGCGTTGGGCTTCATGAGGGGGCGATAAGCGGTGGCGGCGTTCAGGCGTGCGGGGTGGCGGGCGCCGGGGCCGCGGCGGCGGGCGCGAGGCCGAGTTTCTCGCGGTCGGCGTGGTGGTCGCGCGCCAGGAGGGTGTAGGCGGTGGGCACGACGAAGAGGGTGAAGAGCGTGCCGATGCTCATGCCGGTGGCGATGATCAGGCCCATGTGCTGGCGGCTGACCGCGCCCGCGCCGGAGGCGAAGACCAGCGGCATGACGCCCAGCACCATCGCCGCGGTCGTCATCAGGATCGGCCGCAGGCGCACGCCGGCCGCCTCCTCCACCGCCATGCGCTTCGGCCGGCCCTCGCGCTGGAGCTGGTTGGCGAACTGGGTGATGAGGATGCCGTGCTTCGTCACCAGGCCGATGAGGGTGATGAGCCCGACCTTGGTGTAGATGTTCAGCGACAGGCCGTGGTAGCCGAGGCAGATGAAGGCCAGCGCGCCCGAGATCGCCAGCGGCACGCTCAGCATGATGATCAGCGGGTCGCGGAAGCTCTCGAACTGCGCCGCGAGCACGAGGAAGATGATGATGACGGCGAACCCGAGCGTGACGAGGAACGTGCTGCTCTCCTGGATGAACTGCCGCGACTGGCCGGCGTAGTCCACGGTGTAGCCCTCGGGGAAGAGCTCGCGCGCCTTGGCGTTGAGGAAGTCCAGCGCCTGGCCCTGGGTGATGCCGGGCTTCGGCACGCAGGTGATCGTGGCCGCGTTGAGCTGCTGGAAGCGATTCAGCGTCTGCGGCTGGGTCTGGTAGGTGACCTTGGCGAAGGTCGACAGCGGCACCAGCTGGCCGCGGCCGGTGCTGACGTAGAAGTCGCCGAGCTGCTCGGGATTGAGCCGGAAGACGCGCTGCACCTGCGGGATCACCTTGTAGCTCCGGCCCTGGATGTTGAAGAAGTTGACGTAGTTGCCGCCGAGCAGGGAGCCGAGGTCGGCCCCGACTTGCGCCATGTTCACGCCCAGCGCCGCCGCCTTGTCGCGGTCGACGTCGATGTAGGCCTGGTTCTGGTCGAACTTGAGGTTGCTGTCGGCGTAGAAGAACAGGCCGCTTTTCACCGCCTCGAGCACGAGGTTGTCGGCCACCTGCGCGATGCGCGCCGGGTCGTCGGTCGAGACGACGACGAACTGCACGTTGGCGCCGCCGGCGCCCGGCAGCGGCGGCCGGAGGAAGGCGAGCATGCGCTCGCCGGCCACCGCGCCGAGCTTCTGGGTCAGCTCCGGCAGGATCTGCATCGTGGTGCGCTGCCGCCGGTCCCACGGCGTCAGCGCCATGAGCGTGATGCTGTTGTTGCTCGCCGGATAGCCGTTGATCTGGATGGTCTGCGCCGTCTCCGGAAATCCCTTCACGATCCCGGTGATCTGGTCCGAATAGGAGGCCAGCTGGTCGATGTTGGCGTTGGCCGACGCCGAGCCGAGGGCGATGATCATCCCCTGGTCCTCGTCCGGCGCGAGGTCGTTCTTCGAGAGCAGGTAGAACGGCACGAGGCTGGCGAAGACGATCAGCGCAAACACCACCACGACGGGCCGGTAGTCCAGGGTGCCGTGGAGCAGCCGCTGGTAGGCGGCCCGCACCTTCTCAAACTGCCGGTCGAGGAAATGGGCGAACCGCTGGTGGCCGCCGGTGTCGTGCCGGAGCAGCTTCGAGCACATCATCGGCGACAGGGTCAGCGCCACGATGCCGGAGACGATGACCGCGCCGGCGAGGGTGAAGGCGAACTCCCGGAAGAGCGCGCCGGTCAGGCCACCCTGGAAGCCGATCGGGGCGTAGACCGCGGCGAGGGTGATCGTCATGGCGACCACCGGCCCGCCGAGCTCGCGCGCCCCCTTGAGGCTCGCCTCCAACGGCGACAGTCCCTCCTCGATGTGGCGGTGGATGTTCTCCACCACGACGATGGCGTCGTCGACCACCAGGCCGATCGCCAGCACCATCGCCAGCAGCGTCAGCAGGTTGATGGTGAAGCCCAGCGCCAGCATGAGGAAGCACGCGCCGACCAGCGACAGCGGCATCGCCACGATCGGGATCACCACCGAGCGCACCGTGCCGAGGAAGAGGTAGATGATGACGATGACGATCACGAGCGCCTCGACCAGGGTGCTGACCACCTCGTCGATGGCGCTGCGGATGTAGTCGGTGGCGTCATAGGGAATCGAGGCGTAGACCCCGCGCGGCAGCTGGGCGACGATCCCGGGGAAGACCTTGCGCACGTCGCTGATGACGGTGAGGGCGTTGGCCGTCGGCAGGACGTTGATCGCGACCGCGGTGCAGGGGTTGCCGCCGAACTTGACGCTCGCCTCGTAGTTCTCGGCCCCGAGCGCCACGTCGGCGACGTCGCCCAGCCGGATGATCGCGTTGTTCTGCTCCCGGATCACCAGGCGCCGGAATTCCTCCGCCGAGTGCAGGTCGGTGGAGACGTTGAGGTTCACCGAGGTCATCATGCCCTTGGTGGCGCCCGCGGCGGACAGGTAGTTGTTCGCCGCCATCGCCTGCCAGACCTGGGAGGGGCTGAGGCCGTACGCGGCCAGCCGGTCCGGCTTCAGCCAGATGCGCATGGCGAAGATGCGGGCGCCGAGGATCTGGGCGCTCTGCACGCCCGAGACCGCGGTCAGCTTCGGCTGGACGACGCGGTAGAGGTAGTCAGTGACCTGGTTGGAATCGAGCTGGTCGCTCGCGAACATGATGTACATCGCGGCGGTCGACTCCGCCATCTGCACGTCGATCACCGGGTCCTGGGCGTCGGCCGGCAGCTGGTTGCGCACGCGGCTGATCTTCGAGGTGATCTGGGTGAGCGCGGCGTTGGGGTCGTAGTTCAGCCGCAGGTGCACGGTGATCGTGCTCACGCTCGGCAGGCTGCTCGACTCCATGTAGTCGATGCCGTCGGCGCTCGCGATCTCGCGCTCGAGCGGCGTGGTGATGAAGCCGCGGATGAGGTCGGCGCTGGCGCCGACATACACGGTGGTCACCGTCACGATGGCGATGTCGCTGCGCGGATACTGCCGGACGTTGAGCAGCTCGATGGAGCGGAACCCGACCAGCAGGATCAGCAGGCTGATGACCGTGGCCAGCACGGGCCGGCGGATGAAGAGATCCGTGAATTTCATCGCGGCTCAGGGATGGTCGGGCTGCGGCGCCGCCGCGTTGCCGGGGGTCACGGAGTTGTTGATCACGACGCTGGCGCCGTTGCGCAGCTTCAGCTGGCCGGCGGTGACGATCACGTCCCCCACCTTCACGCCCTTGGTCACGGCGATCTGGTCGCCGCGGGTGGCGCCGGTCTGCACGAACTGCTGGCGCACGAGGAGCCCGGCGCCGTCCGCCGCGTGCTCCACGACGTAGACCGCGTCGCCGTAGGGGTTGTAGACGATGGCGGCCACCGGCAGCGTGATGACCCGGGTGGTGGCCGGCAGCTGGACCTCGACCGAACCGAACATGCCGGGGCGCAGCTTGGCGGCGGCGTTCTGCAGCGTCGCCTGCAGCTGGAAATTGCGCGTCGCGTCGTCCACGACGGGATTGAGGGAGGTCACCGTGCCGGCGAAGATCTCCCCCGGATAGGCGTCGACCGACACCCGCACCGTCTGGCCCACCGCCACCTGGGCGGCGGTCTGCTGCGGGAGCGCAAAGTTGAGGTAGATGGGGTCCAGCGACTGGAGCGGGACGATCTCGGCGCCGCTGCGGATGAACTGGCCGAGGTTGACCTCGCGGATCCCGAGGCGGCCGGCAAACGGCGCGGAGATGGTCTTCTTGGCGATCGTGGCCTTGATCGCCGCGACATTGGCCGCCGCCTGCTGGGACGCGGCGGTGGCGGCGTCGAGCTCGGCCTGGGCGTTGGTGCCCTGGGCCCGCAGGTCCCGGGCCCGGTCCAGGCTCAGGCGGGCGAGCACGGCGGCCGCCTCGGCGTTGGCGAGCTGCGCCTCCTCGGTGGAAACGTCCTGCTGCACCAGCAGGTCGCCCTGCCGGACGACCGCCCCGGATTCGAACGCGACGCGCGTGACCGCGCCGTCGAGCTGCGCGCTGACGGTGACGCCCTGCACGGCGGCGAAGGTGCCGACGGCGTGCAAGGTGGGCTGCCAGACGTCCTCCCGCGCCTCGATCGTGGACACCGCCGCCGGCGGCGGCCGCTGGGCCGCGAGGGCCTTGTTCATCATGTAGCGTCCAAACAACTTGAAGCCCAGGATGCCCCCCACCAGCAGGAGCATCGCGAGCAGCATCAGGAACATTCTTTTGGCCATGGTTGAAGCGGGTTGGATGAAGAGATGGGTTGGCGACGGCCGGGTCAGGTCACGACGGGCGGCGCCGGCGGGCCGGCGCAGATCTCGGGCACGGCCTCCTCGATCTTCGCCATCAGGGCCACGAGCGTCTTGCGTTCCGTCTCGGAGAGCCGGCCCATCAGGGCGGCGACGCGCCGGAAATACTCGGGGAGCATGCCGTCGAGAAAGGTGCGCCCCCGGGGGGTGAGCCGCACCAGCATCATGCGCCGGTCGTCCGGCGCGTTCTCCCGGCGGACGAAGCCGTCCCGTTCCAGGGTGTCGATCAGGCCCGTCATCGTGGCGCGGGTCACGTTCGCCCGATCGGCCAGGTCGGCGGGGTTGACCGGCGTGTCGGCGTCGTGGTTGAGCAGGATCAGCACCATGAACCGGCCCTTGGAAATGGCATGGCCGGCCAGCACACGGCTGAACGCCTCAAACACGTCGCTGCTGGTGTGCAACAGGTGCAGGAACGCCTCCATCGCCGAAGGATCCAGCGCCGGGTAGCGGCGGGCGCGCTCGAGCAGGTACTCGTACCGCGGCACTTCTTTCAACGGCAGGTCCATGGCGGATGCAGTGAGGCTGGAAACCAGTAAGGCGGCTGACCATAAGGCACCTAACTATTCGGACAAGCCGGAAATACCCGGTAGTAGTCCGGCCGTGCCGTGGAGAAGGCCGACTTATCCGCCGGCCCCGTCCCACCCCTCATCTTCCGCCCGCCGCCGGCGGGCGCCGCCGGTCACAACCGGCGGCAGGGTCCGTCAGTGGGCGACGAACTCGTCCCCTTCGCCCATCGCCTGGCGCAACGAAGCCCGCGCCACGCTGTAGTTGTAGAAGGCCTGCAGCTGGTTCACGCGGGACTGGGTCAGCGCCACCTGGCTGGTCAGCACGTCAAGCTGGGTCGCGGTGCCGGCGTTGTACCGCACGTTGGCGAGGCGCAGGGCCTCCTGGGCCTGCTCGACCGACTTGCCCGTGGCTTGGACGAGCTCCCACGCCTCGGTGAGCGCGGAGTACGCCTGGCGCACCTGCACTTCGATCGCCAGCGTGGTGTTGGCGAGGGTCAGCTGCGACTGCGCGAGCTGCGATTTTGCCTGCACGATCCGGCCCGCCGTGGCCCGGCCGTCAAAGATGTTCCAGCTCGCCTGCAGTCCCGCGGTCCAGCCTTCGCTCCGGCTGCCCCAGTCGGCCAGCGCCGGCCCCCGCTCCCAGGTGTAGCCGCCGACCAGATCCACCTCCGGCAGGTACCCGGCGCGATTGGCGGTCACGTTCTGCTCGGCGGACTGCTCGAGCTTGGCCAGCTGCTGCAATTCGGGCCGGTGGGCCCGCGCCGCCGCGAGGGCGTCGGCAAGCTGCAGGGTCACCGGCGCGCCGGCTTCCAGCGTGCCTTCGAACTCCGGCACCTTCGCCACGTCCGCCCCCGGGCTGGAGGTGAATCCGATCAGCTGGCGCAGCTGCTCGATGGCCACGCGGTAGTCGTTCCGCGCCTGGATCAGGGGCGGCTGCCCGTTGGCCAGGGCGACCTCGGCCCGCAGGACCTCGAAGTTGGAGGTCGTTCCCGCGGTATAGCGGCTCTGCGCGTCCTTGAGCTGCTGCTCGAGCAGCCCGACGTTCTCCTCCTGCACCTGGATCTGCTGGCGGTCCAGCAGCACGGTGTCGAACTGCGTGCGCACGGCCAGCAGCTGGGCGTTGATCACGCCCTCCAACTGCAGCACCGCGGCCTGGCGCGCCAGGTCGCTGCTCCGCACCGCCGCCGTCACCCCGCCCCCGGCGTACAGCACCTGCCGCGCCTGCAGATCGATGCTCCAGGCGCGGTCGTTGTCCGGCGGCCCAAAGACGGAAATCTCTTTCGCGTTGCGCTGGTAGCCGGCGCCGGCGCCGATCGTGGGGATCTGGCGGGCCCGCACGGTGATCTCCACGCCCTCCTGCTGGCGGATCTGTTCCCGCGCCTGGCGGATGGCGTAGTTGTGCTGCAGCGCGAACTCGACGGCCGTCTTCAGGTCGAGGGTGTCCGGCACGGCCGGTGCCGCGTCGGGGTCGGCCCCGCGGGCGAGGCCCGCGCCCAGCAGGGCGCCGGCGGCGATCATCCGAGGCAAAAGGCGGGAGGGCAGATGCATGGCTTATTTGGCGAGAGGTTCCGTTTGACCCAGTCCGGCGGCCTGCAGCAGGCCCTGCTTTTCGGCCGCGCGGGCCCGGATCTTCACGACGTCGCGGGCGATGAGCATGTAGACCGCCGGCACGACGAACAGCGTAAAACACGTGCCCACGCTCATGCCGGTGGCGATGACGATGCCGAGGGCGAAGCGGCTGGCCGCGCCGGCCCCGGAGGCGATGAGCAGCGGCACCACGCCGAGCACCATCGCGGCCGTGGTCATGAGGATCGGCCGCAGGCGCACGGCGGCCGCGTGTTCGACCGCCTCGCGCTTGCTCTTGCCCTCGGCCTGGAGCTGGTTGGCGAACTGCACGATCAGGATGCCGTGCTTGGCGATCAGCCCGACGAGCGTGATCAGGCCGACCTTGGTGTAGATGTTGCTCGTCGAGGCGCCGAGGAAGAGGAACATCATCGCGCCCGCCAGCGTCATCGGCACGCTGCCGAGCAGGATGATCAGCGGGTCGCGGAAGCTCTCAAACTGCGCCGCGAGCACGAGGAAGATGATGCAGGCGCCGAACACGAAGGCCGTGACCAGCGAGCCGCTTTCCTGGACGTACTGGCGCGACTGCCCGGCGTAATCCACGCTATAGCCGTCCGGCAGGAGCTGCGCGGCCTGGGCCTTGAGATAGTCGAGCGCCTGGCCGAGCGGCACCCCGGGCACCGCCGTGATCGTCGCCGCGTTGAGCTGCTGGAAATGGTTCAGGGACTGCGGCTGGACCGAGTGCTGGATGGTGGCGAACGTCGACAGCGGCACGAGCTGCCCGTGCCCGGTCCGCACGTAATAGTTCTCGAGCTGCTGCGGGTTGAGGCGTTGCGCCCGTTCGACCTGCGGAATGACCTGGTAGCTGTTGCCCTGGATGTTGAAGTAGTTGACGTAGCCGCCGCCGAGCATCGAGCCGACGTCCGACGCCACCTCCTGCATGTTCACGCCCAGGTCGGCCGCCTTGTTGCGGTCGATGTGGATGTCGACGCGGGGCTGGTCGAACTTCAGGTCGCTGTCGACGAAGTAGAACAGGCCGCTCTGCTGCGCGACCTTCACCAGGTCGTCGGCCACCTGGGCCAGCCGGTCCGCCGTGTCGGTGGTCACGATGACGAACTGCACCGGCGCGCCGGCGGTGCCGGGGAGCGGCGGGCGCAGGAAGACGAAGCTCTTCAGGCCGGTGATGCGGTTGATCTGCGCCGTCACCGGCTGCAGCAGCTCCACCGAGCCGCGCTTCCGCTGGTCCCAGGGCTTGAACACCATGCCGCCGATGGCGGTGTTCGGCGCGCTGTAGCCCACCAGTTGGAAGATGTTCCCCGTCTCCGGGTAGCTGGCAAAGACGTCGCTGACCTGCTTGGCGTAGAGCGCCGTCTGGTCGACGGTGGCGTCGGAGGCGGCTTGGGAGGCGACGATGATGATGCCCTGGTCCTCGTTGGGCGCGAGCTCGTCGGGGGTGAACTTGAAGAACGGGACGAGCAGCAGGGCCGCGACCACCGGGATCAACAGGAACACCGGCCAGCCGTCCAGCGCGCGGTGGAGCAGGTGCTCGTAGCGGTCGCGCAGCCGGTCGAACGTCACGTCGAGAAAATGGGCGAAGCCCTTCTTGCCCGTGTCGGGCTTGAGCAGCTGCGAGCACATCATCGGCGACAGGGTCAGGGCGATGACGCCGGAGATCAGCACGGCGCCGACGAGCGTGAAGGCGAACTCGCGGAAGAGCGTGCCGGTCAGGCCGCCCTGGAAGCCGATCGGAGCGTACACCGCGGCGAGGGTGATCGTCATCGCGATCACGGGGCCGCCCAGCTCGCGCGCCCCGTTCAGGCTCGCCTGGAGCGGCGGCATCCCCTCCTCCATGTGCCGGTGGATGTTCTCCACCACGACGATGGCGTCGTCGACCACCAAGCCGATCGCCAGCACCATCGCCAGCAGCGTCAGCAGATTGATGGTGAAACCCATCGCCAGCATCAGGAAGCAGGCGCCGACCAGCGACAGCGGCATGGCCACCAGCGGGATGACGACCGAGCGCACCGAGCCAAGGAAGAGGAAGATGACGACGACGACGATCGCCAGCGCCTCGACCAGCGTCTGGATCACCTCGTCGATCGCGTTGTGGATGTAGGCGGTCGAGTCGTAGGGAATGCCCGCCGTCAGCCCGGCCGGCAGCTGGGCCTGGATCGAGGGGAAGACCTTGCGCACGCTGTCGATGACCGTCAGGGCGTTCGCCGTCGGCAGGACGTAGATGCCGATGAAGGTCGCGGCCTTGCCGCCGAAGTGCACCTCGCTGTCGTAGCTCTGCGCGCCGAGGACCACGTCGGCGACATCGCCCAGCCGGATGATGGCGCCGTTCTGGTCCTTGAGCACGAGGCGGCGGAACTGGTCGGCGGTGTGCAGGTCGGTGGCCGCGTTGAGGTTGACCGTGATCATCGAGCCCTTGGTCGCCCCCACCGCCGCGAGCGAGTTGTTGGCCACCAGCGCCTGGCTGACCTGCGCCGGGCTGATGCCGTAGGCCGCCAGCTTGTCGGGCTTCAGCCAGATGCGCATCGCGAATACCCGCCCGCCGATGATCTGCGCGCTCTGCACGCCGCTCACCGCCGCCAGCTTCGGCTGCACCACGCGGGTGAGGTAGTCGGTGATCTGGTTGTTGTCCAGCGAGTCGCTGGAGAAGCTCAGGTACATCGCCGCCGTCGTCTCGCCGGTCTGCACGTCGATCACCGGATCCAGCGTGCCGGCCGGCAGCTGGTTGCGGACCTTGTTGATCTTCGACGTGATCTGGGTCAGCGCGGCGTTCGGGTCGTAGTTCAGCTGCAGGTAGATGCTGATCGTGCTGACGCTCGGGGCGCTGCTCGACGAGAGGTAGTCGATGCCGTCGGCGCTGGCGATTTGCCGCTCGAGCGGCGTGGTGATGAACCCCTGGATGAGGTCCGCGCTCGCGCCGGTGTAGATCGTGCTCACGGTCACGACCGTGCTGTTGCTCACCGGGTACTGCCGGACGTTGAGCAGCTCGATCGACCGGTAGCCGACGAGCAGGATCAGCAGGCTGATGACGGTCGCCAGGACCGGCCGCTTGATGAAGATGTCGGTGAAATGCATGGGCCGGGGCTCAGGTGTTCGGCAGCTGCGGCGCCGGGTTGTCCGCCGGCTGCGCCGAGTTGTTGATTTGCACGGCCGCCCCGTTGCGCAGCTTCAGCTGGCCGGCGGTCACGACCTGGTCGCCCGGGTTGATCCCCTTGAGGATGGCGACCTGATCGCCGCGGGTCTCGCCCAGCTGGACGAACCGCTGCCGGGCGATGAGCGCGTCGGCGGATTTCTCGATCACGTAGACGGCGTCGCCGTACGGGTTGTAGACCACCGCCGCCTGCGGGAGCGTCGCGAAGCGGTCGTGCTGCGGGAGGATGACGTCGATGCTGGCGAACATGCCCGGCTTCAGGCGCTCGTCCGCGTTGGGCAGCGTGGCCTGCACCTCGATGTTGCGCGTGGCGTCGTCGACCTTGGAGTTGATCGCCGTCACCGTGCCGGGGAAGTTCTCGCCGTCGTAGGCGTCGACGCGCACCTGGACCTTCTGGCCGATCTGCAGGTCGACCACGTCCTGCTGCGGCAGGGTGAAGTTCACGAAGACCGGATTGAGCGCCTGGAGGGAGACGATGGGCGTCCCGGCCGCGAGGTACTCGCCGAGGTCGACCTGGCGGATGCCGAGCCGGCCGTCGAACGGCGCGGTGATGACCTTCTTGGCAATCGTGGCCGCGAGCGCGTCGACCGCCGCCACCGCCTGGTCGTACTGGGCCTGGGCGGCGTCGAGGTCGGCCTGGGCGTTGGTGTTGGCGCGCCGGAGATCCTGGGCGCGTTCGAGGTTGAGGCGCGCCAGCTCGGCCTGGGCCTTGAGCCCGCGGAGCTGCGCCTCGTCAGGCGCGATGTCGAGCTGCACCAGCAGGCCGCCCTGCTTGACCCGATCGCCGGACTCGAACGCGATCTTGCGGATGGTGCCGGCGAGCTCGTTGCTGACCGTCACGCCCTTGACCGCCACGACGCTGCCGACGGCGTGGAACTGCCGCTGCCAGACCTGCTCGGCGGCGGTCGTGCTGGCGACGGCGACCGGCGGCGGCTTGGCCGCCTTGGCGGCGGCGATCATCCGGCTGACCTGCCGGTATTTGATGAAGGCAAGGACCGCCACCACGACGAGGACGGCGCCGAGCATGAGGAAAAAGCGCTTGAACATAGACGGGAGGATTCGGGTTGAGGACGGAAACGGGTGAGGGGGACCGCGGGCTCAGCGCGCGGGTGCGACCGCGGCCGGCCGGGCGGCGCCCGAGAGGGTCGCCGCCTGCTCGATAATCTTGTTGAGCAGGTTGACCAGGGTCTGGCGCTCGCGCTCGCTCAGCGTGCGGGCGAGGGCGGCCATCAGCTGGAAGTGGCCGGGGAGCATGCCGGTCAGGAAACGCTCGGCCTTGGCAGTGAGCGTCACGGACATCATCCGTCGGTCCTCGGGATCCGGCACCCGCTTGACGAAGCCGTCGCGCTCGAGCGTGTCGATGAGCCCGGTCATGGTGGCGCGCGTGACACTGGCCGCCTCCGCGAGTTCCGCGGGCGTCCGCGGACCGGCCGCGCAGCCCCCGCCCGCGCACGGCGCCCGCCCGTCGCCATCGTGCGCGCGGCCCCACAGCAGCATGAGCACGGCGAACCGGCCGGGCGTGATGTTGTGCCGGACCAGATTCCGCTCGGCGACCGTAAAGACCTCGTCGCCCGCCCGGAGCAGGTGCAGATAAACGGCACAAGCCCACGGATCCAGGTCGGGGAACTTTTTCGCCGCCTCGAGGAGACACTCGTAGCGCGGCAGGTTCTTGATCATCAGGAACGGCATGGCGGGAAACGGTAAGGCGGCAGACCGTAAGGCGCCTAACTACTTCGACAAGTCGCTGCGGCGGATTTTCAGCCGCCGCCGGCCAGACAGTAGGCCGACTTATCCGCACCGCGCCGGCCAGAAGCCGCCGCGATGAAATCCCGCGAGCGTTCCTGCGAACGGCTAAAGCGCCCGTGCCGCGGCCACCACGGCCTCGG